>Ga0210390_10000502_pt1 | contig 42658 bp, 42 predicted proteins | sample IncBWH11OmetaG_FD_161050 | JGI IMG/M metagenome (GOLD analysis project Ga0210390, IMG submission 161050) | Forest soil microbial communities from Barre Woods Harvard Forest LTER site, Petersham, Massachusetts, United States - Inc-BW-H-11-O ... | reverse complement strand
GGCTTGAAGCCGCCCCCCGCAGGGCGACTCCGAGGGGCCAGATCCCTCATCTCTCATACAGCACCGCATCAAGGAACCTCGTAACCTACACGGCTGGCTCCTCTCCGCGTTCATGGCACACTGCGCGACACATTTGTTGGGGTCCCGCATCTGGGCAGGTTATGATGGCAGTCTGGTTGTGCTAATCGCAACCAGATGAGAGGTGCCCATGACCGAGCCGTCGCTTCCGGAGCTGGAGGCCGAGCGGGACCGCCTGTATGCGCAGCTCAGAACGGTCGGGGACTTCCGGCGCGGATCAGTGAGCGAGAACTACCGCAAGTGCGGCAAGCCGAACTGCGCCTGCGCTACGGCAGATCATCCCGGGCACGGGCCGCGGTTCTTGTGGACCAGGTCAGCCGGGAGCCGCAAGACGGTCGGCCGGCAGCTGGCGGCGGCGGAGGTAGAGAAGGTGCGCCGCGAGATCGCCCGGCACGCGGAGTTCACGGCGGCCGTCGAGCAGATCGCCGAGGTCAGCGAGAAAATCTGCGAGGCCCGGCCACCGGCCGGAACGCAGGCGTCCCCGGTGCCGGAGGGCGAAAAGGGGGGCTCTTCGCCGCGCTCGCGGGAGTCAGGTCCGCCGAGATAGCACGGCTGGCGGCCGAAGCGGCCCGGGCGCTGGGCTGCGACGGCGGGCTCGGGGCCGCCGAGACGGTGCTCCGCGCCGGGCTGCTGAAGCTCGGCGGCAGCATGCTGGGCCAGCTGCTGTCCGCTGACCCCGGCCAGCGCGGTCCGCGGCTGCCCTGCGGCCAGGGTCACGAGGCGGAATTCACCGATTACCGAGATAAGGTCATCGACACCGTCCTCGGCCCGGTCACGCTGCGCCGCGCCTGGTATCACTGCGCGGAATGCAAGCACGGGTTCGCGCCGCGCGATGCCGAGCTCGGCGTCGAGGGCACGTCCCTGTCCCCGGGCCTGGCCGCGATGAACGACATCGCCGCGGCGGCCGGCCCGTTCGCGAAGGCGGCCGGGCTGCTGGAAGACCTGGCCGGGGTCTCGCTGACCGTCAAGCGCGTCGAGCGCGCCGCCGAGGCCAGCGGCGCCGCGCAGTCCGCCGCGGTCCGTGAACGGTCCGCGGCAATCGCCGGCCGCAAGCTGGTCCCGCTGCCGCCGTCCCCGCTCGCGGACATGCTCTACGGCGCGATCGACGGCACCGGCGTGACCATGACCGCGAAAGAGACCGCCGGGCGCGAAGGCAAGGGCGAGGACGGGCGGGCCCGCACCCGCGAGGTCAAGCTCGCCGTGTTCTTCACCCAAGACGACATCAACGACGACGGCTACCCGGTCCGGGACCCCGGCTCGGCCAGCTACATCGCCACCTTCGAGCCCGCGTCCTTGTTCGGCGGCCTAGTGAAAGCAGAAGGCATCCGCCGCGGCGCCGATCACGTCCGCCAGCTCACCATCCTCGGTGACGGCGCCGCCTGGATCTGGGGCATCGCCGCGGATAAGTTCCCTGAGGCCACGCAGATCGTGGACCTGTTCCACGCCCGCGAGCACCTGAACAGCCTCGCCCGCAGCCTGGAGTTCATGCTTCTTGACTGCAAAGACGAATGGCTCGCCGCCCGCCTAGATGACCTCGACCACGGCGACATCGACGGCATCGAAGCCGCCGTCCGCAAGTACCCCCTGGAAGGCGCCAGGAAGGACGAGGCCGAAAAGGAACTCGGCTACTTCCTGAACAACGCGCCGCGCATGCGCTACCGCTGGTTCCGCTCCCGCGGCCTGTTCGTCGGCTCCGGCGTCGTGGAGTCCGGCTGCAAGGCGGTCATCGGCCAACGCCTGAAAATGTCAGGTATGAGATGGACCGTCACCGGAGCAGACGCCATCGCCACCCTTCGCTGCCAGCAGGCCAGCCGACCCGAAGACCGCATCTGGCCCGCACGTCACAACCAGACAGTCCCCGCCTGACCAGCCACGCCAGCCAAACGATCTTGCTCACCCACGAAACTGACGTGCACCCGATCTGGGTTCCGCCTCCGTTGATTGTCAGACGCATGCGGGATGCTGTTCTCATGGCCGATGGTGGTGCGCCTCGCAACCGGTTGAGCAGTTTCAGCCCCGTCTTCCCCGTGCGCGACCTGCGGCGCGCAATGGCGCACTACGCGTCGCTCGGCTTCGAGGTGGAATCGTACGCCGACGGGGACGGGTACGGATTCGCCGGGCGGGACGAGGTGAGCCTGCACCTGTCGGTCGACGAAGAGCACGGGCCGCAGGCCAACCACCAGCACGTCGGCACCGCCTACCTGTATGTCGAGGACGCCGACGCGCTGTACGACGAGTGGGCCCGGCCCGGCGTCGGCGGGCTGACCCGCCGCGTCGGCGACACGCCGTGCAAGCTGCGCGAGGGCTCGCACGTCGACCCGGACGGCAACCTGATCCGCTTCGGCTCCCCGATGCCCGGCCGGCCAGCCGAGCGCTTGCGCGCGCACCTGCAGGCGCGGTACGGGATCACGGTGGCCGCGATGACCCAGCTTGACCTGGGCGTCTGGCGGGTCGAGCGGACGGAGGGGCCGGACTGGGTAGCCCGCTGGTTCGCCGCCCGCAGGACCGCCGAGGCGGTGGCCGGGGACGCCGCGATCCTGCGCACGCTGGCGGCGCACGAGTTCCCAGCCGAGCGGTGCGCGGCGGACGAGCCGGTATCTGTCCTCGACGGCCGGTCCGTACTGGTTACCGAATGGGCCGACCCGGTTCCCCGGCAGGAGCGGCGGGACGCGATCCGTGCGGCGGGCGGCCTCAGCCGCCTCGGCTCGCTGCTGGGGCGCCTGCACACGCTGGGCGATGGCGCGGTCACGCGGCCGGGCGGCGCCTGGCACCACCTCGCCGACGGGCTGCCGTCGGCGGAGATCGCGGCCGCCGACCGGATGCTCGCCCCCTCATCCTCCGCGCGTGGTCGGTATGCATGGGACACACAACGCCGACGCAGGCCCTGACGGCCGCGTCGGAGACGAAGGCCCTGACCGAGGTGATCGCGACCCGGATCCGCGCGGCGGTGACGGGCCGCTGACGCCCACCACGGAATGTCAGACCTCGGTGCTATATCTGTGACATGAAGTACACCATCGCGCCAGACCCGCCCTTCTCACTTGCTGCGGCCGCGGCTTTCGGGTTCGGTCCCAGGACCGGGCGTCCGGGACCGGTCGCGAACGAGATGAGCCTCGCGTTCGTCACCGACGACATGCGCCACCACGCCGGGGTGCGCCTAGCCCAGGATCCCGGCGGCACGGTTTCTGTGTCCGTCGACACCGACGCCGACGGGGAGCACGTGCTGCGGCAGGTCCGGCGGATCCTGTCACTCGACCATCCCGGGGCGGGGTGGGCCGAGGTCGGCGCGCGCGACCCGGTCATCGGCGGCCTGCAACGAGACCACGATGGACTGCGGCCGGTCTTGTTCCATTCTCCGTACGAGGCCGCCGCGTGGTCGATCATTAGCGCCCGCAGGCATCGCTCGCAGGCCGCGATGATTCGTGACCGGATCAGCGCCGATCTCGGCGCTACGTTCACGATCGGCGGCGAGCAGGTCCACGCGTTCCCGCTCCCGGAACGGCTGCTGGCGGCCGAAACGATCCGCAGCGTCGCGCCGGTCCGGATGGGGTGGCTGCATGCCGTCGCCCGCGCGGCCCTGGACGGCGCGCTCGACGCGGCGCGGCTCGCCGCGATGGAACCAGACCACGCGCTGGAAGAACTCCAGCGGCTGCCCGGTATTGGCCCGAGCTACGCGACGCTGATCTTGCTGCGCGCCACCGGGGTCACCGACGCGATGACGTTTGGCGAGCCGCGGCTGCCCGGTTACGTGGCCCACTTCTACGGGACGGGTGCCGGGCCGGCCTCCCGCGCGGACCTCGAACGGATCTCAGAAGTCTGGCGTCCGTACCGGACCTGGACCGCGGTCCTGATCCGCGTCGCGGGCGACCACCTCGGCGTGCCCGCGGCGGCCTAGCCGCGCGAGTGATGCTCCCGCTACGGCTTCCTGGCGAGCGCGCCGTAGAAAGGGACCACCTGGTCAAAGCTCGGGTCGCCGGGCTGGGGGCGCCACTGACAGATGGGCACCAGACCGGGCGGGAGCACGTCGAGGCCCGCGAGCAGGCCGGCCACCTCGTCATGGGAGCGAAGCGTGACCGGTTTCGGCGACTGTCTGTTCCACCGGGTGGCGGCCAGGTGGAACGCCTGGTCCAGGTCGCTGGCGTGATGATACAGAGCCAGGTGGCTGCCCGACGGCCCGGCGTCGAGCAGCGTGCGCACGATGCCGCCCGCCGCCGCGATGTCAGGAATGAAACCCAGCGTCGACATCAGCATGAACGCAACCGGCTGTCCGAAGTCCAGCGTCTCGCCGGCGCGCGCCACGATATCGCCGACATCGCGCAGGCACGCGTCGAGGCAGCCAATGGCGCCTTCGGGCGCGGACGTCATCAGCGCGCGGGCGTGCGCGAGCACGACCGGATCGCTGTCCGCGTAGACGACGCGGCACGTGGGATCTATTGACTGCGCCACGTCGTGCGTCTCGTTCGTCGTGGCCAGGCCGATGCCGATCTTGAGGAACTGCGTGACGCCGGCCTGGGCGACCAGGTATCGCACCGCGCGGTGGTGGAAGGCGCGCGCGGCGGACGTGATCATCGCGACCGACGGCGCCAGCGCGATCATCGACCGCGCGGCCTTGCGGTCGACCTCGAAGTTGTTCCGCCCGCCGTACAGGTAGTCACCGACACGCGCAGGATTCGGCACGGAGGTGTCGACCAGCGCGGCCTTCGCGCGCCGCCCCCCCTCGTCGTCCGCCACCGCGGTCCCCTTCCGCTTTCTAGGGTTTGCGTCCGACGGCGCCATACAGCGGAAGCACGCCGTCGTAAGCTGGATCAGCGTCATCGGGTCGCCACTGGTTGACCGGCACTACGCCGGGCTCGACCAGCTCAAGGCCAACGAACCAGGAGGTGACCGCAGCGCGGTCGCGCAGCCAGACCGGGGTCGGCACGGCTTGGTTCCAGCATTGTCGCGCCTCATTCGCCGCCTCGCCGAGGTCGCTGGCAGGCTGGGTGACAGCCAGGTAGCTGCCCGGCGGCACCGCGTCGAGCAGCGCCGCGAGGATGGCCGTGACCTCGTCGGTCCTCTCGACGTAGGTCAGCGTGCCGACCAGCACCAGCGCGGCCGGCTGGTCGAAATCCAGGCACTCGCGGGCGGCCGCGATGATCTTGCCGGGATCACGGATGTCCGCGTCGATGTAGCTGGTCGTGCCCGCCACGGCGGAACGCAGCAGCGCGCGGGCGTGCGCGAGCACCACGGGGTCGTTGTCCACCAGGACGATCCTGGATTCCGGCGCGACGGCCTGCGCGATCTCGTGGGTGTTGCCCGCCGTCGGGATGCCGGTGCCGATGTCGAGGAACTGGCGAACGCCGACGTCGGCGGCCAGATAGCCGACCGCGCGGCGCAGGAAGGCTCGCGACCCGGGGCCGACCGCCCCCATCACCGGGGCGACCTCGATCAGCTGGCGGGCCGCGTTACGGTCGGCCGCGAAGTTATCCCGCCCGCCGACCAGGTAGTTCCAGACCCGGGCGACGTTCGGCACCGTGGGGTCGATCTTGGCCAACCGGACCGGGCGAGCTGTCGCCCGGAGCCAATCGTCCGTCACCGAAGGCCAACCCCTTTACCGCCACCGTCTCACCAGGCCGCTCCATCGCAGCCTCACTCACCGAGACCGCGTGGTAGCAGTTTTACCATACTTTGGCTTGGACAACACCAATGTCATTCCGGCCCGCGTTCACGCCCGGAACGGGGCTCCGGTGACCTTCGCCGCGATACCGGTCCGGTCCAGATAGGGCGTAATGCCCCCCAGGTGGAACGGCCATCCCGCGCCCAGGATCATGCACAGGTCGATGTCCTCGGGCGCGGCGACCACGCCTTCGTCCAGCATGATCCGGATCTCTTCTGCCAGCCCTTCCAGGGCGCGGGCGAGGACCTCAGGGCCGGTCGACGGGCTGTCGCCGCCGGCCAGGGCCGCGAGGACCAGCGGGTCGACCGACAGGTCGCTCTGGTAGACCGCGGTCTTCCCTGCCGCCACCAGGGCGGCCAGCTTCGGCGAGACCGCGAACCGGTCGGGGAAGGCGGCGGCGAGCGTCCCCGCCACGTGCAGCGCGATCGCGGGCCCGACGAGCTGCAGCAGCAGGAACGGCGTCATCGGCAAGCCGAGCGGGTCGGCCGCGTGCTCGGCGACCTCGAACGGCGTGCCCTCGTCGACCGTCCGCGTGATCTCGCCGAGGAACCGGGTGAGCAGCCGGTTGACCACGAACGCGGGCCGGTCGGCGACGATCACGCAGTTCTTCTTCAGCGTCCGGCCGACCGCCAGCGCGGTCGCGACGGCGGCGTCACCGGTCGCGGCCCCGCGCACCACCTCGACCAGCGGCAGCACCGCGACCGGGTTGAAGAAGTGGAACCCGACCACCCGCTCGGGGTGCGCGAGCCCGGCGGCCATGTCGGACACCGACAGCGACGAGGTGTTGGTGGCGAGCACGCAGTCCGGCCGGACTATCGCCTCGACCTCGGCGAACACCTGCTTCTTGACGGACAGCTCCTCGAAGACGGCCTCGATGACGAAGTCGGCGTCGGCGAAGGCGCTCGGCCCCGCCTTCGACACCGACCCGCTGACCAGCGCCTTCTGCCGGTTAGCCGCGTCGGCGGACAGGCGCCCCCGGGACAGCTGCTTGTCGATCTCCGCGTGCACGTAGGCCACGCCGGAGTCCACGCGGGCCTGGTCCAGGTCCGTCATCACCACGGGGACCTGCAGCCGACGGACGAACAGCAGCGCGATCTGCGCCGCCATCAGCCCGGCGCCGACGATGCCCACCTTGGTCACGGGCCTGGCCAGCGAACGGTCCGGTGCTCCGGCCGGCCGCTTGGCGCGCTTGTTCACGAGGTCGAACGCGTAGAGCCCGGCGCGCAGCTCCTCGGACAGCAGCAGGTCGGCCAGCGCCTCGTCCTCGGCGGCAAAGCCCTCGTCGCGTGATCGTGTCCGCGCACCCGCCACCAGCTCAATCGCCCGGTACGGTGCCGGTGCCGCGCCGTGCAGCTTGCCGTCCGCGAAGAACCGCGCGGACGCTACCGCGGCATCCCAGTCATGTTCGGAGGCCAGGCCGGCGCGCGTGACTTCGGAACCCGCGAGCACGGTGGCCGCCCAGCGCAGCGACTCTTCCAGGAAGTCGGCCGGGGAGAACATCGCGTCCGCGATGCCAAGCGCGAACGCCTCGGGGCCGCGCAGCATCGTGTTCTGGGACAGCGAGTTCTCGACGATCACCTTCAGCGCGGCCGACGGCCCGATCAGCCGGGGCAGCAGGTAGGTGCCGCCCCAGCCGGGTACCAGGCCGAGGAAGCACTCGGGCAGCGCCACCATGGGCACACCGGACGAGATCGTCCGGTACGTGCAGTGCAGCGCGATCTCGAGTCCCCCGCCGAGCGCCACGCCGTTGACGAACGCGAACGACGGCACGCCGAGCTCCCCCAGCCTGCGGAACACCCCGTGGCCAAGCCGCGCGATGGCCAGCGCGTTGTCACGGGCGCCGTCCCGCCTTTCTCGCGGGGGTTTGGGGGGGTCGTCCCCCCGGGCTAGCAGAGCCGCCCCGTCCAAGTCCGCGCCGACAGCGAGGATGAACGGCTTGCCGGTCACGCCGACGGCCGCGATCTCGCCGGCGGCCACCCGGGCGGCGATCCCGTCCAGGGCCGCGTTGAGCGAGAACAGGCCGCGGGGACCGAAGGTGTTCGGCTTGGTGTGGTCGTGGCCGTTGTCGAGGGTGATCAGCGCCAGGATGCCGGCACCGGGGACAGCGGCGTTCAGGTCCACGTCCCTGACGATGGCCTTGGTGACCACCTCGTCGGGATAAATGTCGTCCAGGCTCTGCCGACCCGGGGGGACGACCCCCCGGAACCCCCCGTCAGCGGCTTCGCCGGGGGACACGCCTGAGCCGTTCGGGATAGTCATTTTCCTAGATCCTCTCCCACAGCACAGTGCCGCCCATGCCCATGCCCACGCACATCGTCGTCATCCCGTAGCGGACGTCCGGGCGCTCCGCGAGCTGGCGGGCGAGCTGGATCATCAGCCGGACGCCCGAGGACGCCAGCGGGTGGCCGAGCGCGATCGCGCCGCCCCACGGGTTCACCCGGGGGTCGTCACCGTCGATCTTGAAGTGGTCGAGGAACGCGAGAACCTGGACGGCGAACGCCTCGTTGATCTCGATCAGGCCGATGTCGTCCATGGTCAGGTTGTTGCGGGCCAGCAGCTTCTCGGTCGCGGGCACCGGGCCGATGCCCATCACCTCGGGCTCGACGCCCGCGAACTGGAAGTCCACCAGCCGCATCTTGGCGGACAGCCCGAGCTCGGCCGCGACTTCTTCGGCGGCGATGACGCAGCCGGTCGCGCCGTCGTTGATGCCCGAGGAGTTGCCGGCGGTGACCCGGCCGTGCGGGCGGAACGGCGTCTTCAGCCCCGCCAGGGTCTCGACCGTCGTGTCCGGGCGCGGCGGCTCGTCGACCGTGGCCCAGCCCCAGCCGAGCTCGGCGGTGCGGATAGCCATCGGCACCAGGTCCGGCTGGATCTTGCCGCCGGCGTAGGCCTTCGCGACCTTGGCCTGGCTCGCGGCGGCGTACGCGTCCGCGCGGTCCTTGGTGATCGCCGGGAACCGGTCGTGCAGGTTCTCGGCTGTCATGCCCATGAACAGCGCGGACTCATCGACGATGTGCTCGGAGACGAACCGCGGGTTGGGGTCGACACCCTCGCCCATCGGGTGGCGGCCCATGTGCTCGACGCCGCCGGCGATGGCCACGTCGGCCGCGCCGAGCGCGACCTCGCCCGCCACCGTGGTCACGGCGGTCATCGCGCCGGCGCACATCCGGTCGATCGCGTACCCGGGCACCGTCACCGGCAGGCCCGCGAGGATCGCGGCGCTGCGCCCGATCGTCAGCCCCTGGTCGCCGATCTGCGTGGTCGCCGCGATCGCGACCTCACCGATCCGGTCCTTCGGCAGGTCCGGATTTCGCCGGAGCAGCTCCCTGATGACGCGGACCATAAGGTCATCGGCCCTGGTCTGCGCGTAGATGCCCGTCGGCCCTGACTTGCCGAACGGCGTGCGGACGCCGTCCACGAAAACCACATCGCGTGCCCTCATGCCACCTATGCTACTCGCCAGTAACCTCTGGGCCTAACGACCTTTGCGAAGAAATTGAACGAGCCGCTCGAGCGGCCAGGTGTTGATCACATCGTCCGGGGTCAGCCAGCCGCGCTGCGCGGTCCCGACGCCATATTTCATGTTGTCCAGGTGCGCGATCGCGTGCGCGTCCGTGTCGATCGCGAACTTCACGCCCGCTTCCTTGGCTGCCCTGATGTGCTCGGACGGCAGGTCGAGCCGCTCCGGCGACGCGTTCACCTCCAGCGCGGTGCCGGTGCGCGCGCAGGCCAGGAACAGCTCGGCGAGGTCGACGTCGACGGGCGGCCGCCGCCCGAACTTGCGGGTTAGTGGGTGCCCGATGATGTTCACCCGCGGGTTCTCGCAGGCGGCGACGAATCGCCTGGTCATCGCCTTCGCGTCCTGGTCGAAGTGGGAGTGGACCGAGGCGACGCAGATGTCGAAGCCGGCCAGGAAGTCCTCGTCCCAGTCGACCGAGCCGTCCGGCGCGATGTTCAGTTCGGTGCCGTGCAGGAGCGCCATGCTCGTCGCGAACGCGTGCACTCGCTCCCGCTGGGCGAGCATTTTCTCGGTCGTCATCCGCTGCATGACCAGGTTCGGCGCGTGGTCCGTGATCGCGTAGTAGTCGTAGCCGCGGCTGGCGGCCGCGGCGATCATGTCCTCCAGGCTCGCCACGCCGTCTGTCAGGTTGGTGTGCGTGTGGAGATCACCACGAAGATCTTTTTCCTGAACGATGGGTGGTATCCGCCCGGTGAGGGCCGCCTCGACCTCGCCGGTGTCCTCGCGCAGCGGCGGCGGCACCCACTCCATGTCGAGCGCTCCGTACACCTCGTGTTCTGTCGCGCTGGCGATGAGTTCGTCGTCTCTGAACAGGCCGTACTCGGACAGCTTGAGGCCGCGCCGCACCGCGATCGCGCGGGTGGCGACGTTGTGCGCCTGTGAGCCGGTGAAGTACTGCAGGGCGGCGCCCCAGCATTCGGGCTTGACCACCCGCAGGTCGGCCTGGAGCCGTGCGCTCATCCTGATCGACGTCTTGGTCGGCCCGGAGACTATGACGTCGCCGGACAGCTTCCTGAACGCGTTCATGATTCGTTCCGCGCTCGCATCGCTCGTCGCGGTGGCGAGGATGTCGACGTCGCCGATGGTCTCGCGCCAGCGGCGCAGCGATCCCGCGTAGGCGACGCGTTCGCAGTCGGGTGTGAGCGCGTCGACGATCTCGGTCGCGGTGGTGAGCGCGACGTTGAGCAGCACGCGGTCCTGCGTCATGACCTCCAGGCCGCGCAGGATGCGCTCTTCGCTTTTCGCGCCGAAGCCGGCCAGGTCGCGCAGCCGTCCGTTGGCGACCGCCTCGCGCAAGCCGTCAACGGAGGCGATGCCAAGCTCTTGGTTCAGCAGCAGCGCGCGCTTCGGGCCGAGGCCCGGTACTCGCGTCAGGTCCCGTACGCCGGGCGGTATCCGGGTCCGGATTTCCTCCAGGGCGCTGAAGGTGCCCGTTCGCTGGAATTCGGTGACCTTGCCCGCGATCGACTTGCCGACGCCGGGGATCTTGGTCAGCGCGGCCTCGTTCATGGTGCTCACGTCGCCTGGCTGCCCGGCGATGGCCTTCGCGGCCTTCTCGTAGTTCCGCGCCCGGAACTGGTCGCCGCCGGTGATGGCCAGCAGTTCGGCGTACTCCCGCAGCAACGCCGCGACGGTCTCGTTGGTCCGCGCCATGGAGGCTATTCTCCCCCGGACAGCGTCTGCTCTCCCCCGGACAGCGCCTGGGCGGAGCGGAGGAAGGCCTCGCGGTCGGCGGCGGGGAGGCTGGCCAGCATCCGGTCCTCGTTGGCCTGGATCTCGGTCCGCACCGCTAGGCGAGTCCGTCGCCCGGCCGGCGTGATGGAAAGCAGCCGGGCCCGGCGGTCGGCGGGATCGGGCTCGCGGGCGATCAGCCCGCCCCGCTGGAGTTCGTCGAGGATGGCGATGATCCTGGTCTTGTCCGCTCCGATCGCCTGCGCCAGCGCCGCCTGGGTGCGTGCCGGGCCGTCGTCGAGCGCGTTGAGCACCACGTAGCCCCACATCGAAATGCCGTGCCTGGCGAGCACGGGAAGTTCGGCCGCGATGAGCGCCCGGAGCAGGGGCTGCAGCATCGCGGCCAGGTCGCGCCGGTCACCGGCCCCGTTCGCCATGCGAAGAAGATACCGCTTGACAAACGATACGCGCTAGCAGATAATAAGCGTATGCGTATTAATTTCGGTGAAGACATCGTGGACCTTGACGCTCGGGCCGTCAGGGAAAGCGCTCGGCTGGTGGCGCGAGCGACCGAAGCGGACCTGGCGCTGCCCACGCCGTGCGCCGACTGGACGCTGCACGGGCTGCTGCGGCACATGATCGCGCAGCACTATGGCTTCGCGGCCGCGGCCGGCGGGGACGGCGACCTGGCGCGGTGGCGGCCGCGGCCGCTCGGCGGGGATCCGGTGGCCGCCTACGACGCGGCCGCCGAGTGCGTGCTAGCCGCCTTCACGGCCGACGGCGTGCTTGACCGGGGGTTCCCGCTGCCGGAGATCGCGCCCGGCCTGATGTTCCCGGCGCCGCGGGCGATCAGCTTCCACTTCGTCGACTACGTGGTGCACTCCTGGGATGTGGCCAGGACGCTTGGCCTGGCGGTTAGTTTCGAGCCGGTGCTGCTGGACGCGGCCCTCGCGGTGGCGCGAGCGGTGCCGGGCGGCGACGCGAGGCTTGAGCCCGGCGCTGCCTTCGCACCGCAGGTCGCCTGTTCTAGTGAGTCGAGCCTGGACCAGATCGTGGCGCTCCTTGGCCGATCGCCTGACTGGGGCGGGATTCGCTCAGAGGGTGAAGGACGAGTTGCCCACGTTGCTCATGGAGCTGCCGTCCCTGGAGTCGGCTAGGCCGCGGATGGCGAAGAAGCCGTAGACGAGGGCTAGCACTGCCAGGACGATGGCCGCGATCAGGGCGAGCCAGTGCACGTACCAGGGCGCGACGGCCAATTCGAAGCCGAGAACCACTCCCATAATCCCGATCTCCGCCCCGATGCCGAACACCGTCAGGCCCGACGCCGCCAGCATCGTCCACATCTGCGCCGCGACAACCTGGCCAGAACGGGGGATCGTGAGCACCCGCGCCGTCGGCTTTTGCGGCGGGCGCAGCGGCATGCCCAGGCCCATGCCCAGACCCATGCCCATGCCCAAGCCCGGCTCGGCGGGCGGTGCCTGCCCTTGCCTGCGGGCAGCCGCCCTGCGCTTGCGGGTCGGCGCCGACGCCGGCATGTCGTTCGGCGCCTCGACGCAGGCGTTCTCGGGAAGCGTGACCCGCGCCTGGCCGAGGAAGGAGATGTCGGCGCCGGCTGGCACAACGTGCTCGGCGCCGCCGACGGTGATCACGTAACCGGGCGCCACCGCGATCTCGGTTTCGCCGGTCAGCACGAGCACCCGCTGATAGCCGCCCGCGGACGTCGGCGGCGGGTTTATCGTTAGCTGCCCGCCGACAGGGACGTCGACGGTGGTGTCAGGGCCCGATAGGTGGTTCGCGTCCGGCGCCGGGTGGATCGCGAGGCTGCCGCCAGCGGGCACGCTGATCGCGATGCCCTGGCCGGGGGCGCTGGGGTCGGCGGGGGCGCTGGGCTCGGCGGGGGCGCTGGGGCCGGCGGCGGCCGAGGTCAGGCCGATCGCCACTACGCCCGCCGTGGCCGGGTCCAGCCTGCTGAACCAGTAGTTCAGCAGGCCGAAGAACAAGGGCGCGATCACCGTGACGCCGCCCGCTATCGCGATCGCCAGGCTGAACCTCCCGAGTTCGAGCCCCGGCAACACCTCGGTGATGCTCCCAGTCGAGGTCAGGGCCGTGCCGGCCAGGGCGCCCGCCGCGGTGATGTTGGTCGCCCAGCTATCCCTGAACGTCCACGCCGACGACGCGTAGAGCGGAATTCCCCAAAAACGCCTGGGCTCCGTCCTGGCGCCCGGCCACGGCACGCCGAAGCCCCACGTGAGTCCGATCAGCAGCACCGCGAGCCCGAACCCGCAGAAGACCGGTATCCAGACGTACTGCCAGGCCGACACCTGACGCTGCAGTGTCAGCGTGATGTCCAGCGGTATGACACCCTGGGCGAGCGCCGCCTGCGCCGGCGTGAGCGCCAGCGTCGCCGATTGCGGAACCGACGACAGCGCGGGCGACGGGGTGAAGGTCAGGTTGACCTCGGTGACCGGGTGCGTCACCCGGGCGTCGCATTGCGGGCCGACGTTCCCGTCGACGTACTGCGCGCCCGGGTCAGCGGTGTCGCTGTACGGGCTCGTGGTCAGCAGGTCGAACGACAGCGGACCCAGGCAGAGCGCTGCGGTGTCCACGTACACCGTGGTCGTCCAGGTCCCAGCGGACTGCTGCGTTAGCTTCGCGGCAGTCGCCGCCAGCTGATCGGGTGCTGGCACGCCAGTCGAACTCGCCGCCCTCGCGTTCGGGCCAGCGAATACCGCGACGCAGAAAAAGCCGATCAGAACAAGCGCGACCGCGCTCAGATAACGCATCCCGGCAACCCGCCCGCCCCTAACGCCGTGAACACTGTCCAGAATCGTCCCAGTATTTCCGCCGGCCGGTCAAGCGGAATGGCGCTGTCCGCGCGAACACTGGCCCGGGCGGGCTAGGCGGCCGGGACTGAGGCGGGGAGAGTCGACGCTTCCGGGGCGGCGGGAGGGGCGGGTGTGGTGGTGCGGAGCCGGAATCCGACGACGAGGAGGACTATCAGCAGCGCCATTCCGCTGAGGATGTAGATGTTGCCCCAGATCAGCTGGAAGCCGTGCCAGTGGTACTCGACCCACTGCGGGCGGTCGCCGTACTTGCTGAACAGGATCGGGTTGGTGTTTTTCTGCGCCCACAGGAAGCCCAGGGAGAACTTGCCCAGGTTGCGGGCCTTCTCCCAGATCGCGTCGGGCCAGGCGCCGAACGCGAAGATGATGCCGATGATCAGCGTGACCAGGCCGCGCGCCTGCCATCGTTGTTGCGATGCTGCCCTCGGGGGGACGCCCCCCCCAGACCCCCCCGGCAAACCAGCATTGGACTTCCAGAGCTGGATCGCGTAGTGTCCGGCGACCGCGACGCCCGGGGCGACCCAGACCCAGTGGTGGTCCCAGCTGATCGGCGAGATGAGCAGGGCGGTCAGCGCGGTCGCGAGTATCGCGACCATGTGGTAGCCCGCCCGTTCGAACAGGTACGCCGCCAGGATGCCGAGCACGAGTGCCACCGCGGCGGCGGCGAGATACGGCTTCGTGCCCGCGTCGATGCTGCCACTTAGCCGGGTGATGAGACCGCGCAGCGACTGGTTGCCCGCCCAGCCCGTGAACCCGGTCCTGTTGCCGTCAGAGAAAACCATCCCGTGCAGCCACCACTGCGACGAGTCGCTTGGCAAGATCGCGAACCCGATTCCCACGGTGGCGGCGAAGCCGACCACGGTCATGGCCGCCTCGCGGACCTTCCTGGTGACCAGCAGGTACGGGACGAATATCAGCGGGGTCAGCTTGATCCCGGCGGCGACGCCGGTCACCAGGCCCTTCCACCAGCGGCCCTCGCGCGGCTGGCACAGGTCCCAGATGATCCCCGCCATCAGCAGCAGGTTGATCTGGCCCAGATAGATCGTGCGCACCACCGGTTGCAGCCAGAACGTGACCGCGGCCGCCACCAGGGTGGCGCCCAGCCGGACCCGCCGGTCCTGATAGCCGAGGCCGCCGAACGTGAACCACAGCGCCGCCACCAGCGAGACGATGTTCACGATGATCGACAGGACCCACAGCGCGGTCCACGGGATGAACGAGATCAGCGCGAACGCGACCGCCGCGAACGGGGGGTAAGTGAACTTCAGCGCCAGCGAGCTGTAGCCGCCCCAGTCGTACAAGGGCTGTGCCGCGTGCGGGTCGTAGAACGGCCGGATGTGCCGCACGATCAGCCCGCCGTCCTTGTACACGGTCAGGTCTACCGGGTCGAGCGCGCCGTTCTTGCCGCTGGCCACGGCGTAGATCACCCAGCTCAAGACGACGGCGGAGAAGGCGATGGCACCCGCCTTGACCAGCCGGGTCCCGGGGATGCTGGCGGGCGTGGCGGCGACGGGATTCACATCCGTAACGATATCGGCTGAGCGGCGGGGCTTCGGCGCACACCCTCTCGGTAGCCCTGGGGCGTCGGTCATACTGGAAGGCATGTCGACGCTGACCGAACCGAAGACGGGACCACGGCCCGCGCAAGCCGAGCGGCTGCGCATGGCCAGCTTCGGCGCGCTTACGATGCTGATCCTGCAGTTCGTCCTCGGTACGGCGTACAACCTGTACGGGACGGCTCCCGCCAACGGCAAGTCCATCGGCATGTTCTCGAGCCCGCTGCTGGCGATCCACGTGGTCCTGGGCATCCTGACCATCATCGCGGCGGCGTTCCTGGTGTTCCGCGCGGTCCTGGCCAAGATCGGCGGACCCGTCCTCGGCGCGTCCGTCCTTGGCCTGCTCGCCGTGCTCGGCGCGGCGGGCGCGGGGTCAGCGTTCACCAGCAACGGCGCCAATGGCGCCTCCTTCGGAATGGCCCTGGCCACCGCGATCGCGATGCTCTGTTACGCCGCCAACCTGGTGATTCTCGGCAAGCAGCGGGGATGAGCATCGACAGCCTGGTCTCGTCCGGGCCGCTCCTCCTGGCGATACCGGTGGCCGCGGCCGCGGGCGCGGTGACCTTCCTGTCCCCGTGCTGCCTGCCGCTGGTGCCCGGGTACCTGGCGTACATAACCGGAATGTCCGGCGCCGGGGCGAGCACGACCGGCGAGGCGGGCGGGGCGGCTGCCGTCAGCACCGATGGCGAGGTCATCGTCTCTCGCGGCGGCGCCACAACAGGTGTCACAACGCAGGCCAGAGCCGCCACGACCGGGCCCGCCGCCCCCGCCACGGGCCGGGCGGTCGCCGGCACGGCGCTGTTCGTCGTCGGGTTCTCCCTTGTCTTCGCCATCTACGGGCTCGCGGTCGGCGGGCTCGGCCAGTTGCTCCGCGCGCACACCACGGGGCTGACCCAGGTGCTCGGCGGGCTCACGATCCTGCTGGGCCTGCTGTTCGCGGGCGCGTTCGACCGGTTCACGTTCGCGGGCCGGATCTTCCGCCCGTCGGCCAAGCCACGGGCCGGGCTGGCCGGGGCGCCGCTGCTTGGCGTGATGTTCGGCGTCGGCTGGTCGCCGTGCATCGGCCCGACGCTGGCCGCCGTTCTCGCGCTCGGCCTGTCGTCCGGCACGGCCGCCCGCGGCGCGTTCCTCGCCTTCGTCTACGGGCTCGGCCTCGGCATCCCGTTCCTGATCGTCGCGGTGGCGTTCCAGCGGATGGTGAACGTGCTCGGATTCTTCCGGCGTAACGCGCGGGCGGTCAGCCGGATCGGGGGCATCCTGCTGATAGTGGTCGGCCTGCTCGAGGTCACCGGGGCGTGGACGTCCGCCATCACCTGGCTGAAGGAACACTGGTTCAACGGCTACGCGACCCCGCTGTAGCCTTCCGTCCAGCCTTCGGGGGCTCCGCCTTCGCCGGCGCTGGCGTCGGCGGCGCGGCCGCGGGGACGCTCGCCGCCTCCACGAGAGCGGCGAGCAGCCGCGGATCGTCGCCCTCCTCGGGGTGCCAGTGCACGCCGATGCCGAACCGGTGGCCCGCCACCTCCAGCGCCTCCACCACCTCGTCGTCCGGCGACCACCCCGCCACGGTCAGCCCCTCGCCCAGCCTGCTCGGCGCCTGGTGGTGCGCCGCCGGCACCTCGACCCTGCCGCCGAGCAGACCGCCGAGCAGCGTGTCGCGGGATAGCCGCACGTCGTGCGGTTGATACCGGACCCGGCCCTGGCGATGCGCGGGCAGGTGCTGGGTCAGCGTGCCGCCGCGCGCCACGGTGAGCACGTGCAGGCCGCGCCCGACCGCGAGGAACGGCAGGCCCGCCTCGATCGCCGCGCGCATCAGGGCCAGCTCGAACCGGTCCCTGCGATAGTCGGGCGGATCGGTGTCGTCCAGCCGCTCCTGGTCGTACAGTCCCGGGTCGATATCCCTGCCCCCGGTGAAGACGAGTCCCCCGAACCCGGTGACCAGGGCTCGCACCGAGCCGGGCGGCACTGGCGGCAGCACAACGGGGACCGCACCGGCCCGCTCCACGGCCCGGGTGTAGCTGACGGGCGAGACCACAGCCTCCCTGATCCAGTCTCCCCAGCGAGCCGCCTCGAGCTCGCTCGTGATACCGATGATCGGACGGCTCATCGCGCCCTCCCTGCCAATCCCGCTATGTCGGTCCCGTCATGCGGGATTTCTATTGTGACGCCCTGCCGTGGGTGCAACACTGTGCGCTGTGACGTCGCACCCGTCCGGCAGCAAAGGGACACCAGCCCCGGCCCCACCGCCATTCTTCCTGAAGGAAGCTGTTTCTGACGCGGCGATGACTTATTTCTACGCCCATCTATTTGCCGGGGATTCTGAGATCAGCGCGATGTTTCCGGCCGCCATGCACGCCCAGCGACAGCGTTTTTACCGCGCGCTTCGCCAGATCATGGCATTGACGGCTCCCGCACCCGCGAGCGACCCGGCCGCGGTGGCGGAGCTCACCGGGTACCTCAGCGCGCTCGGCCGCGCGCACCGCAAGTTCGGGGTGCGCAAGGAGCACTACTCGTCAGTCCGCACCGCGCTGCTGACCACCGCCGCCAGGTTCGCCCCCGCCACCGCCGCCGACAGGGCCGTGGACTGGGAGGTCGCGTTCGACCAAGCCGTCGAGATCATGATCGGCGCGGCCGAGGAGGACGCCGAGCACGCGCCGGCGTGGTGGACCGCCGAGGTCACCGGCCACGAGTTGCGCACGCCGGGAATCGCCGTGCTGACCGTGCGGCCGTCAGAACCGTTCCCCTACCGGCCCGGTCAGTACCTGACCGTGCAGACGCCGCGCTGGCCGCGGGTGTGGCGGCGGTATTCGATCGCCAACGCGCCGCGCGACGACGGCTCGGTGACGCTGCACGTCCGCGCGATCGGCGGCGGCCTGGTCAGCAACACGCTCGTGCACCACACGCGACCAGGCGACATCCTGCTACTCGGCCGGGCCGAAGGCGTGATGACCCCGGACACCGAGTCAGGCCGACGCCGGCCGGTGCTTGGCCTGGCCGGCGGCACTGGGCTCGCGCCGCTGAAGGCGGTCGCCGAGGCGCTCGCCGGCTGCGGCGAGCCGCCCGAGGTCGTGCTGTACGTCGGCGCGAGATCGGCGTCAGAACTGTACGACCTGCCCGCGCTTCGGCAGATGGAGATGGACAGCCCGTGGCTCGAGGTCATCGCCGCGACCTCCCAGGAAATGGCGGAGGGCACCAGGCACGGGACGATCCCCGCGCTAGCACGCAAGGCCCGCTGGCAGGACAGGGACGTGTACATCAGCGGCCCGGACGCCATGATCGTCAGCACCGTGCAGGTGCTGCGAGACGCCGGCGCGCCAGCCGGCCTGCTGCACTTCGACCTTCCCGACTATGAACTGCCCGAGGAAATCGCCTGAGCGGCTAGACCTTGCGCCAGCCGGGCACCCATGCGCCGGCGGTCACCTGATAGTCGCCGAACAGAGCCGGCGCCTCGGCCCGCATGACCTCTCCGATCTTGCCGAACACCAGCCGGATCTCCTCCTCCGCCCCCAGGTCGGTGCGCGCCTCGATCGTGTGCCGCAGCGCCCGTATGTTCGCGGTCCACACCAGGCCGGTCGCCACCCCGTCGGGGGCGAACCGGCGCATGAACGACGTCTTGGCCTTCTTCTCGTGCATGCGCACGGCATCCTCGTCCAGCCGGAAATGCTCGGACATCCAGTGCTGGAATGCTTCCATCTCGCCGAGCAGGGCCGTCGCGCGCTTCATGAGCTCCGGATCGTCACGTGCCCATTCGGGGAACCAGAAAGGAATTTCATCGAGCCGAACGAACCGTAGCGACTCTTGCGAGATCGCCGTTCCCGGACGGTGCCGGATCAGCTCATGGGTGAACACCCTGCTGACGTTATGCAACACGAACGTGAAGCTGACGTGCTCGAGGACCGAGCCGTGGCCGCTGCTCAGGATGTTCTCCAGGTACTTGACCTGGTCGTCGCGGACCTTGCGGACGTTCGGGTTCAGGCCAGGCTCCCACGAGCGGTAGCACATCTTCCCGGCGAACTCGGCGAGGTTCTGCGCGTCGTTGTCGAGCTGGTCGCGGTCCAGCCGCTCCAGCCAGCTTTCCCCGCCGACCTCCCGCAGGTAGGCGGCGACCGCTTCGTAGTCGACCTGCGGCCTAGCGACCAGGAACACCTCGGGCTCAACGCTGCGCATACCCGGCACCATACAGGAGGACGCGCAGCTCATCGCCGAGCCTCGCCGGCTAGGGGACCGCGACCGGCTCCACCGAGAACCGTCCCCGGCCGCGGACCGTCTACCCCCGGTAGCCCTCCCCCTTGCCCGGCCGCCCTCCCCCTTTGCCCGGCCGCCCCCCTTTGCCCGGCCGCCCCCCTTGCCCGGCCGCCCCCCTTGCCCGGCCGCCGTTTCCGCGAAGACCTTTGCATCTTTGGGCGACTTCGGCATGTTTTCGCGGTCGTTTTGTCCGTTTTATGCATGGCTAACGCGCCCAAAGAGCCTTAGAGGAGGGTGCGGAGGCGGTCGCCGAGGGTCGCGGTCGCGTGTTTGAGGGCGTTGGCGTCCGGGCCCGCGGCTAGCAGGGAACGCGAGGCGCTGGGCATGACTCGATCGGGGCAGGCGGCGAAGGTACGGGCCACGTCGTCGGGGCTGGCGCCCTGGGCGCCGAGGCCCGGGGCCAGGAACAGGGCGTTCGCGGCGGCCAGGTCGAGCGGCGGGTCGAGCGGCGGGTCGAGCGGCGGGTCGAGCGGCGGGTCGAGCGGCTGATCCGGCGGCATTGGGGCGACGACGGCGCCGACCGGGCCGATCCCGCCGGGTGCGAGCGTCTTGTTCAGCGCGCCGATGTCGTCAAGGAGCCGCTGCTCGACCGAGCGGCCGTCGCTGGTGGCGGCCTGGACGGCGCGGCCCTCGGGGTTGCTCGATCGGGTCACGACCAGCAGGCACGCGCCCGCCAGGTGGGCGCGGTCGACGAACGCGCCCATGGCGGACAGGCCCAGGTACGGGTGGACCGTGATCGCGTCGGCCTCGACGGGCGCGCCCGCGCCCAGGTAGGCCTGGGCGTACGCGTCGTTCGTCGAGCCGACGTCGCCGCGCTTGACGTCGAGGATCACCAGGATGCCCGCGCTCCTGGCGGTTCGCGCCAGCCGGGTCAGCGCGCGGATGCCGCGCCAGCCGTGCCGTTCGTAGAACGCCGACTGCGGCTTGATCAGGCCCACCGTGCCCTGCGCGGCCGCCAGCACGATGTCGGTGAAGCGCTCGAGGCCATCGGCGTCGTCGGTCAGCCCCCACGCGTCCAGCACCGCGCCGTGCGGATCCGCGCCGAGCACCAGCGGGCCATACCGCTCGCGGGCGACGGCGAACCTGACGGCGAATGGGGATGCCACGCGGCCACTATAACGAGCCGCAGGTGTGCGGCAGCCTGTGCGTCAGCGGGTGCGGCGGCGGAGCGTCAGCGCCCCCGGCAAACCGGCCGAGATCCGTGACTTCGCCTTCCCGGGCCGGTGGTGCTGGCGGTGAGCGCCCTGGCGGTGCGGTGCTCGCCGCCTTCGTCGCGTGTTCACGCTGGCCCGGGCGGACGTGGCGCAGGTGCTGCTCGCGATGGGGATCCTCGGCTTCGGGGTCGGGAGCTTTTCCGTCACTATGCCGGCCGTCATCTAGGGGGTCACCCCGCAGCGCGAGACGTCGAGCGCGATGGGCGTCAACCAGGTCGTGCGCGGCGCGGGCTTCTCCGTCGACAGCGCGGTCGGCGGCCTGGTGCTCGCCGTCATGGCCGCCTCGGCCGCGGCCGCTCTGGCGCTGGCGGTCAGGTCCCGGCGTGATAGTCGAGCACCTGGGTCAGCGAGTTAGCTAGCCGGTCCCTGTCGGCGAGGGTCAGCGGCGCCAGCAGATCGTCCTGCACGCCGGCCAGCAGGCCGGCTAGCTGCTCGAGGCGTGCCGTACCGCCGGGCGTGATCGTGATGACGTTGCGGCGCCGGTCGGCTGGGTCGACGGACCGCCGCGCCAGCCCCTGGTCGGCCAGTTCGTTGACGGTGGCCACGACGTCGCTGCGGTCCATGGCGGTCCGGCGGCCAAGGTCGGCCTGGCTGGACGGCCCGAACTCCGCCAGCGCGGCCAGCAGCCGGACGTGGTACCCGCGCGCCCCGACGGCGGCCAGCCGGTCGGCCAGCATCCGGTGCGCGATCGCGGAAACCTGGCTGATCAGCCAGGTTGGCTGCGCCGTGAGCAGGGCTGGCGTCTCGTCGGCCACGCGTCACTCCCGTCGTGGATCTTGATTTACGGAAATATTGTTGGCTGTGCCAACGTTGGCATCACCAACGATATCCGATGGGAGTCACGTCATGCAGTCGTACCCACCGCTCAGCACTCAGGTCATCGGTCAGGCGGAAAGCGCCCTCGGCGCCATCTTCGACCCGCTGCTCGCCCGGACCCAGACCACGTTCCGCCAGTGGCTCGTGCTCACGGTCACCGCGGGAAGCGGCGGCGCCATGGACCGCGGCCAGCTTGTCGCCCGGGTAGCGGGCGCGCGGAAGATCCCCGGCGCCGAGGTCGAGGCGGCGATCGGCGAACTGGCCGAGGCCGGGCTCGTGCGCACCGACGGGGAGGTGACGCTGACCGAGGCCGGCCGGGGCCGGTACGGGCAGATCCGCGGCGCGCTCGAGGAGATCACCGAGCGCCTGTTCGACTTTCCCGCCGGGGACCTCGCCACCGCCGGTCGTGTCCTGGCCCTCGTCACCGCGCGCGCGAACGCGGAAATCGCGGCCCGTGCTTAGTCGGCTGGCACATAGTCGTCCAGCAGGGCCCATGCCTCTATCTCGAGCAGGTCCCGAGGGGGCGGCCGCGGGACGCGGGTACAGCCTCGAGAACCTGCGCCGTTGCCTGGCTCAGGTGGCCGCGCTGTTCGCCCCGGGTTAGCCGCGACACGCTCCACCACGGCCACGCGCTCCTCCTGTCGCCCGGTCAGGGCGGTTCGATGTCGTCGTACGATCTCGCTGCCGCTAGGAGGCCGTCCGCGGCGCGTTCGTAGACGCCTAGGCCCGGCTGGGGGGGCAGGTCGCGGGTGCCCCAGCGGACACAGTTGTACTCCACCGCGCAGCGCACGCCGTCGTCGGTCTCCGCGCACTGCTGCAGCCCGATGCCGCCCGCGCTGAACTGGGCGGCGAAGAACGAGCGAAGCTCGGCGGCGCCGCGGTGGATGGCCTGCGGGCCCGCCGGGTCGCGGATGTATCCGTCCGCCTCGAATGTCCGCACCGCCGCCTCGACGTCACCGGCCTCGACCGCGGCGAAATAGCGGCCGACGACGTCACCGGCGCGGACGGGCGCAGCCGCGGACGGGGGCGGGAGCGCGAGAATCACCGGCCTGACCGAGCGCTGTCCTTGGACCGGCAGCAGGCTGCCGTAGGTGCGGAACGCCACGGACCTGTCATCGCGAGATTCGGCGACGACCGCCACCGGCCAGGCCACGTCCCGCCCGTCGATGGACAGGTGCGCCAAGAGCTCGACCACCGCCCGCCCGTTAGCGGTCGTGACGGCCATCGTCTCGGTCCGCGCGTGACGTTCGGCCAGCCAGTTCTGACTGGTCCTGATGAACTGCCGCAGCTGCTTGTGGCCGCGGATCTCGCCCAGCCGGGGGTCGTAGACCACCACCTCGCCGGGCCACACGGTTTCGAGGTCGCGGGAGTCTCCGCTGTTCAGCGCGCTGAAGTACTGCCGCACCGGATCGGCTTGACCCACGGCCCGCGTCTGCGCGCGCGCAAGCACCATGGCGTTGGCGAAGTCGGGAAACCACGGCATAGCCACTCCTTCTGACGAGGCGGCCCCCGGACCTCAGCGGCCGGCGATCTGGCCACCGTCGATATGCAGTATCTCGCCGGTGATGTAGGGCGACGACTCGAGGAACAAGATGCCGTCCACGACGTCGCTGACCTGGCCGGCCCGCCCGATCGGCGGCGTTCGGTCGCCGAGGTTCTCGTAGCTTTCCGCCGGGTGCACCGGGGTCTGGATGATCCCCGGCGAGACGGCGTTGACCCGGATGCCCCTGGCGGCGTACTCGATGGCCAGCGACCTGGTGGCCGCGGCGATCCCGCCCTTGGTCAGCGCGGCGAGCACCGCGGGCTCATGAGAGTTCGCGACCTCGGCGACCGTGGCCGAGATGTTGACCACGTGGCCGCTGTGCCGCGTCACCATCGCGGCGATGGCCCGCTGGGTGATCCAGAAGAAGCCGGTGAGGTTGACCCCGACCGCCGTCGCGTAGTCGGCGGCCGAATACTCGGTGAACGGCTTGGATAGCCACACGCCCGCGTCGTTGACGAGGGTGTCGACGCGGCCGAAGCGGTCCAGCGCCGCGCCGATGATCTTGTCGCCGGTGGCCGGATCGGTGATGTCCCCGGCGACCGTGACGAGGTCCGGGTCGCCGGACGGCTCGATCGTGCGGGCGCTGGCCACCACCGACCAGCCGCGCTGGCGGTACCCGGCGACGATTCCCGCGCCGATACCCTGAGAACCCCCGGTGACGACGGCGACCTTGCCCGTCATCACGTTCCTTCGACCAGCTGCTGGCCGCCGTCGATGTCCAGGGTCGCGCCGGTGATCGCCGTGTTCACCATGAGGTGCACGGCGAGCGCCGCGATGTCGGCGGGCCCGACCACGCGCCTGATGGGCAGCGTGTCCCGCAGTTGCTGGCGGCGCTTGTCGAGGTCGTCGCCGAGCAGCGAGGCGGACAGCGGCGTGTCGACGAAGCCGGCCGCGATGAGGTTGACCCGGATCGGTGCCACCTCCACGGCCAGGTTGGCGACCAGGGCGGGCATCGCGGCGGTGGCCGCCGCGATGATCGACAGGCCGGGTCCGCGGCCGCGGCCGCCGGTGCCGCTCATGAACAGCAGCGTGCCGCCGGACCGCACCCGGCCGACGGCGTGCCGCGCGACGGCGACGGCCAGCCACTGGTGGTTGTCGTAGTCGCGGTGCGCGCGCTCGCGGTCGAGGTCGGCCAGCGGCGCGTAGTACGGACCCGGGCCCGTGACCAGCACGTGGTCGATCCGGTCCGGCAGGTCGAGGAAGAACTGGTCGAGTTCGGCCGGGTCGGTGGCGTCGAGGGCTGCGGTGCGCTCCGCGCCGACCTCCGCCGCGGCCCGCTGGAGGCGCTCGGGGTCGCGGCCGGCGAGGATGACGGCGGCGCCCTCCGCGCGGGCCCGCCGGGCGGTCTCGAGTCCGATCCCGGCGCTGCCGCCGATCAGCACGACCGTCTGACCCGACAGTTCGGGTTCGCGCTGGCGGGGCGAGACGCCGGGCGCGGTGCTCATGACGCGTCCTTCGCGATGGCGGTGCGCAGCGCCTTCAGCGCCGCGACGTAAACGAGAGAGAAGGTCGGGAACGGCTGAATGACGTCGCGCAGCACGTCGAGCGGCACGCGGGCGTGGATCGCCAGCGTGGCCTGCTGCATCCACTCACCGGCCTCGGGACCGAGCGCGTGGCCGCCGGTCAGCCGTTCGCCGTCGCTGAGCAAGGTGATGTAGCCCTTGGACTCGGCGTAGTCGTGCGCGTAGGTCTGCATCTTCGCCACTTCGGACATCGGGATGGTCGCGCTGAACCGCGCTTCCGTGGCGCCGACCGAGGCCGCCTGCGGGTCTGTGTAGATCACATCGGGGATGGCCTCGTAGTGGGCCTCGCGCGACTCGCCCAAGATGTTGGAGGCCACCACCTCGCCCTGGTACTCACCGACGTGGGTCAGCATGCGTATGCCGGTGACGTCGCCGATGGCCCACAGCCGCTCGCCGACCCGCAGGTGCGTGTCCACCGTGACGCCATGGTCGTTGAAGGTGGCGCCGACCGTCTCCAGGCCAACGCCGTGCACCCGAGGACGCCGCCCGGTCGCCACGAGCAGCTTGTCGCCGCGCAGTTCCCGCCCGTCGGCCAGGACGAGGACGTAGTCCTCGCCGTCGCGCCGCGCCGCGGTCGCCTGGACGCCGAGCACCAGCTCGATGCCGTCACGGCGCAGTTCCTCGCCGAGCGCGTCGCCGAGCGGCTTGGGCTCGCGGGCCAGCACGTGGCCCGCGGCCTCGACGAGGACCACCTCGCCGCCGAGCCGGCGGACGGCCTGGGCCATCTCGGCTCCGACCGGGCCGCCACCGAGAATCAGCAGCCGGCGCGGGACGGCCTTCATGCCGGTCACCTCGCGGTTGGTCCAGACGCCGTCGAGTTCGCGCAGGCCGGGAACGGGCGGGATGACCGCGTCGGAGCCGGTCGCCAGCACGACGTCCCTGGCGGTGTACCGGGTGTCGCCCACCTCGACCACCCCGGGGCCGGCCAGCTTGCCGGTGCCCCTGATGAGGTCGATGCCCTTGCTGGTCAGGAAGGACTCCTGCCCGGCGTCGGAGTAGTTGGAGACCATGTAGTCCCGGTAGGCCAGCGCGGCCTCGACGTCGACCCGCGCGGTGCCCGCCGCCTCGAGCGCGCCGTGCACCGCCTCGCCTGGCCGCAGCAGCGTCTTGGACGGGATGCAGGCGTAGTACGTGCACTCGCCGCCGGCCAGGGACCGCTCGATCACCGCTACCCGCAGGCCGCCGTCGGCCAGCTCAGCGGCGCAGTGCTCGCCTGGCGCCCCTGCGCCAAGGACTATCGCGTCGTAGTCGCCGCTCATGTTCGCGCCCCCTAAGGCTCGGTCTGGTGCTCGCGTACACCGTCATTCCCCTGAGCGCCCGGACGCACCCGTGCCTACTGGTGCGCGTGCAGGTCAGCGCTGAGGCTGCCCCACGTGCCGTGCCGGGGGATCGCCTCGACGGACCCGGTGACGCTGTTACGGCGGAACAGCATCCCAGGCTGGCCGCTCAGATCCCTGGCCTTGGCTTGCTTGCCGCCGGGAAGCGTGACGATCGTCCCGGCGGTCAGGTACAGCCCGGCCTCGACGACGCAGTCGTCGCCCAGCGAGATGCCCAGGCCCGAGTTCGCGCCAAGCAGGCACCGCTGGCCGACCGAGATAACCCGGGTGCCGCCGCCGGACAAGGTGCCCATGATGGAGGCCCCGCCGCCGACGTCCGCGCCGGCGCCGACGGTCACGCCCTGGCTGATCCGGCCTTCGACCATGACGGGGCCGAGTGTGCCCGCGTTGAAGTTGACGAAGCCCTCGTGCATGACCGTGGTCCCCTCGGCCAGGTAGGCGCCGAGCCGGACCCGGGCGGCGTCGGCCACGCGCACGCCGGCGGGCACCACGAAGTCCAGCATCGCGGGGAACTTGTCCACGGCGCGGACCCATAGATACTGACCCCGCTCGAGCGCCCGCTGCCGGGCCGCGTCGATTTCGCTGGCGGCGACCGGTCCCAGGGACGTCCAGCAGACGTTCGGCAGGACCGCGAAGATCCCGTCCAGGTTGATCGAGTTCGGGCGGACCAGGCGGTGGGAGAGCAAGTGCAGCCGCAGGTAGCCGTCGGCGGTGTCGGCTGGCGGCTTGTCGAGGTCGGCGATCGCGTAGGACCGCCGGCTCACCAGGACCCCGCGGACCTCGTCCTCGTATTGATCGGAATCGGCCGGACTTTCGCTGCCGACGTTGCCAGGCGTCCCCAGCTTCGGCGCGGGAAACCACGCGCACAACGGGGTCCCATCCCGCCCTGCCGTCACAACCGCCTCGCCCCACGCCGACTCACTCATGGTGCGAACCTACCGCAGGCCGGTCCGGCCGCCGTGGCCCGCCTGTCGTAACCAATTCGTTACGCGAAACGCATATCTGGCGGCGTGCTCGCGGCTCTGGTCTTCTGGCAGCGGTAGGCCTATGCTCTGCCTGTCGCCGCGGTGCTCGAACTCGACCAGAGGGGGCGTTCCAGATGCCGCAGCTGACCAGGAACTGGTATTTCGCGTCGCGTCCTGCCCCGGATGACGGCAGGCACCCGGACGACGATGACGCCTCGGCGCCCGGGCTGACCTCGGCACCGTCCGCGCTGCTTCAGCGCCATGGCGCCCGGGTGCTCGACCCCACTAACGCCGCGACGATCCCGCGCAACCCGGGCTCGGCCGGGAACTGGGCCGCGGTTCCCAGGTCCACGGTGTACCGGGCCAGGACGCTGCTGATCCCGGCTGACCTGCTGTCGGAGCAGCCCGCGGTGGGCGCGATCAACTCCGCGCTCGCCGCCGTGGGGATGCGGATCGTTCCCCCCGACCTGGAGCGCCGCCCGGTGCGCGCCGGCGGCCGGGTCGGCGAGGTGCTGCGCCAGCTCCCGCGCGTCGTCGTGCTCGAGCCGACGGCGGAGCCGGGCAAGCCGGTGCTGCCGGTGACGGTGGACGCGTGGACGGCGCTGCAGGCGCTGCGCGCGGCCGCCGAAGCCCCCGATACCCAAGGCCTCGCCAGGGAGAACCGGCTGACCCCGGACCAGGTCCGCAGGATCTCGCTGGAGCACCTGCTGGCCGGATCGGCCATCACCGGGGCGCCGTCCACCGAGGGCAACGGCATCTCGGGCAGCCCCTCCACCGAGGGCAACGGCCTGACCGGGCCGGGCAGCGTCGACTCCTACACCTACGCCGGCGGCGACACGCGCGCCCCGGTCGCCCTCAGCCTGCCCGCCCCCGCCCGCAGGCGGCTCGAGGAATGCGGCTCCCGGCGCCCCGTCGTCGCCGTCCTGGACACGGGCGTCCGCGCGCACCCGTGGCTGGACGTGCGGCCGGATCCGGTCGACAGGTACGCCACCAGGATGCCTGACGGCTTCGTCGCCGTCGACTGGGGCATGCAGAACGCCATCGAGGCGGAGAGCGCGGCCGCGGCCGCGCTAGGAGACCGTCCCCGCGTGCCCATCGAGGACCCCTGGGACACGCCCGTCTCGGCCGACCCGCTGCTCGGTGAGCTCAACGACGCCTCCGGGCACGGCACGTTCATCGCCGGGATCGTCCGCCAGGTCGCCCCGGACGCCCAGGTCCTGGCCATCAGGATCATGCACAGCGACGACATCGTCTACGAGGGCGACCTGCTGTGCGCGCTGGCCCTGCTCGCCGACCGGGTAGCGGTCGCGCAAGCCGGCGGCGAAGCGGACATGGCGGCGATGGTCGACGTGCTCTCGCTGTCGCTGGGTTATTTCGACGAGTCCGCCGCCGACGTGGCGTACAGCTCCGGGCTCTGGCTGATCATCGAGCTGCTGCTCGAGCTCGGCGTCGCCGTCGTCGCCGCCGCGGGGAACTACTCGACCAGCCGCAGGTTCTACCCCGCCGCGTTCTCCCTGCAGCCGTCGCCGGGACCGCTGCCAGTCATCAGCGTCGGCGCGCTCAACCCGAACGGCTCGAAGGCGATCTTCAGCGACGCCGGCCGCTGGGTGTGGGTGTGGGCGGCCGGTGCCGCGGTCGTCAGCACGTTCCCCGATGACATCAACGGCAGCCGCAGCCCCGAGATAAGGGTTCGCCCGCACCCGGACAACGCGATGCCGCCGGAGATCCGGCTGCCCGACGACCGCGAGGCGCTCGATCCCGACAACTACAACGGCGGCTTCGCCGTCTGGAGCGGCACGTCGTTCTCGGCGCCGCTGATCGCCGCGCACATCGCCGCCCAGCTACTGAGACAGTCGGGCGATCCGGGACTCGGGCTCGACCTCCCTGGGGCGTCCGCGGCGACGGACCGGGCGGCCGCCGCTCTCGCCGGACTTCAGGAGGCCGGCTGATGCCGGCCGATGACACCAAGCCCGCGGGCGCGGCAGCCGGGCTTCCCGATCGGCGCGCGCACATCGCGGACCTGGTGGTGGCCGCCAGGGGCGGCGACGACGGTGCCCTCGGGCAGATAGTGACGGAGCTCAGCCCGATGCTGTGGCATGTCGCGAGGGCGGTCGGCCTCGACGTCGAGGACGCCGAGGATGTCCTGCAAACCGTCTGGACGCGCCTGGTCGCCCACCTTGACGGCATTCATGACTCCACGGCGCTCATCGGCTGGCTGGTCGTGACGACCAGACGCGAAGCGTGGCGGGTGCACGCCGTTACCCGCAAGCAATTGCCGACGGACCAGGAGTGGCTGTCCGAGCTGCCGGATCACGCACCCGGATCCGAAGAGCTGATCATGATGGACGATGAGCGCCGCGCCCTGTGGGAGGCGATCGGCAAGCTCTCGCGGCGCTGTCAGGAGCTGCTGCGAATCGTCGCGTTCGTCCCACGCCCCGACTACCAGGCCCTAGCAGCCCAGCTTGGCATGCCCACCGGGAGTATTGGCCCAACCCGCGGCAGATGTCTCGCCAAGCTCAGAACTCTGCTCGCGAGCAGACCATGACAGGAGCACACGATGAAGTCCCCGGATGCAGCGTCACAAGAACCGATGGACGACTTCGACCTCGAGATCCTGGACGGCATCCGCGACCTCTTCGAGCATGCCGATCCCATGCCCCCTGACCTTCCCGAGCGGATCAGGTTCTCCCTGGCGATGCGCGGCCTGGAAGCCGAGGTGGCCCGCCTCACGGCCGCCGACCAGGATGATCTCGTCGCCGCCCGCGGCGCCGAGCACAGCAGGACGATCACCTTTGACAGCGAGAGCCTGACGATCATGATCAGGATCGATTCGAACGACGACGGCACGGTGCGGATCGACGGCTGGCTGGCGCCGCCGCAGCGCCGCGAGATCGAGATGCAGACCGCGACGGACCCGTGCCGCGTCTCCAGCGATGACCAGGGACGCTTCGCTTTCATCAGCGTGCCCCGCGGGACGGCCCGGCTGGTCGTCACGGCGGCGGATCGGGCTAACGGCGGGTCAGGCCGGCCGGTGGTGACGCCACCGCTCATCCTCTGACGAGGGTCAGCTCTGCTGTGCCCACCCCGCCCACCGCGCCCACCGCGCCCATTGCGCCCACCGCTGGCCGAGCCGCACGCCGGGCACGAGCCCTGCATCAGCGCGGCCTGCAGGCGGGTGCTGCCGGGCGTCCCGCGGCGGCCGCCGGGCACTTGCGCGCCGGGCTGCTGATGCTCGGCTGGGCCGACGACGACGAGAACCAAGGCAACGATGTCCGCGACCCCGACCGGCCGGTGGCCGCCAGGCTGCTGATCAGCCTGGCCCACCAGGAGGCCGAACAGGGCCGGACCGACTACGGCCTTCGCCTGCTCGACGTCGCCGAGCCGATGACCGCGGCCGATGACCGCGGGATCTTGCTGTCGCAGCGTGCCCTGCTGCTGATGCGGACCTGGCGGGCCAGCGAGGCGCTGCGGTTCTTCGACGAAGCCGTGCCGCTGCTCGAGCTGTCGCAGGGGTACGCGGACACCGTGGTGCTGGCCCGGGTGCTGCTGAACCGGGGCGTCCTGCACCTGAACGTCGGCGCCGTCCGCCGGGCTTACGCGGACTTCGCACGCTGCCAGCGCATCGCGACCGGCGGGCGGCACGACTCGCTCGCGGCCAAGGCCGCCCACAACCTCGGCTGCTGCGACATGCTCGCGGGTGACATCCCGGCCGCGCTCAAGCTGTTCAGCGACGCCGAGGAGGGCCTGCGGCTGACCGCGCCGCAATGGCTGCCCGTGCTCGCGACCGACAAGGCCCGTGCCCTGCTGGCGGTCGGTCTTACCGCCGAGGCGATCACCGAGCTTGGCAGCGCCATCGCCGCGTTCCGCAGGCAGCGGCTCGATCATGAGCTCGGCCAAGCCGAGCTGGCGCTGGCGCAGGCCGCGCTGGCCGCCCGCAAGCCGGTCCTCGCGCGCCGCTGGGCGGCCGCCGCGCATCAGCGTTTCCGCCGTCAGGGCAATGACGCCTGCGCGTACGTCGCGGAGCTCACCCGGCTGCGCTCACAGTTCAGGGCGCCCCGGCGCCGTGTCGGGCCCATCGCCGACGAGGCCGCCCTGCTCGCCGGCAAGCTGCGCGGTTGCGGTCTGGGCAACGACGCCGACCTGGCGGAGCTGCTCGCGGCCCGCGCGCTGATCGCGCGCGGGCGGCCGGCGGAGGCCAGGCAGCGGATCGCGAGCGCCGCGAGCGGCGGCGCCCCGTCGCTTGAGGTCAGCTTGCTGCGCAGGCTCGCCCGGGCCGAGCTCGCGGAGCTGGAGGGACGGCCGGGCACGATGCTGGCCGAGCTGCGCGCCGGCCTGGCCACCGTCCAGGTCCGCCGCGGCCGGCTGGGCAGCATCGACCTGCAGACCGCCGCGGGCCTGCTCGGCGCGGACCTGGCCGCGGCCGGGCTGCGCCAGGCGCTGGCCCGCGGGTCCGCGCCGCTGGTCTTCGCCTGGCTGGAACGGTCCCGGGCGCAGGCGTTCCTCGCCAGGCCGGTCCGCCCGCCCGCGGACCCGCGCGCGGCGGAGATCATCGCCGAACTTCGCCAGCTCGGCTACCTGATCCGCAACGCCGAGCTGAACGGCACCCGGGATCCGGCCGCGATCGCCCGGCGCGCCCGGCTGCAGCGCGAAGTGCGGGAGCACAGCTGGCTGACCGCCGGCCCCGGTGACATGACAAGCGGCGCTACCCTCGCCGAGGTCAGCGCCGCCCTGCAGGCCACCGATCAGGTCCTGGTCAGCATCCTGGCCGCCGACAACGTCCTGCACGCGGTCGTGCTGGCAGGCGGGCGGGTCCGGCTCGTCCGGCTGGGAGACTTCGCGGCGGCCGCGGAGGCCACGCTCCGGCTGACCGCCGACCTCGACGCGGTGGCCGGACGGCGGCTGCCTCCCCGCCTCGAGGCGGTCATCAGGGAGTCGATCGCCCATCAGATCGACGTGCTGACCGCCGAGATCATCGCCCCGCTGCGCACCCTGCTCGACGGGGCGCTCGTCATCGTGCCCACCGGCGCGCTGACGAGCATTCCGTGGAACATGCTTCCCGACCTGCGCGGGCGACCGGTGACGGTGTGCCCGTCGGCGTCGGCCTGGCTGACCGCGTATCGCCGGAGCCAGCCCGCCCCCGGGCTACCAGCAGGGCCGACGGCAGCGCCGCCGCTGCTGGTCGCCGGGCCGGACCTCGACCACGCGGCCCCCGAGGTCATCGCGATCGCGTCGATCTATCCGGGCTCGCGGGTGCTGCTCGCGGAGTCGGCGACGGTGGGCGACACCCTGCGGGGCCTGGACGGCACCCCGCTCGCCCACCTGGCCGCGCACGGGCACGATGACCGGGAGAACTTCCTGTTCTCCCGCATCGACCTGGCCGACGGCCCGCTGATGGCCTACGACATCCAGCAGCTCGTGACCGCTCCCCGCCAGGTGATCTTGTCCGCCTGCGACGTCGGCCGGTCGGTCGCGCGGCCCGGCGAGGAGCTGCTGGGGTTCACCGCGGCCCTGCTCTACGTCGGGGCGGCGACAGTGGTCTCCAGCGTCGCCCGGGTGGCCGACGACGCCGCGGTCGGCATCATGACCGCCTACCACCGGCGGCTCGCGGACGGCGCCGGCCCCGCCCTGGCACTCGCCGAGGCTGGCGCGATCGAGCCGCTGAGCCCGTTTGTGTGCTTCGGATCCGGGTAGCTGGGGCCGAGCGCGCGCGCTACGCCCCCGCTCCGCGCGGCGCGCGCGCTCCCCGTACGTCAAGAGCGGCGAAAGCGCCGCCAGATACACCGCTAGCCGAGCACGGCCGCCACCGTGCGGCGGCCGACGCCGAGCAGCCGCGGGTTGTCCGCCGAATAGGCGAGGAAGACCAGCGCCAGGTACAGCGCCCAGCCTTTGGCGCGCGTCCACAGCGCCTCGTCGCTACCACGCCCCACCGCGTACGCGTCGCGGAACGCCTCATGCCATGCCGCGGGCAGCAGCATCCACGCGACCGCCAGGTCCACGGCGGGGTCGCCGGAGGTGATGTCGCCGAAGTCGATCACGCCGCTGATCCGCCCGTCGCGGGTCACGATGTTGGCCGGGTGCAGGTCGCCGTGCACCCAGACCCCCGGGCCGACGTGCCCGGGCGCCGCCAGCGCGGCGGACCAGACCCGGTCCGCGGCGTCGGCGTCGACCTGCCCAGACACGAGCCGCATGTTCGCGTCGAAGTTCTCGGCGCGGTCCCGCAGCGGCCTGCCGCGGAACGGGTTGAGCGGGGCGTCCGCCGCGGCGGGAACGTGCAGGGCGGCGAGAAACCCGCCGAGGGCGGCGGCCGCGGGCCCGGGATCGAGCGTGTCCGTGTCGCAGGCCGGCACCCCCCGGATGTACGGCACGATGCTCCAGGGCCAGGGGTAGCCGAGGGCGGGAAGCCCCATTCGTTCGGGATAGGGAATTTGAAGTGGCAGCGCGGGGGCGAGCTGGGGCAGCCATCGTTGCTCGTGAACCAGGATTTTCGCCCCTAGCTCCCGGCGCGGGACCCGGGCGGCCAGCTCATCGCCCACCCGGAACATCGCGTTGTCCCAGCCGTTGGCCAGGAACGTGACCGGCAGGCGCGCGAGGTCGGGGTGCTGGTCAGCGAGCAGCCGGCGGACAAGATCGGCGGAGACGGCAACCTCGGCCGCGGGCATCGGGTTGGCTGGCATGCCCCGAAATTACCGCGCGGGCAGCATCGTCGTGCCCTTGACGAACCAGGAGATCCCGAACGCGACCACGGCGGTCGCCTCCAGGATGAACAGCACCGGCCAGTTCGCGTTGACCGCCGTGGGCAGGAAGTTCGAGGCCGCCGCGAGGACGACGCACGCGAAGATCAGGTACCCGCACACCCGGTAGGCGGTGATCTCCAGCCGCGTCTGCCGGCCCTGAGCGAAGCGCAGCGCCATCAGGCCCAGCGCGGTGAACGTGCTGGCCGCGAAGAACACGTGGCAGTCGCCGAGCACGTTCTGCGTGGCGGACATGGGGCCGGACGGCTTCGTCGGGCAGAACGCGACACCGATGGCGCACAATCCGGCGATGTTGGTGATCCAACGGTCCCAGTTGTCGTATCCGTCGTACGCGATCAGGAACACGCCGAGGGCGCACAGCGCGCCCACGAAGACGTTGCGCATCGGCGTGTAGTAGTACCCGCTCATCGAGTCCGGCCGCGACGTGCTCATCGCCACGTTGCCGATGATGAGCACGAACGGCAACAGCATGCCGATCCAGCCGACGGTCTTTCTCAGCAGGAGATAAGAGATGACCAATTCGTTGGTCTGGGTGTTTCTTGGGCGCAGCACGGTATCCCCCTTCAGGTGCCGGATGGCTCGCGCTAACCGCGCGGCCATACCCCGTTTAGGTGTGGAGAGGGACGGGCCGGATGCCAGATACACCCTGGTGCGTGCTTGCGTAACCGCGTCATGGCTGCATGATGGGATGATCATGGCGGGGCGCTGAGTGGACCTCAACACGGTCACCGAGTTCGTGCCAGCGGACAGGACCGCCTGGCGCGCCGGTGACGCGTGGCTTGGCGGCGGCACCTGGCTGTTCTCCCAGCCGCAACCCGGTGTCAGCAGGCTGCTCGACCTGACCGCGTTCGGCTGGCCGCCGCTCATCGAGACCGGCCGCGGCCTGGAGATCGCCGCCACCTGCACGCTCGCCGAGCTCGCCCGGTGGCGGCCGCGCGCGAACTGGCCCGCGGCCAGCCTGGCCAGGGCGTGCTGCGACGCACTGCTCGGCTCGTTCAAGGTGCAGAACACCGCGACGGTCGGCGGCAACATCTGCCTGTCGCTGCCGGCCGGGCCCATGACGGCGCTGGCCACCGCGCTGGACGGGACCGCCACGCTCTGGGCGCCGGACGGCGGCACCCGGGAGGTCCCCGTCGCCGGCTTCGTCACCGGGGACGGCCGCAACGTGCTCGCGCCCGGGGAACTGCTGCGCGCGATCTTCCTGCCGGCCGCGGCGCTGCGCGCGCGGACCGCGTTCCGGCAGGTCTCGCTGTCCCCCGTGGGCCGGTCGGCGGTGCTCGTCATCGCCCGCCGTCCCCCCGGCGGCCAGACCGTCGTCACGATCACCGCCGCGACCCCCCATCCGGTCCAGCTCCGGTTCGCCGCTCCGCCGGCCCCGGACGACGCGGTCGCCGCGCTGGACGCCGCCGTCCCCGGCCGCGCCTACCTGGACGACGCGGGTGGCGCCGCGCCCTGGCGCGCGGCGATGACGCGGCTGAGCGTGGCGGCGGTGGCGGCGGAGCTGGCGGCCCCTGGTCGGGCGGCCCCTGGTCGGGCGGCCCCTGGTCGGGCGGCCCCGTGACCATGCGCGTGAACGGCCAGCTTGCCGCCGGCCAGCCCCGGCCCGGCCAGTGCCTGCGGACGTTCCTGCGGGAGCAGGGCTGGTTCGGGGTGAAGAAAGGGTGCGATACCGGCGACTGCGGCGCCTGCACCGTACATGTGGACGGCGTGCCGGTGCACAGCTGCGTCTACCCGGCGATGCGGGCGGTCGGGCGGGAGGTGACTTCGATCGAGGGCCTGACCCCGCACCCGCTGCAGGACGCGTTCCGCGCCGCGCAAAGTTTCCAGTGCGGCTTCTGCACGCCGGGGATGATCATGACGGCCGCGGCGCTGAGCGGCGAGCAGGCCGCTGACCTGCCGCGCGCGCTGAAGGGAAACATCTGCCGGTGCACGGGGTACGGATCGATAGCTGACGCGGTCACCGGTACAGCTCGCATCGTCGTCCCGAACGGAGACGTTGTTCCCGTGGTCGGCACGAGCCTCCCGGCGCCCGCGGGACCGGACGTGGTGACGGGGCGCGCCCGGTTCACCGCGGATCTCGCGCCCGGCGGCGTGTCCGGCGGCGTGTCCGGCGACGGCGATGTGCCGCCGGAGCCGCCGCTGCACATGAAGCTGCTCCGCTCCCCGCACGCCAGCGCGTGGATCCGGTCGATCGACGCGGCCGCCGCGGCGCGGCTGCCCGGCGTGGCGGCCGTGCTGACCTACGCCGACTCCCCCGCCCGGCGGTTTTCCACCGCCAGGCACCACAACCCGGACGACGACCCGTACGACACGCTAGTGCTCGACCGGACCGTGCGGTTCGCCGGCCAGCGGGTCGCGGCCGTCGTCGCCGACACCGTGGCCACGGCGGAGGCGGCCTGCGCGCGGATCAGCGTCGACTACGACGTGCTGCCCGCGGTCATCGACCCGGCCGCCGCGGTGGCGCCTGGCGCCCCGCCGCTGCACCCCGAGCTGGCGCCGCGGAACATCGCCGCGCGACTCCACCGCCGGGCCGGGGACCCCGAGCGCGGGTTCGCCGCGGCCGCCGAGGTCTACGAGCAGACCTTCCGCGTGCACCGGGTGCAGCACGTGCACCTGGAGACGCACACCACGATCGGCTGGCTGGACCATGACCCGCTCGGCGGGGACCGCCTGGTGCTCAGGACAAGCACGCAGACGCCGTTTCTGACCCGCGACGAGCTGTGCCGGGTGTTCGGCCTGCGGACCGATCAGGTTCGCGTCGTCGCGAGGCGGGTCGGCGGCGGGTTCGGCGGCAAGCAGGAGATGCTCACCGAGGACATCGTCGCGCTCGCCGTGCTGGCCACCCGCCGGCCGGTGCACCTGGAGCTCACCAGGGAGGAGGAATTCGCCGCCGCGACCACCCGGCACCCGATGGAGATCACCGTCAGGCTGGGCGCCGCCCGCGACGGCACGCTGACCGCGTTCGCGCTGACCGTGGTGTCCGACACCGGCGCGTACGGCAACCACGCGCCCGGCGTGCTGTTCCACAGCTGCGAGGAGGCGGTCACCGCGTACCGCTGCCCGAACAAGCTCGTCGACGCCCGCGCCGTCTACACCAACACTGTCCCGGCCGGGGCGTTCCGCGGTTACGGCCTGTCCCAGACGGTGTTCGCCGTCGAGTCCGCCGTGGACGAACTGGCCCGCCGGCTGGGCCTGCCCCCGGCAGAGTTCCGGCGGGTGAACCTGATCAGGCCGGGTGAGGTGCTCGTCAACGGCAGCGGCGAGCCCCATGACGTGAGCACGGCGACGATTGGCGTCGGCGAATGCCTCGATCTGGTGGAAAAGGCGCTGGCGAGCGGGCGCGGCTCGACGGCGCCACCCGGGTGGCGCGCGGGCACCGGCGTCGCCGTGGCGATGCTGGACACGATCCCGCCCGGCGGCCACGACGGGCGGGCGCGGATCGCGGCGCGCCCTGACGGGCGGTACGAGCTGTTCACAGGGACGAGCGAGTTCGGCAACGGCACCACGACCGTGCACCGCCAGATCGCCGCCAGCGTGCTCGGCTGCGACCCCGGCGACATCGACGTCGTCTCCTCCGACACCGACAGGTCGGGGCACGACACGGGCGCGTTCGGGTCCACGGGCACGGTCGTCGCCGGAACGGCCACGCTGCGCGCCGCGCGGGCGCTGGCGCAAGCCATCGCCGCGAACCCGGATACCGACAAGCCCCTGGAGGCGGAGGGATACTGCGACGGGTCGTCCCGGTCCGTGTCGTTCACCGTTCAGGGTTTCCGGGTCGCGGTCCGCGAACAGACCGGCGAGATCAAGATCCTGCAGTCGGTGCAGGCCGTCGACGCCGGCACGGTGATCAATCCGGTGCAGCTGCGCGGCCAGGTCGAAGGCGGGGTGGCGCAGGCGCTCGGCGCGGCCCTGTTCGAGGAGGTGCGGCTCGACGCGGCGGGCCGGGTGACCACGCGGACGCTGCGCGAGTACCACGTGCCGGTGCTCGCGGACCTGCCGCGCACCGAGGTGCACACCGCCGGCACCCACGATCCGCTCGGGCCGTTCGGCGCCAAGCCGATGAGCGAGGCCCCGTTCAACCCGGTCGCGCCCGCGCTGGCGAACGCGGTCCGCGACGCGACCGGCGTCCGCGTCACCGCGCTGCCGATGCGCAAAGACGCTGTCTACCGTGCACTGAGAGAGGGCTGACATGCAGCTCGGATCCAACCGTTACGGCAAGGCCGAGGTCCGCGTCGTCCGCGTCGCGCGCGGCGCGGGACCCGACGGCGGCGACCTGATCAAAGACTGGAACGTCTCCACGTTGCTGTCCGGTGACCTCGCCGACTCGCACCTGACCGGCGATAACGCCAAGGTGCTGCCCACGGACTCGCAGAAGAACAAGGTCTACGCGCTGGCGAAAGAACTCGGTTGCGTGCAGCCAGAGCCGTTCGCTCGTGAGCTGGCGTCGTTCTTCACGTCCTCGCAAGAGCCGATCACCCGGGCGCGGATCTCGATCGACGAGTGCGCGTGGATTCCGATCGGCGCGACCGGCTACTCGTTCGCCAGGTCCGGGGAACTCCTGCGAACGACGACCGTGATCCAGGACGAGGCTCGCGGAACGAGCGTGATTTCCGGGATCAAGGACCTGGTCGTCATGAACACGACGGCCTCGGAGTTCTGGGGCTACCCGAAGGACCCGTACACCACGCTGCCCGAGACCAAAAACCGGATCCTGGCCACGGAGGTGAACGCCTCGTGGCGGTTCCGGCCCGAGGCGATCGCGGGCACCGACTGGGGTGCCGCCTTCGTCGTGGCCCGGCAGACCGTGCTCGACACGTTCGCCGGGACCTACACCTACTCGCTGCAGCAGATGCTGTACGCGATCGGCGGGGCGGTCCTCAGCGCCGTGCCCGAGGTCTGCGAGGTGCGGCTCGCGCTGCCGAACAAACATCACTTCGCCGTCGACCTGTCCCCGTTCGGGCTGGAGAACGACCGCGAGGTGTACGTCGCGGCCGACCGCCCGTACGGCCTCATCGAAGGCACCGTGCTCGCCGACGACGCCCCCGACCCGGGTCTGGCCTGGACCTGACCCCGCTCAGGGCGTCAGGGCGTCACTGCTTGCGGGCGACCCCGCCGTAGTTCGGGATGTCCCGGTCGGGGTCGGGGGGATCCGCGCGCCACCGATGCGCCTGGACGACTCCCGGCTCCAGCAAGTCCAGGCCCTCGAAGAAGCGGGCCACCTCGGCGCGGGTGCGAAGGGTGACCGGCGCGGCCATCACCGTGTTCATCCGCGTCGCGCCGCGCGCCATCTGATCGGCGAGGATGTCGCTGGCGGGGTGCGAGATCACCAGGTAGCTACCCGACGGCACCGCATTGAGCAGCCGTTTGACGATCCCGGCCGGGTCGTCGGCGTCGGGGACGCACTGCAGGAGCCCGAGCATCATCAGCGCGATCGGCTCGCCGAAGTCCAGGGTCTCCGCCGCCACCCGCAGGATCTCGCCGGTGTCGCGCACGTCGGCGTCGAGATAGGCGGTGCTGCCCTGGTGGCTGCCCGTCAGCAGGGCGCGGGCGTGCGCGAGCACGATCGGATCGTTGTCCACGTAGACGATCCGCGACTCCGGAGCCACCCGCTGGGCGACCTCGTGCGTGTTGTCGGCCGATGGCAGCCCGGTGCCGATGTCGAGGAATTGCCTGATGCCCGCCTCGGCGGCGAGGTACCGGACCGTGCGGCCGAGGAACGCGCGCTGCGTGCGGACGCCGACCCGGATATCCGGATAGGACTCGACGACCATTTCGGCCGCCTTGCGGTCGGCCTCGAAGTTGTCCTTGCCGCCAAGCCAGTAGTTGTATACCCGGGCGATGTGGGCGTTGCCGGTGTCGATGTTCACCGGCAACGGCTGGTCGTCCACGGGGGCAGGCAGAAACCAGCTTGTCGATCGCTTTTCGGCCACCAGCGCCATCCTTTACCGATCCGCCAGCGCGGACGCCTCGAGCCCCCGTCGCGCCGCGCCACCATCATCGCATGCTTGGATAATCTTCACGAGCACAGTAGTTCAGGAGCCCAGTGGCTCAGGAGCCCAGCGCGGACAGCTCCTCCTGTATCCGGCGCTCGTGCTCTTCGGCGTCCTCGCGGGCACGATCCGGATAGCGGTCAAGCTGCCGCCGCCAAGACCCTGAATCGGGCTGGTCGCCGGGGCGCTGTCCACGGTTGCTGTTATCCTGCGACCCCTTTTTCTTTCCGCAGCACATCAGCCGTGACGTGCGCACTCCCTAAAGTACGTGTGTGTACTTTAGGGATTTTCCACGTACTCTGGGCCCATGTCTGACGCCATGCAAGGGGGGACCCTGGCCAAGACGCACGACGGTAAGCCGGGCCTGCCCAGGGGCCGCAGCCGGCTGCCGGCGCCGGACGTGCGGGCATCTCAGGTGCGGCGGCTGCAGGGGGCGACGATCGCCGCGGTGGCCGAGTCTGGCTACCCGGCGGTCACGGTCGCGGACATCGTACGCCGAGCCCGGGTGTCCCGCGCCGCCTTCTACGCGCACTTCGCGGACAAGGAGGACTGCTTCCTCGCCGCGACGCGCGAGGGCGGCAGGATGATGGCCGGCCGGGTGGTGGCCGCGACTCGCGCGCTGCCCGCGGGCACCGCGGACGAGACCGTGCTGCGGACCGGCTTCCGCGCGTTCCTGGAGTTCCTCGCCACCGAGCCCGCCTTCGCCCGGGTCTTCTGCATCGACATGCAGACCGCGGGGCACCGCGCCGTCGAGCGGTTCGACGTGGCATGCCGGCGGTTCGCCGACATGACCGCGACCTGGCACCAGCGGGCGCGCGACCGGCACCCGGACTGGCCGGCTGTCCCCCACGTCGCCTACCTCGGGCTCGCCGGGGCCACCGCGGAGCTGGTGCGGTCCTTGGTGCGCAACGGCGAGACGAGCGGGCTGCCGAAGCTGGAGGACGCGCTCATGTCACTGCACCTGGCCGTGCTGGCGGCCCGCCCCTGGCCGGCTTCGGCCGATTTAAGGTTATTCCCCTATCCCGCCCAACTTGACGTGGCCCTTGAGCAGGTTGCGGGCGATGGTGCGGCGCTGGATCTCGTCGGTGCCCTCGTAGATTCGCAGCAGCCGAAGCTCCCGGTACCAGCGCTCGATCGGCAGTTCCTTGGTGTACCCCATCCCGCCGTGGATCTGCAGCACCCGGTCCACCACGTTATTGGCCATGACCGCGCCGTTCAGCTTGGCGATCGAGGAGGCGTGCCGGCCGTCCATGCCCTGCTGCACCCGCCAGGCGGCGTACAGCGTGAGCCACTTGGCCGCCTCGATCTCCACCTGGGAGTCCGCGATCTGCCACTGGATCGCCTGGTACTCCGCGATCGGCTGGCCCATCGAGTACCTGATGTTCGCGTAGTCGATCGCCATCTGCAGCAGCCGCTCCGCCGCGCCAACGGCGCGCGCCGGGATCATGAACCGGCCCCGCCTGATCCACGCCATCGCCAGGTCGAACCCCTTGCCGGGCTCGCCGAGCACGTTGGCGGCGGGCACCCGCACGTCGTCGAACACCAGCGCCGCGGGCCCCCACTCCCCCATGGTCGCGATCGGCTCGGACTTCCACCCCATGTCCCTGTCGACAAGGAAGCAGGTGACACCCGCGTCCGGCACCACCGCGAACACCATCGTGAAGTCCGCGTCGTTCCCGTTGGTGATGAACGTCTTCTCCCCGTTGATCACGTAGTCGCCGCCGTCCGGGCGCGCGGAGGACCTGATGGACCTGGCGTCCGAGCCCGCGCCCGGCTCGGTGATCGCGAAGCACGAGATCCGCTCGCCCTCGATCGTGGGGATCAGGTACCGCTGCTTCTGCTCCTCGTCGCAGAAGTACAAGATGTTGTCCGCCTCGCCGCCGAACTGGAACGGCACGAACGTGCGCCCGCTCTCGATCGCGATGATCGCGGCCATCACCGCGCCGAGGTTCATCCCGCCGAACTCCTCCGGCGTGGTCACTCCCCAGAACCCGCTGCGCCGCGCCTTCCGCTGCAGATCGCGTAGCACCGACCGGTCGACCCCAGGCCGCCCGGCGCGCTCGCCGCGCAGCACCTCCGGCTCGAGCGGCATGACCTCCCGCTCGATGAACGCCCGGACCGTGTCCCGGACCTGCCGTTCCTCATCGCTGAGCGAGAAGTCCACCATCGCCGGCCATCCTTTCCCGCGGCACATCTGTACCCGATGGTAACTTCGCCCGGCCCGGGGACGTCAATCGGCCTCTCGATGCCTGAGAGCGGGCCTGATCACGGGATCAGGCCCGCCCGCGGGCTAGTTCGACACCCCGTACTCGATCGCGGTCGCGGCCGTGGCATCCGTAGCGGCCGAAATGGCCGAGGCAGTGGCGAACAGCGACAATCCGATAAGAATAGCGATGACGGCCTTCCGGATGTGTTAAAGCGCGTACTCGACCATCGTGGCGGCCGTCGCGTGCGTCGCGGTTGAGATCGCCGCGGCCGCGCCGAACACCAGAGACAAGCCGATCAGAATTGCGACAAGGGGCTTCCGGATGGATTTCATGCGAACCTCCGTGGGGTTGTGGTGCGGATTACGGTAGCCCAGACGCGACCGACCGCGAAACCGCGTGCCAGTAACGGCTCTGAATCGCCGCTCTCGTCACGCCGGCCACTCCTGTTCGGGAAAGTGACTCGGGACGATGATCGCGAATGGTTTTCTAACCGACCGATTTGCGGGCTATGTCCGGCTATGTCCGGATATACCTCCTTCCCGGCAGCTACCGTGCCCGGATGAATGTCCCGTTCAGCTGCCAATAACAAGCTGAACGGGACATTCATCTGCCGGGCCAACGCCAGCGAGGGCGCTTGCCCGTGCCGGGACGCGGCGGGTCGGCAGCGCGGCGGGTCGGCGGCGGGGCGGCAGCGCGGCGGGTCGGCGGCGGGGCGGGTCGGCGGGGCGGCGGCGCGGCGGGGCGG
>Ga0210390_10000501_pt1 | contig 42674 bp, 34 predicted proteins | sample IncBWH11OmetaG_FD_161050 | JGI IMG/M metagenome (GOLD analysis project Ga0210390, IMG submission 161050) | Forest soil microbial communities from Barre Woods Harvard Forest LTER site, Petersham, Massachusetts, United States - Inc-BW-H-11-O ... | reverse complement strand
ATCACTCCTCATGATATTCTCTCGCGTGCCCTTTTCTCACTCACTCCTCCTCTTTCTCGCCGCGCTCATCGCCGGCCTGCTCAACGCCGTCGCCGGCGGCGGCAGCTTTATCTCTTTCCCCGCGCTACTTTTCACCGGCATGGCGCCCATCGCAGCCAACGCCACCAACACCGCCGCGCTTTTTCCCGGCACCGTCGCCAGCACTGTCGCCTACCGCAACGCGTTCACCCCCGAAGCGCGCCGCCTGCTCCCGCTTCTCCTTCTCACCGGCATCGTCGGCGGATTCCTCGGCGCTCGCATCCTGCTCAACACGCCGCAATCCACTTTCCTGCATCTGATTCCCTGGCTGCTCCTCGTCGCCACTTTACTTTTTCTTGCCGGACCGCGCATCAGCGCCTGGGTGCGCCGCCGCGCCGCCGCCGGAAAAAGTTCCCGTCATCTCACCATCGCCGGCTTTTTCCTCGAGCTGCTAATCTCCATTTACATCGGATATTTCGGCGCCGGCGTCGGCATCCTGGTCCTCTCGCTGCTAGCCCTGCTAGGCATGGAAGATATTCACGCGATGAACGGAGTAAAAGTCCTGCTGGTCAGCGTAGTCAACGGTGTCGCCATGATCACCTTCATCTTCGCCAAAACCATTTTCTGGCCCCAAGCCCTCCTCATGATCGTAGCCAGCCTCATCGGCGGCTACGCCGGCGCCCACTACGCCCAAAAAATGAACCCCCAACACGTCCGCTGGATCGTAATAGCCGTAGGCATCTCCATGTCCGCTTACTTCTTCGTCCGCTACTAACCCGCCTTTAAATTTGCCTTTGAATTTGTCTTTGCCTCTGTAGCGGCCGCCTTCAGGCGGGCCAGGTTTAGACACCGCCAAGCCGCTCAAAACTTCCAAAAGACTAGCGATTACGATCCGCTCGCCATAAGCGAATGCCCCACGTTCAAATTCCCAGTCCGCACCAACCCTACCGTGTCGCGTCCTCCGCACGTTTCAGCATTACCCCGACCGACGCTAACACATTTAATTTTTCACGCTATTCGTGGAAATACGGAAATGGGCAAGGACAAGACAGGAAAACGCAGCTGTACGCATGGACGTGAGCGGGTTAGAACTGCAATTGACCAGCCGAAGCGCATTGCAGAGCAGTAACCCGCTGTGGTGGCCGGTCGAAAAACATCTAAACCCGCACCCTTCAAAATCCGAAGGATGCGCCACTCGGAAAATCAACGGCATCGGTTCGGGCGGTATGAAAAGGTCGGCCACCCGCGTGGTGTTTTTCTTTCTCACCGCTCAAGCGATCGCTTGGCTAGCATTCAAGCAGGTTCCATCACTCGCAGTTCTCGTCGGCGCCCTCTTCATCGTCACAGGCGGCATAGTCATATCAACCGCGAGCACGTAAAGTCAGTCCGCAGTCGAGCTGCCGCTGACGGGCGAGTATGAGAAACGGGTAACCTAACAGTGTCTCGCATATAGTCCTCAGAATCCGCGAGACTTGAAGAGCGATTGCACGCCTTTTGCACTTTCCATGTGACAATCTCGGAAGTTGAGGCAATGTTCACACCGAGAAGCCGAGTGGAGAGGGTGCAAGATGGATGCCCCAAAATGGAAGAGGTTCGAGAAACTCGCGTACGAAATTCAGAAAGAGCTTGCTGGCGACGCGGACGTGAAGCTCAACGACTCAATTGAGGGTGTTGACTCCAAAGTTGCGCGCCAGATTGACATCAGCATCCGAAAGCAAATCGGTCAATACGCGATGCTGATCGTGATCGACTGCAAGGATTACTCGGAGCCCCTAGACGTCAAGGACATTGAGACGTTTTCCGGCCTAGTCAAAGATGTTCGGGCGGATCGCGGCGCGTTGATCGTTAGCAGTAGTTTTACTCCTGCTGCCTTGAATGTCGCAAAAAATGAGGGGATCGACACGTATCGCCTAGTTGATACCGAGAGCAAGGACTGGAAGACTTATGCATCACTCCCGTGCCTGTTGGAACGTACGTATTTGAAGGCTAGCTCGTTTCAATTCTCTAGTGTCGCGATGCAACATTGGGAGCTGCCGATTTCTCAGGAAAAGCTTATGTCTTTGGTTTTCTCTGAGACGGACGGAACAAGGCGCGGGACGCTTGCCGAGATGACCCATCGGAAATGGGATAAGGCAGAAATGCCACGAGAGCCAGGTCTGCACGAGGTGCTTCTCGGAGAGCATCTAATCACTGATTTTGACGAGATCCGATCGCATACGAAAGTGGTAGCTCGCGCTTTGGTCGCTAAGGAATTCTACTTCGGGCCCTTGCCGATAAAGCTGCGGGGTCTGGAGAACAGTCAGACAGGAGGAGTAATCACCCGAACTCTAACGACAGACTTCATTGAGCCACGAAAAATTGAAAGCGGAGAAGACCCGAACTGGAAAAGAATTGATGATCCAGCAAAACTAGCCGTTGTAAAGCCCGCGATCCATTTAGGATATTTCGACGTTTATCGCGACGACCCGGCTCAACCTGACGGACCTGCTGCACGTCCCAAACTCTAATACGAATCTTAGTGACGAACGGGTAGGACGACCGATGCTCAGCCGCAATCAACTCGAGCGGTGAAGCTTCCACATTGAGTTGCTCTCATTTTGCACTTAAACGGATTTTTCACCTCTGCCATCTGCTACGGATGCGCTCCGACAAGAACGGTTATTAAATCTGGGTCCAGGCCAACGGATGCCCATGGCGCGTTTTTATCTCGGAGTCCCTGACCAACCACCAACTTGGTAAAGTCTGGATCCATGAGACTCGGCATCTTATTTGGAGATGGCGGGAGTGCTTCAGCGAGTCCATGCCCCAGCGCGTTAGCGGCTTCCATCGTTCTCCTTGAAGCGCGCTTGCTGACAAACACGATTACACCTTGGCCTAATCCTCTGGCCGCTCCGCAGCCATCGGCGAAGTTAAGATTTGTCGGGACCTCTTTCCACTTTGCTCCAGCGGTGCCTGAAAACACATCAGGTCCCAAGATATTTGCCACAACTGCCCAAGTGTCCAACATCTCTTGGTCTGGCGTGCCTTGTCGACCGCAGACAAATAACCCCACCCGCTGCCCCGCGAAAGGCGCTAACTTTCCTGCGAGTTCGCGGGCAACGTTATTTAACAGCTTTGCTCGTGGGCCTTGGGCGGCAGCTAGTTTGGCTACCGCTTCTGCCTCTCTACGGGCGATCGTAGCGGAAGTAGCGGCATCGCCCGCCTCTTTAGAAAGGATTAAAAAAAGTGCATCGTTGCCTTTGCGAATGCACGTCTCTAGTTTCGCGATTTGGGATTCCTTCCACAATTCTCCGGACACGCCAGCGGCAACTAAGACAGCGCCTAGCAGTCCCAAAACAAAAAGTGTCGTTCTTGGTCGCTCAGGCGGATGTATCGTTCCCCGCTTGAAATCACGCAATTCGTCTAAGTATTCCCAAACGACAAAAACCACTTCGAGTGCCACGCCCAGCGCTACGAGAGATGTCCAAGCGACCAACCACCTATGCAGCGATGAACTGGACTCATCAAGGGTGGCGAGTGCACTTCTAAGCGCCGATTCATCGGTGATGGAACTCCATGATGGACAAGCGCATTTAGCTAAGATCCAACTGGTCGTGATTATCATGTTGTTTTATCAAACGGGACTGAGCCACGATCTGTTTCGAATATCCAAGTTGTGCCGCTTTTTTATCACAATCCTCGCTCCAAGTCCTGTGTACTCGCGTTACCCGGCAAGTAGAATTTGCGGATCGGCACTTATCCGATAATGGCGATGCGATTGCGCGGCGTCGCACGAAAAGTAATGTTAGACTTCCATATAATGCCGCTGACAAAAGAACAACTACTCGCTGAGACTGAAGACTTGCTCAGGACTGTGCCTCCGGTAGCCGAAATTATCCAAAACAAGGAAAACGGTTTCGCCTGGTTCGGTCGGTTCTCGGCCGTAATTCGCGCCTGGAATTTTGCGCGCTCGGCGGAAGTGCTCTTAGCACAAATGCAACTCGAAAGCATGGCCCAGGATCAGAACCAAAATGGATATCGGCGGATTCTGGCTTTATTGAACGAGGCGCGGCACGCTTTGCGGATGGAGACTGTTGGCCCCCTCAGCCTGCCTGTCGCTCACGGCCAAGTCTTCGACTACTTTGACGAGGTCCGCAAAATCATAGAGTTGGCTAAGCAAGACTTGCTATTTGTTGACCCTTATCTCGACGCGGAATTTGTTTCACGTTACCTGAGTCATATCTCAAAGGGAGTAACCATTCGTCTCCTTGCCCGAGAACGACTGACAACTCTGCTGCCGGCAGTAGAACTTTTTGCAAAGCAATCGGGATATACGATTGAAGTCCGGTCCGCGCAGCACTTCCACGACCGCTACGTATTCGTTGATCGCAACGCGTGCTATCAATCAGGAGCGTCTTTCAAGGACGGTGCAAAATCTGCACCAACAATGCTGAATCAAATCACGGACGCATCCGCGGCGATGTTGCAAACGTACGAAGACAAGTGGAGTACGGCGAAGGTCGAGCGATAGCCTTTTACGTTCTGCGAAAGCCGCGCCCATGCGGACGGCAAGGCGCGTTGCCGGACAAGTGCCACAAGAGGGTGAACTAAGGTCTCCATACCCGTTACTCAATTCCACCACGCTGGGTGCACGTCACTTCCAAACACGATTGCACAATGTTTGCAAAATCGGTGTCTGTTCGACGGGCCGGTGCCCCATCCTTCGCGCCTCTGTTTCATGCGAAGGATGGGGTCTAGACGCTCCAGCATCGGCCAACACAGCAAAATACAGGCCGTCTTTTGTATCGCTTACCCTCGTCAGTATTTCTACGAATATTCAGCCGATTAGGAATGTGTTAGCGTGAGTCGGGGCGCTTTTCGGCGCTGCTGAGGACGCGACATGGAGACTGAGGCACGGGCGAGGGGCGTAGCTGACTGGGCGCGCGGACGCGCGCTTGGCGATAGCGTCTCCGGGCGCGGAGTCGCGGCAGTCAGGGTGCCGAGCGCTTACACGCGAATCGCGCCGCGCAGCGTGAACGCAGGCGCGCACCGTGCCAGCGCGCAACGCGAAATTCTAATCGGCTACGCCGCGATTAAAAACGCCCGCAACTCCCCTGAAAACAATGCGTTGAATTTTTCTAATCGGCTCAAAACAGCGAATTGCAGCGCGCGATTTTCGCAGGCTCGGCGCATCACTCATCGCTTCCCGACACCATTTCTAATCGATACAAATAAACCCCACAAAATCATCATTCGGCGGAGCGCTCTGCTGAAAACAAAGGAGAAACAATTTTCTATTCAATACAAATTTGCCGTTCCCAGGAATGCGCGCTCCGCGAATAACGATTCACGAATCACAAGTCACAAATCACGAATCACGCCGTTAATCCTGGCGGGTCCAAGTACTCTGCGGCGTCGGCGGATGCAGCAACGTCTGCATCACCACGCAATACTGCTCGGTTTTCTCGCGCAGCGCGGCGATCTGTTCCGCAGTAGCACCGGGCGCAGCGATATCAAAATTCACACGAATGTTCTCGAACCCCACCGGCACTTCCTTGGAAATACCGAGCGTCCCCCGCAGATCCAAATCCCCTTCCACCGTCACCTCAATCCGCTCGGTAGGAATGCTCATAGCCGCGGCCACCATCTGGCAAGTAATCTGCGCGCAAGCAGCCAAAGCCCCAAGCAGCAGGTCACCAGAACAAGCGCCAGCCCCCGCGCCCCCCACTCCCTTATGCGCTTCGGCCTGATGGATGGCCCGCCCGATATCCACCGAGCACGCAATCGGCGCCCCAGTCTGCGCGCCTTTCGCGCGAATCGTAATCCGCGAAGCGTTGGGGTCCGCGCGATACTGCTCTTTCAACGGTTTTTGCAGCGATCGAAGATCCATGATTCCCTCTTTTCGTACACAAACAATTTCCGCGCACACATGGCGCGCCTTCCAGTTCAACTGCGGCCCGGCATTCTTGAAGCGGGCTCCATGCGCATGCTAGCATGGCTGAGCTTCCGGAGAATGCTCATGCCCAAGTACGTCATCGAACGCGAAGTTCCAGGAGCCGGCGATCTAACCGACGCCCAGTTGCGGGAAATGTCGCAAACGTCGGTCGGCTCATTAAGGTCCATCGGCCCGCAGATTCAGTGGCTGCACAGCTACGTCACTGGCAACAAAGTATATTGCGTCTACCTCGCTCCAGACGAAGCCACCGTGCAGGAACACGCCAAGCGCGCGGGACTCCCCTGCAATCGCGTCTCAGCCGTGCGCCGCCTGATCGATCCAACAACCGCGGAGTAACGCCCGGCAGAACGTTACGCGGCTGTCCGAAATTTTCAAAATGCGACGTGTGTCCGCTCACGCACGCCAGCGCTAACCCGACTGCGACGCCGTCTCAGACGTCAACACCTCTGCGATCGCATTCTCCAGCGGCATATCCCAGCCACTCAGCCATGCCGTTGCGCTCCCGGTATTGGACAATGCTTGCCGCGCCGGCTCCAATATCGCTTCCAGCTTAGCCTGTTCCGCCGGCGTCAGCGGCGCGCCAATGCTTTTGCGCAGAGCAGCCGCAGCCCCTGCCAGCCGCAGCGAACGCTCGGCCTGCTGTTCCACTGCTGCCGAGCACGCGCAGCACTCCAACAGGCGCGCGACTCCACGCTTGTGATCCAGCTCCTGAAAGATTTTCAGGCTCTCACGGTACAAAGGCAGCGCCGCCGGACAATTCTTCTGCTCGCGCGCCAAATTTCCCAGATCTGCCAGCGTGCCGGCAATCCCCCAGCGATCATCAAGCTCGCGGAAGATTCCCAGCGCCTGTTCGTACAACGCGCGCGCGCCCGCGGAATCGCCCTGATCGCGCGCCACGTCTCCCTGATTGTTCAGCGACCACGCCACCCCGGTGCGATCGCCCAGCCCCTGAAAGATTGCCAGGCACTCGCCGCAAAGCGAGTGCGCAAGTTCAAATTCACCCTGCATCTTCAGCACGCTCGCCAGATTGCTCAGCGCGCGCGCCATGGCTTTCAGGTCACCCAATTCTCTCCACAGCGCCAGGCTTTCCTGAAACAGCGAGTGCGCCAGCGCGAGATTGCCAAGGTCGCGTGCGTGCACGGCGCGCGCGTTCAGCGAAACGGCGGCGCCCTGCTGGTCGCCCAACTGCCGGGCGATTACCAGGCTTTCCATCATCAGTGCATCCGCGACGCCAAATTCACCCTGTTCGCTGGCCAGCACTCCGGCGGCAAAAACTGCGCGCGCGCGAGCTTTCGTCGGAGCGGCGGCTGACGGCATCCGCAACAGTTTGCCGAGGCGGTCGCGGCCTTCGGTGAGAAATTCGCGCGACTCCCAAAAACGAAACAGTGCCGTCCCCAGGCGCAAGCCCCAATCCGCGTCGCCGGTTTCCGTGAGCCAGTCCAGAGCCGCGCGAAAATTATCATGTTCGAGCGCGATGCGTTCCCGGACCTCCGCGCCTTCCGCGCCGCTCTCCGCCGCCGCTTCTTCGGCCAGCACCAGGCAGTAGGCGGCGTGCGCGCGTTTCGTCGCGGCATCCTCGCCGCTGGCTTCCAGTTTTTCCCGTGCGTACTCGCGAATCGTTTCCAGCATCAAGAAGCGCGGTTCACCGTTGGCTTGCTCGAATTGCTGCAACAGGCTTTTATCCACCATCGAGGACATGCCGTCGAGCAGGTCCAGTTCCAGGTCGGCCTTGGTGTCGCACACGGCTTCCACACCATCCAGCGTGCAGCCGCCTACGAACACCGACAGCCTGCGGAAAAGCTTCTGTTCGGCAGCGCTCAGCAGGTCGTGGCTCCAGTCGAACGCCGCGCGCAGCGTCTGCTGTCGCTGCGGCAAGTCACGCGCGCCGCCCGTGAGCAATTGCAAGCGGCTGGCCAGGCGCGTGCGCATCGCAGAGGGCGAAAGAACTTTCACCCGGGCGGCGGCAAGTTCGATGGCAAGCGGCAACCCATCCAAGCGCGCGCAAATCTCGATGATCGCGGACGCGTTTTGCTGGCTCAGCTCAAAATCCGGCTTGGCAGCGACGGCGCGTTGCACGAACAGCGCAACCGCCGGAAATTGTGACAGCGCGTCCAGCGAAGTCTTGGCCTGCGCATCCGGCACACCCAGCGCCGGCACCGGAAATTCACGCTCGCCGTACACGTGCAGCGCCGCGCGGCTGGTGACCAGCACCTTAAGATTCGGCGCCATAGCCAGCAGATCCGCCACGAGCGGCGCGGCTTGAATCAAGTGCTCGAAATTATCCAGCAGGAACAGCACCGGCTCGTGCGCTGAATCCTGCAAATGCCGTTTGAGTTGTTCCAGCGATGACTGGCCGCCGGTCTCGCGGATGCCCAGCGTCTGCACGATCAGCGCAGCGATCAGGCCGGGATCGCGCAGCGGCGAGAGCGGAACAAAATGTACTCCGCCCGGAAAATATTCCTGCAGCGCGCTGGCGATTTCCAACCCCAGACGCGTCTTGCCGATTCCGCCCGGACCGGTGATGGTCAGCAGGCGCACATCTTTCGAAAGCAGCAGTTCCTTGGCGGCGGCGATCTCCTTTTCACGCCCGACGAACACCGTACGTTGCACCGGAATATTCGCCTGACGAAGTTCTGCTTGCCTGCCTGGTCTCTCCGAGAAGCGATCGCGTATCGCCGCAAGCTCGCGCGCCAGGTCACGCGTCGAAAAGTAGCGCTTATCCGGATCCTTCGCCAGGCAGCGTTCAATGGCCCAGCAAAGCGGCGCAGGCGCGTCTGGATTTTGCACGGCGATGGGCTCGGCCTGTTCGCGCATGATCGCGACGAGTGTCTCGACGGCGGTGCCGCGGGGAAACGCGCGCTTTCCGGACACCATTTCGTACAACACCAGGCCAAACGAAAACTGATCAGAGCGAAAGTCGAAGGGAGCGCCGCTGGCTTGCTCCGGCGACATGTATTGCACCGTGCCCACGACGACACCGGGTTGCGTGTGCCACGCAGAGATTTCGCGCGTTTCTTGGTGCTCCGCGGCGCGCGGTGCGACTTTGGCCAAGCCGAAATCGAGAATCTTTACGAATCCGTCGCTGGAAATCATTACGTTGTCGGGTTTCAGGTCGCGGTGCGCGATGCCCGCTTCGTGCGCCTTGGCCAGCCCCTCGGCAACTTGCGCCGCGATTTCAATGGCCTTGCGTATCGGCAGGGCTCCGGAGGCCAGCAACTGTCGCAGCGTCTGGCCCTCGATCAGTTCCATCGCGATAAAGTGCGTGGATCCGTCTTGTGCGAGCTCGTAGATGGTGACGATGTTGGGGTGATTCAGCGCAGAGGCCGAGCGCGCTTCGCGCTCGAAGCGATGCAAATGATCAGTGTCCGCGGATAACTCGGTGGGTAGAATTTTGATCGCGACGGTGCGATCCAGGCGCGGGTCTCGCGCGCGATACACCTCGCCCATACCACCAGCGCCCAGCAGCGTTCCGATTTCGTACGGTCCTAGATGCGAGCCTGGAAGGAGGGGCATAGATTAACCGGGATTATACCCCGACCCGAGGCCCTCGCGACCGTGCGAATCACTTGGAACTAAGTACGAACGTGTTCCCGTCAACGTCCTTGAACGCGGCGGCCGTGCCCCACTCTTCGCGCTTTGGCTCCATGATGAATTGCACGCCTTTCGATTTCAGCTCGCGCGCCGTCGCTTCCACATCGTCCGCCCAAAACGTGATGTTCATCTGGCTGCCGGGCTGAAGACTCTCGCCAAATTTAAACAGCACCACCCGCGTGTCCGCGCCCGGGATGCCAAGCTCGATCCAGCGCTGCTCTTCGCTGAATGGCTGGTCGGTGAGCAAGCGAAAGCCGAGTTTTTCGGTGTAAAACGCGAGAGCGCGATCCTGATTGCTGACGGGGATGCTTGCGAACTTCACGCCTTTGATCATGGTGCCTCCTTTCAAGGTTCGATGATGGCGAAATTGCGGTCGCCCTTCCTGCGTACGGTGCGGAAAAGTGCTTCCTGGTTCGTGATTCTGCTCAAGCTGCTTCCCGATTGCAATGACCTATGATATTAATTACTATAGTGTTTATGCTCCATGTAGAGATTGACGACTACGTTCTGGACGTTCTCCTCCCGGACCTCACCGGACACGATCATTCGCCGGCGGCATTCCTCGTCTATGTAGTCCTGTGGACCCGGCTCTACAGGTCTGAAGAAAGGAGTGTGGCCGTAAGCCTCCAGCAGCTGGCGGAGCTGACGGGCTTATCCAAGTCGGCGGTGCAAGGCGCCATCCGCCTGCTCAAACGCCGCTCGTTGGTCAGGATTGCCAAGGGCTCCGCGACCGCCGTGCCCGAATACGAGTTGATCCGTCACTGGGTGCGCAGACGCGCCAAGAAATAAAAAGCCTGCCAGCGAGGTCGAGCCACATAGCAGCACCACAAATGCAGGGCGGGTCTCGAGTCCCAAATCACGAATCACGGGCCGCGGTTCACTACTCACCAGTCACCTTCCCCGGCGGCTCAGTGATATATTTGGGGGAGCACCCGAGGCACCCATATGACCGACCGAAAACCACCTTTCGCCAGCGTGGAAGAAGCGCTGGAAGACATACGCGCGGGACGCATGATCGTCCTGGTGGACGATGAAGACCGCGAGAACGAGGGCGACCTGGCCATGGCCGCCGAAAAAGTGACGCCGGAAGCGATCAACTTCATGGCGAAATTTGGCCGTGGCCTGATTTGCCTGGCGATGACCGAGCAACGCTGCGACGCGCTGGCCCTGGCGCCCATCACGCCGCGCAACACTTCAATGTTCGGTACCCCTTTTTGCGAGCCGATTGACGCGCGGCGCGGCACCACCACCGGCACCAGCGCCGCGGATCGCGCCACCACCATCCTCGCAGCCACGAGCCCCGACACTCATCCCGAAGATCTCGCCCGGCCGGGCCACGTTTACACTTTGCGCGCGCGCAATGGCGGCGTGCTGGTGCGCGCCGGACAGACCGAAGCTTCCGTGGACCTGGCGCGCCTCGCGGGCCTGGATCATTCCGGCGTGATCTGCGAAATCATGAACGACGACGGAACCATGGCGCGCATTCCGCAGCTGGTGGAATTCTGCCATTTGCATTCCATGAAACTGTTGACCGTGGCGGACCTGATTCGCTACCGCATGCAGCACGAACGGCACGTGCGGCGCATCGCGGAATCCGTGCTGCCCACGCGGCATGGAAATTTCCGCATGATTGCATACTCGAATGATGCGGACCACGAGTTGCACGTAGCGCTGGTGCGCGGCGATTTGGCCGACATGGCGAAGTTCGGCCCCCCGCTGGTGCGCGTGCATTCGCACTGCCTCACCGGCGACGTCTTCGGCTCCACGGCCTGTGATTGCCACGCGGCCATTGAGCGTTCGCTCGCGGCCATCGCCAAGGAAGACCGCGGCGTGTTCGTTTATTTGCATCACACCGGGCGCGGATTCCGGATTGATTCGCCGCGCGACGCGGAAAACGGCGAACTGCCGCGCATTCGTTTTCACGCGCGCGAGGAGGTGGAGCATGATTTGGGGCACCAGCGGCTGGTGCAGCGCGAAAGCGGCATCGGCGCACAGATATTAATTGATCTGGGATTGTGCCGGATTCGCGTGTTGACCAATCATCCGCGCAAGGTCGTCGCGCTGGAAGGCTACGGTCTGGAGATTGCCGAGCAGGTGCCGCTGGCAATTGACACCTCGAAATCCAGCCACCAGAATTCGTAAGGCGTTAGCGCAAGGGCATTCCCGTATCGAAAACCCCGCACCGTCCGGTACAAATTCGAGACAACGTCAAACATGCCCGTTTAACAAGGCGGCGGCCGCTACAAATTCAAGAGCAAAGTCAAAATCAACGGCGCCCAGCTGAAGCTGCCCGCTACAATGTCAAAACCTTAGCAGCGTCACTTCGCGTAGATCAGCACCACGAATGTGCCGGGAACCGCCATCATGCGCGGCCGGGGATTTTCGTTCGCGGCTGGCGGCGCTGGCGCGAAGTCGGCCGTTACCAGATAGACCTCGTGCGATTTCGGATCCAGCGCCATCGTGCGTGCGCCGCGTTGCGTCGCCACATCTTCCACCACCGAAAATTTGTCCGGCGCGTCTTCGTGCACCACCGTTAGCGTGGCGCTCTGTCCGTTGGAAGCAAACGCGAAACTCGTGCCGGGATCGAACGCATTGGCGTCCACACCCAGGCCAATCGCGGGCGTGGCAATCACTTTTCCAGAATCGGCGTCCACCACCGCCATCATTTGATTGTGGCAGCCCGCGAAAAGCCGGCGATGCGCGATGTCCATCGCCAGGCCAGACGGCTCCTGGCACGGCGCCAGCGGCCACTGCGCCGTCACCTTCAGATTCTGCGTGTCAATCTGCAGCTCTTCGCTTTTATCCTCGATATTGACGTAAAGATGTCCGGCGCCATCCGCCACTGCAAATTCAGGTTTGCCCGTCACCGGGATCGTTCCGAGCACGTTGCCGCTGGCGGCATCAATCGCGGTGGCATCGTTGCTCTGGCCGTTCATGGTGAAGACGCGCTTCGATGCGGGATCGTAAACGATCGCGTCGGGATTAATCCCAGCCTTCGCGCTGCCGATTATTTGCAGCGATTGCAGATCGAAAATGGTGACGGTGCCGGCGCGGCCGTTCGACGTGAAACCGCGGTCGAATTCCGGCGCGAAAGCGATGCCGTGCACGCCATCGGTGTTGGGAATTTCGCCGGCGACGGTGCCGGTGTCCACGTTGAGCACTACGACTTTTGCGGCGCGCGAAATGAACAGGCGGCGTGTGGGCGAATCGAACGCCAGATAATCCCAGCCGCCTTCGCCGCCGAGCGGGATTTTCTTCAGCAGATGATAGCCAGAAGGCGGCGCGAATGCTGTAGCCAAGACTGCACCGCGCGGCGCGGACTTCGTGGCAATGCCGGCGCCGAGGACTGCGAGGATCATTGCGAGCGCTGTGATGAGCGAAAAACAAAACTTCTTCGTTAACATGGCTGTCTCCGAGAATTTATTCTCTTTTGCCGGCGGTGCGGAACGCAAGTGCAAAGATTTAACACAGAGTGCGCATCGGAAGACCGCGGGGCGCGGGGAGAAACTGACATTTACTGTGGCGGCGGCGGTTTGTGTGGCGGCGGTGGTGGCGGTGGCGTGACCTTCAAGTACGGGCGCATCTTATCGAGTTTGCGCTGGCTGATGCCTTTGATTGCCAGCAGATCTTCGACGCGGTGGAATCGCCCGCTCTTGTGGCGGAAATCTATGATCGCTTGGGCAGTCTTGGGGCCGATGCCGGGAACTTCTTCCAGTTCCTTGAGGTTCGCGACGTTCAGGTCCAGCGGATGCGCGGGCGGCTGCTTCCCTTGCGCCAAGACGACAAACGCGCAGGCCGCGACGAGAATGGCAGCGATTGCAGCGCGTTTCAGATCTCTCATCGCGGGTCCGCTTCTATATCATCGCAGTGGAATCGTTTGTCGCGCATCTATCGCTCAACGTGTTAGCGCTTGCCGTCCTTAATTAATTATTGCTGCTGATTTCCCTGCGCGTCGTACTCGGTGACTTGACCGAACAGCGCAGCTTGTTCCGCGATTTGCGCGCGGTCCCCCACCAGCACAATTTGCGCGTTGGCCGAATCGAAGTGGCGGCGCGCCGCGAGCACAATATCGTCGGCCGTGAGCGCGTGAACTTTCTGGCGATAGGTTTCCAGATGATCCTCGGGCAAATGGTCCAGATAAATAGTGGAGATCTGGCCCAGCAGACCATCCTGCGTGGCGACGCCCAGCGAAAAAACGCCAGTCAGGTAGCTGCGCGCGCTTTCCAGTTCTTCCGCCGTGACGGGCAGCGAGCGCATGCGGTCCATTTCGTAAAATATTTCCGTGAGCGTGGCGGCGGCCACTTCGTTGCGCACCGCGGCGTGCACGCTGAAATAGCCATGCTGGCGAAGCGATTGCAATCCGCTGCGCGGGCTGTAAGTGTAGCCCTTCTGCTCGCGAATGTTGATCACCAGCCGCGAATGAAACGCGCCACCATAAATCGAATTCGCGAGCACCAGGCGAAACCAATCCGGATCGCGGCGCGTGATGGCCAGATTGCCGAGCAGCACCTGGGTCTGCACGCTGCCGGGCAAATGCACCAGGTGAACTTTGCGGCCGGTATTGCGCGGCGGCGCAAGCGAAATCATCGCGCCTGGCGCCGGAGCTCCCCAACTGCCGAAAACTTTCTCGATTTGCGCGAACATGGCGTCAGCCGAAAAATCACCGACAACGATGAGCAGCGCGTTGGCCGGGGTATAATTGTGGTGGTAGAACTCCTCGAGCTGCGGATGCTCGATCGCTGCCACCTGTTCTTCGGTAGGCGAGACGATCGCATAAGGATGCTGGCCGAAAATGACCCGGCGGAAACGTTCGCTCGCCAGAAATCCCGGCGTGGTGCGTTCGATGCGCAAGCCCTCGATTTTGCGGCCGCGCTCGCGTTCGAATTCCTCCGTGGGGAAGGAAGCGTTGCGCGCCAGATCACCCAACAGATTGAGAATGCTCTCGGAGAATTCCGCGAGGCCGGAAATGGAAATGGCGCTGGAATCCGCACCGGCATGCGAGCCCAGGTCCGCGCCCATCCGCCGCAGATCTTCTTCAATCTGGCGGCTGGAGCGCGAAGCCGTGCCCGTGCGCACCACCGTGGCCGTCAATTCTGCAAGCCCGGGCGTCGTATGCGCTACGCTGGCATTCCCGGTGCGAAAAAAGAGCTGCGCGGAAATTTTCGGGAACGTGCGCAATTCGGCGAGCACTACTTGCATGCCGTTGGGGAGCGTGCGCACCGCGCGCTGCGGCCACGCGACCGGCCGTTCGGGGCCGAGAGCGGGTACGGAACTCGCTGACGTTTGCGCGGCTGTGCTGGAGCTGGCTGTCGTGATCATGGGTTTGGTAGTTGTTCCGCTCATGCGGCCACTTCCTTTGCAATGGGACTGCGCAGCACGATTGCGCGATTCGCAGGGACCAGATATTTCCGCGCGGCGGCCTGCACTTGCGCGGGCGTGACGGCCTGAAAACCATCGAGAATCGTGTTGATCCTGCCGGGATCGCCGTCGAACAAAGTGAAGCACGCAAGGTAATGCATCAGGCCAAAGCGTGGCATGTGTGCTCCCATTCCGCCTTCGAGATTGGAGTAATAATCGGCGCGCAGTTTCACTTTCACAGGCGCCAGCTCATCTTCGCTGATTCCCTGCTCCTGAATTTCGCGGATGATTTCGTCGAACGCGGCAATGGTTTCTTCGCTGGTGAATTCCGGCTTGTGAAAAATGCGCGTCACCATTTGCGTGGGGCCGTTGGTTTCGATGATGTCCGCGCCGCCGTCCGTTTCCACCGCAATTTCCTTTTCCAGCACCAGCCTGCGATAGATGCGGCCCACGCGCCCGCCGTGCAGCGCGTGATCCAGAATGGACGCGGCATACCAATCGGGCTGGCGGCGATCCGGTACGGTGTAGCCGATGGCGATGGCGGGCAGCGGGCCGAATTTTTCGACGACTTCGCCGCGGCGCTCTTCGGTTTGCGCCGGCTCAGTCACATCCGCGCGCGGGGGCAGCGGGTGCGTGGGAATATTTTCGAAATGGCGCTTCGCGAGCGCGAATCCCTCGGCGGAATCCAGATCGCCCACCATCAGCAGCACCGCATTGTTCGGCGAGTAGTAGGTGTGAAAAAAAGTCTGCACGTCTGCGAGCGTCGCGGCGTCGAGATCGGCAAAATCGCCGTAAAAATTGTGCGCGTTCGGCCAATTGCGGAATGCCACGGGTGGCAGATCGAGCCAGGGAAAGCCGCCATAGGGCTGGTTCATCACGTTCACGCGGACTTCTTCTTTCACCACGTCGCGCTGGTTGCGCAAATTTTCATCGTCCACTTTCAGCGCGCGCATGCGATCGGCTTCGAGCCACAACACGCGCTCGAGGGCGTTCGAGGGAACGGATTCGAAATAATTGGTGATGTCGTAATTCGTCGTGCCGTTCAGCATGCCACCGGAGGAATTAATCAGGCGAATGTGCTCCATCTTTCCGGCGTTTTCCGAGCCTTGGAACATCATGTGTTCGAAAAGATGTGCGAAACCGCTGCGGCCGCGCGGTTCGAGGCGAAAACCGATTTGATAGTAAACGCCGACGGTGACGACGGGCGCCGAGCGGTCTGGCGAAATCACCACGCGTAGGCCATTGGCGAGCGTCGTATGTTCAACGGGGATGTGCAGATTCTTCACTGCGAGTTCCTCCTGGAATTTTTCAGAGCGCGATCGAGCTTTTTCAGCGTTGCAGCCGGATTTTTGGCCAGCACGCGTGCGGAAAGGCGCAGCAGCGCGGCGTAGGAAGCGCCGAATTCGCGCGGATGACGGCGCAACGCGCGCCGATGCTTTTTGAGCGTGGCGTAATCGCCGCGCGAAGCGGGGCCGGTCCATGCGGCGCGCGGGCCGTGCTTTTCGAAATTGTCGAGCATCTGGCGCATCAACGGCAGCAACGTCTGCACGGCTTGCGCGCGCGAAAAACCGGCCTTGATCAAAGTTTGGGCGGCGGATTCGGTCAACGCCAGCGCGTGGCCAGCTACCAGCGTCCCGGCCGCGTGATAGGCAGGCTTGTTGTCGCTCGCGACTGCAACAGGGATGCCGCCTAGAGAGCGAGCGATTCCGGCAGCGGCGTGGCGAGCGCGCGGATCGCCTTCGACAGCAAAAATTACGCCCTTCAGATTTGGCTGCGAATTGTTGGTGAACGTTTGCATCGGGTGAATCGAGCCGGTAGCCGCGCCACAACGCGCCAGCGCTTGCAGCACGGAATTGTCCAGCGCGCCGCTGCCGTGCAACGCGATTTTACCGCGGCACTTCTTACCCGCGAGCCTGGCCAACTGGCGCGCGACTAGCGCCAGAGCATCGTCCGGCGTCAGTAACAGAATAACATCGGCATCCATGACCGCGCTCGTGAGTGTGGCCAAAGGCTGTCCCGCGCCAATCTCGCGCACGGCAGCACGCGAATGAACCGCGGACCGGGTGACCACCGCGCCGATGCGCCATCCCAGGCGGCGAAGCGAGCGGCCGAGCGCGCGGCCCAAGCGTCCTGCGCCGACGATGGAAACAGAGCGCGACATGCAAAGTGATAGCATAGCGTGTTCGCTCGACGCGCGCTGGGAGAAATTTACAATTGCACTTGTTCTGGACCGGACTGCTGGGGTTCATTGCGCTCGCGTGGTTGCTCAGGGCGATTGAGCTGGCGCACGGAGCGCTTGCTATTCCGGTGCTGAATACGGTGCGACTGGGCGCGCCCGACCTCAGCCAGCACCAGGGCGCCGGCCGTGTGATGCCAAGCGTTTCAATTCTATTTTCTGCGCTGGACGAAGCAGACAAATTGCCGGCCGCGCTCGCCACTTTTCTGGCCCAAGACTATCCGGACTATGAAGTGATTGCCGTTGACGATCGCTCCGACGACGCCACCGGCGCCATTTTGGACGCGGCGGCGCGCCAGAATCCCCGCCTGAAAGTGGTCCATGTCACTTCCCTTCCCGCCGGCTGGCTCGGCAAACCGCACGGGCTGCAAACGGCGTTCGAACATTCCACCGGTGACTGGCTGGTGTTCACCGATGCGGACGTGCGTTTCGATCCGGATGTGTTGCGCACTACGCTCGCGCTAGCCGAAGAAAAACATTGGGATCACCTGACGTTGCTGTGCCACGCAGAAATGTTCACGCCGGGCGAAAAAATTGCGATGACGTTTTTCGCAATGTCGTTCCTGTTGGGCCTGCGGCCGTGGCGCGTCAGCGACCCAAAATCAAGCGCCTACGTGGGGGTTGGAGCTTTCCAACTGATCCGACGCAGCGCCTACGAAAAAATGGGAACGCATCGGCGTCTCGCAATGGAAGTGGTGGACGACGTGAAATTGGGAAAACTGATGAAGCAAGCGGGCTTCCGCTCGGGCGTCGCGAGAGCGGGCCGCGCGGTGAGCGTGCACTGGCACTCCGGGCTAGGAAATATCATCCGCGGCACGACGAAGAATTTTTACGCAACGACGGGTTTTCGCCTCTGGGTCGCTTGCGGGCAAATGGCGGGAGTTCTGCTGTTGTCCATGGTGCCGTGGGTTTCTTTGCCGTTTGTGCAAGGATGGGCGCGGGCTTTCGCAGCAGCCGGGATCGTGTTGCCAGTGCTGGCGCAGGCCGGAGCAGCGCTGGAATTCGAAGAGTCGCCCTTCTACGCGGTGACGCAGCCGCTCGGGGCTTTGATTTTTGTGTGGATGCTGGCGCGGTCAACTTTTGTGACTTTGCGGCAGGGCGGGATTTTTTGGCGCGGAACTTTTTATCCGATTGAGGAGCTGAAGCGCGGCGTGGTGTGAGAGCGCAAAAATCTTTAACACGGAAGGCGCAGCATAACGCGTTTCTATTTAAAGAAGGAATAGCTCAGAAAAATGAAGTGAAAGTCCACGCCGGGATTGAAATCGTGGCGGTAGGCGTTCGAAATGTGCTGGTATTTGTAACCGAAGCGCCAGGCACGGTCGCGCGATGAATTGAACCAGTCCACTCCCGCCTGAAAATCGAAAGTGAAATTAAATTGTGTTCCGCCGGGAACGTCCACAGGCACGGGCCGCACCGAGGCGACGAATCCCGCCGTGGACGCGATGAACGGCTGGAAGCGGTGCTCGCGCCGGAAATTCAGTTTCAATCCGATAGGATTCACGCCGCCGCCGTACACGGTCTCGCGCCCGTTCATGCAGAAAGCGGTTGTGGTCGGCGTGGGCATGCACTCGGTGAAGGTGTACTGCCGCACAGTTTCTACCGGAATTACGTCGAGCGTGTATTGCAGCGCAATGCGTGGTTTGTCGAAGAGCGTCCGACCGTAACGCAGCGCGAATTCGCCGAGCTGGCGATTGGTCGTGATGCCAATAAGCTGGGCATTGCCGACGGAGTAGCCGCCCCAAATCGCGAATTCGTTGCCGGGAGGATATTGCGGTGGTGCCGGCGGTTGCGACGACGCTTGCGGCGGCGGTTGCGACGACGCTTGCGGCGGCGGTTGCGACGGAGCTTGCGGTTGCGGCGCGTCTTGAGAGCGCGCAGCGGTGGAACACCAAAGAACGACCAGGATTGCCAGCAGAAACTGGAGCAGGCGCAAGCGAACGAGGGTTGATTGGGAATTGCGCACTGGTCTTTATTATATTCGGCAATACCGAGAAAAGATATTAGTCGAAATCCAGAAGATTTCCAGCGCCGGGGCGAATAGCGCAGCTTCCCGGGCTATTGCGGCCCTTCTCGTCGGCGATCAGTCCAGCGCGTCCGGGAACATAAAAGTCACCGTCAGGATTTCTTCGATACTTTGGCGGAGCGTGACCGCGTTTTTGCCGGTGGAACTTGCGTCACCGGAGTTTCTTCGACGACCGCCGCGGCCGCTGCCGCAGTCGGCGCGGAACCTGAAACGGGAGAATCCGTCGCTGGCAAAGAAAAAATCGCGCCCAGGTCGCGCTGCTTCAGTGCGCGGACGCGATCGCGAATGCCCGCAGCGCGTTCGAACTCGAAATTCTTCGCGGCATCGCGCATTTGCTTCTCGAGCTGCGCGATGGCCTGCACCATCTGCGCTTCGCTGGTGATTTCGCCGATCACAGGCTCGTCCGCCGGCACGGTCATATAATCGGCTTCAATAATGCGCGCCAGCTGCATATCCACGGACTTGATGATGGACATGGGCGTGATGTTGTGGTCCCGGTTGTAGGTTTCCTGAATGGCGCGCCGGCGGCTGGTTTCGCCGATAGCCTGGCGCATGGAATCAGTCATGCGATCCGCGTACAAAATGGCGCGGCCTTCCACGTGACGAGCGCAGCGGCCCATCGTCTGAATCAATGATGTCGCGCTGCGCAGGTAGCCTTCCTTATCCGCATCCAGAATCGCGACCAGCGAAACTTCCGGCAGATCGAGCCCTTCGCGCAGCAGGTTGATTCCGATTAGCACGTCAAATTCCCCGCGGCGCAAATCCCGCAAAATGCGCACGCGCTCCAGCGTATCAATCTCAGAATGTAAATAACGCACGCGTATTCCCACTTCCGCGAAATATTCCGCCAGGTCTTCAGCCATGCGCTTGGTGAGCGTCGTGACCAGAATGCGTTCGTTGCGCGCGGTGCGCACACGAATTTGTTCCAGCAGATCGTCCACCTGCCCCTTCACCGGCCGAACTTCCACTTCCGGATCCACCAGGCCCGTCGGACGAATCACTTGCTCCACCACCACGCCGCCAGTCTTGGTCAGCTCGTAAGGCCCAGGCGTGGCGGAAACGTACACCACCTGATTGGTGCGATGCTCAAACTCCTCAAAAGTGAGCGGACGATTATCCAGCGCCGACGGCATGCGAAAACCGTAATTCACCAAAGTCTGTTTGCGCGAACGGTCCCCGTGATACATGGCATGCAGCTGCGGCACGGTCTGGTGCGATTCGTCCACCACCAGCAAATAATCCGACGGCACGTAATCGAGCAACGTCGGCGGCGCTTCACCCGGCAAGCGACCGGAAAGATGGCGCGAATAATTCTCGATGCCGTGGCAATAGCCGATGGTGCGCATCATTTCAATATCGAAATTCGTGCGTTGCACGATGCGCTGCGATTCGACGATCTTTCCCTGGCGGCTCAGTTCGCCCTTCCACCATTCCATTTCCTCGTAGATGCTCTGGATGGCGCGCTCGCGTTGTTCGGCCGGCAGCACGTAGTGCGTTTTCGGATAGATCGGCTGGCGTGTGATGTCGCCTTCGCGCGTCAGGCGAATTTCGCCGGTGAGCGGGTCAATTTTGCGGATGGCTTCGATCTGCGTCCCCCACAGCTCGATGCGCACGGCAAGGTCATCGTACGGCGGATAAATCTCGATGATGTCTCCGCGCACGCGGAAAGTGCCGCGGCGCAAATCTTCGCTGCGCTCGTACTGAATTTCCACGAGCTTTCGCAAAATCGTCTCGCGATTGATGGACATGCCCTTTTCGAGCAGCAGCATCATGCCGTAATACGCTTCGGGCGAGCCGAGGCCGTAGATGCAGGAAACGGAGGCGACGATGATCACGTCGCGGCGTTCGAAGAGCGATCGCGTCGCGCTCATGCGCAGCTTGTCCAGCTCGTCATTAATAGTGGATTCTTTTTCGATGTAGGTGTCGCTGGCCGGCACGTACGCTTCGGGCTGGTAATAATCGTAATAGCTGACGAAATATTCGACCGCATTATCAGGGAAAAACGACTTAAATTCGTGGAACAGCTGCGCCGCCAGGGTTTTATTGTGCGCCAGCACGATCGTCGGCCGGTTGATCTCCTCGATCACCTTGGCCATCGTGAAAGTCTTGCCCGAGCCGGTGACGCCCAGCAGCACCTGGTGGCGATCTCCGGCGGATAGGCCTGAAAGCAGCTGCGAAATGGCTTGCGGCTGGTCGCCCCGCGGTTCGTAGTCGCTGGCTAGCTTGAAATTCATGCGGAAGTCCTCAGCGCGCAAAACGCGCCATGCTGAAAACTTTAATTATAACAAATTTGGGCGAAGCGTGCTTGGGGCGTGGAGGACGGCGCTAGTCATTCAGCGTCTCGTGGTCTTGTAACTGAAAAGCTTCTGACATTCCTGACGCAGGAAACCGCCGACTACCGGAATGCGGTGATTGCCCTTGCGAAAAACGAACTCGCACGAAATCAGGCACGCTCGCCACTTGTAATCATCCGTGCCGCACTTGCGGCCATATGCCGCAATGTCTTCCTGCGAAACACCGTAAACCACCGCGCCAATTCTAGACCACACACAAGCGCCGGCGCACATTGCGCAAGGCTCGTGCGTCGAGTACAAAACGAAATCGGGCAAGTAGCGGCCATACCCACTGCACACGTATTTCAGCGTTTCCAGCTCCACGTGTTTGATGCTCGAGCCCGAAGTTTTCACGCGATTCCCAGCGCTCGCGATCACCACCTCGCGCTTGCCGACAAGCCGCGTGATTACCGCGCCGATGGGATAATCGCCGCGGTCGCCCGCCAGCTTGGCCTCCGAAATAGCCAGTTCCATGAATTTCTTTTTCGGTTTGTAGGAAGCAGGGATCATGCAGTTCGATTATAGCTGCTTGCCGAGGGAATTTGGCGAGATGGATACACACGTCCGGCTACTGGTTTGCGTCATCCGGCGGCAGCCGCCTCCGTGCCGAGAATCCTTCTAGCTTTGCGCGACAGCACCGCGCGGCGTCAACACAGCTAAAGCGATTGCCACAATGGCCAGTGCAGGAATATCGCCGAGCAGGTGGCCGTGCTCTGCAGGGGCATTCAGCGCTTGCACAGTCATAATCCCCGCGTGCACCAGGCTCGACCAAACGGTGAACCAGATCAGGCTGCGATTCTGCAGCGGATTTCGCGAAGCGAGGAGCAGAAATATTCCCAGCGTCGCGTACACTCCCAGGATCATCTGCTCGTACTCCGGCTGGTTGGGTTGCCAGCGCCAGCCCGACGGCCACCAAGCCATCATCAACGGATAAACACCCAGAATAAAGATCAGCCCAACGAGAATCAAAGCTATGCGCAAATAACGCAGCCGCGCGGCATCGCTCAGAAGTCACCCCCTCGGTTTTTTTCCTGGCGGATTAAAGATCTGAGCGGGATGCTAGACGCTGCGGCGCGGCGAGTCAACTCCTCGTCTACAAAAGCAATCCTCAGGGCGTCAGGGAGCCGCGGCGGCGTTGGGCATCAGCGTGATTTCGGATTGCGTTTCCACCTGGCCGGCGTAGTGAATTTTCGAGCCGGAAATCGCGCTGACGATTTCGAAGTCCATTTTCTGCGTGCTGGTTTGCGTGGAGCGCAGCAGCATGCCGGTCTGCTGCGAAATAGTGTCGAGCCTTTCGCCTTTGCCAGTCCACGTGCCGGAGGTGCGCAGCCCGCTGTGGCGATACTCTTCCGGCGTGGCGTCGGCATTCTCGGAGCCACGGCGCAGGATATCGAAGCTGGTGAGAATCACGGCGCAAAGCGGACCCGACGAAGCGGCGGCATGCTTAGCAGGAGCGGCGGGAGTTCCGGTTGAAGTTCCGGCGGTCGCCTCGTCTGGATTCTGCGCGGCCGATGCTGACTGGCCCGGCAGTTCGCAAGCCTCATCGCGCAGATAACTGGACGAAGTGCGCCACAGCAGATTCCCGAGCGGCGTATTTTCCAGCGGCCGTTCGGCTGACCACTTCTGACCGATCGCGATTCCTTCCGGAGGCAAATTCGCGCTGGGAGAAAATCCAGTGATCCAGTCGCGCACCGCGGCGGCCGCGGAAGGATTGGAGACGGCCTCATCCAGTCCGGTGATGTGCGAAATCTTTCCGTCAGCTTCGATCGTAAACTCCACTGAACGCCCCTGCAGATTATTGTATTGCGCGTCCAGAGCCGCAGCCGCGGGATCGTAGGCGTCGGTTTGCGTCGCAGCGGTGGCTTTTTCGTAAGTGGCGCGCAGGCGTGCCGCTCCGGGCGCGCCGTTCGTAGCGGGAGCGGGCTGCACGCCCACGACGTTGAGCCGGACCTCCAGATCTGCAACTTGCTTCAGCTGCTTCGCGGCCTCGGGATTTACGATCGGAGTGGTCGTGGTTCCGGTCGTGATGGTCTGTGATTCAATGTGGTAGCGGAACGATTCGCCCATGGTGAAATTGGGGGTCAGGTGAATCCGTTGCGAGGCGGCGCCAAGCGAAGGCAGGCCCAACGCGAACGCTGCGAGCGTCGCCAGGCAATATGCGACCGCCTGTTTTTGCCGCGGAATCAATTCCGCTGCTCCGTGGTTTCTTGCTCGCCAGCGTGGGACGCGGATGGGTTGACCGGCTCAATCGTCGGCGCGCTGATAGGTCCGGTTAGTTCGAAGAGTTGCGCTGCGGGGCGTGCAGTGCCGATGGCACCGGCTGCAGGAAGCACGCGCAGCTGCAAGTGCAGGTTGCGGGAGAAATCCACAGAGCCGGACGCGGCAACATCCTGCGCCGCGCCGGTGAAACGCAAGCGCTGGAAAATTATTTTCCCATTGCCGCATGCAAATACCGCGCTGGCCGATGGGAACGAGCTGCCGCCAGGGCGCGGCTTCGCTGCGAGCATTGATTCCAGCAGATTGATGTTTTGCAGCTTGGCATCGGTGATGCGCGCATTGCCGCGACATTCCAGCGACGAAACCAGATCGGCGCGTGTGCCGCCGCCAGAATCGAGCGCGAATTCTCCGGAAGCGGAGCCGCCGAATAAATCCGCGAGCGTGGGAAAAGCGGCAGTAAGCGCAGCGAGATCCACGCGTGAATAATCCAGATTCAATCGGTACGCCGGCGCCGCGGTCAGTTGCGCGTCGAGTGAGCCTTCCAGCGCGCCGCCAAAGAATTCCGCTCTGGCGCTCGATACCTCAATGTGGCGGCCGCCAATTTTTACGTCGCTCTGCAAATGGTGCAGAGCCACAGGCGCGAGCGCGAACTCCTCTATATTGATGCGCCCTTCCGCGCGAAGATTTTCCGGCACGGCATTCGCCGGCGAACTGGAATTCAGAAACGGCAGCATGCGGTCCAGAAAGCTCTGCCGCCACCGCGGATTGAGCCAGCGATCCAGGTCCGCGGCGGAAAGCGCATCCGTGGATAACGCGAACTGCCATCCGCTCGCGAGATCGTGGCGATCGAACGTGCCAGACCAGCGCGCGCCGAAAGCGTCCGCGGACGTGAGCGCAATATGGCGCAGGCCCGGCTTCAATTCCGCGCGCGCCCTGATTTGTTTCACCGGCTGATTCAGGAATGGCGTCAGCAGCGAAGCGCCTGCCGGCTCCCCACCCCACTCAATGCTGCCCACAGGCTGCGTTTCCCACGGGAACCGCGCGCCCTGCCAGCGCAAATCGCAACGCACCGGACCCGCAAGATCCCAGCCGCGCGAAATATTCCATCCTAGCGCGCCGGCCGTAGCCACCAGATCGCGCACTTGCGTGAGATTGCCAGATAAGCGATAGACGGGAAATTCGCGCTGTCCCGCGCCGGCGATTGCTTCCGCATGAATTGCGCCATCCGACGAGCCGTAAGAAATAGTTGCAGGTAGCAGCGAAAACATTTCGTGGTCGTAACGAAACAACGCCTGGCTCAGATGCGCCGGAACACGCAGACGCGCGCTCGCAAGGTCCGCCCCGGCGATGGCACCGACCGCGGAGGTCAATCGCGGCGGCCACGCCGAAAATCCCGCACGCACGCTCGCGAATCCGCGCAACGAAACGTCTGGCGCGACATCGGAATGAAACGCGCGAATCCAGGCCAGCACATCGCTCAAATCCAGCTGCGATTGCGTGATTTCGAATTGCGCAGGCGAGGCCGCCGCGCTCACATTCTGCGCCGCGAAATGTGGCTCCGCCGCCGACGGCCACGCAAAGTGCGCGTCCGCGCGCGCAAACGAATGCGGAGCCTCGATGGTGGCTTCCGTAATGTCCAGTCCCGACGCGAGCGGGTACAAAATCATTTTTGCGTTGACGTTTACCGCGGGATTATCGGGCCGCACCGCGAAATCCCAGCGATGCAAGCGGCGCAGTTCGGCGCGGCCTTGCAGCTCCCAATTATTGCCCTGGGTTTCCGCATGAACCACCAGACCCAAACCTCCCCGCACGCCGAAATCGTAACCCTGCGCGAGATGCAGCAAGTCGGAGAGCGATGCATCGTCCCACGCCAGATCAAGAACCGCGGGCCGCAAGCGCGAAGAAGTGCCGCCGACGTGACCCGAAACACGAATCGTGCCGGCCTGTTGCAGCAGCACCGCAGCGCGCGTCGGAACCGCGTCCAGGTTCAAGGTCCAGCGGCCGGAGCGGTCCGGTTCCATGTAGCCGTTGACGTTGGTCAGCGCAAAAGGAAGTTTTTCGTCTCCGCGTTTGAAATTGATCCGGCCCGAAGTCACATCAATGCGCCCGAAGCGCACCGTGGCGCCTGGCAGAGAAGACGACGGCGCGACCGAGCCTGTCGATTTCGGAAGCCATTCCGCGACGTTCCAGTCGCCCTCCGCATTGCGCACCAGATTGAGGCTGGGACTTTCCAGCGCGATCGCGCCTAACTCCATGTGTCCGTGGAAGAAACTTTGCCAGCGCAGCCGCACCGTTAGCAAATCCGCGCGCAGAAAATATTCGTGGCCGAAGCGCGGATCTTCGCCGAACGTGACGGTATGTGCTTCAAGCGTCGGCCCGCCCCACAGAGAAAAATCGTAGCTGCCCACTTCGACGCTGCGGCCGAATACGGTTTCTAGGCGCGCCGTCAACCGACGTTGCAGGCGCGTGTGGCGGATCAAAAGCGAGACGCCCAGATCCGCGAGCCACAGAAAAATCAGCAGACAGACGAGCCATTTCACCCAGCGAGACCAGCCATGGCGCCGCGGCCGCGCTGCATCAAGCGGCGGAGTGCGGAGTTCAAGCTCTGAGAGTGTTTGCGACATGACTAACGACGCCGCGCGGTCATGGTATCAATGAACCTCGTGCAGCATCCGATTCCAGCGGGTCTGGGCGCGCAAGTGCAGCAGCGTCTGGCCCATGCCACTCAGCGCGCTGGAAACTCCGCGCGAGCGATAATCATCGGACGTGGCGCGTACCGACCAGTAAATCACCATTGGCTTTCCCATGATCGAATCACGATCCACGAAACCCCAGTAGCGGCTGTCCGCGCTGCGGTCCCGATTATCTCCCATTGCAAAATAACGATTCGGAGGAACGATCAGCTCGCCGTCGCGCACGTAATCGAAAAGCTGGTCGGCCCATTCGCGTCGCGCGACGAATGACAGAACCCGGTGATTCGTGGGCGGAAAATTGTCGGCATAAGGGTCCTGGGATGCCGGGTCGCGCACCACGTAAGGCTCCTGCAGCAGCACGCCGTTGATGTAAACGTCTCCGTTCACGATGCGCAGGCGCTCGCCCGGCAGGCCGATCACGCGCTTCACATAATGTGGATGATCGTCGAAGGGAAATTTGAAGACGATGATGTCGCCGCGGCGAATATCACGATAAGGCAGGAATTTTTCGTACCACGCGCCAGTGCCTTCGAAAATAAATTTGTTGACGAAAACGTGGTCGCCAATCAGCAGCGTCGGCTCCATCGAGCCGGAAGGGATCTTGAACGCCTGCACAACGAAGGTAGTGCCGAAGAGCGCAAGCAACATCGTCACCAGCAACATTTCCAGAAATTCGGCCAAGCCGTTGCGACGGCGCAGCACGATTTTCTGCGGCGCGGCCGATGCGCCTGGCGTGGCGAGCGCTGTCACATCGGAATCGGGCGCCGGTAGCGCGGTGGTTTCAGATGCCATGCGTTCACTTTAGCAGCTTGGGGAAAAAATCAGCAAGGGCGGATCAAGTACGCGAGCGGCTCGGCAAAGCCGAAAAAAAACCCAGTCTGCGGCGGGCAGGAGGCTCCCGCTGCCGTTGGATCAGGGTGACGGCACCGAGAGCTGCCGCTACGTGAGGCGTGGAATGTCGCGGGACTCGAGAATTTCCAGTGCGGCGCTGGCTGCCTGCTGCTCCGCTTCTTTTTTGCTACGCCCAGTCGATGCGGAGAGGCGTTCGCCGCCGTGCCACACCTCAACCTCGAAAACTTTCTGATGTTCCGGGCCGGATTCGCTGCGTATGCGGTATTCCACAGGAGAGCGCGCGCGTTGCTGCAGCCATTCCTGCAATGCCGATTTGTGGTCTGCGCGTTCGAGGCCTTCGCCGTGACCGGATAATACGGGGTCCAGCACCGTACGCCGCAAAAATGAAGCAGCAGCCGCAAGCCCCGCATCCAGATAAATCGCCGCGAGAATCGCTTCGTAGGCGTCGGCGAGCAACCGCTTCTTGTCGCGTCCGCCAGTTTTTTCCTCGCCGGGCCCCAGACGAAGAAAGTGTCCGAGTTTCAATTTTTTCGCGGCCGCGTGCAGCGAAGTGGCGCTCACCACGCGCGCTAATCCCTTGGAAAGTTGGCCCGAATCCCAATCGGGAAACGAACGGCACAGATGTTCGCTCGCAATCAGCCCGAGCACGCGGTCACCCAGAAATTCCAGCCGCTCGTTGTCCGTTCCCTGCGACGACTGCCGATGCGAGCGATGCGTGAGCGCGCGATCCAGCTCCTCGGGCCGCTGAAAATGGTGACCGAGGATCGCTTCGAGTTCCGCGCGCTCCTCTGGTGTCATGGCGCGATCACCGCGACGCCTACTTCGGAGGAGCAGGCGCGGCTGCGGCCTGCTTCTTGGCGTCCGCGCCCATCTGCTTGCAGCGGTCCTGCAAACCACCGGGCATCGCGGCGCACTTCGCGAATGCATCAGCTGAATCCGAGAAGCGCTTCAGACGCGTGAGCTCCACCCCCATCACGTAATAATCGGTCGCGTCCTGGTTCCCGGGATCGGCAGTGGATTTTTTCAACTCCGCGATGGATTGCTCGTAGTTCTGGCGGCGGTAATAGATTAGGCCGAGGCCACTGTGCGCCTGGGATTCGCCCTGCGCCTTGAGTTTGGCGAATTGTTCGTCCGTCAGGTTCGCGGGCTTCGGTAAAGTGGCCAGGATTTCGAGTGCGTGTTTTTCGTACTTCTCGCCCTTGTCGAGCTGGCTTTCCGCAGCGAGGTCGTTGGGATCGTAGTTGTGCGGGATAATCCAGCCGATCAGGACGAGAACGTTGACATCGTCTGGATTGAGAGCCAGCGCTTTATCCGCATCGGCATACATCTTCGCGAAATCCTGCTTGGAATACTCAGAGACGGTCAATCCTGAATACACCGGCGCAACATACTTGCCGTTGGGATATTTCTGGATGTACGCCTCGCCCAGCTGAATACGCTTGTCCGCATCTTCGGGCTTCGTATCATTGAAAGCTTTGTAAGCGGCCTCTTCTTCCGGATCAGCTTTCGGCGCTGCGGCCGCGGCTGCCGGTTGCGTTCCCTTCTGCGTTTGCTGCGCTGGCTGGGATTGTGAGCCCGGATTAGCAGGAGGCGCGGCCTGCTGATACTGCGCGGAAGAACTCGGCGCCGAAAGGAACCAGGCGAGAAGGATCACGAGAGCTGCCAGGCCACTGCGGATTGGAGGGAGCGTCATGTTTTATTGCCTTCCTTTTTTTGGAATAACTCCGAACCTGCAGCCTGCTGCTGGGAGCGGGCTGCTGGTACAGGTTGAAGCTTACTGTTGTGGCGGCGCGCTGCTGCCGCCGGCGCCGCGCGGATTGTACGGCGCGTCAATTCCACGCTGCGCGGCTACGCGAGCGGCTTCCGGCGCGCCCGCAATCGCCAGCGCCGCGCGATATTCCACCAGCGCCTGGTCGCGCTCCTCCGCGAAATCATGCAGGCGCCCCAGATACACATGCGACCAGGAAACGATTCCCGGATCGGGAGCAGCACCAGCCGCGCCAGGCGCTTGACCTGTTGGCTGACCCACGGACTGAGCCGGTGCCGCCTCGCCGTTCGATCCGGCGTCAGTGCCGGCGCCGCCAGCCGCGGGCGCAGCCGCTACCAATTTTTCGAAAAGCTCCTGCGCGCGGTCCGCGTCGTGGTTCAGCAATGAAGCCACCGCCAGGCCGAAACTCGCCCGGGCGTTGTCCGGATATTTCGCCAGGACTTTTTCAAAAGTCTTGCCGGCGGCCGCGGCATCCTGCAGCGCGATTTCATGATCGCCTTGCGCCAGCGTGCTTTCCAACTCCGATTGCGGATCGGGTGCTTGTCCTGGCTGCGATCCACCGCGCGCGGCGCCCGCCGCTGCCTTTTCCCCTGCTGCATCCTGCAACGCCGCAAACTGGAAATTCTGCAGGCGCTTCTGTTCGGCGGCCAGGTCGATCCCGTTAATCAGGTCTGGGAAATAATACGACATCGCAGGCTCTGCTTTCTCAAACTTCTGCAATTGCACCACGAACGATCGGACCATGATGAATCCGGACTGATCATCTTCGGCCAGCACCGCCTCCTCTTTGTCCGGCTTCAGATGGCGGATGCGCAGCTCCACAGCCTTGATCAGACATTCGTCGGCGTACGCCATGAAGTCATTCTTGTATTCGGAGGAAAGGCGCGGCGCGCGCGCGGCAATATTCAGCAGGCCGCGTTTTTTCATCACGTCTTCGCGGTATTTCAGAGGCAGCGGATCAAGCAAAAAATGCAAATAGGCGTGGCGAACGTCGGCCTCGGGAAATTGTGCGCCGCCATCGACGACGATCGCGTAATGATTGCCGTTGTTGCGGAAATTCGTGCGATTGCCCACCAGCGGCTCGATGTACACCGTGAAGGAATGTGCGTAGCGCGGCTTGTAAATCTCGCGCAAGTACCCGTCGGAAATGGTGACCACGCGGCGCACCGGAGACTGATACCGCTCGACGGCGCGAGTGTATTCCGGTTCCACTGCGGCCCAGCGCAGATCCAGGTGCGCTTCCTTATAAAAATTGACGAGCACTTCCTGAAAGCTTTCGATGGTCAGCACGTCGGGCGGCATCACGTCGTGGCCCAGCAGAAATGTAAAGCTCGGCGGCGGTCCAATCACCAGCGCGAAAGTGATGTAGCGCGAGAGCGTCTCGCCGGGATCGGCCAGCGCGTAATCGCGATAGAACTGCCGCAGCGCGTCCGTGGCAGGCCCTTGCATCTTCAGCAATTCGCCGCGCAGCGCCAGGCGCGAAGGCATTTCGCTTAGAGTGCTTTCATCGGCCGCAAATCCCGCGGCGTCCAGCGCGCACATCACCGAAAAAATCGACTGGCTGGCTTCCACGCTCACTCCAGTCTGCGCGTCCGGAGGTGCGGCCTGACCGCGCAGCGCTGGAGTAACGGCAGTGCCGGGCAAAATGCCGAGCAAAACGATGATCGCAGCAACAAAAACGTGCGCTGAAAATTTCTGAGGATGCTTTGGGATAACCGAACTCCTCACTGGTTTCGTCGATTTACCTGCGTTGGATTCAGGAACGCGCGCGCCGCCCCGCACCGCGCGCAGCTCTTGTATAAAAGATGCAGAGAGACTCTAAATGGCAGCCTGAACAGAGTCAAGGAGGGTGCGGGTCTCGCCAAGTTCGAACATGCCAATAGATTAAACGCAGAGAACGTAGAGATGGGAGCGCAGAGGCCGCAGATAAAAGCGGTGAAAAATCCTGCTCTCGCTTCCGTAGGATCAGGATGACGACGCTGGATTAACTCACCGGCTAGACGCCCAGCGTCAGCCCCGCACGCGCACTTCGCTAAAACTCACCAGCACGCGGCCGCCTGCCTGCGGGCGTCCAAAACTGAATTGCGGGCGGAAGCGCGAGAAGAGCATCACCTGATCGAGCTGGCGCTGCACCGCTTGATCATTGGGGCCGGAGAGAATTTTGTAATAAACCACTTCGCCCGATGCGTTAAGCGTCGCCTCCAACAGCAGCTCGCCCGATTCTGAATGAGCGGCAGAGCCAACTACGCCCGGCACAGGGAACGGCGCCAGGCTTTCCAGCCGCGCAGGCTGCACCAGGTTCAAGGGAAGATCGTTCGGCACGATGCCAGTCATCGGAACGCCCACCAGAATGTTCTGCACGATCAGAACGAAGGCCACCAGAGCCGTCAAAATCCCGCCAGTAGCCGGCACCGCCAGTGGCTTCAAAATATTTTCAAACGAGACGACGGTACGAGACCACCAACGCCGAGCATCGGCCCAAGGCGCGCCAGACTGCACCGCGCGCACGCGGATGCGCACTGCCAGGTCCGCAGGCGGCGGCGCCGGCGCAACGCCGGCGAGACAAATCGCCAAACGGCGGAATCGTTCCAGCTGCTCGTTGCAACTTTCGCAGCACACGAGGTGTTCCCGCACCACGGCATGCTGCCGCGGCGAAATGGCTCCATCGAGGTATCCCGGGAGATAGCGTTCGGCCTGGCGGCAATTCATCGGAGTCCTCGCAACGACCGTGCGGCGACATTCGCGGCCAGCGGCGAAATTGCCGGCGCGGATGTGGTGACAGATGATGATGGGTGCTGATGTGGATGCAACTCAGAGGTTGCCGGATAAGAAAGGCTAGCTTGTTCCGGAGCCGCCGAAGGCGTCCGCTCCGGAATTCGCACTAGTGGATTCAGAATTTCTTTCAGCAGGCGGCGGCCGCGCAAGATGCGGGATTTCACGGTGCCGACGGATACTTCGAGCACTTCAGCCACCTCTTCGTAGGACAAGCCTTCCAGATCTCTTAAAATCACTGCGCTGCGAAACGCATCCGGAATTTGCGCCAGCGCGCGCCGCACTGTAGCTTGCATTTCATGCGTCTCGCACTGTTCCAGCGGCGATGCTTCGGAATCCCTCAGATCCAGCGCTGGATTCTTACCTTCTTCTTCCGCGTCTATCGAAATTTGCTGCCGGTGATGGCGCCAACACCAGCGCCTGTGATTCAGGGCCTGTCGTACGGAAATGCGATAAAGCCAAGTCTTTAGCGAGCTGCCTTGCCGGAATCCCCGAATCCCGCGAAAGGCGCGCAGGAAAACTTCTTGGGTTATGTCGGCGGCGTCGGCGGAATCCGAAAGAATGCCGTAGACCAGGTTGTACACCCCTGCGTGATAATAGGTGACCAGCCAGTCGAATGCCGCGTCCGAGCCCGCTTGCAGCTCGGTGACTAATTCTGATTCGTCGCGGCCCCACGGCAGTGATTGCGCAAAGTCGGACATGCCGTTCAGTTTACCTCCCGAAGCGCCGAGCTTCAGGGCGTGTCCTTCTAAGTAGTTAGACACCGGATGCCCTGATTCGTTTCAAGCATAGCAGAAAATGCGGGGGTGGGCATGTGCCGAAGGTACTGCCACCGCCGCCTTCGGTCTGAGGCCGTAAAGGGCTTAGATTGAGCGCGCTAGCGGCGGACTGATAATTCACGAGCGACGGTGTTTGACGACGCACGGGCCGGATGTTATAAAAGAAGTTAAGTCTTACGTCAGTGGGGCCGTAGCGCAGTTGGGAGCGCGCATCGATGGCATCGATGAGGTCACGGGTTCGAACCCCGTCGGCTCCACCACTAAATCCCTTCTGTCCGCGTGTCCGTGAGAGGTTACTGCCGTAGACTCAGACCGACTCGGCTCACCTTGCAGCCGAGCTCACGAAAAAACTCATGACTCGTAAGGCCCAACTCGGAAAATCGAGCGCTGTTCGACCGTTGGGGATGTATCGTGGCTCGGTTATAGTTCCGGATGATTTCAATGCCCCGCTCCCGCCGGAACTCCTGGCGCAATTCCTCGGAGAATCAACTAATCCGGATAATCGGCCACCCAAGAAGCCAGCCACATCCAAGCGCGGGCGAATCAAATCGCGAAAATCGCGCTGAACGCAGCTCGGCTCTCGCCACCTTCGTCCGCTTTTTCGCTGTGCATTCTGTGTCAAATCTCTTGACTTAGATTTTCAACGCGGTCGCAGGCAATTTCACGGCACCAATGCGGAGGTCGCAGAGAATGCGCGGCAATGCTGCGGATTGCGGTTAGAGAAGCGTGCTGCGACTCTAGTGGCCGCCTTTGTACCAGCTGTACCCAACGGTGAATAGGAACGTGGCGTTGTAACCGGGGTTGTGACGCCCAATGCTGGCATTGGACAAATGTCCGAAGGTGGCTTCGGCGGAAAACGCGCGACGCGGCTTCACAAAAATGTACGAGCCGAACGCCAGCCCCTCCGTGAAATTTACGGCCGCCGTATTGCCAGGAGGAACATTGCTGGTGGTGAACACCGTGCCGCCAACAATCGCGACGTACGGCGCACATTTTTGCCAGCTCGTGAAATTCCACTGCCAGATCGCGGGCCTCACGCTTGCGCCGTACACTCCTCCGCCGCCAGGCAGCAGGACGGCGTAAAGCGGCAGCACGCCCACCGCCCATTCGAAATTTCCTCGCAGGATGCCGGGCAGATGGTTCCCGGTAAGGATCCAGCCCCCGCGAGCACCACCGAACGCAAACTGCGTGCCATCAGATTTGCCAAGACCCGTACCTCCGCCGGCAACAACGCCCAATTCCCACGTGTGCCTCTGCATGGATTGCGCCACCCAGTCCTGCGCGACCGGAGCGACAGGCGCGGACGACGCAGCCGACGGCGTGTCCTGCGCGGCCACAGCCGCTGCCACAATCAAACTACAAAAAAATGCGGCGATCCATTTCATGTCATTTCCTACGTACTATAAATTTTTCCCGTCGTTATCAGAGCATGGCGAATTTGTGAGCCTACGTGCAGACGCCCACCGGGTCAAGCTGAAATCGCGCCATCGCAATTCACCGAACCTCGATGCCACAAACCACGTGGCTTCGCGACGCCGATGCGTCTAGAATGCTCGGGCCATGGCGAAAATAACATTCTTAGGTGCAGCAGGAACGGTCACGGGTTCGAAGTACCTGATCGAAACGGGCAACAAGCGTCTGCTGGTGGATTGCGGCCTCTTTCAGGGCTCGAAAGAACTGCAGCAAAGAAATTGGAATCCACTCACGGTGGATCCCGCAACAATTGATTGGGTGCTGCTGACGCACGCGCACATTGATCACACCGGCTACCTGCCGCGGCTGGTCGCCGCTGGATATCGCGGGCCTGTTTACGCAGGCTCCGCGACGCGCGAGCTCTGTAACCTGCTGTTGCCTGATTCCGCGCACTTGCAGGAAGAAGATGCGCAATTCGCGGCGCGCAAAGGCTACAGCACTCACAAGCCGCCGCTGCCGCTTTACACCACGGCGCAAGCGCAGCAAGCTCTGACGCGATTCCAGGAAATTCCCCGTGAGGGTGATTTCACCATCAGTCCGGAATTTTCAGTGCGCACACACGATGCCGGGCACATTCTGGGTTCCACCTGGCTGGAACTAACCATCACCGAGAACGGCAAAAAACTTCTGATCGTTTTCTCCGGCGACATCGGCCGCTACGATCAGGTAATCCTCAAAGACCCGGAGGCGCCCTCGCGCGCGGATTTCCTGTTGTGCGAATCCACCTACGGGGATCGCGACCACGGCACCGGCTCGGTGCCAGACGAGCTGACCGACGTGATCAATCGCGTGGCCAAGCGCGGCGGCGTGATCGTGATTCCGTCCTTTGCCGTGGGACGCACGCAGGAGCTGATGTATTACCTCCGCGAGCTCGACGACGCGCAACGCATTCCGAAGTTGCCGGTATATGTGGACAGTCCCATGGCCATCAGCGTGACGGACATTTACGAACGGCATCACGAAGACCACGACCTGGATTTTACGAAGCTCGAACAGCAAGGCAGTCGCGACCCGCTGAATCTTCTGGAAGTGCACATGACGCGTGCCGTAGAAGATTCCAAAAAAATTAACGACGTCACTTCGCCGTGCATCATTATTTCCGCCAGCGGCATGGCCACTGGCGGGCGCGTGCTGCATCATCTGGCGAAGAGGCTGCCGGATTCGCGCAGTGCCGTGCTGCTGGTGGGCTACTCAGCGGAGGGCACGCTAGCACGCTCGCTGCAGGATGGTGCGCAATACGTCCGCATTCACGGGCAGGAAGTTCCGGTGCGCGCTGAAGTCGTCGTGCTCGATCAACTTTCCGCGCATGCCGGCAGAAGCGAATTGTTACGCTGGCTGTCGGGATTTACCGCGCCACCGCGCCAGACATTCTTGGTGCACGGCGAACCCAGTGGCCTGGAAGGGCTGCGCGCCGGGATCGCCAGTCGTTTCCAATGGCCCGTGACCGTGCCGGCCTACTTGCAAAGCTTCGATTTAAATGCATAAAAATCGCCCACCCCGCCGCTATTTCCAGCAGCGTGCAGCCGAATTCAAACCAGGTATTGCTGGCGCGCTTCGTGGTGCTATACTGCGCGCAACTTAGCCGGGGGTGCGCCATGAGCCGGCTTTACATCGGCCCTACTGTTCTATTTTTGTTCGCTGGCTGCATTTTGTTCCCACCTTGTTCAGACGCCTGGCAACTTAACGGAGGCCGCCCGGACGACAACAATCTTACGATTAACGGCAACGTTTATTATGACGAGGGAGATCAACCGGCTTCCCATGTGATGGTGCAATTGCAAGGCTCCGAAGGCGAGTCGCGCCAGCAGGAAGAAACGACCGACTCCGGCTGGTTCGAATTCCGGCGCCTGGGTGGCGGCACGTATGTGCTCATGGTGGACGTGCAAGGTTACGAGCGCGTGGCCACCACAGTGGATTTATCGTTCATGCCGGAAAAGGGAGTGGTCATCCGCCTACGCTCGCTCTCCGGCGAAAAAAAGACGGCAACGGGAACCGGTTCTGTTTCCGCGCACGAGCTTTCCATGCCGGAAAAAGCGCGTGAGCTGATGAGCGCGGGCATGAAAAAATTGTATACGGATAAAAACGCGCAGGGCGCGCTCGAAGATTTTCAGTCCGCCATTGCCGCCGCACAGGGATATTACGAGGCTTGTTACCAGGGGGGGATGGCCTACCTGTCGCTGGGTCGGCTCGATGATGCTGAAGTCAGCTTTCGGAAATCCATCGAGCTGAGCGGCGACAAGTACTCTGAAGCGGACGTCGGGCTGGGTACCTTGATGCTGGACCGCCGGGATTTTGCGCAAGGGGAGAAGACCGTCCGCCGCGGAGTGGAATTGAATCCCGATTATTGGCTGGGACAGTACGAACTAGGCCGCGCGCTGCTGAATCTGGATAACGTCCCGGAAGCGCTCAAGTCCGCGGACCGGGCCAAATTGCTGGCGCCGAGCGCCGCGGTTGTGTACCGGCTGCTCTCCAATATTCATCTGCGGCAGAAAGATTATCCCGCGCTGCTGGCGGACATTGATTCCTACATCAAGCTGGATCCGGACAGCGCCGCGGGAATTCGCGCCAAGCAATTGCGTGAACAGGTGGCGCAGAAAGTGGATACGGCGAAGGCTACTCCTGCGGCGCAAAAAACTCCCTGATGGCACTTGTCGGGATGAAGGTATTTGTAGCCGAGTCCCTAGCCGACGATTTAACGCGCGGCGGTTTCGGCGACGAACTTCGGAATCTCCAGCAACCGGAAACCGAGCACAAACATTGGATGCGGCGCCACGCGGCCCCAGCGCGTTAGATCGTATTTCGCGCGAATAAAACGAATTTCAGGCTTCAGCGAAAGATCCAGAACCTGGCGCGTCTCGCCGCGATAAAAACGCTGCGGCATTTTCAGCAGCGGCATTTTTCCGAAGTCCGTGCCGTCGGCGGATCCCCAAACAGAAATGTCCACGGATTCCTGTTCCATCTGGTCGGTAATTTCCATGGTGCACAGAAACGTGCGCGTCTGGCTGGAGGTAATGTCAAACGGCTGGCCTTCGCCGTTGGCGGTCAGTTGCGTGCCCGGCGGTATCAAGACAAATTCCACAGCCATGCATTCGCCTCCTGAAGCGGCACGCGGATTCTAGCACAGGTCCTGGCGGATGATTTCGGGGCGTGACCGAAAAAACTAAATCTGCCACAGAGGCGCACAGACACAGAGAAGGAATTGCGCGGTTCTAACTGCAACGGCATTCTCCGGCGGCTGCGGGCATGCGCGTCACGCGGTTTTCTTTAATTTGGCAAGGCGTTCGGCGGCGGCTTGGAATGTTTTTTCGGTTTTGCAGAATGTGAAGCGGAGGTGCGTGCGGCCATCGGCGGGATCTCGATAGAAACTGGAACCCGGGACCGCAGCGACCCCGATCTCAGTAACCAGATATTTCGCGAAGGCTACATCGTCAGGGAAACCGAAAGCCGAAATGTCGGTCATGATGTAGTAAGCGCCGCGCGGTTTGAAGCACTTGAAGCCGGCTCCGGTGAGAATGCCGAGCAATCTTTCGCGCCGCTGCGCGTACTCGCTCGCAAGCGTTGTGTAATACTCCGGCGGAAATTGCAGCGCCACGGCGCCGGCTTCCTGCAAAGGCGCCGCGGCTCCCACCGTAAGAAAGTCGTGCACTTTGCGAATCGCGGCCGTAACTTCGGGCGCAGCAATGGACCAACCGACGCGCCAACCTGTGACGCTATACGTTTTCGAGAGCGCGTTGATCGTGATGGTGCGGTCACGCATGCCCTCAAGCGTCGCCATGGAAATGTGATCGGAACCGTCGTATAGCATGTGCTCGTAAATCTCATCCGTAATCGCGTAAGCATTCCAACGCACGCAAAGGTCGCGAATTATTTCCAGCTCGGCGCGCGGGAAAACTTTGCCCGTGGGGTTGTTGGGCGTATTCACAATGATGGCCCGGGTCTTAGGACCGAACGCAGCCGCGAGTTCCGCCGGATCAAACCTCCAATCCGGCGCATGTAGTCGGACGAAGCGCGGCACCGCCCCCGAAAGAATCGCATCCGGCCCATAATTTTCGTAGAACGGTTCGAACACCACTACTTCGTCGCCGGGATTGATCACCGCCAGCATCGCGGAAATCATTGCCTCGGTGGAACCGCAGCAGACGGTGATTTCGCGCTCCGGGTCAATCGTCATGCCATCGTTCGCGCGCGAAAATTTCGCAGCAATCGCGTTGCGCAGCGATTTCGCACCCCAGGTGATCGCGTATTGATTGATGTCCGCGGCGATGGCATCTTGCGCGGCGCTTTTAATCAGCGCCGGCGCGGGAAAATCGGGAAAACCCTGCGAAAGATTGACGGCTTTATATTGCAGCGCCAGCCGCGTCATTTCGCGGATAACGGACTCGGTGAACTGCGCGGCCTTCCAGGAAAGTTGCGGGCTAGTGGCCGGGGCTGCTTGCGGCTTTACGGGATTCATTCTGCGCGCCTCGCACGGGTTGCGACCCGTATAACTTACGATAAATATCGGCGTTGCGCGTAACGATTTCCACGTATTCGCGCGTTTCCGTGAACGGAATGGAATCCACAAACTCGGCCGGCTCGCGATAGTTCTGGCCAATGGTCCAAAAAGCCACGCGATCTTCTCCAGCGTTGTAGGCGGCCAGCGCGGATTCCACACTGCCGAAATCCCGCTGCAAGCCGGCAAAATAAATCGTACCGAGATGAATATTGTAGTCTGGCTCGAAAAGCATCGGGGTGGAATAGCGCACCTTCGCTTGCTTCGCGAAGCGCCGCGCCGTTTTCGGCAACAGCTGCATCAAGCCGAAAGCGTTAGCGTGAGAATGTGCTTCGGGATCGTAAGCCGACTCCTGGCGGATGAGCCCGGCGGTTAGCATGGGATCCACGCCCGCAGTGGTCGAGCGAGTCACGATAAAAGACTGAAACGGCATCGCGTAAGCCGTCAGCCACACTTCGCGCGGAACCTGCCCGAACGGCCGCCATTCTAGCTGCGGATAAATTTGCCGTATGGTGACGATCGCTGCGCCCACGTGCCCAGCATTCAGCGCTTCCTGCGCAGCTTCGAGCAGCAGTCGCGGTTCGCCCGTAGCGGCATACGCCGCGTGCAATTCTAATTCCGCGGAAGCGTCGAAGCCGATCGAGCGCAGCGCATCGGCGCGCATCTGACGACTAGCGGCGGCGGCGGGAATCGTGTCACCGAGCGGCAACGCGGGAGGCACGGGCGGAATCGTCGCGAGAATGTCCGCATCGGCCGCCGGACCGGCGCCGAGCGCGCGCAATCGTTTCACGGCGGTGGTGGCAAAATAATTCTGCGGGAAGCGCTCCAATAATTTTGCGTAGTAAGTGCGCGCCAATGCGGAGCTCCCCGCTTCTTCGGACAAGCGGCCGAGCCAGTACAAAGCGTCCGGCGAGAATTGCGAGCCGGGAAAACGGCGCAGATGTTCGGCCAGATCCGCGCTGGCATCGGGCTGGCGCTTCAAGATGGCTGCCCAAGTAACGCGCCATTGCGCCGGAAGCGCGTCGGCGGCGGCTGGAAAATTATCAGAGAGACGTTTGTAGTAGGAAGCCGCGCGATCGCGATCCAGCTGCACCCAATAATAATTCCCCGCCAGAAACAGCGCGGATTCCGCCCAGCGGCTGTCGGGAGCCCGCGCCACCGCCGATTCCACCGCAGCAATCATCTGCGCTTCCGATGGCCGATCGCGATAATAATTTGCGAGGGTGTTGTAGCGCTCGGCGTCCACGTCCGTATCACTAATTTTGAGCGCGGAAAGCTCGGATATGCCGGCGCCCAGCGCGATGCCACATTCCATGATGCGCAGTTGCGCGCGTTCGCGATCCGCGCCAGTGAGTTGCGGCAGCAGATGCGAATACTCGTTGCGTGTATCGCCCCATTGATGCGCTGCGAAAATCGTGGCGGCGTGTTCGAGCTGCTGTTCGATGGGAATCGCGCCAAGCCTGTCGCCGAGCGAGCTGCGTAAAAAAGAAAGTTTCTCGCCTGCTTCGCGCGCCGGATCGCTCAAAGGGAAATGAAGATAGATGGACTGGTAGTCCGCGGCGGCCTGCGGCTGCTGGCCGGATTGTTCGCGAGCTTCGGCGCGCAGGAAAAGCAGCGCGGGTTTCGCAGCGGTTTGAGGATAGCCATCGAGGGCCGCGAGAATTGCCGCGGGTTGGTTCACCGCCAACGCAGCGACGCCTAAAGATTGCAGCGCCTGATCGGTAACCACCGAGTCAGGATAATCCTTGCGAAATTCCTGCAGTTGCCCGAGAGCTTCCGCGTTGTGATTCAACGCGAGATTCGCTTGCGAACTCCAATAGAGGCCGTAGTCGCGCAACAGCAAATCGTTTTGCGCCATCTTCAACCACGTTGCGGACTGCGCGTAATGCGCTTTGCCGTAATCGTAATATCCCAGGGCCAGCGCGGCGCGATTCGCCAGCACGCCTGAGGATTTCTGCAGCGCGAAGGCGCTGAGTTTCGCATAAGCCGTTGCGGGATTTTTTTGTTTCAACGCGCGCGTCAGCTGTTCAAGCTGCTTCGTGGCGGCGTCCGACGGCGCATGCGCCGGAGCAGCCGCAGCGGAGGGTTGCTTCGCGTGACTGGGAGCTGGACTTGGATATGGAGCTGTCGCCGGTGCCGGAATATGACTCTGCGAGGCATGTTGGGCAAAGGCGGAAGGAGCGGAGCACAGCGCGACTGAGAAGACGAATACCATTGCGACAGCGCGCATTGCAGGCCCGGAGAATTTCATTCTGATTATCTTAATGCCGCAAAACGGGCGAGGGATACGGATATTCGCCGAGGGCCTGGGCGTCGCCATCGGCCAAAATTTCCACCATCCAATCGTAGAAATAATCCACGGGATGATCTTGAATCGCGCGAAAACGGCGGTCGTATTCCTTGCGTGCCTTATCAATATCAACGCGCAGGCGGACGCAGATATCTTTATGTTCGCGGCCGAGGCGAACTTCCTTCGGCTGCAATAGTTTGATGTCCTGCATGGCCACTTTGGCCACGCGGTTCGCGCGACGATGCAGTTCCTGCTCTTCCCTGGGCAGATTCGCGAGTTCGAAAGTTTCGTCCGGAACCTCCGCTTCTGGAGGTGGCGCAGCCGACGGGACCGACGCTACGTCGGGAGCTGCGTTCAGCACTTCTTCGGGTTCTTCAACCCATTCCAGTTCAGCTTCGGCCGGCGGCTGTACCGCGGCTGGAGCGGGCGGATCTTCTGCTTCCACAGCTTCGCGCGCTGATTCCTGCACGGTTTCTTGCTCTGCTGTTTCCTCGGATTCTTCTTCCGGCTCTGCCACGGCTGCCGCGGACGACGCGCGGGCAAAGTCGCGTTCTTCGGAAGCTTGCTGCTCGCGCGAAGGATTCAGGGCTACCGCAACGAAATTCGAAAGTACGGAAAGTCCGGCAGCTAGGGCGGCGGCGTTGGTTTGCGCGCGCAGCAGCGCAGGCAACGCGTTGCTGGGGCGGCTGGAACCGCACGCGGCGACCAGGTCAGCGTAGGCGTGATGCAGTTCGTCCGCGGTGCGCTGCAGCGGGGCAAGGTTGTCTCGCAGAGCGCGAGAAACTGCCTCTTCCAGGGCCTGCTCGAGCGACGTTTTCCTTGGAGTCAAAGGAATATCTGCCTCTTTTGAATTATGGAAACGGTAACGGGGGGTGTCAACTGACATTCCAAGAGTGCGTGCCTGCCATGTAGCGGCGAGGTTTGCGGGCTCTAGGTTTCCACTCGTTTCGATACTGTGCGAATTGGAACAGCTTCCAGTTGTGCACTGCCGGTACGATTCTGTTTATGTGCGGTCGGGACAATTTGCCCAAGCGACGCCACAGGGGAGACTGAATGAAGAAATCATTAGTTGCAGGTTCGTTCGCGCTGTTGCTGTTGGCTGGCGGCTGCTCCACCACTCCAGCAGCTGGGCCAGCAGGACCTCAAGGACCTCCGGGAGATCAGGGCGCAGCGGGCCAGAACGCCGACCGGGATCGGGATCGCGATAGAGATCGCGACCGGGACAAAGACCGCGACCGAGATGCAGGCCCACCGCCGTCGTGCACGCGAGGACAACATCCGGCCAAGGACTCCGACGGACGATGGGCTTGCGTCAGAGACTAAGCACCTCGTTTGCTGTAAGTCCGGACGCGGCTGACATCGCCACGAATTAATCGAACGCGTCTGTACTGAAGTTCCCCACCACGAATCGTCGCGCTATAATTGCGTTCAAATGCTTACGGCGGAGCAGATTCGAGAACTGTTGCAGATGCGGCCGCATCCGATCGAGGGCGGATATTTTGCGGAGACTTACCGCGGCGCGGCCGTGGTTCCGCGGAGCTTGCTGCCGGGATATCCCGGAGACCGCGCGATTTCGACGGCGATTTATTATTTGCTGACGCCGGATACTTTTTCGGCGATGCACCGGGTGCGCGGCGACGAAATGTTTCACTTTTATTTGGGCGATGCGGTGGAAATGCTGCAATTGAAAGCAGACGGAACCGGCGAAGTGATCGTGTTGGGTCAGGATATCGCGGCGGGGATGCGTTTGCAGCACACGGTCCCTGGAGGCGTGTGGCAGGGTTCGCGCGTACGCGCCGGCGGAAAATTTGCGCTGCTGGGGACGACAATGTCTCCGGGCTTTG
>Ga0210390_10000494_pt1 | contig 42926 bp, 40 predicted proteins | sample IncBWH11OmetaG_FD_161050 | JGI IMG/M metagenome (GOLD analysis project Ga0210390, IMG submission 161050) | Forest soil microbial communities from Barre Woods Harvard Forest LTER site, Petersham, Massachusetts, United States - Inc-BW-H-11-O ... | reverse complement strand
AACGAGACGAACACGCGGCGGCTGTACGACTGCGACCCGATCACGCCGTATCCCAAAGACGGCATCAACGACCATGTGGTCAACGGGGCGCCCACCGTCAACCCCGAGCGCACCGGCACCAAGTGCGCGTTCTGGTACCAGCTCACCGTCCAGCCGGGGCAGACGGTCATGCTGCGCCTGCGGCTGCGACCGCCTGGCCCGCAGACCGCGTTCGGTGACGCGTTCGACCAGGTCATGGCGGTGCGCGAGGGTGAGGCGGACGAGTTCTACCGCGAGCTGACACCCGCGGGCGCGACCGCCGATGAGGCGATGGTGATGCGGCAGGCGTTCGGCGCGATGCTGTGGAGCAAGCAGCTGTACCGCTACGACGTGGCGCGCTGGCTGGACGGCGACCCGACCGAGCCAGCGCCGCCGCGGCAGCGGCTGACCGGACGTAACTGCCGCTGGCGCACCTTCGACGCCTACGACATCATGTCGATGCCGGACAAGTGGGAGTACCCCTGGTTCGCGAGCTGGGACATGGGCTTCCACTGCGTGGCGCTGGCGCACGTCGACCCGGCCTTCGCCAAGTACCAGCTGGTCTTGCTCTGCCGCGAGTGGTTCCAGAATCCGAACGGGCAGCTGCCCGCCTACGAGTGGGACTTCGGCGATGTCAACCCGCCGGTGCAGGCCTGGGCGGCGCTCGAAGTGTTCGCCATCGACGGCGGGCGCGACATCGACTTCCTCAGCCGGGTCTTCGACAAGCTGCTCGTCAACTTCACCTGGTGGATCAACAGGGAAGACGCCGAGGGCAACAACCTGTTCGAGGGCGGCTTCCTCGGGCTCGACAACATCGGCCCGATCGACCGTTCGCACCTGCCGGCCGGCGACGTCCTCGAGCAGTCCGACGCCACGGGCTGGATGGGCTTCTACGCGATCGCGATGGAAGGCATGGCGGTAATCCTGAACCGCACTGGCCAGCGCCCGGGCCGCGATCTCGCCCTCAAGTTCATGGAGCACTTCGCCTCGATCAGCAACGCGCTCGAGAACCTGGGGCTGTGGGACGACACCGACGGGTTCTACTACGACCGGCTCAAGACGCCTGGCGGCCAGAGCGTGCCGGTGAAGGTGCGGTCGATGGTCGGCATCATCCCCGCGATGGCCGCCGCGGTCATCACAGAGAACGACATGCGGCAGTCGATGGCCATGGGCAAGCGGTTCGCGGGCTACCTCGTCCGGCACGAGATGACCGACAGGCGAAAGCTCGGCGAGCGCGGTCTGCTGCGCGGCGAGCCAGGGCGGCTGCGGATGCTGCTGAGCCTGTGCGGACCTGACCGGCTGGAGCGGCTGTTCACCAAGCTGTTCGACGAGAACGAGTTCCTGTCGCCGCATGGCCTGCGAGCGCTGTCCGCATACCACCGCGAGCATCCCTATGTCCTGCACGTCGACGGCCTGACGGCGACCGTCGACTACGAGCCCGCCGAGTCCACCACGCCCATGTTCGGCGGCAATTCCAACTGGCGCGGCCCGGTCTGGTTCCCGCTGAACTACCTGATGGTCGCGGTCCTCGAGCGGTACCACCGGTTCTACGGGGACGACTACACGATCGAGTACCCCACCGGGTCCGGCCACCAGTTGACCCTGGACAAGGTCGCGGCCGACCTGGCCGGCCGGCTGATCTCGATCTTCACCCCCGACGCGGACGGACGCCGGGCCTGCTTCGGCGGGACCGAGATCATGCAGACCGATCCGGCCTGGCACGGCAACCTGATCTTCAGCGAGTACTTCCACGGCGACAACGGCGCCGCGATCGGCGCGTTCCACCAGACCGGCTGGACCGGCGTCGTCGCCGACCTGATCCGCCGCCGCTACGGCGAGGTCGAGTCGGTAGGCGACGTCATCCGCCGGATCACGGCCGATTCGGACACTGAGCGCGGCTGATAACAGCAAGAGGCGACAGCACGGGAAGCTCGCGGCGCTAAAGTTAGTTGCAAGGAAGCAACTATTAGCTGCCCGAGGAGGAGGCCGCGCTGCCTGAGCTGAGCCGTCGGCGCCGGAACCTGGTGCTGGCCATCTGCTGCCTGAGCCTGTTCATCGTCGGGCTGGACGCGACGATCGTGAACGTGGCGCTGCCGGCCATCGGCCGGGACTTCCACGCGCCCGTGTCCGGCCTGCAGTGGACGATCGACGCGTACCTGCTGGTGATCGCGAGCCTGCTGATGCTGTCCGGGGCGACCGCCGACCGGGTCGGGCGCCGCCGGGTCTTCCAGACCGGGCTGGCGATCTTCACGCTCGGCTCGCTCGCGTGCAGCTTGGCACCCGGGCTGGGCTGGCTCGTCGCGTTCCGCGCTCTGCAGGCCGTCGGCGGGTCCATGCTCAACCCGGTCGCGATGGCGATCGTCACGAACACGTTCACCGAGCCAGGGGAGCGGGCGAAGGCGATCGGGATGTGGGGCAGCGTGTTCGGGCTGTCGGTGGCGCTGGGTCCCGTCATCGGGGGAGCGCTCGTCGACTCGGTGGGCTGGCGCGGCGTGTTCTGGGTCAACCTGCCCGTCGGGGTGGCGGCGCTGGTGCTGACGGCCCTGTTTGTCCCGGAATCGAAGGCAGCGCGAGGCAGGCGCCCCGATCCGTTCGGGCAAATCTTGATCATCATGATGCTCGTGGCAGTCAGCTACGCGATCATCGAGGGACCCGCCTACGGGTGGGGGTCGATGCGGATCGTGGGGTGCCTCGTGGTGGCCGCGGCCGCGCTGGCCGCCTTCGTGATCTACGAGCCACGACGCAAAGATCCGCTCGTCGACCTGCGGTTCTTCCGCAGCCTGCCGTTCTCTGGCGCCGCGCTGACCGCGGTCACCGGGTTGTGCGCGTTCGCCGGGTTCCTGTTCCTGATCACGCTGTACCTGCAGGACGTGTGCGGCTACCGGCCGCTGATCGCGGGGCTGTTCCTGCTGCCGATGGCGGCGGTGATGGCCGCGTCGGCGCCGCTGGCCGGGCGGATGATCGCGCGGCGCGGCACCCGGTTGCCGCTGCTCATCGCGGGCGCCGGCATCACCGTGGGCGGGCTGCTGCTCGTGTTCCTCACCGCCGGCTCGCCGGTGTGGTACGTGCTGGTGTGCTGCCTGGCGTTCGGCGTCGGGCAGGGCTGGCTTAACGCGCCGATCACGAACAACGCGGTTTCCGGCATGCCGCGGTCGCAGGCCGGCGTCGCGGCCAGCATCGCGTCGACCAGCCGGCAGGTCGGGAACGCGCTCGGTGTCGCGATCATGGGCGCGATTCTCGCCGCGAACCTGCACGGGCCGCTGGTGACCGGCGCCGCCCTGTCCGCCGGGTTCAGCGCCGCCGCCAGGCCCGGCTGGTGGATCGTCGTCGCCGCCGGGATCGCCGTGACCGCGCTCGCGCTCGCCACCACCGGCCGCGGCGGTCAGGCCAGCGCGGCCCGCACCGCGTCGCTTGTCGCCAGCGGCGACGAGATGCTCACGGCACGCGCAGCGTGATCTCACGCCAGGGGCTCGAATCATCCCGGCCGGGTGATGCCGGGCGGCCCGGCGGCGGGCGAACGTTGGCTGCGTAAGCCGCCAACCTTGAGCGGTAACTCAGCGTGAGGAGCTCGCCGTGGACCGCTATCCGAACATCAGTGATCACGGGCTCATCGGTGACCTGCAGACGTGTGCGTTGGTGACCAACGACGGCACCGTGGACTTCTTCTGCTGCCCGCGGTTCGACTCGCCGAGCGTGTTCGCGTCGCTGCTCGACGCGGACGGCGGCGGCTATTTCAGCATTAAGCCGGCCAGCGACGGTTACATCACCAAACAGCTGTACTTCCCCGACACCGCGATGCTGATCACCCGGTTCATGACGCCCGACGGCGTCGGCGAGGTGCTCGACTTCATGCCGGTCATCCAGGGCGCGCCCACCGACCGGCACCGGCTGGTCCGGCACCTGCGGGTGGCCCGCGGCACCATGCAGTTCGTCATGGAGATCCAGCCCCGGTTCAACTACGGCCGCTCGGGTCACACCCTGGAGGTAAGCGACAGCGGCGCGGTCTTCCACGGGCAGGACGGGATGCGCCTGACGCTGCATACCGCGGGCCGGGTCGATCCGGCCCAGGGCGGGGCGGTGGCCGAGCGGGCCGGGGACGGGCTGCGCGCGACGTTCACGCTGCGTGAAGGGGAAAGCAACAAGGGCATCGTGCTGGAGTCCATGGGTGACCAGCCGCGGGCCATGGCGCCGGAAGAGCTCGACCAGATGGCCGAAGACACCGCGTCGTACTGGAAGGACTGGGTGCGCCAGTCCACCTACCAGGGACGGTGGCGCGAGATGGTGTCCCGGTCGGCGATGACGCTGAAGCTGCTGACCTACGAGCCGACCGGCGCACCGGTGGCCGCCGCCACGTTCGGGCTGCCCGAACAAACCGGCGGCGAGCGCAACTGGGACTACCGTTTCACCTGGGTGCGGGACGCGTCGCTGTCACTGCACGCGCTTGAGGGCCTTGGCTACCTGGTGGAGGCCGGCCGGTTCAGCCTGTGGCTGCGGGACCGGGTGGCCGAGCACGCCGGGGGCGCCTCGGGCCCGCTGAAGATCATGTACCGGGTGGACGGCACCTCGGACCTGGTCGAGGAGGACCTCGACCACTTCGAGGGCTGGCGGGGATCGCGGCCGGTCCGCATCGGCAACGGCGCGGCCGACCAGCTGCAGCTCGACATCTACGGCGAGGCGATGGACGCCCTCTACGACGCCGCCGGGCACGGCCTGCCCGTCGCCCACCAGGGGTGGCAGGAGCTCATCAGGATCATCGACTGGGTCGCCGACAACTGGGACCAGCCCGACGAGGGGATCTGGGAAACGCGCGGCGGCCGCCAGGACTTCACCTACGGGCGGTTCCAGTGCTGGGTGGCGCTCGACCGGGCGATCCGGATGGCCGAGCACAACGGCCGGCCCGCCAACATCGCCAAGTGGGTCGTTGAGCGGGACCGGCTGTACAACCAGATCATGGACCGCGGCTTCGACCCCAAGGTCGGCGCCTTCATCCAGCACTACGGCAGCGATGTCGTGGATTCCTCGCTGTTGCTCATGCCGATCGAGGGGTTCGTCGCGCCGCAGGATCCGATGTGGCTGTCCACCTTGCGGGCCATCGACAAGCAACTGGTCTCCGACAGCCTGGTGTACCGCTACAACCCGGCCGCCTCGCCCGACGGGCTGCACGGCGACGAGGGCACGTTCTCGCTGTGCACCTTCTTGTACGTCGACGCGCTGGCCCGGTCGGGGCGGCTGGATGAGGCCGAGCTGACGTTCGAGAAGATGCAGACCTACGGCAACCACCTGGGCCTGTTCTCAGAAGAGATCGGCCCCACCGGCGACCAGCTCGGCAACTTCCCGCAGGCGTTCACCCACCTGTCGCTGATCAACTCGGCGATCACACTCAACCGCGAGCTCGACCGCCGGGCGGCGCACCCGGAGCGAGTCGCCGCCATCGAACAGCTCGTCGCGTCGGTGTGAGCCCATCTTTATCCCGAACGCGGGTGGAGGCGACTGTGGCAGGCGAATTCGACGTCATCATCGTCGGAACCGGGGCGGGTGGCGGGACCCTGGCGCGCACGCTGGCGTCGACAGGCAAGCACATCCTGCTGCTCGAGCGCGGTGACTTCCTGACCCGGGAGCTGGAGAACTGGGATCCGCGGCAGGTGTTCGTCGACGGCCGGTACCTATCGGCCGATACCTGGTACGACGCGCACGGCACGCCGTTCCAGCCGCAGTCGCACTACTTCGTCGGCGGCGCGACCAAGGTGTACGGCGCGGCGCTGTACCGGCTGCGCCCGGCGGACTTCGGCGAGATCCGGTACTCAGGCGGTATCTCCCCGGCCTGGCCGGTCAGCTACGACGAGTTCGAGCCGTATTACTCGAAGGCGGAGTGGCTGTACCAGGTGCATGGCACGCACGGCACCGATCCGACCGAGGGCCGCTGGTCGCGCCAGTACCCGTGGCCGCCGGTCTCGCAAGAGCCGCGGATGGAGCAGATATTCGAGGCCCTCGCCCGCGGCGGCTATCACCCGTTCCCCGCGCCGTGCGCGATCATGCTCGACGAGGCCGACCGGCCCGCGAGCCAGTGCATCCGCTGCGGCACCTGCGACGGCTACCCGTGCCTCGTGCACGCCAAGGCGGACGCGGACATCGTCGGGGTCAGGCCGCTGATCGGCATGCCGAACGTCACGCTGCTCACCAGCGCCGAGGTGGTCAAGCTCGAAACCGATCCGGGCGGCCGGGTAGTCACCGGCGTGGTCGTGAACCGGGGCGGCTGGGGGCGTGCCGATAAGCCGGGGGACCCCAGGGAGCTGGTCACCAGGGAAGAGGTCTATCACGGCGACATCGTGGTGCTCGCGGCCGGCGCCGCGAACACCGCGAAGATCCTGCTCAGGTCCACCTCGGACGCGTTCCCGGCCGGCCTGGCGAACGGATCGGACCAGGTGGGGCGCAACTACATGTTCCACAACAGCAAGGCGGTGGTGGCGATCGGCAAGGAGCCCAACGACACCGTCTTCCAGAAGACCCTGGCGGTCAACGACTTCTACCTGCCGGGGGATGGCCGCGAATCGCCGCTCGGCAGCATTCAGATGCTCGGCAAGGCCAGAGCGGCGGCGATCCACGGCGAGGAGCCCAAGCTGCTCAGGCTCGCCCCGGCGCTGAGCCTGGATGAGATCACGCGCCACTCGGTCGACTTCTGGCTGAGCTCCGAGGACCTTCCTGACCCCGACAACCGGGTCACCGTCGACCGCGACGGGCACATCCACCTCGCCTACCGCACCAGCAACGAGACCGCGGCCGCGGGACTGTACACCGAGTTCAAGACGATGCTCAACCACATCGGGCTGGCCTCCCACCACGTGCTGGACAAGAACTTCTACATGAGCAAGAGCCTGCCCCTCGCGGGCGTGGCCAGCCAGGCCGGAACCTGCCGGATCGGCACCGACCCGGCGACCTCGGTGCTCGACGTCAACTGCAAGGCGCACGAGGTCGACAACCTGTACGTGGCCGACACCAGCGTCTTCCCGAGCATCGGCGCGGTCGCCCCGGCGCTGACCGCGATGGCCAACGCGATCCGGGTCGGCGAGCACATCGCCGAGCGGCTCGGCGTGAGCGCCACGGCCGCCTGGGCGCCGCCGCCGCGGCAGGCCCCGGCGGGCTACTCCGCGGTGCGGCCCTAGGAGCCTTGAGTGCAAGAGACCCTGGCTCGCTGGCAGTTCGCGTTCACCACGGTGAACCACTTTCTGTTCGTCCCGGTCACGATCGGCCTCGCGGTACTCACCGCGATGCTGCAGACCGCCTGGTACCGCAGGAAGACGCCCGAGTACCTGCGGCTGACCAGGTTCTTCGGCACGCTGCTCGTCATCAACGTCGCGATCGGCGTCGTGACCGGGCTGGTGCAGGAGTTCCAGTTCGGGATGAACTGGTCGGCCTACTCGCGGCTGGTCGGCAACATCTTCGGCGCGCCGCTGGCGATGGAGGGCCTGGCCGCGTTCTTCCTCGAATCGACGTTCCTCGGGCTGTGGCTGTTCGGCTGGGACAAGCTGTCACGGCGGGTGCACCTGCTCACGATCTGGCTCGTGGCGCTCGGCTCCGTCTTGTCCGCGGCGTTCATCATGGCGGCCAACTCCTGGATGCAGCATCCCGTCGGCTACGTGATGGTCAACGGCAAGCCGGTGCTCAATGACGTCTGGGCGCTGTTCACGAACCCGGTGTTCGTCTGGGGATACACCAAGGTCGTGCTGGCCGCGATCGTGACCGGCGCCTGCGTCATGCTGGCGGTGTCCGCCTGGCAACTGCGCCGGGGCGCCTCGAAAGACGTGTTCGCCGTCTCCGCCCGGCTGTCGCTCGCGGTGCTGGTCCCGGCCGTCTTGCTGACCATGCTGGTCGGCGACGAGCTCGGCGTGATCGAGGCCGAGTACCAGCCGATGAAGATCGCCGCCGCGGAGGCGCAGTGGACCACGTGCCAGCCGTGCTCATTCTCCCTGTTTCAGATCGGCGGCGGCAACCAGGACCAGACGCCGACGCAGATCCTCGAGATCCCGCACCTGCTGTCGCTGCTGGCCACCAATCACTGGAACGGCAAGGTCATCGGGCTGAGCCAGCTCCAGACGCAGTACACCAAGCAGTACGGGCCCGGCTACTACGTGCCGAACGTGTTCATCCAGTACTGGAGCATGCGGGTGATGGCGTACCTGGCGCTGATCGTCACGGTCGTGGGCCTGTGGGGGATCCTGCTGGCCCGCAGGAAGCGGCTCGCTACCTCCCGGGTCTTCCTGTGGTGCGCGACTTGGCTGGTGGTGCTGCCGTTCCTGATGAACACCGCGGGCTGGCTGCTCACGGAAAGCGGCCGTCAGCCGTGGATCGTGCAGGGCATCATGCTGACCAAGAACGGGCTGTCGACGTCGGTGTCCACCACCTACCTGTGGGTCAGCCTGATCGTTTTCGTGCTGCTCTACGGCACGCTTGGCACGATCGACCTGATCCTCATGCTGCGCTACGCGCGTAAGCCGCTCGAGCCCGAGCCGGCGCCGGCCGATGCCGACCAGCCCGTCCCGGCGATGCAGTACTGAGGCGACCAGCGATGACCTTCGTCCCGCTCTGGTACATCCTCATCACGATCTTGTGGACCGGGTTCTTCGTCCTCGAGGGGTTCGACCTCGGCGTCGGCATGCTGCACGGCATAGTCGGCAAGGACGACGCCGGCAAGCGGGCGGTCATCAACACGATCGGGCCGCTGTGGGACGGGAACGAGGTGTGGCTGATCGTCGCCGCCGCGGCGATGTTCGCCGCGTTCCCCGGCTGGTACGCCACCATGTTCTCCGCCTTCTACCTGGCCATGGTCCTCTTGCTGTGCGCGCTGATCGTGCGCGGGGTGTCGTTCGAGTACCGCGGGAAGAGCCCGCGCGAGCGCTGGCGCGGAACCTGGGACTGGCTGCTGGCGGTGGGCAGTCTGCTCGTGCCGTTCGTGATCGGTGTCGCGCTTGGCGACCTGCTGCACGGCCTGCCGATCAACTCAAGCCACGACTACACCGGCACCTTCTGGGGCCTGTTCCAGCCGTACGCCATCCTGACCGGGATCATGCTCGTGGCGGTCTGCCTTATGCACGGCGGCGCGTTCATCGCGATGAAGACCGAGGGCGAGGTGCGGGCGCGCGCGTGGCGGATAGCCAAGCTGGTATCGCCTGTCACCGCGCTGCTTGTGCTCGCGTTCATCGGGTGGACCCACGTCGAGGCGCACGGCGGCGCCTTCCTCAACCTGATCGAGCTGATCGCCTGCATCGCCGTCCTCGCCGGCGTGCTCGCCGTCACGGGAAACTACGTCGGCTGGGGTTTCACCGCCACGACGATCACGATCGCGAGCTGCATCGTGACGTTGTTCGTCGACCTATACCCGCGGGTGATGGTCTCCTCGACCAACCCCGCGTACTCGCTCACCGTCAACAACACCGCCTCCGCTGGCTACACCCTCAAGGTCATGTCGGTCATCGCGCTCGTCCTGCTGCCGCTGGTGCTCGGCTACCAGGCCTGGACGTATTACGTGTTCCGCCGCCGCGTCAGCGTGCACCACTTCCGGCCGGGCGGAGCTCCGTCCATGGCGGCTTCGCCGGAGACAGCCGCGCCCGCGACCGCGCCCGCCCCACGGCCGCCGGTCACGTCGTCGGGACCGCAGGAGGCGGTACCCGCGGGCCCGCGCCCGGCCCCGGCCGCCCCGCGCCGCGGTGGCCGCCACCGGCACTGGCGAGGCAAAGCGTGACCCCGAACCCACAGGAGAACAGACATGGCAGCAGATAAAGCGGACGCGCTGGTCATCTTCGGCGCGACCGGCGACCTGGCCAAGCTCGAGACCTTCCCGGCCCTGGTCGGGCTGGTCGAGCGGGGCGTGCTTGACGTCCCTGTCATCGGCGTCGCCAGGAGCGGCTGGGACCTTGACCAGTTCCGGCAGTACGCGGAGGACTCGCTCCGGCTCAACAACATCTACCCGTCGAGCCCGGCGGCGACGACGATGCTCGGGCTGCTGAAGTACATCGACGGCGACCTCGGCGACGACGCCACCTACGCCGCCGTGGCGCGGGAGGTGGGCCAGGGCAAGCAGGCCTTGTTCTACCTGGAGGTGCCGCCTCCGCTGTTCGGCCGGATCGCGCAGGGGATCTCGAAGGCGGGGATGGCCGAGGGCGCCCGGGTGATGGTCGAGAAGCCGTTCGGCACTGACCTGGACAGCGCCATGGGCCTGAACGAGACCATGCACGAGTACTTCGGCGAAGACGATATCTACCGTGTCGACCACTGGCTCGGCCTGGACCCGGTGGAGAACATGCTGTTCGTCCGGTTCGCGAACTCCGTGCTCGAGCCGATTTTCAACCGCGATCGCGTGCACAGCATCCAGATCACGATGGCCGAGGCGTTCGACGTCTCCGACCGCGGCCGTTTCTACGACAAGACCGGCGCTACCAGGGACGTGGTGCAGAACCACATGCTTCAGGTGCTGGCCACCGTGCTAGCCGACCCGCCGGACGGCCGTGGCCTGGCGTCCTGGCGCAACTCGAAGTCCCAGCTCGTCGCCGCGCTGCGGCCGCTGACGCCTGAAGACGCCGTGCGCGGGCAGTACGAGGGCTATCTCGACGTGGACGGGGTCGCCGCAGGCTCGACGACCGAGACGTACACGGCGGTGCGGCTGCACGCCGACTCGTGGCGGTGGGCGGACGTGCCGATCATGATCCGCGCCGGCAAGTGCCTGCCGGTGACCGCGACCGAGATCAGTATCAGGTTCCGCCGCCCGCCCCATGACGTGTTCGGCATCGAGCGATCGGAGATCGGCAACTGGCTGCGGTTCCGGATCTGGCCGGAGGCCCGGGTCAACCTCGGATTCGTCGGCAAGAAACCGGGCGCCGGCTATCTGCCGCAGCAGGAGGACCTGATGTTCACCGAGCACCCCGGAGCGGACATGCGGCCCTACGACCGGTTGATCGGTGCCGCGCTGTCCGGCGAGCGGTGGCTGTTCGCACGCCAGGACACGGTCGAGGCCGCGTGGCGGGTCATAGATCCGGTGCTCGGCGACGCGGTGCCCATATACCAGTACCCGCGTGGCAGCTGGGGGCCGAAAGAGGCCGATACCCTGCTGCCTGACGGGGACGCCTGGCACGAGCCGGTCGCGTCATGACATCCGAGCAGCCCGGTCGCTCCCCGCGCCCCAAGGTAGTCATCATCGGCGGCGGCTTCGGCGGCCTGTTCGCCGCCCGGGCGCTGGGCGGCGCCCCGTTCCCTGTCACGCTCATCGACCGTACGGTCCAGCACGTGTTCCAGCCGCTGCTGTACCAGTGCGCGACGGGCATCCTGTCAGAAGGGCAGATCACCGCGCCGCTGCGCCGCCTGCTCCGCGGCCGCCGCAACCTGCGCTGCATCGCGGCCGAAGCCATCGACATAGATCCCGGTGGCCGCACGGTGACCTGCCTGCGGCCAGGAGGTGCGCAGGTAGCGATCCCGTACGACCAGCTGATCGTGGCCGCCGGGGTCAGCCAGTCGTACTTCGGCCACGATGAGTTCGCGCCCTGGGCGCCCGGCATGAAGACCATCGACGACGCGCTCACTGTCCGGCGGCGCGTCTTCGGCGCCTTCGAGATGGCCGAAACCGCGTCTGACCCGGCCGAACGGCAGCGCTGGCTCACCTTCGCCTGCGTCGGCGCCGGCCCGACCGGCGTCGAACTGGCCGGGCAGATCCGCGAGCTCGCCACCAAGACGCTCAGCGACGAGTACCGGCGCGCCGACCCGCGCGACGCCCGCGTGCTGCTGTTCGACGGCGGGACCGTGCCGCTGGCGACGTTCGGCGACCAGCTGTCGCACAAGGCCGCGCAGACGCTGCGGGAGCTGGGTGTCGAGCTGTGCATGGGGTCGATCGTCACGCATGTCGACGGCGAGGGGCTGGTCGCCCGCGACCACGACGGCAACGAGACCCGGTATGACGCCAGGACCGTGCTGTGGACCGCCGGGGTAACGGCCGGGCCGTTCGCCGCCGCGCTCGCGCGGGCGACCGGCGCCGAGCAGGACCGGTCCGGCCGGATCGTGGTGCGCGACGACCTGACCATCCCCGGGCACCAGGAAATCTCTGTGATCGGCGACATGATGGCCCTGCGCGGGCTGCCAGCCGTCGCCGAGGTCGCCATGCAGGCGGGACTGTACGCGGGCCGCCGGGTCAGGCGCGAGCTCACCGGCGAGGCCGGCCGGCGCGGCGGCGAGGGCGCGATCAAGCCGTTCCGCTATCACGACCTGGGCTCGGCCGCCTACATCTCACGCGGCCGCGCGGTCGTCTCCGCGGGACCGCTGCGGCTGAGCGGCTTCCCCGGCTGGATGGCCTGGCTGTTCGTGCACATCGCGTTCCTGACCGGCTACCGGAACCGATTCGGCGCCATCCTCACCTGGTGGCTGGCCTTCACCCGCGACATCCGCCGCGAGCGAGCCTTCACCACCAGGGAGGTAGGGCACATGCGTGACATCTACGAGACGGTCCCGACGGAGACGGCCGCGGTACCGCAGCCGTCCCCGCCGCCGGAAAGCGAGACACCCGCCGGGGCGCGCCGTGGCCGGCGCCGCGGCAGCGAGTGAACCCCAGCGGGAAATTTGCGCAATATTGGAGTGGACGTTGGCGATGAGTTCTGGCGGGGCGGCACGTCTACCTCAGTAGGTAGGCGAACTATTCCAGGAGGTGCCAGACCCGATGAGTCTGCCCGATGTCGTATCCCGTGAAGAGTGGCTGGCGGCCAGGGTCAAGCTGCTCGACGAGGAGAAGGCGCTCACCCGCCACCATGACCAGGTCAACGCGGAGCGGCGGCGGCTGCCGATGGTGCACGTCGACAAGGAGTACATATTCGAGGGGCCCGAGGGCAAGGTAACGCTGGCCCAGCTGTTCGCAGGCAAGCGGCAGCTGATCGTGCAGCACGTGATGTTCGGCCCGGACTGGGATGCGCCGTGCCCGAGCTGCTCGAAGGCCATCCCCCAGATGACGCCTACGCTCTTCGATGGCCTGCGCAACCGGGAGACCACGTTCGTCCTCGCGTCCCTGGCGCCCTATGAGAAGATCGCCGCCGCGAAGGCCGAACGGGGCTGGGACGTCCCGTGGTATTCCTCATACGGCTCCGATTTCAACTTCGATTACAACGTGTCTTTCGACACTTCGCGCGACCAGTCGGGATACAACTACGGCACCATGGCGGTAACCGAAGGCGAGCTTCCCGGTGCGAGCTGTTTCCTGCGCGATGGCGGCGACGTTTATCACACGTATTCGACGTACGCGCGCGGCATGGAATACACCACCAGCAGCTTTACGTACATCGACTACACCCCGCTTGGACGGCAAGAGTCCTGGGAAAAGCCGGAGGGCAGGGCAGCTGTCCTGCACGAGGCCAACGGCTCACTCAGCGACTGACCGGCTCATCCGCCTAGGGTGATGCCGCCTGCGGCGGTGCCGTCGACGCTGCTGGCATGCTGCACGTTCGGGTGGTGAGCCCGGCCGAGGTCACTGACCGGCTGATCGAGGCGCTGGCCGCGGATCCCGGGGTCAGCGGGCTCGTGGTGCTGCGGGCGGCCGCGACCCGGCCGGACGGGGACGCGGTGCAGTTCGATCTCGCGACCGCGTCCGCCAATTCGGTGCTGCGCCGGATACGCGACCTTGGCCTGGACCGGCGCGGCAGCGTCGTCGTCGAGACGGTGGATGCCGCGCTGTCGGAGCGACCGGACCCGCGGGCGTCCTATCACGGTGAGCGAGCACCGGTATGGGAGCTGGTCGAAGCGAGGATCCACGCGGACGCTGAGTACCCGCCGAGCTTCTTCGCGCTGCTCGTGTTCGCCGGGCTGATCGGGGCCTGCGGCATCCTGACGAACTCGCAGATCCTGGTCGTGGGGGCGATGGTCGTCGGCCCGGAGTACAGCGCCATCATCGCGGTGGCGCTTGGCCTGGACCGGCGCGACGGGCACGCGGCGCGGCGGGGTCTGCTGGTGCTCACGGTCGGGTTCGTGCTGGCGATCGCCGTCACGCTGGTGCTCGCGGCCTGCATCCGGGCGTCGGGTCACACTCCCAGGGCCTACCTGGCCGGCGTCAGGCCGGTCTCCGACCTGATCAACTCCCCGAACCTGTTTTCCGTGGTGGTGGCGGTCATCGCCGGGCTGACCGGCGTGGTGTCGCTGACGCTGGCCAAGGCGACCGCACTCACCGGTGTGTTCATTTCGGTCACGACGATTCCCGCCGCGGCGGACGTCGGTGTCTCGCTCGTCTACGGCGCCTACAGGGAGGCCGTGGGCTCGCTGACGCAACTGCTGCTCAACGTCGTGTTGCTGATCGTCGTCGGGGCGATTGGGTTGCACGCGCAGCGAGCCGTGTGGCGGGGCTGGCAGCGGCGGACGTTAGCCAGACCCATGTGCTGCCGTTGAACGCGGCCGCGTCGGACTCGACGCGCTTCCAGGTGGCGAGATCGACGTCTGATCGCCGACAGCGTAAACGATCCTGAACTCTCCGGACGCCGCCGACCTGCAGGCCAAGCTGACCGCCGCGCGGGCCGGGTTTCTGCGCCGGTTCGATGCCGCCGATGCCCATGATGATGACGGGTACGGGACGTCGTCGGCGTGGCTGATGGCGAAGGCAGATGCGGCTGTTGGCCGCCCGCCCGCAGCTGGGCGTGCAGGTCGGCACGACGTTCCGCGGGGCGGGGGTGATCCGTGGTGACCTGAGCCCGGAATGCGCCGCCGTGCAGGCGGTGCTGGAGGCGCTGGGCAAACGGCACGGCCGGAAGATCACCGTACCGAGGGCCAGCGGTTCCACGACGCGCTGCAGCAGGGCTGCCCGCTGCTGCCCCGCGTCTGCTGCTCTTGGACTGGCCGGTGTCGCCAGCCGGGCGAGCGTTCGCGTGCCACATGGACCTCTACGGTATGGCGCGTATACCATAGAGGTATAAAGATGGAGTTTGAGTTTGATCCTCTGAAGAGTGTGTCCAACCGAGACAAGCACGGGGTCGACTTCGTCCAGGCGCAGGAGCTCTGGCAGGACCCGATGCGCATCGAGGTGCCTGCGCGCACTACGGGGAGGACAGGATCAGGATCATCTCTGTCCGCCGGGCACGGGATGAGGAGATAGAGATCTATGAAGTCTGAAGAGTTCGACCGGGCCTTCGACGACGGCGAGGACGTCACATCTCAGCTGGACATGTCGGCCGCACGGCGGCCTGGCCTAGAGCAGCGGCGGGTGAACGTTGACTTCCCCGCATGGATGATCGAGTCCCTGGACCGGGAGGCGCGGCGCCTTGGGGTCAACCGCCAGTCGATCATCAAGGTCTGGATCGCCGAGCGCCTAGAGCGCGGTACCTCGCCGACGTGACGCCTTGCCTGCCCGACAGTCCCTGATACCTGAGCGGCCTGAGAGCGTGATGACCGTCCTGCGCAATCCCGGGCACGAGCAGGCATCATCATGATCACGACGCGAGTTCGCGCAGCAACCGGTCCTCCTCCTCGGCCGACAGGCCCTCCTGCTCCGGCCCGCCGCGCGCCAGGTCCCAGGCGAGCGTGTCGCGGATCGTATCGACCATCGGCCGGTACGCCAGGCCGGCGGCGATCGCGCGGGAGCTGTCCACGTAGTTGAACGCCTCGTAGCCGGGCTCGGCGACCCACAGCGGAATGCCCATGCCAGGATTCACCCCGGCCGCGACAAGCCGGTCAGACGTGATCCACGTCAGCTGCGCGTCGCTGTAGCTCGCCGTTTTGCAAAGATCAAACAGTATTCCGAACGGAACCGGGGTTCCCGTCAGGTTGAACACCCCATCCCGGTCGGCGTGGCAGGCGTCGGTCAGCCACGATGCCAGGTCGCGCACGTCGATGAACTGCGCCATGTCGGCCGGGTCGCCGGGCGCGAGCACCCGGCCGCCGCGGGCGATCCGGCGCGGCCAGTACGGGAACCGGTCCGTCGGATCGTGCGGGCCGACGATCAGCCCCGGCCGGCCGACAAGCGCCCGGTCGCCGTAGGCGTCGAGCACGATGCGCTCGCAGATCGCCTTCTTCGGGCCGTAGACCTCTTCGAGCTCCGTCGCGCCCTCGCGCAGCTGAGCGACCGGCGCGTCCTCGAGCTGCGCCGCGCGGGTGCTCTGGCTGGCGTACACCGACACCGTCGAGACGAACACGTACCGGCCGGTCCGGTTCGCGAACGCCGCCGCCGACAGCCGGGCGACTTCCGGCTCGTAACACGCGACGTCGATGACCGCGTCCCAGTCCCGGCCGTCCAGGGGCGACAGGTCCACGGTCCTGTCGCCGACCACGGTCTCTACGCCGGGGAACAGCCCCGGGTTCGTCTTGCCGCGGTTGAACAGCGTGACGCTATCGCCGCGGCCAAGCGCGGCGTCGACGATGGCGCGGCCGAGGAACTTGGTGCCGCCGAGAACGAGAATTCGCATGCGCCCCATCGTGCCATGGACGCAACCGCGCAACCCGAACCCTCTGCTGTCAGCAGCGTGCTAATGCGGGTCACGACCGACGGGAGCGCCACTCCCGCCGGTGAGGAAGTCCAGGTCAGCGCCGCTGTCGGCCTGCTGGACGTGCTGGGTGTACAGCCAGGTCCAGCCGCGGCTCGCGGGCAGTGGCGGCGCCGACCACTGCGCCCGGCGACGGTCCAGCTCCTCCTCGGGCACCTCCAGGGTCAGCGTCCGGGACGGCACGTCGAGGCTGATCCAGTCGCCGGTGCGGACCAGGGCGAGCGGGCCGCCCGCCGCGGCCTCGGGGGCGACGTGCAGCACGACCGTGCCGTAGGCGGTGCCGGACATCCGGCCATCGCAGATCCGCACCATGTCGCGGACGCCGCGGCGGAGCAGCTTGGCCGGCAGCGGCACGTTGGCGACCTCCGGCATCCCCGGGTAGCCGATCGGCCCGCAGTAGCGGATCACCAGCACGGTGTCCTCGTCGGCGTCGAGGTCGGCGGCGACCGCGTGGTAGTCCTCGGGTGAGTCGAACACCAGGGCGGGGCCGCGGTGCTTCATCAGGTGCGGCGAAGCCGCGGACTGCTTGATGACCGCGCCGTCCGGGGCGAGGTTGCCGTTCAGCACCGCGGTGCCGGTGCCGGCCGCCTGGAACGGTTCGTCCAGGGTGTGGATGACATCACGGTTCCAGCAGGGCGCGTCGGCGACGTTCTCCGCGACGGTTCGCCCGGTAACGGTGACAGCCCCGCCGTGCAGCAGCCCGCCCGCAACGAGCTGACGCAGCACCGCCGGCAGGCCGCCCGCGTAGCAGAAGTCCTCCATCAGGTACTTCCCGCTCGGTTGCAGGTTCAGCAGCGTGGGCACGTCCTGCGCCAGCGCGTCGAAGTCGTCAAGGGCCAACGGCACCCGCAGCCGCCCGGCGATCGCGAGCAGGTGGATGACAGCGTTGGTCGAGCCGCCGATCGCCGCGTTCACCCGGATCGCGTTCTCGAACGCCGCGCGCGTCATGATCGCCGACGGGCGCAGGTCGGCCTCGACGAGGTCCACGATCACCTGGCCGGCCCGCTGCGCGGTCTCGTACCGGCGCGAGTCCACCGCCGGCCACGTCGCCGAATACGGCAGTTGCATGCCTAGTGCCTCCGCCATCGACGCCATCGTCGAGGCGGTCCCCATCGTCATGCAGTGCCCGTTGGACCGCGCCATGCACCCCTCGGCGAACACGCATTCCTGCTCGGTCATCCGGCCGGCCAGCAGCTCTTCCTCGAACCGCCACACCGCCGTGCCCGAGCCGACGTCGGTGCCCTGGTACTTGCCGTTGAGCATCGGGCCGCCGGTGACCATGATCGCGGGCAGGTCGACGCTGGCCGCCGCCATCAGCAGGCCGGGGGTGGTCTTGTCGCAGCCGGACAGAAGTACCACCCCGTCGAGCGGGTTGGCGCGGATCAGTTCCTCGGCCTCCATCGCCAGCAGGTTCCTGTAGAGCATCGCGGTCGGGCGGATCAGCGTCTCGCCCAGCGCCATCGCGGGGAACTCGAGCGGGAAGCCGCCGGACTGCCAGACGCCGCGCTTGACCGATTCGGCGACCCGGTGCAGGTGGGCGTTGCACGGGGCGAGTTCGGACCAGGTCGTCGCGATGCCGATCACCGGGCGCCCGTCGAACACTTCGGGGGTGAAGCCCTGGTTCCGCATCCACGACCGGTGGTTCATCCCGGACCGCCCGGTCGCCGCGAACCACGCGGCGCTCCTTCTGCCAGTGTTCATCGTCATGCCTCTATGTCTAGTACGCCAATCGGGCGCGGGGAATAGGCCGACTCTGCCCGGCAGGGGATCTCAGGCGGCCGGTGAAATTGCAGACGCCCCCGTGCGACGGCCTATCGGAGGGTACACTGAGTATCACTGCTCCGGACCCTGGCGGTACCCCCCGTGTAGTCGGGGGGAAGCGCGCGGCCCGGAGTTTTCGCGTTTTCGGTGGTTCCCGCGTTCTCGAGATCCGCTACGGGGTGAGGGGCCTGGTTATGAGTGTCGGCCCAAGGACGATTCTCTGACCAGCGCCGACCCGAGGGGGGGACGGCGCTGGTCGCCGACAGAGCTGGGCGAATCGGTGAACACACCCGCCGGACGCCATCGCGCTCGGCCATCGGCGGGCGGGCGCCGGATGACTATTTTCGTCGGAATTACGCTGACCGCAGTCGGGGCGATCTTGCTGGACGTGCGGGTCGTAGGCATCGTCCTGATCCTGGCGGGCTGCCTTTGCCTGCTGCTGTCGCCACTGGTGGGGACTGTCTCGCGGCAGCAGCGCCGGCGCAACCCCGACGCCCTGTCAGTTCGCCGCGATAGCGCGGTTCACTAGCCGAGCCGACCGGGTGGAGCGCCCCATGCCTGCGGGTCGAGGGTGCCGTCGACGGCGGCCTGGGCGACGTCGGTGAAGCGGAGGTTCCGGTTCCGGGCGTAAGCCCGGAGCCGGATGAACGCCTCGGCCAGGGTGATGCCCGCGCGTTCGGAGATCACGCCTTTGGCCTGCTCGATCACCACGCGGCCGGTCAGCGCGGCGGAGAGCTGCTCATTAAGGCGATGGGCCTGCATGCTGGCCCGGTGCTGAATCACGCTGAGGGCGGCGAGGTCGGCGAACGCCCTGGCGACGATGACATCCGCTTCATCCATCGGGATCCGGGTGACGCTGAGCAGGTTGAGCGCGCCGATGGTCACCTCTCGTAGCCGCAGCGGCAGGGCGGACGCCGACCGGAAGCCGGCTGTGAGGGCAGCGGCGGCAAAAGACGGCCAGCGGCCGGACTGGGCCAGCAGGTCCTCGTGCCCGGTGGGCTCGCCGGTGCGGAAGGCGTCCAGGCAGGGACCTTCCTGGGACTGCAGCTCGAACAGTTCCAGTAGGCGCATCGCCTCGCTGGAGGAGGCCGCGAGCCCGAGGCTGCCTGCCGGGGAGGCAAGCATCACCCCTGCCGCGGAGACGTCGAGCAGGTTGACGCACCGGTCCGCGAGCCCGGTCAGCAGGTCGATGAGATCGTAGTCGTCAACCAGGGTGTCGGCCATCTCGACGAGTGACCGGACCACTTCGGATTCTCGAGTCATCGTCACTCACTCTCCTGACCGCATGCCGTCCGCGGGGAAGCGTACGTCATCCCAGCCGGAGCCTGTGGGCGATCACGTCACGGGCCACGTCGGTGAGCGCGCGGTCGCTGGTGAACGCGAACGCGCGGAGCCGGATGAGCGCCTCCGCGACGCTGATGTCCTCCTGAACAGAGATTATCCCCGCCGCGTTGTGCACCGTGAAGTGGAAATCAGCCCCGGCTTCCAGTTCCCCGGCCACCGCCCCCGGGGCCGCTCCGGCCTGGGTCTCCAGCACCCAGCGGGCGGCCACTCCCGCGAGGACCAGCGTGTCGGCGTGCTGGTCGGCGTTTAGCGGTCCTGGCCTGTCCCGGTAGAGGTTCAGCGCCCCCAGCCGCACCGTGCCGACTTGCAGGGGGAATCCGAACACTGCCCGCACGCCTGCCCGCAGAGCCGGCGGTGTGAACGCCAGCCACCGCGGGGTCGACGGATCCGCGAGGTCGGGCTCCGCGATCACCCGGTCCAGCTGATAGGCGTCCACGCACGGGCCCTCGCCCAGCATGTACTGCAGATCCTCCACCAGGTGGCTGACCTCGTCGGAAGCGGACAGCGACCCGCGCTGTACGTCACCCGACATCAGCATGACCCCGGCGCCGGTCACCCCGGCAATCTCGGGGCACGTCTGGCACAGCCGGGCGGCGGTCCACGCCTCGCTCCCGTTAGAAAGCGCTGTCAGGATCCGGCGAAGCCTGTCGGGACGCTCGCGCACGTGCCGCCCCCCTGCCTGTGCCAGCCCCGGACCACCGGAACCTATCGGCTCCTACTGTACGGCGTCCAGGCCCCGGGCCAGCCGCCCGCTGGCCAGCGCCGCGCCGGCCTGGTCGGCCAGGGCCACCGCGACGAGCCGCTGCTCCAGGGTGGCGTGAGTGCTGGGGCCCGGGGTGAGCAGGAACCGGCCCTGGAGCAGGCCGCCCGCTTCGACCAGAAGCTCGGTGTCGGTGCCGGCCGGCAGCCCCTCCCGTTCGGTGTCCCAGATCGATTCGCCGAACGCCACCTGGCCGTCGCGCAGCAGCCGCGGCGGGCTGCCGATCCCGGCCGCGCCGTCCTGGTAGCGGCACCCTGACAGCGCCAGCAGGCGGGTCAATTGGACGCCTACCTGGTCGATAACCAGCCGCGGCTCCCCGCCGGTGGCGACCGCGCGGGCGGCGCTGTTGATCCCGTCGAGATAACCCGCCCGACGGGCGGCGGCAGCGTGGTAGCGGCGACCCTGGACCGCGATCTCGGTCACCGCGGCCCCGACCGCGAGGATCAGCACCGTGGTCTCGATGTCGGTGTGCCGGCTGATGGCGAACCGTTCGTACGGCTGCGTCAGGAAGAAGTCGAACCACGCGGCCGCGGACACCGCGGCGAGCAGCCCGGCCAGCCGGTTCCCGGCCGCCGCGACCGCGACGATCACCAGCACCAGGGCCAGCGCCGCGTCAGTGTTCGGGAAGCTGGCGCGGAACGGCACAAGGACGGCTGACAGCGCGAGAGGTGCCAGCAGCCCCGCCGTCACCGCCAGCTGATCCCGGGTGATCGTCCGCATCGCCATCGCGCTCCTGATCCCGAGCTTAAAGCATGGAACTCGCTTAGAGTCAGCCGAAGCTCGCTTAGAGTCCGTTAGCATTCCCCGCGCTCATCCGGTCCGCGCGTAGCGTGCCATTCCGCAATGTTCGCCTGCTCAGGGATCTGGAAGGCCCAAGCGGACACGCTCCGTAAGAGCCGCAAGGAAACCACGGCGAACACGATCAAACCATACGGAACGATCGAAACCGTTCCATCGACTCAGCTGAAAATCGGTGACCGCTGCGTCATCACAGCTAACGAGGTCATTCCCGGCGACGGAGACGTCATCGAAGGCATAGCCGTCGTCGACGAGTCCGCGATCACCGGCGAGTCCGCCCCGGTGGTCCGCGAGGCCGGCGGGGACCGCAGCGCGGTCACTGGCGGTACCGTCCAGGGCGCCGTAGAGAACTTCAGCGCCTTCCGCACCGCGAGCACGCTGGCCGGCGCGACCCAGTAGATCCCCGGCGGCCCGGTCGCCTCCATGGAGGTCATCAAGCTCGAGCGGCCCGTCAATCTGGCATCGCGGGCACCAGCCGTTATCCTTACTTCAGGTGAGCCGGGAAGTCTGGTCGGCGCGGCTTGAAGGGACTAGGCAGGCAGGCTCATGGGGCTCAGGAAGTTCGCCGTCGAGTCGGACTGGCGTAATGAGACGCTCCGCACCAACCTGTGGCTGATCCCCGCGGTTGAGAGCGTGGCGGCGGTCTTGCTGTTCGCGCTGACGCTGAGCATCGACCGGGCCGCCGGGCGCGGCCAGATCAGCCTGCCGTCCTGGGTGATCAGCGGGTCGCCCGACGCCGCCAGGCAGATCCTGTCCTCGCTCGCCGGCGCGATCATCACCGTCGTCGGCGTGGTGTTCTCGATCATGATCGTGACGCTGACGCTCGCGTCCAGCCAGTTCGGGCCGCGGATGCTGCGCACCTTCATCAGGGACCGCGGCACTCAGCTGACGCTCGGGACGTTCGTCGCGACGTTCTTCTACGCGATGCTCGTGCTGATCTCGATCGGCAGCACGTTCGTGCCGCACCTGTCGGTGACCGTGGCGCTCGCGCTCACCGCGATCGACCTGGGCGTTCTGATCTACTTCATCCACCACACGGCGACCGCTATCCAGCTGCCTGAGGTCATCGCCAGCATCGCGCGCGACCTCGCCCATGCTCTTGAGGTCGAGTCCGACGGGCCCGGCCGGCCCGACGGAACGGTCAACGGGCCGTCGCTCGATGTCCTGCAGGCCAGGCTGGATCGCGCGGGCCGGGTGGTGACCGCGCCGGCGAGCGGGTACCTGCGATTCGTCAAGAACGCCACGCTGGTCCGGATAGCGGCGGACTCCGGTGCGGTGATCCGGCTGCATTACCGGCCCGGGCATTTCATCACCCAAGGACACCCAATCGCCACCGTATGGCCGCCCGAGGTCGCGGATACGATCGGCCGCCGCCTGGAGGGCGTGCACATCACCGGGCCGCTGCGCACGCTCAGCCAGGACATCGCCTTCGGCATCGATCAACTCGTAGAGATCGCCATCCGTGCGCTTTCCCCGGCGGTCAACGACACATTCACGGCGCTGACCTGCATCGACTGGCTAGGTGACAGCTTGTCCAAGATCGCCGTGGAGTGGTATCCGCACCAGGCTCACCGCGACCAGGGCGGCGAGATCCGGCTCATCACCGTCCCGGTCAGCTACGAACGGCTGATGCAGCGGTCGTTCGAGAAGGTTCGGCAGGCGGCCAGTGGCATGCCGGCGGTGCTGATCAGGCAGCTTGACGTGCTGTACAAGATCATGGCGGCGGCGCCCGCGGGCCGTTCCCAGGTTCTGCTCGACCAGGCGGGCATGATCCAGCGGCTAAACCTGCGCACCGTCGCGGAGGAGGCCGATCAGGCGGACGTGACCGCGCGCTACGACGCGCTGCTGGCGCTGCACGAGCGGCTCGCCTCAGTCGAGCCCGACGGCGCGGCTGGCGACCTCAGCTGAAGTGGGTGCGCGGCCTTGGCTGCAGCTCGCCGTCCAGGTAGACGTCGACTTTCTCGTCGTAGAAGCAGGCCAGGCCGGCGACCTTCTGGCTTTCCGGCAGCGGGGTGCGGTAGATCCATACCAGGTCCTCGCGCAGGCCTTCGGCGGTCTGCACCGACCAGTAGCTGGCCGTGCCCTTGTACGGGCAGTGCGTCTGGGTGTCCGACGGGCGCAGCAGGTCGGTGCGCACATCCGGCAGCGGCAGGTAGTAACGCGGCGGCAGGCCGGTCTCGAACAGGATGTGCGGCCGGACGGAGTCCGCGACCGTGACGCCGTCCACCTCCACGCGGACGTGGCGGGAGCTGGCCAGGATGTCGACCCGCTTAAAGGGATCCCTGGGGTGGGTGTAGACGGGCTCGTCTTCCTCGAGCCATTCGCTCATCGCCGCCCAGTCGAGCCGGACCGCGTCCCGCAGCGCTTCCAGCGGGGAGTCCGGGTAGCGCTTGGCGGCGTTCTCGGCGGTCGCGCCCGGCACCTTCACGTCGAAGATCTCCGCGTTCCCGCGGCTGGGCGAGTGCTCGATGGCTCCGGTGGGCACCAGGTCCGCGGCCACGTCGGCGACAGGGACGTAGTAGGCGGGGTAGTAGGGGATCTCCCAGACCAGGACCGGGTGGCGGGTGTCGGCGACCAGCTGGCCGGCGAGGTAGGCGCGGACCCGCTTCACGCCCTGTTCCGCTCGCACCGTCCCGTGTGACTTCTCCTGCATGACAGCCTCCCCTGTCAGGCTAGCGCTGTCCCGCTAACCGCAGCCGCCGGGGATCGGAACCGGCACGATCCGCGTCCCCGTCCCGTGCGGCCCGGGTTCGGCGTAGTAGAGCACGCCGTCGCCGACGGCGAGCAGTTCACCGTGCCCGGGGGCGGGCAGTTCCGCGAGCGCGCGGCCTGTGCCCGCGTCGGCGCAGTAGCCGCGGTCCGGCTCGCCGGCCACCCACAGCAGGCCGCGCGCGACCTGGACGCGCAGGCCGGCGGGCCCGGAGACCGGGCGAGTCTCGGCGGGTTTCATGGACCGCACGGACAGCTGCTCCGCGTGGGCGGACGTGCCGGCGGCCGCGGTGACCCAGACGCCGGAACCGGCGAAGCCGTCGACCGCGGCGGCCCCGACCGCGCCTGCTGACCCGGCGATCGGGCTGGCGGCGAGCAGCGCGCCGGTTCGCGGATCGCGCCGCTGGACCGCGCCGGTAGATCCCTGTTCGGTCACGATGAGGACCGAGCCGTCCGCGCTGGCCGCCACGTTTGACGAGGACGCGCCGTGCAGCGCGATGCTCGCGGTCAGGTCGTCCTCGGACGGCGACACCCGCAGCAGCCTGCCGCCGCCGTCCGCCCATAGCCACCCGCCCGCGTACGCCAGGTGCGCTTCCCCGGGGTACCGGGCCGCGCCGAGGCTCAGCTCGCCTGTCACCATGAGCGTGCCAGGATCGAGGCGAAGCAGCAGTTCGCCGAGCGAGGCCGAGTCCGTCACCCACAGCGATCCCGCGGCGAACAGCGGGGTCCCGAGCAGACCCGCGCTGAACGTGTTCGTGGCCTCGATCGTTCCGGTCTGGGCGTCGATCCGCGCGAGCACCATGCGCGGCAGCCCCGCGCGCGAAGGTGGGACGTCCCAGCTCAGGTAGGTGCCGCCGCCCGTTTGGGCGAGCGCGGGGTCGTCGCCGGGGACGAGGCTGTATACCCCCGCCGCGGCGGGCGCGGCCGGCCCCGGAGAGACGAACCGGACAGTCGTCGTCGGCGCCGCGCATCCGGCCAACAGCATGGCCATTGCGGCGAGAGCGCCGCGCGCCATCCCCCGAAGGTCCATACCACTTAGACAACGTCGACGGCCTCAGGGTTGCGTCGTGACGGCGTCTTTTGTCGCGGCTTCAGCCAGCTGAATGGGACATTCATCTCGCTATCACCAGCTGGATGGGACATTCACCCGGCATACGTGGGTGATAACAGCAAGAGGCGGGTGTCGTTACGGGAGGAGCGGCGGCCGCGCGTTGAGCGCGGCGACGTCCGGCATGGACGTGGCACGGTAGGCGTCCTTGAGCGCCGCCAGTTCGGCGGCGCTCAAGACGTCTTCGATGCGGTCGAAACCGTCTGGCGCGCGGGCGCTCACCATGTCAAGCACGTGCTCGACCGGCATGTTCCGGGTGGCGAGCACGATCTTGTTCACCGTCTCACGCCGCTGCGCCTCGTACGCCGCGAGGCCTTCCTCCGGTGTCGCCGCCCGCGACAGGCAACGCGCCAGCACCCGGGCGTCGATGATCGCCTGGGAGCCGCCGTTGGACCCGATCGGGTACATCGGGTGCGCCGCGTCCCCGGCCAGCGTCACCCTGCCCCGTCCCCAGAACGGCAGCGGGTCCCTGTCGACCATCGGGTACTCCAGGATCTCCGGTGAGCGGGCTATCAGGCCGGGGATGTCCAGCCAGTCGAACGTCCAGTCCGCGAAGTGCGCCACTCCCTTGGAGACCTCGGTCGTCGCCTCGCCCACCCAGTTGATCAGCACCGTGCCGCGGCCGGTGCGCGCGATCGGGTAGGCGACGAACTTGACCGAGTTGGTGCTGCCCGCGATCGCGACGGTCGCGCCGGACAGGAACGGCGGCCCTTCCGTGATGCCGCGCCACATCATCACGCCGTTCCCGTTCGGTGGCGCCTCGTCCGGGTGCAGCTGCGCGCGTACCGCCGAATAGAGGCCGTCTGCGCCGATGAGCACGTCGGCCGTGGCGGGAACGAGCGGTTCGTTCTGACGACAGGACAGCGGCACCTCGACGCCGCCGTCACGCTCCGTGAAGCCGGTCACCGTCGCTGAGGTTCGCACCGCCTGTTCCCCTAGCCGCTCGCGGACCGCGGCCAGCAGGAGCATCTGCAGCTCACCGCGATGGACGGAGTACTGCGGCCACGTGTAACCCAGGCCGCGGCCGCGCGGCTCGCTCCAGATGAAGTTGCCGTGCCGGTCGAAGTGGGCTTGTTCGGCGGTGGCGATGGCGGTCGCCGCCAGTGCCGGGCCGAGGCCGAGTTCTGTGAGCTCGCGGACCGCGTGCGGCAGCAGGTTGATGCCCACGCCGAGCGGTTTCAGCTCGGCCGCGGAATCGACGAGCCTGGCTTCGATCCCCGCGGCGTGCAGGCTGAGCGCGGTCGTCAGGCCCGCTATACCGACTCCGGCGATCAGAACGCGCACCCGATGAGAGTAGACCGCCGCCACGCGGCGTGGAAAGCACCCCGGCGGGTACACCAGTCACTTACTGGGGGACATGATGATTGTGACTATTGTTGGGGCTGGGCGGCAAGCTGAGGGGATCGCCGTCCGGGTCCTGGCCGGCGGCCACAAACTACGCCTGTCCGACTCCGAACTGAACAGCGCTGAGTCCGGTCGGGCGCAGTGGCTCGCGGGGACTCTGTCCGCGCGGACCGGGCCGGACGCGGGCGGCGCTCCCCTGGAGATTACCGTGGCCGGGATCGCGGAGGCGATCGCGGGTGCGGACGTCGTGGTGCTCGCGCTGCCGTACGGCGAGGGGCGCCTGGTGGCCAGGGATCAGGGCGCGGCGCTGGCCGGGACGATCGTGGTCGACCCCTGCAACCCGGTCGACTTCTCCACCTTCGACTCGCTGCTCACGAGCCCGGGCATGTCGGCCGCCGAGGAGATCGCGGAGGCGAACCCGGCCGCGCGGGTGGTGAAGGCGTTCAATACCACGTTCCAGTCCGCACTGGAGGCGGGGCAGGTCGGCGGCCTGCCGCTCGACGTGTTCCTGGCGGGCGACGACCCGTACGCCAAGGAGAAGGTGGCGGTCCTTGTGCACGACGGCGGGATGCGGCCGGTCGACACCGGGCCGCTGCGCCGGGCGCGCGAGCTCGAGGCGTTTCAGTTCCTGCACATGACGTTGCAGGGACCGCTGGGCCTGGACTGGAACAGCGCGATCAAGCTGCTACCGTAACCTTCCGCCGGGCCGGCGTCGCAGCGCGGCCACCGCCTGCCTGCCCGTGGCGACGATCAGCAGGGCGCCGATGAGGATGAAGCCGATGTGCAGGGTGAGCGCGCCAGCGGCGATGAGCGCCAGGCCGACGACGATGATCCCGAGGCCAGCGGCTGCCCGCTGCCACCCGGGAGCGCCGGCGAGGCGCTGGTCGAGGTACTGCTTCAAGTAGATGAACAGGCGCCCAGCGTGCATCGGTTTGCCTCACGCTTCTTCGTCGCTGGTCAGGTAGCGGCCGACAGGGGCCGCCCCGGTCTGGGACGGCTTCAGGCGGCGGGCCAGGGCGGTCAGCATGCCGGTGACCTCGGCCACCGTGGCCGGGTCCGCGTCGCCGAGCGCCGCGGTCAGCGCCGCGTCGACCGGAGTCGCCGCGGCGTTGGCGAGCCGGTGCGGGTGACCCGCCGCCAGGTGCACCAGGGTGCGGCGGCCGTCGACCGGGTCTGGTGCTGTCTCGACCACGCCCCGGTCGCGGAGCTTCGCGACGGATTCTGACACGTAGCTCTGCCGCAGGCCGGTGCGGTCGGCGATCTCGCTGATCGAGGTGGCGGGATGCGCGAACACGTCCGCGCCCACCATGCTCAGCCCGGCCGGGATCTGCGCCCCGCCGGGGTGCTCGCCCTCCCCGCGCTGCCCGCGCATCGCCGTCACGCCGATCTTGGTCAGCTCGCGGCCAAGGATGACAAGTTCCCCGGCGGTCAGCGCCTGCTGGCGCGAGTCCGTATTCATATCGCCAACGATACATCGCTAGCGATGAATTTGCGATTGGGTACTGTGGGAGGTGATGACCGAGCGCAAGCCACGCGAGATGAGCTTCACCTCGTGGATCGACCAGCAGATCGCTGACGCCGAAAGGCGCGGGGTGTTCGACAACCTGCCCGGCGCCGGAAAGCCGCTCGACCTTAAGCCGGACACCGACGCGGACTATGGCCAGGCCTGGGTGCGCGACTACGCGCGACGGGAGGGAGTGTCTCCCGAGGAGTTCCTGCCCACCCCGCTGCGGTTGCGCAGGGAGATCGAGCGGCTGGCCGAGTCGATCGGGGACCTGCGCTCGGAGCAGGACGTGCGTGAGATCGTCGGCGACCTCAACCGGCGCATCCTGGAGTGGCGGCGCATCCCGGACGGCCCGCCCGTCTTCGTTCCCCTCGTCCACATGGACGACATGCTGGACCGCTGGCGAGCCGCCCGCAGGTGATCCGGCTCTTACGTGAGGTCGCGGATCACCGCGGCTAGCGCGCCCACGCCGTGCAGGCAGTCGTCGCGCGCGGCGTGCTCGGCGGGGGAGTGCGAGACGCCGGTCGGGTTGCGGACGAACAGCATCGCGGCGGGTACGCCCGCGTTCGCCAGGATGCCGGCGTCGTGGCCGGCGCCGGTGGCCAGCACGGGCGCGCCGCCGCACAGCGCGGATAGGCGGGCGACCAGGAAGGTGTCGAACGCCGTGGCGTCCGTCCAGGACTCTTCCGTCAGCGTCGAGCGGACCAGCGACGGGCCGGCGGGCGACCCGCTGACCAGCCCCACGTCGAAATCGGCGACCATCGCCCTGACCGCGGCGGGGTCGGCGCCGCGCGCGTCCAGCCAGCCGGTGACCCGGGACGGAATGGCGTTCACCCCGTTGGGCTCGACCACGACCTTCCCGCAGGTCGCCAGCACGCCGTGGTCCCCGGCCAGCTCCCGGGCCCGGGTGATCGCGGCGGCGAGGTCGAGCATCGGGTCGCAGCGGTCGGCCAGCCGGGTGGTGCCCGCGTGGTTGGCCTCGCCCTCCAGGGAAAAGCGCCACCTGCCGTGCGCCCAGATCGACGAGCCCACCCCGATCGGGCGGTCGAGGTCGCAGAGTTCGCGGCCCTGTTCGATGTGCAGCTCGACGAAGACGCCGACCCGGCGCACCGCCTCGTCGTCGCGGCCCACGGCGTATGGGTCGGCGCCTGATGTGTCGCCTTTGGCGCCAGGGAAGCAGCGTAGGGCCTCCGCCATGCTGACGCCATCGTCGTCCTTCAGAGCGAGCGCTCTGTCCGCCGCCAGCGCGCCGGTGATCAGCCGTGACCCGGCGCACGCCACGCCGAACCGCGCGCCCTCCTCGTCCCCGAAGTTCACCACACCGACCGGCCGGGACGGGACGAACCCCGCCGCTCGCAGCGCGTCGAGCGCGGCGAACGCGCTGATCACGCCGAGCGGCCCGTCGAACGCGCCGCCGTCGGGCACCGAGTCCAGGTGTGACCCGATCACGATGCCCGGGCCGGTCGTGTCCGGGTCGCCCCACCACGCCCACTGGTTGCCGGCCCGGTCGACCGTCACCTCCAGGCCGCGGGCGGCGGCCGCGCCGGCGAACCACTCGCGCAGCGTGGCGTCCTCCCGTGTCCAGGCAAAACGGCGGTAGCCGTCGGTGCGCGGGTCGCGTCCGACCGGCTGCAGGTCCGCCCACAGTCCGTCGAAGCTTGAGTTGGTCATGTTGGCAGGCAGGGTCACGACGGGAGGCGTACCCCGCCTTCCTGGTGGCCACGCAGGCACCCGTCGTCGGCCGCGTCGCCGGAGTCGATGTGCCGCAGCACACCGGTGCCCGGGTCGTTGCTGAGCACCCGCTCGATCTTGCGGCCGGCTAGTTCGGTTCCGTCGGCCACGGTGACCTGCCCGGCGTGCAGTGACCGGCCGATGCCGACGCCGCCGCCGTGGTGGAAAGACACCCAGGTCGCCCCGGAGGCGGTGTTCACCAGCGCGTTCAGCAGCGGCCAGTCGGCGATCGCGTCCGAGCCGTCGGCCATCGCCTCGGTCTCCCTGTAGGGCGAGGCCACCGAGCCGGCGTCCAGGTGGTCGCGGCCGATGACGATCGGCGCCGACACGGTGCCGGACGCCACGAGAGAGTTGAACTCAACACCCGCCTTGTCCCGCTCGCCGTAGCCGAGCCAGCAGATCCGGGCGGGCAGCCCTTGGTAGGCGACCCGCTCCTGCGCGGCCCTGATCCACCGGTGCAGGTGGTCGTTGTCGGGGAACAGCCGCAGGACCGCCTCGTCGGTGGCGCGGATGTCGCCGGGATCCCCGGACAGCGCCGCCCACCGGAACGGGCCCTTGCCCGCCGCGAACAGCGGCCTGATGTAGGCAGGAACGAAGCCGGGGAACGCGAACGCCCGGGAGAAACCCCCGAGCCGCGCCTCGTCGCGAATCGAGTTCCCGTAGTCGAACACCTCGGCGCCGCCGTCCTGGAAGCCCACCATGGCAGCAACGTGGCGTGCCATAGACACCCGCGCCCGTTCAGTAAATTCTTGGGGTTTGTTTTCCGCGTAATCCCGCCAGTCTGCGAGCTCGACTCCCACCGGCAGGTACGACAGCGGGTCATGCGCCGACGTCTGGTCGGTGACGATGTCCACGTCGACGCCGCGGCGCAGGAGTTCGGGCAGGACCACGGCGCAGTTCCCCGCCAGGCCGACGGACACCGCGCGCCGGTCCTTCTTGGCGGCCAGGCAGCGGGCGAGAGCGTCCTCGAGGTCGTCGGCCACCACGTCGAGGTAGCGGGTCGCGACCCGGCGGGCGAGCCGGGCCGGGTCCACGTCGATGACCAGGCAGACGCCGCCGTTCAGCGTCACGGCCAGAGGCTGGGCGCCGCCCATCCCGCCGCACCCGCCGGTGACCGTGAGCGTGCCGGCGAGCGTGCCGGCGAACCGCTTCGCCGCGACGGCGGCGAACGTCTCGTACGTGCCCTGCAGGATGCCCTGGGTGCCGATGTAGATCCAGGACCCGGCGGTCATCTGGCCGTACATGGTCAGGCCGGCCTGCTCCAGGCGGCGGAACTCCGGCCAGTTCGCCCAGTCGGGCACCAGGTTGGAGTTGGCGATCAGCACCCGCGGCGCCCACTCGTGGGTCCGCACGACGCCAACCGGCTTGCCGGACTGCACGAGCATGGTCTCGTCCTCGCGCAGGTCGGTGAGCGTGCGCACCATGGCGTCGAACGCGCCCCAGGAGCGGGCCGCCCGGCCGGTGCCGCCGTAGACGACGAGGTCGTCGGGCCGTTCGGCCACCTCGGGGTCGAGGTTGTTCATCAGCATGCGCAGCGGTGCCTCGGTCTGCCAGGACCGGGCGGTCAGCGCGGTGCCGCGCGGGGCGCGGACGGGACGGGCGCCTTCCATGGTTTGTCTCCTCTGTAACTCTTACAGAAAACTGTTACCGAAGCGGGCCGGTGGCGGTCTGCGCCGCGCGCACCGCGGCGCCGGAAGCGACATACTCCACCGCCGCGTCGATCTCGGGTCCGAGGTAGCGGTCCGGGCCAGGCCCCGCGACGTGATCGCGCAGGCCGGCCACGACCGCCGCGGTGGCGGGGGCGGGGGACAGCGGGGCGCGCAGGTCGAGCGCGCGGGCCGCGGTCAGCAGTTCGATCGCGAGCACGCGGGTCAGCCCGTCGATGGCCCGGCGCAGCTTGCGCGCCGCCGACCAGCCCATCGACACGTGGTCCTCCTGCATGGCGCTGGACGGGATCGAGTCGACGGAGGCGGGGGCGGCGAGCCGCTTGAGTTCGGACACGATGGCGGCCTGGGTGTACTGGGCGATCATGTGCCCGGAGTCCACGCCGGGGTCGTCGGCGAGGAACGGCGGGAGCCCGTGCGAGCGCGCGGCGTCCAGGAAGCGGTCGGTGCGGCGTTCGGCGATGGAGGCGAGGTCGGCGACGGCGATCGCGAGGAAGTCCAGCACGTAGGCGACCGGCGCGCCATGGAAGTTGCCGTTGCTCTCCACCCGCCCGTCGACGGTGACGACGGGGTTGTCGATGGCGCTGGCGAGTTCACGTGACGCCACGACGTCGGCGTGCGCGAGCGTGTCGCGGACGGCGCCGTGCACCTGCGGGGAGCAGCGCAGCGAGTAGGCGTCCTGCACGCGGGTGCAGTCGGGGCCGCGGTGGCTGGCCATGATCGCGGAGCCGTCCAGGAGGGCGCGCAGGTTCGCCGCGCTCGCCGCCTGGCCGGGGTGCGGACGCAGCGCCTGCAGGTCCGCGGCGAACACCGCGTCGGTGCCGAGCTGGCCCTCCACGCTCATCGCCGCGGTGATGTCCGCGGTGCGCAGCAGCAGCCGCAGGTCGGCGGCGGCCATCACGAGCATGCCGAGCATGCCGTCGGTGCCGTTGATGAGCGCCAGGCCTTCCTTCTCCGCCAGCACCAGCGGCTCGATCCCGGCTTGCGTGAGAGCCTCCGCCGCGGCCAGCGGTTCGCCGCCGGGAACCCGTACCGTGCCCTCGCCCATCGCGGCGAGGGCGCAGTGGGCGAGCGGTGCCAGGTCGCCCGAGCAGCCCAGCGACCCGTACTCGCGCACCACCGGGGTGATGCCGGCGTTGAGCATGGCCGCGTAGGTGCGCGCGACCGTCAGCCGGACGCCGGTGCGGCCGGTGGCGAGGGTGGACAGCCGCAGCAGCATGAGCGCGCGGACCACCTCGCGCTCCACCTCAGGCCCCGAGCCGGCCGCGTGCGAGCGGATCAGGCTGCGCTGCAACTGGGCGCGCCTGTCCACCGGGATGTGCCGCGAGGCCAGCGCGCCGAACCCGGTGGAGACCCCGTAGTGCGGCTGGTCGTCGTCGGCCAGCGCCTCGATGACCTTGCGGGTGGCGGAGATTTCGTGTTCGGCTTGCTCGGACAGTTCCACGGTCGCGTCGTGGCGTGCGACAGCGATCACGTCGGTCACGCTCAGCGGGCCCGTGCCCACGATGATGGTGCTCACGCTTCTATGCCACCCCATGCCCCGGGGATGGCGCTAGGGGCGCCTGCCTCGTATTGTCTGGGATACCAGACAGCAGACGCCCCTAGCGAGCGACTAACGCGTTACGGGTAGCTCACCACGTCCTGCGGGCTCGTGTTCCCCGGACTGACCGACGTGGCCGGGCCGCCGACGCCGTTGATGACCGATTGCAGTCCGCCCGAGCCCGCGATGTACACCGCGAACACGTTGTGGAACTGCACGCCCGGCGTTTGCGGCGCCTCGAAGGCCTCCGCGTCGTACAGCGTGGCGCTCGTGTCGATGAAGACCACGTAGCTGCCCTGGCCGTAGCCGTTGAAGGTCTTCACGCGGCTGCCTACGAGGAATGCCGGGTAGCCGTCCTGGGTGGGCGACTTCATCCAGTCCGCCTGGCTTGGCGGGTCGTAGGGCAGTTCGTTCTGGAAGAACACGTCGGTGCCGCCCTGCCCGGTCCAGATGACCTCGGTCTTCTGGTAGTGCTCGACGGCCAGGCCGTAGGCGGTGACGTTGTTTCCCGTGACGACCACGCCGGTGTCGCCCACGTTCTCGGTCCAGCCGACGTCGTTGCCGTGGTCCGCGCGCCAGGCCCACACGTCGTCGATGATGGAGCTGGACGCGTTGTCGAGCAGGCTGACGGTCGCGGACGTGGCGGTCGTCTCCGCGCCGCCGATGCGGAAGAACACGTCCTGGATCGTGTCCGGGTTATCCGCGGCCTGCGGCGCGGGCAGCGGGGTGCCGACCGAGACCAGCACCCGCGAGTTGACCGGGCCGGCGTCGACGATGAGGCCGGAGACCTTCACGCCGGTGTTCGGCAGCACGACCAGGGCGGCGTTGCCGCGCTGCGGGACCAGCGTGGCGAAGCCCTGGCCGAGCACCACGGTGTCCGGGCGGCTGACCACGATCGGCTGGGACAGGTTGTAGACGCCCGGTGTCAGCACGAGGTTCTTGCCGAGCGCCAGCGCGAGGTTGATCAGCGGTACCGGTGTGGCCGGGTTCGCGATGAAGAACGACGACAGCGGCAGGGATTTGCCGGCTTCGGTGCCGCTGGCCCAGGACGTGCCGTCGGTATTGGTCGCCGCGGCGGGCACGAAGACCCGGAAGGCGCCGTTCGCGTCGGTGTACAGGAACGGTTCTTCCTCGCTGACCGGGCTGGTGCTCAGCACGGTGTTCTGCTGGCACTGCCCGGTGAAGACTGGCGCGGGCGCGCCCTCGACGCCGGAGTAGACCATGTTCCACAGGCCGTTCGGGCAGCCGTTGGCGCCGCCGATGGAACTGTTGCGGACCATGTACTGCTGCTGGCCGTAGAAGTCCAGGTCGCCGCTGATCTGGCTGTCGGCGATGAACCCGCCGCTGGCGTAGTTGTCGCTCGCGCAGTAGTCCTGGAACACGACGTTGCCGTTGATGATGGCCCGGCGGATCGGCGCGGCCTGCGAGACCGCCCACATCTCCGCGCTGTTGGCGCAGCCGGGGCCGGACGGGTCGCCCACCGGCGGCACGTAGGTCGGCGGGGTCGACGGCAGGTCCACGTTGAGGGTCAGGTTGGACAGCGAGCGCCAGAAGTTCAGGTCGGCGTTGCAGTCGTTGGTGCCGGCGGTGCACAGGTTGTTGAACACATCGATCGCGCCGTCGACCACGGTGTCCTGCGGCATCGCGCCCAGGCCCGCGACCTGCGTGTAGAAGCCGACCTGGAAGATCAGCGGATCGGCGGCGGACCCGTAGGTCCCGGGCTCGAAGAATATCGAGTACCGCTGGGTGCCGAACTGGCTGGCGACCGGCACCTGCTGGGCGGCGATCGCGTTGAGGTCGGATTGGATCTCGGCCTGCGACATGCTGTCGCTAAAGACACAAACATTTGCTCCGAACGCTGTGGTGGTGGCTCCCGGGCACAAGCTCGCCGTGGCCGGCGACGCCGCCGGTTGGAGCAGAGCCGCGCCGGCGGGAACCCCCGCCAGCATGGAGACGGTCAGCGTGGATGCGGCGAGTGCCGCCGCGAGGATTAGTGGCTTGACGATTCGGCGCATGACGGCACCTCACTGTGCGAAGGCAGTAACTGTGCAGAGTCAATCAAGGGGAATGTAAGCGCTTACGCAACGCGTGCTCTAGGTCCGCACCGTTAAAAAACAAGAAAAATCGGAAGGCGCGGTCTCGGCTAGCTGTCTGGTATCCGAGACGGGTTGTCTGGTATGCAAGACACCGTGATATCCAAGACAGCGTGAGCGACGTTCCGGCGGCACGCCAGGTGCTCGCGATCTTGCGCTACCTGTCGCGGCAGCCGCGGCCGGTGCCAGCCAGCGCGATCGCGCGCGACCTCGGCCTGCCCCGCTCGACGACCTACCACCTGCTTCGCGAACTGGCGGACGCCGGGTTCGTGGTCCACCTGCCCGACGACAGACGGTACGGACTCGGGGTCAGCGCCTACGAGCTCGGCACCGGATACGTGCGCCAGGAGCCGCTGCAGCGGCTGGCCCGGGTGCCGCTGTCCCAGCTGACCGACGCCACCGGGCACAGCTCGCACCTGGCGGTCATCCACGGTAACCAGGTGCTTTACGTGATCGAGGAGCGGGCGCCTGGCCGCGCGCCGCTGGTCACCGACGTTGGGGTGCGGCTGCCCGCCCAGCTGACCGCGAGCGGCCGGGCGATGCTCGCCGCGCTGCCGGCGGCCAGTGTCCGCGCGCTGTTCCCCGGCCCTGGCGCGTTCGTGCTGCGGACCGAGCGCGGGCCGCGGACGCTGCGGGAGTTGCGGGAGCTGCTCGCGGACGTGAAACGGCTGGGCTACGCGACCGAGGACGGGGACGTGACGCCCGGCCTGAAGTCGGTGGCCGCCGCGGTGCTTGACCACGCCGGGCACCCGGAGGCGGGCGTCGCGGTGACGTTCCCGGCGGACGAGGCGGACGACGCGGCGGTCGAGCGCTTCGCCTCGCTGGCCGTGAGCGCGGCCGCTGAGATCAGCCGGCGTATCGGCGGATCGTGACCGCGGGCGGTTGGCTACGCCTCGCCGCGGTTCATCGCGATGAGCCGGGCCAGCACCTTGCCGCCGCTGACCCGCAGCCCGTCGTGCTCGTACTCGCTGGTCACCCAGGGCCGCAGGCCACGGATCCTGGCCGCGGTCGGCATCGACAGCTCCCGCGGCACGTACATGTCGTTGTAGTACACCGCGGCCGCGGCGGGGACCTCATTAGCGCCGAGCCGCGCCGGGTCGCACAGCGGCGGCCAGTCGTCCTTCTCCGCGAGCAGTTCCGCGGCCTCGCGCAACGGCTGCAGCGTGGGATCGTTGTCGACCATCCACGGATAGATCATCTCGCCGGTGAACAGCAGCGGAGCGTCGCCGTCGACGGCGGCGGCCGGGTCGAACTCGCTGAACTCGGCGCGGATCCGCTGCGCCGACCACCGGGTCGCCGCGCCGGGGGGGTAGCAGGCCTCGTGCAGCACCGCGTACAGCGGCGCGCCGGCGAAGCTGATCCGGGGTTCGAGCTGGTACAGGAAGGCGTCGGCCAGCCCGCCGTCGCCGTCCCACGGGTTCTCCAGCAGGTAGTGCAGCTCGTGGCTGCCGGTGCCCGCGCCCAGCATGCCGCCGATCGACTGGAACGCCTCGACGGTCAGCGGCATGCCGCCGGGCAGCCGCACGTCGTGCTTGGCCAGGTAGCGCGCGATGTCCCTGGCGCGGTCGATGTCGTCCGGGTACCGGTCGTAGTGCGCCTCGTTCCGCGCGGCGACGATCGGATAGGTGATCCGGTACACGTCGTCGGGGTGCGCGTCCAGCCCGGGCAGCCCGCCAGTGATCAGCGCCTCCCGGATGCCGTGCGGCGCGAACGACAGGTAGGTGACCGTGCAGAACCCGCCGAAGCTCTGCCCGAGCACGCTCCACGGCTGCCCGCCCGCGAGCTCGCGGCGGATCAGTTCGGCGTCGAGCACGATCGCGTCCGCGCGGAACAGCGCCAGGTACTCCGCCTGCGCCCGCGCCGACCCGAGCCGGGCGACCGACCGGGCGCTGATCCGGCTGGACCGGCCGGTGCCGCGCTGGTCGAGCAGCAGCACCCGGTAGTCGTCGAGCGCCCGGTCCAGCCAGGACTCGCGGCCGACCATCCGGCCGGCGGCCATCCCCGGGCCCCCTTGCAGGAACACCAGCCACGGCAGGTCCGCGGCGCGGTCCGTCTTGGCCGCGGCGACGATCTCGCGCGCGAACACCTCGATCTGCTCGCCTTCCGGTCGCGCGTGATCCAGCGGCACGAGAAACGTGTGATCGGTCAGAACGGTACCGGGATGGCGATAAGTGTTCACGAGAGGACACCGTACTGGGTGACCGAGATGGTCACCGCCCCGGCCGTCGCCGTTCCGGGTGCCGGCCCGCACCAGCGTCCCGAGGGTGCCGACTACCCCGGTGATCTAGTGCCAATCCGTTGGTTGTGATACATATCGGTGGCTGCGTGGATCAATGTGATCAAAAGGGGAATTTCGTTGCGCGTGATGAGAAAAGTTGCTGGCGTCGCCTTCACCGCGGCCGCCGCCGTGGGCCTGACGCTCGCGGGGGCCGTGCCCGCCCTCGCCGACACCCAGCAGGCCTATGTCGCGGTGTCGGAGGTTAGCAACAGCGGCAGCAACAGCGCGTGTGGCGTCTTGCTGCTCTCCGCCCAGGTGTCGTCGGGCGGGCCCGGCTATGTGTCGGCGTATGTCGAGAACAGCGCGGCCAAGACCTGCACCGGGTGGATCGAGCGGTCCACGAACAAGGGCAAGACCTGGACCACGGTGTCCAAGCGCGTCGCCGTTCCGCACGCCACCACAGGGGCCTTCGCGAAGACCGCGGACTACTACGTAGGCGGTGCCCTCGCCAGGCCGTGTTACCAGTACGGCACCGGCAAGGCCGCCTGCGGGCTGTCGGTGGCCGTGAAGGCCAGCAAGGCCAGGGACACGGGTGGCAGCCTTCCTGTCAGCTACGCGCGCCAGCCCGCGTTCGCGTCATCAAGCGGTGGGCAGTGCGAGGCCGGCCTGGCCAGCACCACGACGACCAAGAAGTCCACCTCATCCGCGGACGCGATCCTCGTGAACATATCGACCTCGTTCACCAAGGCCGGCCCGAGTTGCACCGCCGTGCTGCAGGAGTCGGTCAACGGCGGAAAGTCCTGGAAGACGGTCTCGGCCAGCCACGTGGTCACCGCCCCGGCGAACCGCATCGGCGTCGGCTTCACCAGCACCTATGGCGACGGCACCAGGCACCTGGCCCGGGTGTGCGTCACGCTCGCGTCAAGCCCGAAGGCGCAGCACTGTTCTCGGGCCTGGTAGCCGGGGCCTGGTAGCTAGGCTCTGGTAGCCGGGCCTGGTAGCCCGGCCTGGTAGCGGGCCCTGGTAAAACCCGCGCCTCGGTGTTACGTTCGCGCTGGGATCGGGCGCGGACAGGAGCGGGGACATGCGCGGTTGGCGGCGGATGGTCAGCGTAACGGTGGGAGCGATCGCCACGGCGGGGCTCGTGATCGGCGGGTCCATGCCGGCGCTGGCCGCCGACCCTCCGCAGGCGTATGTCGTGTTCAACGCGGCCGACGACCTCGCGTGCGGTGCGCTGCTCTTGTCCGCGCAGGTGTCGCCGGCCGGCCCCGCGGACGTCTCGGTGTACATCGAGAACCAGAACGCCCACAAGGCGTGCATCGGCTGGCTCGAGCGCTCGTCGAACAAGGGTAAGACGTGGCTCGTCGTCTCGCCGAAGGTCTCCGTGCCGTCCTCGACCACCGTGTTCACTTGGGCGAAAACCGGGGACTACGCCGACGGCCCCGGCCTGCGGGCCCGCTCATGCGTACGCGCGGGCACGGGGCCGGTCGTGTGCAGCGCGGCGATGAGCCTGTCCAAGAGCAAGCAGCACGACACCGGTGCCGCTTCGCCGGTCGGCTACATGCAGCGCCAGGTGCACAACCCGCCGTTCACCTGCTCGGGCACGCTGTCGAGCACCGCGGCGTCGAAGACGGCCAAATCCGTTGTCGACGCGTTCATCAGCAACTTCAGCAGCACCAAGCCATGCTCGGGAGTGCTGCAGGAATCCACCAACGGGGGTAGGACCTGGCACGCGGTCTCGGCCACCCACATCATCCCCGCCCCCGACAATTACAACGCGATCCTCACCATGGGCTTCGTCGCGCGGTACGCCGACGGCAAGGGTCACCTGGCCCGGGTCTGCATCACGGTGGCGAAGAAGCAGTACTGCACTAAGGGCTGGTAGTCCGGACGCCGTGGCCGGCCAGAATCGCGTGCGGATCGAAGTCACGCGCCTCGGGATCGGCGTGCACCAGCGCCCCTGACAGCCGGGGGATCGCGTGCAGCAAGGCGTGCTCCGCGTCGACGGTGATCTGGTGGGCAGCCGCGGCCGTGATGTCGGGCGCGACCACGATCTCGCACTCGGCACGCAGTGAGTGCCCGGTCCAGCGGAGCCGGACCGGCCCGGTGGCCAGCACGCCCGGCGTGTCAAGCAGCGCGTGCTCGACCTGGTCGACGAGCGCGGGGTCGACCGCGTCCATCAGCCGTCGCCAGATCTCCCTGACGGCCTGCCGCAAGACGGCCACGATCGCGACCGTGATGGCCAGCCCGACCGCGGCGTCGGCCCACGCCAAGCCCAGCGCCGCACCGCCCGCGCCGAGCAGCACGGCCAGCGAGGTCAGCCCGTCCGTCCGCGCGTGCATCCCGTCGGCGACCAGTGCCGCCGAGCCGATCCGCCGCCCGGTGCGGATCCGGTAGGCGGCCGCGAGTTCGTTCCCCGCGAGCCCGACGAGCGCGGCGGCGCCGACCGCCAGCAGGTCCGAGACGTGCCGGGGGTGCATCAGCCTGGTGACGGCCACGTAGCCGGCCAGCGCCGAGGACCCGGCCATGAACAGCACTATGACGACCCCGGCCAGGTCTTCCGCGCGCCCGTACCCGTAGGTGTAGCGCCGGGTCGGCGGCCGCCGGCCGACGATGAACGCGACGCCGAGCGGCACCGCCGTCAGCGCGTCCGCCGCGTTATGCAGCGTGTCGCCGAGCAGCGCCACCGACCCGGACATGACGGTCACCACCGCCTGGATAAGCGCGGTCGCCCCGAGCAGGCCCAGCGAGATCCACAGCACCCGCATGCCCTCGCTGCTGGCCTCCATCGCCGCGTCGACCTGATCGCCCGCCTGATGCGAATGCGGCCGCAGCACATGCCGCACGCGGCCCGCGAGCCCCGCGCCGCGGTCGTCATGCGCGTGGAGATGGTCATGCCCATGGTGGTGATGGCCTGCGTCGTGCTGGTGGCTCATGGGCACATGATGACCCGTAAATCGCGTTGCAGCATCTCGACAATTACGACTTCCGGCAACCGCGTCACGGCAGTATTTGCGAACAGCTCGCCGTAACGAGGCTGGCGCGTGGCTAGCCGCCGAACCAGCCTGGGACGTCGAGGCGGAAGATCTGGGGCGGGGCCATGACCCGCAGGCTCTCCTCGAGTTCCGCCAGCTTGCTGGCGCTGAGTTCCGCTGCCCACTTGGCGCGGATCTGGCTGAAGATCATCGCCGAAGCCGTTAGCGCCTCGACGCCTCGGGGAGTGAGGCGGATTAGCTTGCGCCGCCGGTCCGCCGCGTCGTCGAGGCGCTCGACGTAGCCCAGTTCGGCCAGCCGGTCGAAGGTCTTGCCCGCGGCCTGCTTGGAAACGCCGAGCCTGCGCGCGGCCTCGGTCGCGGTCGTGCCGCCGAGCCCCACGGCCTGCATCGCGAACCCGTGCGCGGGTCGCAGGTCCGGGTGCCCGCGGCGGCCTAGTTCGGTGTGCAGTTCGTCGATGATCGCCCGGAACCCGGCGAACAGCAGCAGGGGAAGCTCGAACCCGTACCCGTCGCTTGCCATGTTAGACAACCTCATTTACTATTACGACAACCCCCTTGACTATATTAAGGACAACCGATGAGCACTTGGTTCACCGACCACACGGTCGAATCCGCGCCGCCGGCCGCCCGGCGGGCCATGACAGGGGTCCGCAACGAGCGGGGCTACGTCCCGGCGGCCGTCGCGCGCATGGCCGCGTCGCCCCAGCTACTCGACGGCTTCCTGCGGCTCAGCAAGATGTTCGAGGGCTCGACCCTCGATCCGCTGGCCCGCGAGGTCGTCGTGATGGCAATCGCCACGAGGAACGACTGCCACGTCTGCGTGGCGATGCATTCAGCCCGGCTGACCGGGCTAGGCGCCGAGCCTGACCTGATCAGCGCGCTGCGCTCGGCCACTCCGCTCCGCGACACAAGGCTCGAAACGGTCCGGGCATTCACGCTGCGCGTACTTGACACCGCGGGCGCGGTAGGAGACGAGGCGCTCAGCGAGTTCCTCGGGAACGGTTTCACCCCCCAGCAGGCGCTTGAGGTGGTGCTCGGCATCGGCGCCTACACGATGTCCACGCTCGCGAACCGGCTGACGGAAGCGCCGGTGGACGCCCAGCTCAGCGCGTCCAGCACTTCTGGTGGGGCTCGGTCTTCCTCCTCAACATCCCCGTAGTGCTGCTCGCCCTGGCCGCGACGGTCGCTGTCGTGCCGGGCGGCTCGGGCCACCGCGATCGCCCCTGGGACCTGATCGCCTCCCTGCAGGCCATGGTCGCCCTGGCCGGCCTCGTCTACGCCGTCCAGGAAGCCGCCAAGCCCGGCCCGATGCCGCTGGCGATCGTGCTCGCCCTGCTGGCCGCGGCCGCCGGGGCTTGGACGTTCGCACGCCGCCAGCGCCGCCAGGCCTACCCGCTGATCGACTTCTCCCTGTTCCGCAACCGGAGCCTGCTCGCGGGGTGATCGCGGCCGTGCTGGCGATGGCCGCCACGGTCGGCATCGAACTGCTCCTCACCCAGCGCCTGCAGTTCGTCATGGGCCTGACCCCGCTGCACGCGGGCCTGATCGTGACAGCGTTCGCGGCCGGCTCCCTGCCTGTCGGCGTGCTGGCCGGCGGCCTGCTCCACCGTACTGGGGCGCGCCCGCTGATCGGCGCAGGCCTGCTCCTGGGCGCCCTCGGCGTCTTGGTCACCCTGCTGCTGACCCCGGGTGCCGTCACCCTGCTGGGCAGTGGCCGGAGCCCGGCATGGGTCGTGCCGGGCCTGGTCCTGACCGGCGCTGGGCATCGTCATGGTCGCCGCCTCGGTCGCGATCATCGGCGGCGCCCCGCCCGAGCGCGCCGGCATGGCCTCCTCCATCGAGTCGGCCTCCTACGAGCTAGGCAGCCTCGCCGGCGTCACCGTCATCGGAACCATCCTCACAGCCGTCTACACCCAAACGATCCACCTCCCCGCAACCGCCCCCGCGCGGGCCGTCGGCAGCATCGACCAGGCCCGCGCCGCCGCAGGCCACCTCCCCGCCGGCCAGGCCCGCACCCTGCTGGACGCCGCCGCCGGCGCCTTCGACAACGGCTACATCCTCGCCCTGGCCATCACCGCCATCGCCCTGGCCGCGGGCAGCGTCTTGTTCTAGGCCGGCCGGTGAGGCATCCAGGCTGCCTGCGGCGGCATGGCGGTCCTCGGTATCGTCCTGGTCGCGGAAGTCATGGACTTGCTTGACTCGACCATCACCATCATCGCCGCGCCGACCATCAGCTCCTCGTTGCACGGCGGTCCGGGCCTGATCAAGCATGGGCGGCCCGGGTGCGTCGCCGACCTCGTGAACCGCGACAGCACGGCCTCGGTGGACGCGGTGCCCCGGCGACGGGCCGGTAGCGGCGGACCTTGTTGATCCCCTTGATACCGGATGTGGTGCTAGGCAATCGGCGCCTACACGATGTCCACGCTCGCGAACCGGCTGACCGAAGCGCCGGTGGACGACCAGCTCAGCGCATTCGCGTAGCACATCGGCCCCACCTTCCACACAAGTTTCACAAAATGATCTTGGTGTCATTTCTTGTACTACATAGAACACGTGTGCTAGAATGTGGGTAGGAGGTGATCCAGGATGTGTACTCGCGGCGATCGGGTGCCCGGCAGTGCGGCCGAGGCGCTGGCGATGGCCGGGGCTGCCCTGGATTTCCTGAATTCCCCGGCGGCGGATGCGGTCGACGGGCCGGGCTGCGGGGATGTGCTGATATCGCTGGGCGAGATCCGGTCCAAGGCGACCGCGGCGCATGTGGCGTTCTTGCGCCGGTTCGACGCGGCCGACGCCCATGACAGTGACGGGTACGGGACCTCGTCGGCGTGGCTGGCGGCGAAGGCGAAGATGAGCC
>Ga0210390_10000493_pt1 | contig 43032 bp, 37 predicted proteins | sample IncBWH11OmetaG_FD_161050 | JGI IMG/M metagenome (GOLD analysis project Ga0210390, IMG submission 161050) | Forest soil microbial communities from Barre Woods Harvard Forest LTER site, Petersham, Massachusetts, United States - Inc-BW-H-11-O ... | reverse complement strand
ATTCGTAGTAATGTCCGCCCATGCCCCGCCCTTCCTCGCGACGGTCCCCCCGGCATCGCGCTAAGGGCATGCAAAGGAGAGGTAGGAAAATGGCATCCCCGGCGGACGCAAAAATGCACAATTCAAATTCCAAGGAAAACGCGGAAGGCGCCAATGTAGACAAGATCCGCGACATCTTATTCGGCTCGCAGATGCGCGATTATGAAAAGCGCTTCGTCCGGCTGGAAGAGACCGTCACCAAGGCCATCGAGACCCTGCGCGAGGACATGACCAAGCGCCTCGACACCCTCAGCAACTACATCAAGGAAGAGACCGATTCGCTGGGGCAGCGCATCAAGACCGAAAAGTCCGAGCGTGCCGAAGGCCTGAAGGAACTAACGCGCGAAATGAAGGACAGCGCGAAAATCGTCGAGAAAAAGCTCTCGCAGCTTGAAGACCAGATGTCCGACGGCCACGCGGAATTGCGTGCCAAGCTGCTTGAACATTCCAAATCAGTCTCCGCGGAAATTGACAAACTGCGCCGCGATTCCACCGTGGCCCTGAACCGCGAAGTCGAAGTCTTGCGCGACGAGAAAACGGACCGCGCCGGCCTGGCCGACTTGTTCAACGAATTCTCGCTGCGGCTGAAGAATAAATTCGAGCTGCCCGGAGAGTAGCCCGAGGGTTGCCGGAAGCGCTGCTGGCTGATGCATCGCTAGCGCGCGGATTCAGCGGGTTGCCATCTGAACCCGCCGCCGAGATCTTCATCCTTCCAATATGGCCGAGCGAGCGCAACGCCGCGCCTTCGAGGCGCAGGCCCAGGAAAAATCGACGGACAACAACCACGCCTTCGAAGAGCTGCGCCACTTAATCGTCGCGCCCGAACAGGAAGGCATCGCCGCGATTCAGGACCGCCTCGAAAACCTCGAAAAACGCACGGAAGACGTAAGCGTCGTCGTCGCCGAGGCCATTCAGATGCGTCGCGAGAAAGGCGATGATCTCGCTCTCGCCGACGCACTCGCTCCCACCATTCAGGAAACTTTGCGCGAGTCGGTGCGCCGCGATCCGCACGTTCTCGCTGACGCGCTTTTCCCCGTGATGGGTCCGGCCATCCGCAAATCCATCACCGAAACTCTGCGCGGCATGCTCGAATCCTTCAACGAAGCGCTGGAGCACAGCCTCTCGTGGCGCGGGATTCAATGGCGCATCGAAGCCTTCCGTACCGGCAGGCCGTTTGCGGAAATTGTTCTGATGCACAGCCTGCTCTATCGCGTCGAACAGGTCTTTCTGATTCATCGCGAAACCGGATTGGTGCTGAATCATCTTGTTGCTCCCTCCGCTCCTGCGCAGGATGCCGACATGGTCGCCGGCCTCCTCTCCGCGATCCAACAATTCGCCCGCGATTCCTTTCAGCCCGGCAAAACCGAAAATCTCGGCAACATGACTTTTGACGAATTGCAGATTCGTGTCGTCAGCGGACCCAACGCCGTCATCGCTGCTGCGATTCGCGGCCACGCGCCCGAATCCTACAACCTGGCGATGCAAGAAACGCTGGAAGAAGTGCAGCGCTTGTACAGCTCTGCCCTGGTCAATTTCAAAGGCGATCCCGGCCCATTCCGCGCCGCCGAATCACAAATCGCGCGCCTGCTCGAAACGCAATATCGCGAAAAACCCGCGGATCGGAAGCGCCCGCGCGCCGCCATCATCGCCGGGGCCATCGCTGTGGCTGTGGTGATCGGTTGGTTCGCCTACTCCACCTACTTGCTCATCGAATGGTCGCGATTCCTTTCCGAATTGCGCAAACAACCCGGCATCGTCGTGGTTTCCTCCACTCAAGACGGCCGCACGTTCCACGTTCAAGGCTTCCGCGATCCGCTCGCCGAAGATCCCAAGAAATTGGTTTCGCAGGCCGGCCTCGATCCCGATCGCGCGGACCTGCAACTCGCGCCCTACTATTCGCTCGACGACGCGATTGTCGCCCGGCGCGCCACCGCATTGCTCCATCCTCCAGCGGGCGTGACGCTGAGAGCGAATAACGGCGAACTAATTCCCGAAGGCAGCGCCCCGCAAAATTGGATCGCGCAGCTCGAAGAAAAAGGTCCGTGGATCGCCGGCGTCAGCAAAGTGGACGAATCCCGTCTGCAGAATTCCAATCTACAGGCATTGAATTCGCTGAAGAACTCGCTGGAATCCGTCATCCTGCTGTTCCCTCTGGGCCGCGCCGAGCTGGACGCCGGCCAGGAAACAAATCTCACTCAGGCTGAAAAGAATATTCGCGATCTCGTCGCGCAGGCCGCGCCTCTGCATCAAAACGTCACCGTCGAATTGGTTGGGCACACCGATATCACCGGCGTAGAAGCCGCGAATCTCCCTCTCAGCCGCGAGCGCGCCGATCAAATTCGTGCGGCGCTGCTGCGCAACGGAATCAAATCCGGCAGTGTGCTACCGCGCGGCGTCGGCACTTCGCAGCCTCTGCGCGATGAAAGCACGGAAGAAGGCCGCCGGCTCAATCGCAGCGTCACGTTTAAGATCACACTTTCTCCCCTGCCCGCCGCGGAAAGCGCCGGCGCCGTTTCCGCGAACTGAGCGAGACATCGGTATGCTCCAGAAGAAAGTCTGCACGCTCGGTTCCTTCTCCGTGGGCAAATCCAGTTTGGTGCGCCGCTTTGTAGAAAGCATTTTCGACGAGCAGTACCACACCACCATCGGCGTAAAGGTGGACAAAAAAGTTGTGAACGCCGGCGGCGAGGATTTAACGCTGGTCCTCTGGGATATTTACGGCGAAGACGTGTTCCAGAAAATGCGGATGTCCTACTTGCGCGGAATGCATGGCTATATTCTCGTCGCGGACGGCACACGTCGCCAAACTCTGGATGATGCGCTGGCGCTGAACGACCGCGTGGTGGCCGAAATCGGAAAAGTTCCCGCGCTGCTGGCTCTGAATAAATTCGATCTCACCGACCAGTGGGAAATTGATCCGGCCCGCGAAACGCAATTGACTGGGGCTGGCTGGACGGTGCAGCACACCAGCGCGAAAACCGGCGACGCTGTCGAAAAAGCTTTTCTGCATCTCGCGCAGGCAATGCTGGCCAAATAAATGTCCGCGAATTCCATTTTCGAATCGTTCCTCGCCGGCCAGGGATACGCGCTGTTTGAATATCTCGGTGATGGCGATTTCCGCTTGCTCGGTGAATGGCCGGACTGGTGCGCCAATATTTGGGGCGCCCAGCCCAACAGCGACCAACCGATCGGCCTCGCCGGCAAATCACCCTTCCTCGAAAACTTCCTGGTGGATGCCGAAGAATTCTGGCGCACGCGTTCGCCGGGCTCGGCCAATTCCGGCAACTGGATTGAACGTGGCGCGGACGGTCGCGATATTCCGCTGGAGGCCAGCGCCCGCTCGCTCGATAGCAAAAGAATTCTGCTGCTGCATAACCTCTCGGAAACTTTTGGCGAACAGCAGCAGTGGTTTCAGACCGCGCGCAATTCCCTGCTCGACCACGAAAAACTTCTCAAGGAAATTCAGAAGAAAGAAATTCTGCTGCACTGCATCGTGCACGACCTCACCCAGCCGCTCAGCGCCATGAACGGAGTTTTTAATCTCCTGAACCGCGAGAATCTCCCGACTACGTTGAGCAAATACGTGAAAGCTGGCGAGCGCGAATCGCAACGCCAGGAGCTGATGATTCGCGGCATCCTCGAAGCGTTTTCCAGCGACCTCGCCGTGCAGCAATCTCGCGAAACCAGCGCCACGGAAGCGCCGGACGTGCTCGCTTGCGCGAAACAAGCGATCGAGGAATTCTCTCCCGCATTTCGCGAACGCCAGATTGGCTTGTCGCTAGGCGCGCACGCGGGCGGTTCGCGCGGCTGGCGCGTTGTCGGCGATTCTTCGCGCATCGATCGCATCTTCGGCAACCTGCTCGAAAACGCCATGCGCTATGCTCCCAAAGGCAGCACGGTCACAGTTGGTTTGGAAAATCACGACGGCTTCGTGTTCGCATTCGTAGATGATGAAGGTCCCGGTTTACCGCCCGATCAGCGCCCGGACCAGCTCTTCGCACTTTTTTCTAAAGGCAAGACGCATGCGGGCAAAGCTGGCCTGGGACTTTATTTCTGCAAGATCACCGTTGAGCGTTGGGGTGGCGCCATCGGTGCGGAAACTCGCGCGGGCGGCGGTTCGCGCTTCTGGTTCCGCTTGCCGCGCGCGGCACAAACCACGGAGAATGTGACCACCGCTGCGTCGCGGGGCAAATCCGTGGACAAAGAAAAGGCGCATTCGCACAAGAAGGCCGAAAAATCGCTGCGCATACTCGTCGCAGAAGATGCGGAGCTCAATCGCGACCTGATCATTGAGCTGTTAAAGAAGCGCGGACACGTCGCCATAGGCGTCACCGACGGACGCCGCGCGCTCGCCGCGCTGGAAGAGCACGACTTCGATGTCGTGCTGCTCGACGAAGAAATGCCGGGCATGACTGGACTGGAGACCACCGCCGCGATTCGCCGTCGCGAAGCAGCCACCGGAAAACATCAGGTCATCATCGGCATTTCCGGCCACGCCACCGCAGACGACGAACGCCGTTTCCGCGAAGCAGGAATGGATGCGGCCCTCGCAAAACCCGTCGAAGTGAAGACGCTCTATAAAGCCGTCGAATCCGCAGCACAGAATCTTCATTCACCTGCTGTGCTTTCTCAGCCTCAGCACGCTGCAGAACCCGCTGCAGCAGCTGCACCAGCCGCTACGCCATCCGTTGTGGCGCACACACCAGCAGAATCTTCCGCAAATTCGGCCGCCGGAAACGAAGATGCGCTTACGCACCTGCGCCGCACGACAAGTGGAAATGAAAAACTGATTCGTTCGCTCGCGGCGACTTTCCTGGCCGATGCTCCGAAAGCGCTGGCGCGCATTCGCGGCGCGCTAACCAAGAAGAACGCCGCGGAACTCGCCAGCGCCGCACACCTGCTGAAAGGTTCGCTGGCCATTTTTGGAGCCCCCAAAGCCGTCGCGGCCGCGCGCAATCTGGAAGCTTTGGGCCGCGCGAACAATCTGCGCGAAGCTACAGCGAGCCTGCGCGCTCTCGAATCCGAATTCGCGCTGCTGCAACACGAACTGCGCGCGATTCACTCCGCACCAAAAGCCAAATCGCAAGCAAAGGCCGGAGCGCGCGCCACCGCCGAACGTCCTCATTCGAACAAGTAATAGTGACCCGGGGAGAGGATTGAGCAAACCGCGAGGTCTTGCAGCGCGCATCGTCCCCTGCTTTTCGGCAATATGCGAGCGCCAGTTGATGCGTCTTGCTGACTAACCAAGCAACCACACTGCGCGCGGCCTTGCCGCTCGCGCGCTCTGGCGCGATACTCGAACACATGAATCGCAAGATCGCATCCGTTGCTGGCCTCGCCGCGCTCGCTGTGCTTCATTTGGCCGCAGCCGCGCGCGCGGACGAAATCAAGCTGAAGGACGGCTCGAAGATCTACGGCACGATCGTCGGCTTCGAAGACAATTCCTTCAAGGTGAAAACCAGTTACGGATTCGCCGTGGTGCAGAAGGATCAGGTCGTTTCCATCACGGTCACAGACCCCGCGAAACAGCCGGAAGCGGACAGCGCGAAGAAACCGGACTCGGACGCAGCGAAGAAGCCTGAAGCAACGAACGCGACGGCCAAGAAGCCTGCTGCCGACGCGGCGAAGAAATCCGAATCTGCGACCGCCAAAATACCTGTTGCGGCTGCAACTCCTGCAACTTCGAAGCCCGAAAAAGTAGAGCACGCTTCTGCGCCATCGCGAGCCAAGAACTCGGACGCTGATTCCGCGGCGAACTCGATCGAAGAGTATCCGCACACGGACACTCCGACTACATCGGCGACGAATTCCGCGCAGCCTGCGTCCGCGGCGCCAAACGCATCGACGATGTCGAACACCTCGAATGCGGCCACGCCAGTCGCAGCGGCTGCGCCCGCGCCGAAGCCTGCTGCGCCTGAACCGATGCGCGAGGAGGTTAGCGGCAATCTCTACACGAATGATACTTACGGTTTCCGGATGTACAAACCGCCGACTTGGAAACTGATCGAGGGCGCGCGTACGATTTTGCCCGGATCGATTACGGCGTTGGGAACGGATGATCAGAATACTTATCTGCTGATTGGACAAGCGCCGACTGGCAAATCGCTGGCGAACGATATCGCCTCGACGGAACAGCGACTACGCGACGTGATGGAGAATTTCCGACCGCTGGGCGAGAAGCAGGTGATGATTTCAGGAGTCTCGGCGACAGAGAGGCGATTTCGGGGCAGCGTGGATTCGCGCGACTGGTCAGGGGTTGTGGTTTACATTCCGCGGGGTGATCACGTATACACGGTTTTTGGAATGACGCTCGCAGACACTGACCTCGTACAGATTCAGGAAAATGTAATTTCCCGCGCGATCACCAGCCTGCAATTCACCAAATAGTTCCGCCCTTGAAATCGATTCTCCGGCGTGCGCAATCAAACTGTTCGCAAATCATCCGAGCATTGCTGGAACCATAAACACAATCCAAAGCAACTGACTAAAAACAAGTAGAAGGGTAGCGAATAAAGCTTGGCCGTTCACCTCGGGTAGACAGTCGACGATTCCCATTAGATTAAAGATGTTGCCAGCAAGACCAAATAAGATGAAAAGTAACTTTGGGATATGCTGAGCCGCAGAAACGTAAGCCATAATTAAGAACGTCAGCAAGATCGTCGCTGACGATATCATCCCAAGGCGAAGCCCTATCCGCAGCCTTTGAACACCCAGTTCCGACGCGTCCGGCGGATGGATTTTCATGTAAGTTCCCATCGCGCTGATCGCCACCGTCACAACAAAAGCGACAATTACGAATGTGTCCATTTCAAATTTTGTGTTTCGAGTCTCGTTGCCGTTCGCGTCAGAATTTTGTTACTTCGCTGAAATGGAAATTGTTGATCTTCATGGCCGGGACTACCATCTCAAATGATTCCTCGCCGGCGGCGCGGACGGCTGGGCCCAGCATCTCCACGTTGGCTAACGCTTCGATGACGCTTTGATTGAAGCGGAAATTGCGAATGCCGCCGGCTACGCGGCCATTTTCGATGAGGAACGTGCCATCGCGGGTCATGCCAGTCAGGACTTTTTCGTAGGGATCTACCTCGCGGATGTACCAGAGGCGCGTGACCAGGACGCCGCGCTCTGTGGAGCGAATCATATCGTCCACGGATTTATCGCCGCCGGAAAAGACCAGGTTCATGGGGGCTTCGCCGAATTCGTTGGGCAGCGTGAAGCCATGGCCGGTGGGTTTGGTTTTCATTTTTTTCGCGGTGGCGCGCGAATAGACGAGGTTTTTTGGCACGCCGCGGTCCACCAGCAAGACTTTCTGCCGCGGCAGGCCTTCGCCGTCCCACGGTGCGCCGATTTGCAGCGGATGATAGACGTCGTCCCACAGCGTGATGTTGTCTCCGAAGATCTTTTTGCCCAGGCGGTCGTTCAGGCAGGAACGTTTGTCGAGGATCGCGGTGCTGGCGAAATCGTAAAAAATCGAGCCGACCAGGTCGAGCACGGCGGGCGGTTCCAGGATCGCGGTGTAGCGTCCGGGCGCGAGTTCCTGCGGTTTGCGCGAGCCAGCGGCTTTTTCGCTGGCGCTTTCGAATAATGCTTCCGGGTCAATATTCAGAATGTCCGCTGAGTTCGCTTTGGCCCAGCCGGAAGAATTGTCTTCAAGAATAGTGACGGAAAATTCGGCGCGGGTGTGGTCATGGCGCGCGACGAGGCCTCTGGAATTCGCCAGCACGGTCTGCACGAAGCCGGTAGTGAAAATCCCGGCCGCGGTTTGGTTTGCGGCGTCGGCCATTTTGCAGACGCGGGCGACGGCGCGGGCGCGATCTTGCGGCGTGGCGGCGACTGTGGAGCGATAGAAGTGCGAGACTTTCTGGTATTTCTGCTGGCCGAGCATGGGAAGCAGGTCGGGATTTTCGGGTTCGTTGCGCGCTAGGCTGATTGCGGCTGCCAGCACGCGGCGGAGGGATTCTTCGTCGGTTTTGTTGGTGGTGGCGCGGGCGGTCCGACCGTCTACTACGGCGCGGACGGAAATGCCGAGGGTGTGCTCGGCTACGTTTTGGTGGATGGTATTGTTGGCGAAGCGGGTTAGCGCGTCTACCGTGGCGTCAATTTCGATTTCGGTTTCGTCGGCGTCGCTCCAGCGGATGATGCGGTCGGCGAGGTGCTCGAGTCCTGAGGCGGTGAAGCGGGCGCCGCTGGGGTGGTTTGAGGATTGCGGGGCAGAAGCTCTCTTCGGTTGCTTGGTTGCCGATTTTTTCTTCGTTCGTGTCATTTTTTGGTTCTGCGCCACGTTCCAAGTGGCGCACTAAAGTGCGCCGCTACAAAGTCAAAACCAACCGCAATGGCTGCCCGGTCCCGCGTTGCGGGACCGGGCGCTACAAATTCAAAGGCGACGTCAAAGGCGCACAGGCAAGATTGCCTATGCTACCTGCTATTTCGCAAACGCTACTCCGACTTTAATATTTCTGAAACGTGCCGGGGATGCGCCGTGGCCGGTGCCCATGGTTTGCATGGGCTGGCCTTTGCCGCAGTTGGGCGTGCCCCAGAGAGTCCACTTATCGCGCGAGCAGATCGCGTCGCAGCTATTCCAGAATTCGGTGGTGATGCCGCTGTAGCTGGGATTCTTGATCATGCGGCCTAGTTTGCCGCCTTTCACTTCCCAGCCGATCTCGGTGGAAAATTGAAAATGGTAGCGGCGGTCGTCAATGGACCAGGAGCGGTTGGTTTCCATCAAGATCGCGTCGTCGGTGTCGGCGATAAGATCGTCGTAGCTCCAGGTGCCGGGATTGACGCTGATGTTGGTCATGCGAATCATGGGGAGCCGATTCCAGGATTCGGTGCGCATGGTGCCGCCGGAGCGGGTTTCGCCGATGGCGGAGGCCAGCTCGCGGTTGCTGAGGTAGCCGGTGAAGAGGCCGTCGGTGATGATGGGGGTGCATTGCGCGGGGACGCCTTCGTCGTCGTAGGCGAAGGTGCCGAGGCCAGGGCCGTGTTCGAGGCGCGCGTCCGCGACTACGTTGACGATGTCCGAGCCGTATTTTAGTTTGCGCAATTTCTCGATGGTGAGAAAGCTCATGCCGGCGAAGTTTGCTTCCTGTCCGAGCACTCGATCGAGTTCGATGGGGTGACCGATCGATTCGTGGATTTGCAGGCCGAGTTGCGAGCCGCCGAGGATTATTGTCTTGGTGCCTTCGGGACACTGCGCGGCGGAATGCAGCGCGACGGCTTCTTCGGCAGTGCGCGGGGCGTTTCCCACCAGATCGAGGGCTTCGACGAGTTCGTAGCCCTGAAGGGCGTGCTGGCCGCCGAAACTATTCGGATACGAGCGCTTCTGAATTTCGGTGCCTGCGAAGCTGGTGGCGACGATTCCAGCGCCGGAATGCATTTTTACTTGATGGATCACGGAACCGATGCTGGAGACGAAGAGTTGGTCAATGCGCTTGAAGGACATGGAACCTTCGGCGAGCGTCACTCCTTTTACGCGCATCATTTCTTTGTCGGCGGCTAGCAGGACGGCAATCTGGCGCTCGACGGGAATGCGGAAGGGATCTTTGAGGAATGGATTCTGCCAGGTGTCCACGTGCGGCTGTTCGGGGGCGAGGGCCACGTCGGCGCGTTTTGCTAGGGCTGAGGATTTGGCAATCGCTACGGCTTCGGCGGCGCAGGCTTGCACGCCTTCGCGCGTGAGGCGGTCGGTGGAGGCGAATCCCCAGGCGCCGCCGGCGATCACGCGGATACCGATGCCGAGGGTTTCGGATTCGACCAGGGTGCCGACTTCACCATTCTTGGTGCCGATTTCGCGCTGGCGGATGTCCATGACGCGGGCGTCGGCATAGGTGGCGCCGCGGCGTTTCGCGGTTTCTATCGCCCAGGCGGCCCAGTCTTGCATCATGCGCGGGGGATCCGCGGAGCGGGATTTGCGACTTTATTGGGGAGAGGCGGCGTGTCGTGAAGCTTCCATTTGTATTGAATAGAAATTTGGGCGGCCGTTGATTTTGGATGAGTTACGGCGATGGCTGACATTTTGCGAGTTTCATGTGCATCGAGCGGAAAATCGGCCGTTTGTTTTGAATGAGTTACGGCGATGGCAGATTTTCTGACGCGTTCATTTGTATTGAATAGAAATTGGGTGGTGGGGACGGGAGTAGAGACGAAATTCGGGGCCTTGCGAGATTCGTGATGATCGTGTTGGGGCAAAAAAATCACCTGCGTATTTTAGAGAGACAACGGAGAGAAAGCAAACGATGCTGTGTGTACATTGCGGAGGCGGGGGAGGGCGAGCGAAGCAAAGCCGTTAGGAGTCGAGCGTTTGACGTTGAAAGCCGGCCGACCGGAACGGTGGCGAGATGGGGCGCAGCCCTTCGAACCGGCGCTGCCGGTTCTCAGGATGAATCGCGCTGCAGCGCAATTCACAAACAGCGCCCCTACGAATTCGGGTGGCGAAAAAAAAGGGCGGGTCTGACGCCCGCCCCTACAGTGCGTTGCCTGGCTGGCATCTTGGCAAGCTGGGGCGCAGCAAGCAGCGCCCCTACCAAGAAAAGGCCATGGATTTCGCGACTACGTGCCTTCGGACCAGCTGGCCAGGTAGTGTTCTTGGTCGGCTGTTAGTTTGTCAACGTGGACGCCCATGGATTCGAGTTTTAGTTTGGCAATCTGGCGGTCGATGTTCTCGGGGACTGAGTACACTTGGGGCTTCAGGTCTTTCGCGTTTTTCACCATGTACTCGGAGGCCAGGGCTTGGTTCGCGAAGCTCATGTCCATCACTACCGCTGGGTGGCCTTCGGCGGCGGCCAAGTTGATGAGGCGGCCTTCGCCGAGGAGATAAATTTTGCGGCCGTCTTTCATTACGTATTCGTCAACGAAGGGGCGGGCCGGCTTTTTGGAGCTGGCGAGCTTTTCCAGCGCGGCGATGTCAATTTCTACGTTGAAGTGGCCGGAATTGCAGATTACGGCGCCGTCGTTCATTTTTTCGAAGTGCTCTTGCGCGATGACGGACTTGTTGCCGGTGACGGTGACGAAAATTTCACCGATCCTGGCGGCATCGGCCATGGGCATTACGCGGAACCCGTCCATGATTGCCTCGAGGGCGCGTGTGGGATTGATTTCGGTGACGATTACGTCGGCGCCGTGGCCTTTGGCGCGCATGGCAACGCCGCGTCCGCACCAGCCGTAGCCGGCTACTACTACGCGCATGCCTGCTAGCAGCATGTTCGTCGCGCGGATGATTCCGTCGAGAGTGGACTGTCCGGTGCCGTAGCGATTATCGAAGAGATGCTTGGTGAGGGCGTCGTTCACGGCGATGACGGGATATTTCAGGGTGCCGTCTTTGGCCATGGCGCGCAGGCGGATGACGCCGGTGGTGGTTTCCTCGGTGCCGCCGATTACGTTTTTGACCAGGTCGGGATGTTTGGTCAGGAGTTGGGTGACCAGGTCGGCGCCGTCGTCCATGGTGATTTGGGGCTTGTGGTCAATCGCGGCGGCGATGTGGGCGTAGTAGGTGGCGTTGTCTTCACCTTTGATGGCGTACGTCGGGATGCCGTAGTCCTTTACGAGGGAGGCTGCGACTTCGTCTTGGGTGGAGAGCGGATTGGAGCCGCAGAGGACTACGTCTGCGCCGCCGTCGCGAAGAGTGATCGCTAGGTTCGCCGTTTCACTGGTGACGTGCAGGCAGGCGGACATGCGGACGCCTTTTAGGGGCTGGTCTTTGATGAATTGCTTGCGGATTAGTTGCAGGACGGGCATTTGTTGATTGGCCCATTCGATTTTGCGCTTGCCTTTTTCCGCTAGGCTGATGTCTTTTACGTCGCCGGCTAGTTTGGTGGTAGCTGTTTCCACTGGAGACTCCCTTTAAGTTTGGAATTCTTTAGATATTTGTAAAACTTCTTTACGCAGAGACGCACAGGGCGCAGAGAAAAACCAAGTCAACTTCGCCCGCCTGAAGGCAGCCGCTACAGAGTCAAAACCGACGGAGCCGGTGAGACAGCGGCGCTACATCGGGCGGGTCTGAGACCCGCCCCTGCAAAATCAAGTGCAAACGGCCGGCGAGACGTCGGCGCTACTAACTTCTCGAAACGGCGACGGCACCGCGGGAGCCGGCTTCTTTGCGGATGGCATCGGCTTTGTCGGTGCGTTCCCAGGTGAAGCCGGGGCCGGTGCGGCCGAAGTGGCCGTAGGACGCTGTGGGCCTGTAAATCGGGCGGCGCAGGTCGAGCGTTTCGATGATGCCTTTGGGTGTCAGCTTAAAGAACGCGCGAATCAGTTCGGTGATCTGCGAATTCGGGATGGTGCCGGTGCCGAAGGTATCTGCCATTACGGAAACGGGTTCGGCGACGCCGATGGCGTAGGCCAGCTGGACTTCTACTTTGGTGGCGAGGCCAGCGGCGACGATGTTTTTCGCGACGTAGCGCGCCATGTAGCAGGCGGAGCGGTCAACTTTGGTGGCGTCTTTGCCGGAGAGAGCGCCGCCGCCGTGACGGCTGTAGCCGCCGTAGGTGTCCACGATAATCTTGCGGCCGGTTAGGCCGGCATCGCCCATGGGTCCGCCGGTGACGAAGCGGCCGGTGGGATTGATGTGGTACTTCGTGTTCTTGTCCACCATGGCTGCTGGCAAGACTGGATCGATTACGTGTTTGCGCACGGCCTGCTGCAGTTCTTTCAGGGAAACTTTGTCGCTGTGCTGCGTGGAGATTACGACTGTGTCCACGCGGGCGGGGCGGCCATCAATATATTCGATGGTTACTTGGGATTTTCCGTCAGGGCGGAGGAAATCGACTACGTTCTGCTTGCGAACTTCGGCGAGCTTGTGCGTGAGGCTGTGCGCGAGTTGGATGGGCATGGGCATCAGCTCAGGCGTCTCGTCGCAGGCGTAGCCGAACATCAAGCCCTGGTCGCCAGCACCGCCGGTGTCTACGCCCATGGCGATGTCTGGAGATTGTTTGTGGATGGTGCAGATAACGCCGCAGGTTTCAGCGTCGAAGCCAAATTTGGCGCGGGTGTAGCCGACGTCGCGAATAACTTCGCGGGCCAGGTCGGAGAAGTCCACGTAAGTGGTGGTGGTGATTTCGCCGGCGACCACTACAAGACCCGTGGTGACCAGAGTTTCGCAGGCGACGCGGCCCATGGGATCGTCGGTGACGACAGCGTCGAGGACGGCGTCGGAAATCTGGTCGGCGATTTTGTCGGGATGACCCTCGGTTACTGATTCCGAGGTGAAGAGAAACTTTTCATCGTGGTGAGCCAAAACAGTATCCTCCAGCGGAGTAAGTGCAATTCGGGGGCCCCAAGTGCGCGTGCGGCAGCTATGCCCAAAAAACGAGGCTAGCATGGGGGTTTGGGGGTGTCAAACTTTTGCATTGAAAGGCCTTAAATCGAGGCTGAATGGCTGCGGATTGCGGCGGAAATGCGTCGGGGCGGGCGTGATTTGGCGGCCGCGACGGGAACTTTGCTTCCTTTATGTGCCTGGGCGGGTGCGCTAGGCCATATCGCGGCGGTAGAGGAGGTAGGCGCGGATGAAGGGATCGAGGTCGCCATCGAGGACTTTCTGGACGTCGCCGCGTTCGACTTTGGTGCGGTGGTCTTTGATTAGTTGGTAGGGCTGCATGGTGTAGGAACGGATTTGGCTGCCGAAACTGATTTCGGGCTTGGAGGCGTCGAGCTTGTTGAGCGCGTCGCGGCGTTTTTCGAGCTCGAGTTCGTAGAGTTGGGAGCGCAGAACTTTCATGGCGATTTCGCGGTTCTTGTGCTGGCTGCGTTCGTTCTGACATTGCACTACGATGCCTGACGGCAGATGCGTGATGCGCACGGCGGATTCAACTTTGTTGACGTTCTGGCCGCCGTGGCCGCCGGCGCGGAAGGTGTCAATGCGCAGGTCGTCAGGCTTGACGTTGATTTCGATGCGGTCGTCAATTTCGGGGATGACGAAGGCGGAGGCGAAGGAGGTGTGGCGGCGCGCAGCTTGATCGAACGGCGAGATGCGCACGAGGCGATGCACACCGCTTTCGCCGGAGAGCATACCGTAGGCGTTTTCACCTTCGATCTGGACGGTGGCGGATTTGATGCCGGCTTCTTCGCCGGGGGTGGAATCGAGAATCGTCGCGCGGAAGCCTTTTTGTTCGGCCCAGCGCAGGTACATGCGTAGGAGCATCTCGGCCCAGTCTTGCGATTCCGTGCCGCCGGCACCAGGCTTTACGGTGACGATGGCGTTGAGACTGTCGTTTTCGCCGGCCAGGAGAGTTTTCGTTTCGAGGTCAGAGACGTAGGTGTCGGCGGAGGCGATTTCTTTGGCCACGTCTTCGAGGAGTGAATTGCGTTGGGCGTCGTCTTTTTCTTCCTGGGCCAGGCCGAGGTAGGTTTCGATGTCGCTCTTCTTGAGGTCGAGAGATTTTTCGGCGTTGACGCGGTCTTCTACGGCTTTGCGCTGCTGCAGCGTGGCTTGAGCTTTTTCCTGGTCCTGCCAGAAATTGGGGTCGCTGGTTTTGGCTTCGAATTCGGCTAGTTGTTTGCGGGCGGATTCGGCGTCAAAGAAAGCTCCGCACAAGCTGAATGCGTTTGTTCAGCTCGGCGAAGCGTTGTTGCAGGTCTTCGATGTGTTCGGCCATTTGGGTGGATAACATGTTAAGTGATTTTTGGTTTGGTGTCATCTGGGGATGGCTAGTGAGCAGGTCAAACTGCACGTCAAACTCACCACTGATGAACGCAGATGAACACTGATAAAGGAATTGATGAAGGCGAGCGAAGAGAAAAGGCGGCAGGAGTTAACGCAGAGGGCGCAGAGAAAGGCGAGAACATTAACACAGAGTGCACAGAGGAAAAGCGGAGAACACAGAGAAAGACCAGAGAGATCCTTAGCTGCGCTCAGGATTACGGATGAAAGGCTAGGACAAGCAACGGCAAAGGCGCCCGCCTGAAGGCGGCCGCTACAAATTCAAGAGCAACTTCAAAGAGCCGGCGGGACGCTGACGTTGTAGAGGCGGGTCTAAGACCCGCCCTTACGGATGAAATAGCGCACTGCGTTACGACGCGCGGCGATTTACGAACGACATTCCGAGAAGGACGATGGTGACTGCTACGCAGAGCCAGCTGAACCAGTCGCCGAATTTGGCGTAGGGGGTTAGGTCGCTGCGGAAATCGTAGGGGGCGTCGAGTTGGCCGCGGATGTCTAGCGCTAGCTGGGCTGCGGTGCGGCCGTAGGGGTCTATGGATTCGGTGTAGCCGTTGTTGGTGTCGCGCAGGAGCCAGCGACGATTTTCTACTGCGCGGACGCGGGCCATGGCCATGTGCTGCTCGGGGGCGGAGGAGCGGCCGAACCAGCCGTCGTTGGAGATGGTGACGAGCAATTCCGCGCCGTTGGCGGTGAATTGGCGGACTTCGCTGGGGAAGATGGCTTCATAGCAGATGAAGACGCCGAATTTCCCTTGCGGCAGTTGCGCGACTCCGTATGTGGAGCCGGGAGTGAAATCGGAAATGTCCGCGGTGAGTTTTTTTGCGAAGGTGAGCCAGCCGCGCAGCGGGACATATTCGCCGAAAGGCAGCAGGTGAATTTTGTCGTAGCCGAAGATGCGCTGGCCTTGCGGATTCAGCAGGACGGCGCTGTTGAATGCCAGAAACTTGTTGTCTGCGTTCCGCCTCCAATCCAGCACGCCAACCAGAAAATAATTTCCGGAATCTTGGGCGATGAGTTTAGCGCGATCGGCGAATGGCTGCTCCAGAAACGAGAACGGTGCGGGAACTTCCGGCCAGATGATGATGCCGGGAACTTGGTGCGCGGCGTCAATGCTGATGTGTTCGAGTTGGTCGAGTTCTCCGGCATGCACCTGAAGCCAATCGGGCGGATAACTTTCGGACTGCGGGAAATTGGTTTGCACCAAGTGCGCGACGTAGCGCGGAGTTGCGGTGGGTATCAGGTGCGGGCCAATCAGCGAGACGAGGAGGAGCACGATTGTTGCGACGGCGACGGAGGTCCATGCGCGGCGCGTCTTGGTGAGCACGGCGTAAGCTACGAGTGAACCGAATGCGGCGATCAGGAAACAGAGGCCGTAGATTCCGGTGACGGAGGTGATTTGCAGTAGCGCCATGCTGCGCGCGGCGGGATAGCCGGACAAATCCCAGGACGAGCCGATGATGGGGATGTTGGTGCGAAAATATTCCAGGACGGTCCAGAGGAAGGGCGCGAGGGCGCAGGCTAGCAGTTTGCTTTTACGCGAGGCCAGCGCGACGCCGGTGGAGAATGTGGCGCAAATCAGGCCGCCGATGAAGCCGATCATGCCGACGAACGCGGCGGAGATGAGCGGGTCAATGTTGCCGTACTGGCGCATGACGGTATCGACCCACGGAAGGCACACCGGGTAGAAAACTTGGCCGTGCAGAAAACCGTACAGCGGGGCCTCTTTCAGCGGTGCGCCGGCTGACGCGAGGACGAGCATGCCGATGGCGATCCAGGCGAGCAGATACAAATTGTAATTGGGGAATGAAAGGCCTAGGGCGACGCCGCTGCCGATGGCGAGCAAGACTCGCGCGTAACGAGGCAAATTCATTTAGTGTTTAATTATAGGCTTGAAACCCATTTGTTCGAGGGCGCGCTTGGCGTTTTCGGCGGAGGGCATATCGGGATAGGGGCCTACTTGCACGTGGTAGAAATTGTCGGCAGGTGAGGTGGCTACGAAGGATGGAAATTTTTTCTGTTGAATGGCGTCGGCCATTTCCAGGGCGTCGCGCTGGAGTTTCACGGCTGCCACCTGCAGGACGATGGAGTTCTTGGTTAGCGCGGGCGGCTGGAAACGCGCGGGTTGCTTGGGCGCGGGCGCAGCTACCGTCTTGGTGGCTGCGGGTGGCGGCGCACTATTTGATTTGGTCGCTACCGCGGGAACTGATGCGGAAGATTTCGTGGCTGGCACGGACGTTGCAGGTGCTGGGGCTGGGGCTGATTCGAGATGATCGTTTGCGGCCTTCTTATTGTCGTAGAAATCCCAACCGCCGTTGTCCGGGACAGGCGCGGGCGCGGGCTTCGCGTTGGGTGTGGATTTTGATTTCGGGGAAACTGACGCGGAGGGCAGGTTGCTGTTGAAACCGTCGGCGGCATGGACTGCCCCGCCATATTGCGTGCGGCCCATCACGTAGCCGAGCGTGAAGAAAACTCCGCAGAGCAGGACTACGCCGAGAAAGAGTCCTACCAGGTGCCGGCTCTCGAGAACCCGGTCGCCACCTCCGCGTCTTGCGTTGCTTGCCATTCTCTTACTTTTTCTCCAGCGACTTCATCCACTGCGAAATGATGTCCACCGGCAGTGGGAAGACCACCGTGGTGTTTTTCTCGACGCCAATTTCCACCAGCGTTTGCAAATAGCGCAGCTGGATGGCTGTTGGCTCCTTTTGCAGCACTGCCGCGGCTTCGGATAATTTCGCCGAGGCTTGAAATTCGCCTTCGGCGGCAATTACTTTGGCGCGGCGCTCGCGCTCGGCTTCCGCCTGCCGCGCGATGGCGCGCTGCATATTCTCCGGAATATCTACTTGTTTTACCTCAACCTTCGTTACCTTGATACCCCAAGGCTCGGTATCCTGGTCAAGGATTTGTTGCAGCTTGGCGTTAACCTTTTCGCGCTCCGAGAGAATGGAGTCGAGCTCGAACTGGCCGATCAGGCTGCGCAGCGTGGTCTGGGCCAGCTGGGAAGTAGCATATAGATAATTCTGGACTTGGGACAGCGCGAGATTGGCGTCGACTACGCGGAAGTAACATACGGCGTTGACCTTCACGGAGACGTTGTCGCGAGTGATGACGTCTTGCGGCGGGACGTCGAGAGTTTCGATGCGCAGGGAGATTCGAGTGAGTTTGTCGATCGGGAAGAAGACTAGTTGCAGGCCGGCGCCTTTGGCTTCGGGCAGCATGCGGCCGAGGCGGAGGACTACGCCGCGTTCCCATTCTTTTATGACGTAGACGGAGTTCGAGAGCCAGATCAGGAAGATGACTACGGCTACGCCGAAGAGAATTGTTACGAAGTCCATTTAGGTTCCTCCAACTATCCATTCGAAATTCGACGGCTGAAGTCTGCCGAGATGCTGACGCAGGGGCGGTTCGCATACCACCCCTACAGATTCAAAAACAAAGGCAACTTCGCACGCCTGAAGGCGGCCGCTACAAATTCAGAGGCAACGGCAGCTTCGACGGCCAAAATCTGCCGAGTTGCTGACGTTGGGGGCGGGTCTGAGACCCGCCCCTACACGTGCCAAACCAAAGTCAACGGCTGGCGGTCTGAAGACCGCCGCTACAGCTGCAATGCCTGGCGCGACTCTACTGGTTCGACTTCGAGCGTCAGGCCTTTTACTTTTTTTATGCGGACGCGGGCGCCGATCGGGATGCTGTCGCCGGCGCGGACTGCGGCGCGCCATAGTTCGCCGTGGACGAATACGCTGCCAACGGCCTCGCCGGAGCCCACTGGCTCGCGGACTTCGCCTAGTTCGCCTACTAGCTCTTCTCTGCCCGTCGAAACTTTCCAGGTGCGCGAACGCAGCACCAGGCGCATGAGGATGATTACGATAATGGCGAACGGAATCACTACGGCGAGGGCGGTCCAGAGGCTTACGCCCATGCCCGTCAGCGGCGATTTAATGAGGAAGAGTGCGCCTAGAACCATGGAAATCACTCCGCCGATACCGAGGACGCCATGCGTGGGAAATTTCGCCTCCAGCACGAATAGGACGAAGGCGCAGGCAATGAGCAGCAGGCCCGCGAGATTTATGGGCAGCATGTGCATTGCGTAGAGCGCGAGCAACAGAGCGATCGCGCCGAATACGCCGGGCGCGAACGCACCGGGATGGGTGAATTCGGCGTAGAGGCCCAGGACGCCGATGATCAGCAGAATGAAAAACACGTCGGGCTGAACGATGCGTGACAGAAATTTTTCGCGGCCGGTCATATCGCGGGCTACGACTACTGGATGCGGAAGCGCGAGAGCGAGTTTGGTGCCATCAAAGCGCGTGATGGCGCGGCCGTTCAGTTGCGCGAGCAAATCTTCTTTTGAGGAGGTGACGATTTCCACCAGCTTACCGTCGAGCGCTTCTTTATCGCTGAAGGCTTTGGCGTCGGTGACGGCTGTGGCGGCTAGTTCGGGATCGCGACCGCGTTTGCTGGTGTAGCTGCGGAGGTAGGCCGTGGCGTCGTTCACAATTTTTTTGCGCAGGGTGTCGTCAATTTGTACCGGCGAGCCGCCGATTTCGATCAGTGGAGATGCGGCTCCGGTTTCGGTGCCGGGGGACATGGCGGCGACGTCGGCGGAAAGCAAAATGAAAAATCCGGCGGAAGCGGCGCGGGAGCCGGTGGGGTACACGTAGGTTACTACTGGCACGGGCGAGCGCAGGATGGATTGGATGATGTCGCGCATGGAGGTGTCGAGGCCGCCGGGGGTGTTGATAGTGATCAGGATCAGGCTGGCGTGGTCGGTGTTGGCTTGCTCGATTTCGCGGACTAGGTATTCGGAGAGGATGGGTTCGATTTCGCCGTTAATGTGGAGTTCGACCACCGTGGAACTTGTTGGCGATGCCGCGGGCGCGGTGGGCGCGGCTTGCGCGTGAAGAGGCGTGGGGGCGATGAGCGAAAGTGCGGCTAGAGTGGAAGAAAGCAGCAACGAGCGACGAACTGCGCGGGGGAACATTTCGCGAGTCATTATAGCAGCGGTTGCGGCTGGGGCTGTAATGTTCCGGTGGCGGCCCAGTTTCTGACGAGGCGGATCAATGATGGGCCATAGCCCACAGAGCAAAAGCCAGCCCCAGCATTAGGCCGATAAAGAGAACGAGTTGTGTGATGCTGGCGGCTCTCGTCAGTTTCTTCCGACCTAATTCGTCGCGCCTATTCCAGATGCGGAGCCCCCACACAGCTCCTAGAGCCACAAAAATCAGGAACCGACCAACTATTCGATTATACGTTTCAATATGGCGAGTTGTGTACCAATCGAAGAGAGTAATCGCGAGGGCAGTTGAAAAGCCCCAGCCGAGAACGCCCCATACAAAAATGAACAGCGCCTTTCTTGGAGGATTTGCGTGTTCCATCGAGCGAGACACTACACCGAATCGATCCCGGCTCGCAAGAACCGGATAACCGCTGCCGGATTGTTTTTGGCGTTGCCCGCGGCGCTGGCTGCGATTCGCGAAAATTCCAGTCAACGGTTGGGCGAGCGAAGAGAGATCCTTCGCTGCGCTCAGGATGACGACGCGCGTGACTAGCGTGCGCTGTGGTTGTGGCGGGCGAAGAGGTGGCCGCCGCGGAGCCATCTGGCTACGGGACGCCAGATGCGTTCGACCAGGATTTTTTTTGCGTAGGGCCAGACTGCTCCGCCGAGTAGCAGCGCCATGAAGGTCTGCACGATTTTAATGGTCACTTTCCCATCCGCGGTCATAGCCGTTTTTCCGGTGAAGGGCAGCGCGTACCAGAGAGTGGATGGGAGCGCGCTAAAGAGTCCGGCAAAGTCTCCGTTGACGTGGCGTTCGAGGAGCCACATAGAAAACGCTCCCAGCGCCCAGGCGACGACGAACCCCAGAAAAGCGAAGAGCGCGACAGGCTCCTTCATGATGTGTGGGCCGATTTTCTTGCGTTTCCAGCAGAACAGGATGAAGAGGAAGACGGCGATGCCGGCCGCGACCCAGAGCACGTGATGAAGCAGGATCACCGGATCGCGGAAGAAGTAATAGCGCGCGGGGCGGAAGAAGTAGCGTTTCAGCAGGGGCGCGCGTGTGGGGAGATCCACCAGCGCAAGGCGTTTGAGCGCGGGTTCATCACTGGGAAGTTGTGCGCGAATGCTGTGCATGTTAGCGGCGAGGAAGCTGACCATACTCAAGGCGACGGTGTCCATATCGGGATCGTCGCTGGTGACCAAGAGAGCCTCGACACCTACGGTGGCGACGCCCTGCGAGTCTGGGATGCCGGGGCCATAGTCATTTTTGCGAATCATGGTTTCCACGTAGCTGGAATCATTGCTGAGCTGGCTGACCATGCCGACGCTGAGCGGGACGAAGTGTATTTCAGAATTGATATTGGCACCGTCGGGCGGCGCGAGCGCGGCCTGGATATCTCTGGTGGGAACGGCGCCCGTATAGATGATGGCGTCCAGCGCGGGATCCATTTGCTGCAAGGCCTCGAGCGCGCCGCGCAAGGTGTCAATGCCGGCGCGGGATTTGGTGTCCGCAGAAACCAATTCGACATCACTCATTTTCAGGCCTGCGGCGGCGAGCACGCGTTCGGCGGTGAGGTAATCGCCCGAACCTTGCTTGCCTACCCAAATACGATAGCCGCGCAGGTCGGCGACTTTGGAAATGTACAGGTGCGGGCGGACGAGAACGTGAACGGCTTCGGTGAACATGGGGACGATCAGGCGTATTTCGTGCGGGCCCGGGGGAAATTTGCAGGGCAACGAGACGCACGGCGGTAGCGGCGGCTTCTGAAACAGCACGGGGTGGTGAAACCAGGCAGAGTGCGCGACGTCACTCTGCACGATGGCGAAAGCGGCTCTTCCCTCGGAGAGGAGTTGCACGCTTTCGATGGAGCCATCGTCGGGGCATGCGATCAGCGGTTCTTGTTGCAGGTGTTGCGCATTGTAGGCAATCACGATTGCTCGGCCTACCTGGTTGTAGTTGAGGCCGCTTTGCCCGGTGAGCAATCGGTGATCGGGCGGGGCCGCAAGGCAGGTTGTGTCGAGGTCGGCGCGCGCGGCTATGGGCGAGAGCAAGAGGCAGACGAGCAGGAACAGGAATGGAAATTTAACGCGGCGTGGCACTGGCGCCTCCGATGGACTCCTAGGTGAGCAACCGGTGAATTGGAGTCCGCTGCGAAGTTCGGGTGGATTACTTTGGGGGTACTTTAACGCTTGAGCTAACTGACGTCAAGGAAGTGGTAAATGAAACGCGGAGGGCGCAGAGAAAGAAGGAGAGATCCTTCGCTGCGCTCCCTTCGCAAAATCACTCAGGGCAGGCAGGATGACGGCGCGAGTCGGAGGAGGCGAGGCAAAGCTCGGAAAATCCAAAACCGCGGGCGATAGATTCGCGGGCTAACTTTGCGATTCTTCAATTTCCATGCTGACGATTTGGGCGCCGTCGAGACGATAGATGTGCTGGACGGTGCGGTCGAGGATGACTTTGCCGTCCAAATCGCGGATTATCTGATGGACGTGCACGACGATTCTGCCGTCGGGGAGGGTTTCAAAACGCTGCGGCTTGACGATGGGGTCAATCAGATCCCACTGGCGCGTCCAGTATTCGCGGACGGCCTGATGGCCGCGGATTCGGCCGCCCTCGGCGGCATTGGGCCAATCCACATCGGGATGCAATAGGAGCAGCAGGAAATCGAGATCGCGCTCGTTGAATGCGTCGTAGGCAGACTGGATTAGTTCGTTATATGCGAGAGCTGGAGCTGGGCCTGTCACAGTAAGATTCCCCCCGGGAAAATTTCCGTTAATTCTGCATCACTTTCTTTGTTGAACTCGCGTAGGAAGGCGGTTCGTGCAGAATTTCCTGCAACGCGGGATCCTTGATGACTTTGGCGAATGCGGGATCGGTTTGCGCGGCGAGGAATCCGGCGTAACCGTCGTCGCGGGCGAGCTTCAGGTAGTGTGCGGCGCGTTCGGCGTCGCCGGCTTGCGCGTAGGTCTTCGCCACGAAGTAATAGAACAAACCGGGATCGGTGGCGGTGCGCTGCTGAACCACGGTGCCGCCCAGTCCGCGGCGGTCGAAGATGGTGGGATCGAGCGCGAGGGCTTTCTGGAACGAGGCCATCGCTTCGGGAAATTGCTTGTCGGCGAAATAGGCGTAGCCCAAGTTGCTGTACACGGTGGGCAAATCGGCGTGCAGATCAAGGGCCTTGCTGTAAAGGCTGATGGCCTTGGTGTAGTGCTTCTTCTCGTATTCGACGGTGCCGCAATTATTGGCGGCGCTGGCGAATTTCTTGTCCGCATGCATGGCGCGCTTGTAGAAGCGCTCGGAGCGATCGAGGTCGCCCAGTTGCTGATAGGCAACGCCCACTTTGTTCATCAGTGGGGCATTCTTGGGTTCGCTCACCAGGATTTGCATGTACGCGCCGGCTGCGTCGGAATACTCCTTGCGCGCCATGAGGATGTCCGCGCGCATTTCGGCGACTTCGCGCGGGGACAGCGACGAAAAAGGCTTTGGCGTGACGGCAGACTTTTCAGACGGCGAATTCACAGTGGTATCGCTGACTTTGGTTGGAGTCTGTTGTGCGATTGCAGGACAAGTTACAACCAAAACCAGCGGGATGGCAAAGAGAGTCAATCGGCTCATAGCCCGACTCCTTTTTTTCCGCGCCCCAAAGCCTACGGCGGTGGTTTCTGGTTGTCCGGAGGCTTTTTGCTTGACCCAAAGATACCAAAAATCTTGTCGAGAAGCCCCTTTTTCTTTTCGGCGTCAGCATTGGCGGGGGCTGGCTCCTGGGGGTCGCCAGGAGCGGCTGGCTTGGCGCCGGGCTTGTTCGGCTGGACGGAGCCGGGCTGATTTGCAGCAGATGACGGAGGAGGCGGAGGATTGCCGCCTTTGCCGAAGAGATGCGACAGCCAGTTGGAGGGCGTAGACGCCGTTTGGCCGCACATTTCGGTGGGCTCGCTGCCTGCGATGAAGTATTCCTGCACGGACTGCGGGCAGGAGGAGTTTGCTAGCGCGCCGGATTTCGGATCAATCATTTCAGCTATTACGCCGGGAGGCGGATCGAAATCTTCGGTCATTTTGTATTGCGGCAGGGCGACGGCGCGTTTCATGAATTCGGCCCAGATGGGCGCGGCGGACGCGCTACCGGAAAGCCCCAAGTCGCGATTGTCGTCAAACCCGACCCAGATGACGCAGAGCAGATTCGAAGTGAAACCGGCGAACCAGCCGTCGCGCGACGTTCCGGTCTTGCCTGCGGCCTCGGCGGTGAAGCCCATGGAGCGCACGGTGACGCCGGTGCCGCGGTTGATGACGTCTTCCATGATGCTGGTTGTGAGGAAGGCGACGCGCGGATCGAGTACGGCGCGCACGCGCGGGCCGGCGGTCTCCTCGACCGTGCCGTCGGCAGCCAGCACGCTGCGCAGGAAGAGCGGCTCGGCGCGCAAACCGTTGGTGGCGAATGGCGTGTAGGCGGCGGCGACGTCGATGGGCGTCATTTCATAAGCGCCTAGCGCAACGGCGGGCGTTGGTTGGATGTTGGAGCTGAGGCCCATCTGGCGGGTGAGGTTGACGACACGCTGGTAGCCGATCAGCTCGGCGACTTTTACGGTGGCGACGTTGAGCGAATGGATGAGCGCGTCGCGGACCGTGACCGTGCCGTAAAATTCCTGGCCGAAATTATCCGGCGTGTATTCCTTGCCGTCGAATTCAAATGTGGTGGGCACGTCGTCGACGGTGGTGACTGGTGTGACGATGGGCGTGAAGCCTTCGGCGGCGTTGTCAAAAGCCGCCGCATAGACGAAGGGCTTGAAGACCGAACCGGGTTGGCGGTGCGCGAGTGCGTGATTGAGCTGGCTTTCACCATAGTTCCGTCCGCCGACCAGCGCGCGAATTTCTCCAGTGTGTGCGTCCATGGCCACCAGCGCCACTTGCACGCGCGGGGCAGGTTCGCCTTTCTTGGCCCAGGCGGCATAGCGCTTGGCGAGCAATTTATCCACGCCCTGCACGCCCGTCTGGATGGCATCGGCGGCGGCGCGCTGCAATTGGGGATCGAGCGTGGTGTAAATGCGATAGCTTTGAGTTTCCAGATCGGTTTCGGAGAATTTCTCGAGGAGGTGGTCTTTCACCATGTCCACGAAGTAGGGAGCGGAGCCGGTGTTGACGCCGCCATTGACGAATTTGAGCTTCACTTTTTTGGCGGCGTCGGCTTGATCTTGCGTGATGTAGCTGTCTTCCACCATTTGCGGCAGCACGCGGTCGCGTGATTCTTCGGCGCGATCCATGTGGCGTTCGGCGGTGGCGTAGCGATTGGGTGCGCGAATGATTCCGGCTAGGAAGGCGCACTCGCCCAGGTTCAACTCGCGGACATCCTTGCCGAAATAGGCTTCGGCGGCCTCGCCAAAGCCGCGAATGGAGAAGCTGCCGCGGTTGCCGAGATACACTTCGTTGGCGTATAGCTCGAAAATCTGCTGCTTGGAATAGCGCTGATTGATTTCGACGGCCATCAGGACTTCTTTTACTTTGCGGCGCCACTCGCGCTTGGTGGTGAAGAAAAAGCTGCGGGCGACTTGCATGTCAATGGTGCTGGCGCCCTGGGCCTTCTGACCACGGCGCAGGTCGGCGAGAGCGGCACCGAAGACGCGCACGATGTCCAAACCGCCATGCTCGAAAAAGCGCTTGTCCTCGGCCGCGAGCACAGCGTCCACGAGGTCCTTGGGGAGATCGTCGAAGCGGACGACGCGGCGTTTCTCGCGCGAACTGTCGAAGAGGTTGGTGACCAGTTCCGGCTCGATTTCCGCGGAAGCGAGCGGGGCGGCGTCGCTTAGCTCGGTGATTCGCGAAATCGCGCTGCCGGAGAAAACCACGCGCAGCGCATTTCCACCACGGAAATAGGAGTTGGACGACGGGCGGACCTCGACCGTCGCGCCCTTCACCTTGAATTGGCCGAGCGCGCCCTCCGCGTCACCTTCCTGGTATCCGGCGCGGAGAAGGTAGGTGGCCAGGTCACTCGCGTGCATGGTTTCGCCGACGAAAATGTGCCCGGGCGCGGAAAAGACGCGCGAGGTGTTCTGGAAAACCTGGCCGGTAAGGCGCTGGTCAATCAGCTTGCCGAACTGTACGTAGTAATAGGCGAAAACGGAAGTGGCCGCGATGAATAGGAACAGGACGGTGCCCAAGACCGCCAAGCCGACACGCGAGGTCCAGAAGCCCGGGGCGATTCGAATGCGCAATCAATTTCTCCGTGAAATGCCGTGAGACGAACAGGCTCAGAAATGCATTCAGATGATTAGACGCTCGCCAGAGCCAGACGGTTGGGCGGAGCGCGGCGCAGGCACGAGCGGTTCCGCAGGGCCTCGATCAAAATGAATTGTAAATCTAAATTGGATGGCTGTCTGCGTAGAGATGAAATTGATGCGTGAGCTGGTAAACGATTAAATCGAAGGTAACCGCGTAATCCAGCGAAATGGTGACAAGCGAACCGTCGGTGGTCACCTTAACATCTTCTTTCTTCGGCGGAAGACCGAGCTCCTGGATTTTCTTGTAGACGTCGTTCTGAATATCATCCGGAGTTTTCCTGGGATAGGTGGAGGTGGCAAAGCGCGCTTCCGTGGTTATGGCGTCTTGCAACTGGTAATTGGCAAAAAATGTTGGGACCATCTTGAAGGCGCAGAAGGCCAGCGCGCCGAGAACGATGATGGTTATGAAGAAGCTGAGCTTCCCCCCGCCTCGTTGTCCGTCGCGAACACGTGTAGCACGCAAAATGAAAAATCCTCCCAAGTGCAAATTCGATAGGGTGATGCTAGCAGTATAGGCCAGCTGCGTACGGCTGGGTTAAAACATTTGTTGTGAATAAGTAACTGGGCCGAGGCGTACGTTCGTACCGCTAGTACGCGCGGGCGAAGATGGCTTTCTCGGTGGCCGGTTCGCCGCAATGAACGCATTTGCCGGAGCCGCCGGGCTGCTCGAGCGGAATGCAGCGCATGGTGGCTTTGGTTTCTTCCTTGATGCTGGCTTCACATTCAGCTTTGCCACACCACCAGGAGAAGGCGAAGCCCTTTTCTACGGCCCGCTTGAATTCTGCGTAATCGGCGGTCTCGTGGGTATTCGCCTTGCGGAACTCCAGAGCACGATCGAAGAGGGCTTTCTGGATTTCTTCGAGCAGTTGCGCCACGGCGGCGGCAATTCCCTGCTGCGGGACGAACGCCTTTCCTTCCTTGCCGGGGCGGTCGCGACGCGCAAGCACTACGGAGTTTTTGGCGACGTCTTTGGGGCCGAGCTCCACGCGCAGGGGCACGCCGCGCATTTCCCAATCGTTGAATTTGAAGCCGGGACTGGAGGCTTCGCGCTCGTCGAGCTTCACGCGGATTCCGGCGGCGACCAATTCCTTGCGGAGTTTGTGCGCGCATTCGAGGACGCTGGATTTTTCTTCGTCCGTTTTGAAAATGGGGACAATCACCAGCTGGATGGGAGCGAGGCGCGGCGGGAAAATCAATCCCTGGTCGTCGCCGTGCACCATGATGATGGCGCCGACGACGCGCGTGGAAAGGCCCCAGGAAGTGGTCCAGCAGTGTTGCAAGGTGCCATTTTTATCGAGGTAGCGGATCTCGAAGGCCTTGGCGAAATTCTGGCCGAGGTTGTGCGAGGTGCAGAACTGCAACGCCTTCCCATCGCCCATCATGGCTTCGAGCGAATAGGTGGTATCCGCACCGGCGAATTTCTCAGATTCCGATTTGCGGCCGGGAATGACCGGGACGGCTGCTTCGTTGACGGCGAAATCGGTGTAGACGTCCACCATCTGGCGCGTCTCGGCCTCGCCTTCTTCGGCCGTGGCATGCGCTGTGTGCCCTTCCTGCCAGAAAAATTCCAGCGTACGCAAAAAAAGCTTGGTGCGCAGTTCCCAACGCACCACGCTGTTCCATTGATTGATGAGCACCGGCAGGTCGCGATAGGACTGAATCCACTTCGCGTAGGAGTGGCCGATGATGGTTTCCGAGGTGGGACGAATCACCAGCGGCTCTTCGAGTTCTTCGCCGCCGCCGTGCGTCACTACCGCCAGCTCCGGCGAAAATCCGGCCACGTGCGATTTTTCCTTTTCGATGAAGCTGCGTGGAATCAGCAGCGGGAACGCGGCATTCACGTGGCCGGTGGCTTTGAAGCGGCTGTCGAGCGCCACTGTGATGTTCTCCCACAGCGCCCAGCCGTAGGGACGCACGATCATACAGCCGCGCACGGGGGCGTAATCGGCTAGCTCCGCGCGCAAAACGAGCTGGTTATACCATTCCGAAAAATCTTCCGCGCGCGTTGGCAGTTTCTGGTCAGACATGCAGGGGCAGGCTCTTTTCTGCGCCGGTTTGCGTGCGGCACGCGCACAGTGGCGCGGGCGTGGGCGCGATAAGCAATCAAGGTTAGGGGAGAGTAGGGGCGAAGTCAATCGCGGGAGGAAGTCAAAGGCGCGACAGATGAGCGCAGTTGAGCAGTGACAACGCCAATGACGCTCATAGGAGAAGGAAAATGCGACCACAGCGTGAGTGCGTGAATCAAAGGGTCGAAAAGCACCACCGATTAATGCAGATGAACACTGACAAAGGAAATGATAGACCTTTGCGGAACCGCGACGAATCGGGTGTCGCTCGGGCCCAGGGTCGTGGTCTGCAGACTTGCCTATTCGACTGCGAGAGAAGGGTCTTTTCTGCGTGAGAAAAAAATAATTTCAGTGTAGGCTATTTGACGCGCTGGTCCCGCCGGACTGGTTATCCAAAACTCGAAGGAGTTTTTGCTGATGAAGATTCGCGTTGCCCTAACCGTATTGCCCTTATGCGTAGGTGTAATGATGTTTTCAGCTCCGGTCAACGCGCAAGGCGCCGCGGGAGCAGGCGCGTCTTCGGGTCAGGAGCAGACGACGGCCCCATCGCAGCAGCCAAGCCAGCCCGGCCAGCCCGCCGTACTGTCACATCGTGCAGCGGCAGTGCAGCCCGGCCAGCCCTACGAGCGTCCGACGGAAAAGGACAAACTGCACGGCTATATTTTTGATGCGTTCGGGCCGTACGCCTTCATCAGCGCGGTGACGGTAGCGGGCATCCAGCAGGCCCGCAACAGACCTCCGGACTGGGGTCAGGGCTGGGGCGCGTATGGTGACCGTGTCGCAAGCGATTTTGGGGTCAACCTGGTGACGCAGACGACGCGCTACGGGTTGGCTGAAATTTTCCGCGAAGACACGCTCTACTACCGCTGTGAGTGCACCGGCTTTGGACACCGGCTGGAACACGCTTTGATATCCACCGTCACAGCGCGACGCGGCGCCGATGGTCACCGGACCTTTTCGTTTTCCGCGCTTGCGGCGCCCTATGCCGGCACCGAGGCGGCTGCGTTATTGTGGTACCCGAGCCGATTTGATGCGATGGATGGCTTCCGCATGGGGAATATCAATCTCGCGGTGCAAGCGGGCTACAACATTGCTTTCGAGTTCATTTATGGTGGGCCGCACACGCTGCTCGCCAAACATCACATTCCCGTCGTGTCCGACGTGACGGGTTCCAAACAGCAATAGTTTCTGAGAATAGTTGTCGGACTACAAAAGATGGGCCCGCCGGTGATTTCTCATCGGCGGGCTTTTCTTTTTTGCCGTTTGTTGTTTGGCCGCGCGTGTCGCTAGATTCTTAGCGGTAATCCGGGTGATTGTGGCGCCAGGCCCAGTATTCGCGCTGCTCGGGCGGCGGCATTTTGCGAAAATCGCGATACGGGCGGTGGGTTTCGCCGATCCACTGACGGTAATAGACGACTTCGTGATCATTCCAGGCGTGATAATCGTTGTAGTACGGATCGTAAACGCGGACCGTGGCGTGTTCGGCGCAGCCTGTCAGCAGCACCGGCGAAAGCAGCGCCACACTGAGAATGATCGTTCCCAGCCAACGGTAATTAAGATTAATTCGCAACATTATGATTCCCCTCTGAGCTGCCGCGCTCGTTTGATTGCAAACCGCGCAGAGCTCCGATAAACTCTTGACGAAATTACAAACACGCTGGCGTTGGCAAAGTTGCTGGTAGGCATTGCTTGTCATTGCGAATCCCGGGTGGGTGCCCTCAAATGAAAAATGAAACTCCCGAATTGTTGCGCATGAGCCGCCCGCTGGATGAAGTGGATCCGGAAGTCGCGGAAGCGCTGCGCGATGAAGTGCGGCGGCAGGCTACCGGCCTGGAATTGATCGCTTCTGAAAATTTTGTTTCCGAAGCAGTGCTGGAAGCGATGGGCTCGGTGTTCACGAATAAATACGCGGAAGGCTATCCTGGGAAGCGTTACTACGGGGGCTGCGAAAATGTGGATCGCGTGGAGCGGCTGGCGATCGAACGCGCCACACAGCTTTTTGGCGCGGAGCACGCCAACGTGCAGTCGCACTCCGGAACGCAGGCTAATATTTCAGTGTATATGACCGTGCTCGAGCCGGGCGCGACTGTGCTGGGAATGAACCTGGCGCACGGCGGCCATCTGACGCATGGGCATCCACTGAATTTTTCGGGCAAGACTTACAAATTCGTCGCGTATGGCGTGACGCAGGATACCGAGACGATTGATTACGACGAGATCGAGCGGCTGGCGCGCGAGCATCAGCCGAAAATGATTGTGGCTGGGGCCAGCGCTTACGCGCGCATCATTGATTTTCCGCGCATCGCGAAAATCGCGCAGGGAGTGGGCGCGTTATTTTTTGTGGACATGGCGCACATCGCTGGGTTGGTGGCCGCGGGCGTGCACCCGAGCCCGGTGCCGCATGCGGATTTTGTTTCCACCACGACGCACAAGACCTTGCGCGGGCCGCGCGGCGGGTTGGTGCTGTGCCGCGAAAAATTCGCGAAGGACCTGGACCGCATTACTTTTCCGGGACTGCAGGGCGGGCCGCTGGAGCACATCATCGCGGCGAAAGCTGTGTGCTTGAAAGAAGCTGCGGCGCCGGATTTCCGAGCTTATCAGCAGCAGGTGGTGGCCAATGCCAAAGCGCTGGCTGCGGGATTGAGCGCGCGCGGATTCCGGATTGTTACCGGCGGCACGGACAATCATTTGATGCTGGTGGATATGCACTCGCGCGGAATTACTGGACGCGACGCGGAACTAGCGCTGGAGCGTTCTGGCATGACGGTGAACAAAAATGCGATTCCGTTTGATCCGCTGCCGCCGATGAAGGCTGGTGGAATCCGCATTGGCACGCCGGCGGTAACTACTCGTGGAATGCGCGAACCTGAGATGGAGAAGATTGCTGGGTGGATTGCGGAGGTGCTGACGCATCTGGGCGACGCTGCGATCGAGCAGCGCGTGCGTTCGGAGGTCGCGTCGTTCGCCGCGCGATTTCCGCTTTATTCGCGGCGGCTGGAAGCTGCTGATGCTGTCGGCGCGCAGCACTCTAAAGTCCCCGGTTAAAACAGCGCCTTCAGCGTTGTTTGTTTTTCGCTTGTTGCGCCACCCTCGCTTTCACTAATTTCCTCAGCAGAGTTGTCGGCAGCGGCTTGTCCAGCGGGAACTGGATGGTTCCTTTGGCCGTGGTGAATCCCTTGAGTTCTTTCTTAAACGCCGCGATTACGGCTGCAGTCGGGAACAGGCTGCAATGGTCCGCGAAGGCGGCGTAGCACAGCAGCGGGCCATTAAGTTTGAACGCGGGAATGCGATAGCTGATGGCTTCGGTGGCCTCTGGCGGCACGGCGGAGCGAATGGCCGCGCGCATTTGACGCAATTTCGCGCGCGCGGGTCCCGGAACGCCTGCGAAGTAGTCGTCCACATTTCGCGGAGCGGCGTTGCTAACTTTTGCGGGGTGGTTTTTCGCACTTGCAGTGGGCATGGTTTTTCTCCTTCGCCGTCTTAACGCCGGGACCCAGGACCGTACCTGAAGGGCCGACCGCGAGTTGCCACGGAGCCTGCCACGTGATTGGTTACTTGTGAACCGTACAACCGCATCCCTCTGAGTGAAACCTTCCGTTGCCTTCGACCGTGCCGCCTTTGCCGTACATATTTTTGGGGCGCACCCAATCGCCCAGCGTGTGATACGGGCCGTTTTCGTTGCGGCCCTTGGGCGTCACATCGAGATAGCTGTATGCGCCGAGAAACTGTTCTCCTCCGCGGCCAAACGTGGAATAGGTGTGAAAGATCTGGCCTGCGTCGTCTTTGAAGAAAACGCTGTCGCCAGAGAGGTCTTCCATTCCAAGATTTCGCTGGCCGAAGTTGTAGGACGCGGTTCCTGAGGCGAGCTGCTCGGGCGTGAAGGACACGTTGAAATCGTAATTGAAATCACTGTGGTAGGACGAAACCCAGGGAAATTTCCAACCCATGTTCTTGCGATAGGCTTCGATCTCTTCGATCGGAGCACGGGCCACGGCTGCATACGTGAGATCGTGGTTTTCCAGATGCACCAGCAGGCCTTCCAGGTGGTCCACTTCGAACGCGCAGCCGACACAGTTGTTTTTCTGGCCGGGGCCCATCATGAAATGTTTCAGGAAGAGCTGGCTGCGGCCGTTGAACAGCTGCGCAAGCGTAACTTTTCCGGAAGGGCCGTCGAAGGTGTATTCCTTCTCGATGCGAACCCAAGGTAATGCGCGCTGCTCGGCGCTCATCTGATCGCGCAATTTGAAGAACTCCTTTTCCTTGGCGAGCAGAGCCGTGCGGGCTTCGAGCCATTCGCCGCGGGAGACGACACGATGCGTAGGAGCAACGTTTTCCCCGGTGCCGGTTTCAGTGCGTAGTGTCGCTTTCTGGATTGCTGCTTGGCTTTCACTCATCGTCTACCCTCCTTCCGATTTTTACTGTTGCCTAGGCCGTGGGAACGAGAATTTCGGTGATCAGCTGATCCTCGGGCGTGGTTCTGGGATCGGTGACGTAATTTTCGATGCCGAAGTCCTCACGCACTGGCAGCTTTGTGTCGGCGACGATCTGAAAAACGCGGCCGCAGGCTTCCGGCAGATTTGAGTACGGTCCGGTGAGGACAAAACGGCTGTACTTGCCACCTTTGAATTTTTCATACGCCAGACCCGCGGGCAAATCTTGCGGCGCGGCGGCCAGCGCGACGCCCGCGCGATAAATTTGTGGCGCCACTTTGTACAGGCTCATGTATCCCGTGATTTTGTTTTGTTCCGATACTTTGGCAACGAGCTGATGCATCTGTTGCCAGGCTTGCGGGGCGGTGTTTTGGAAGGGCCCAACTTTCTCGATGAAAACGTAATGAGTTTCCGGCCAGGTAATGACTTCCGGAACTTCCGTGAGTTGCAGGGTGCTTCGTTTTGCAGTAGCCATGGCGTTTTCTCCTTGTGCTTTGGGCTGAGCGAAAAGCAATTCGAGATAGCGGCGCAGGTGGTCAATGCAGTCGGCAGCTACAGCTGCGCCGCCCTTGGCTTTGGCCAGGATGAACGCGCCTTGAATTGCCGCCTGGGTGTAGAGCGCGAGGCTCTGGGCGGTCCAACTCCCTTTCACGTTGTACTGGCGCATACATTCAGCGATGTCCGCTTCGAGCGTGGCGGCGTGCTCGCTGATGCTTTTGTTGCAAGCGTCGCGGATAGCGGGATGCGTGTCGTAAACTTCCTGCACCATGGTGCCGACCAGGCAGGTGAACTCCGGTAATTCGCCCTGCAGGATTGCTTTGCGAAAGTCCACGTAGGCGAGAAGGCGGTCGCGGGGATCGGAAATCGCTTGATAAGGGGCGGATTCGAATACGGCGCTGGTCATGACGCGCCAATGCTCCGCCGCTGCCAGCGCCAGATCTTCCTTGGTGTCAAAATGATGGAAGAAGCTGCCCTTGGTGAGTTGAGCTGCCTCGCAGATGTCATCAACGCGCGTGGCGGTGTAGCCCTTGTAGCGGATGACGTGAAGTGCGGCATCGAGGAACTTGGTTTTAGAATCGTGTTGGGCGTCGATCATCTACTGTTCCAGTCAACGCAGGTAACGTACCTACTGGTCGGTATGCTGTCAAGCTCTTCTTCGAATTGATTTGAGCCGCGGGGGCCCGAACAGTTGAAGGGAGCTCGGTGCTCCATGGAAGCCCCGCAACGACCGGCACGAAGTTCCAATCACAACCACTACTCCCGTTTTGGTACAGATCTGCGGTTTAGGCTCCGCAGCGACACCTTTTCCCCGCTCTAACTCGTGCCTGTGCTATGCCGAAACCTCCATCTGGACAGCCTCTTTGGAAGGGGATTTGCGAGTGCACCCTACCGGGGGAAATGCGCATCATGAGCACCAGTTCGATCGCGGAGTCAGCAACCTGGCCCCATACACTGGAGGCCGCGAGGGATGAAGCGCGGCTGATTCAGGATTCCCTGTTGCCGCGCGGGACCTTGCGCGGAGATGCGTTTGAGGTTGCGTTCCGCTTCGCGCCGCTGGGTGAAGTGGGAGGAGATTTCGCCGACTTTTTCTCCCTGCCGAATGGCCTGGTGGGCATGTACATGGGAGATGTGGTCGGGAAAGGCCTGATCGCGGCGATGTACGCGTCGCTAGTGATGGGTACGATCCGCGGGATCAATAAAACCGGCGAAGACACTGCCGCCGTGCTGGGCCTGCTAAATAAACGGTTGCGCGTGCGTCCGGTTCCCGGGCGTTACAGCTCCATGATCTACGCGCTGTTCAATCCCGGCTCTGGCGAGCTTACTTTTTCCAATGCGGGCGTGCCGCTTCCTTTGCTGGTTTCGGGCAACGGTTGCCGCTCGCTGGGTGAAGGCGGTTTTCCTTCGGGGATGTTTGCCGACGCAGCGTATGAAGTCCACACCGTGCAGCTTGCGCCAGGAGACGCCGTGCTGTTTGCCACCGACGGATTGCACGAAATGCGTAATGCGCTGAACGAGGATCTGAGTTGGGGCAAGCTGGAAGAAATCTGGCAGCAGTGCCGCTGCAAGTCCGCCGATGAATGTCTGGATTTTCTTTTCGATGAAGTGCGCTCGTTCTCGGCGAGTAGCGGGAGCCATGACGACATGACGGCGGTGGTTTTGAAGGTACCCAGTTAGCTGCGGTTCCGGCCCCGGTGCAGGATTGCCAGAAGTGCGCCTCAAACGCCGGATATATTTAACTCCGAGACGACACCCTCACGAATCGCGAACGCGCGCACTGGTCTTTCCTCATGCGGCTGCGGCGAAATGATGAAATATGCGGCGTCTGGGTAGTACGCCCGCTGCACATCTGTCCGCGATGGCTCGTTCGCGCCGTGTGGATGCGAATGATAAATTCCCAGCAACTGCAATCCGGCCCCGCGGATCTCTCGCATCAGGTGGAATAATTCCGCAGGCGCAATTTCGTATTGCGTCGCGGGATCAGCGGCGATGTTGTGCGCGTGCAAGACGCGGGTGATCACGCCTTCGCAACCCGCCAGCAGCCCGCAACGTTCATGTTCAGGCGCGCCCTGCGCGTGGGCCTGAAGCGAAAACAGCACGCCGTCTTGCACCCGAATTACATTTGGCATGAAGACCAGTCTATATCGCAACTCGCGGAAAGAGGAAACGCGCGGCGCCGTTCTTTCGGCGCGCGCATTTCGCGGTCGTGGTGGTGGTGTTAAACGAGATCTTTCAGGATTACTACCGCGGTGCGTCGTGCGGTTCCGCGACGAACAAATATTGATTCAGGAATTTTTCGGCACCGTGACGAGTGATTTGCGCGCCGAAGCCGCCCCAATACAAATCATACGCATGTTCGCCGTACGGAATTGCGATCAACACGTTGGGAACTCCGGCCTGATTCAATTTCTCGACGAGTTCGAGATGCCCCTCGAACGGCACTAAGTGATCATGCTCGCCCGCTGCGATCAGCGTGGGAGGGAGGCCGGGCCGCACATGAAAAATCGCAGAGACGGCTCGATAACGGTCGGGATACTGCTCTGGAGATCCTCCGATGTACTTTTGCAATAAAGAGCGCGCGCTTAGAGAAACCAATTTCGTGTTCATGTTCCAACCCAAGGCAAAATCGTCGGGAGGATAAATGGCGAACACAGCCTTGGGCTGTGGCGCGACACCTCCACAACTGGATTGCACCGTACCATCGCCGAGGCCATAGGCTACTTGCAACGCGAGTCCTGCGCCGGCGGATTGACCCGCGATCAACAAACGATCGGGGGCAACATGATATTCGTCGGCGTGCGCGTTTATCCAAGCCAGGGCACAGGCAGCGTCCTGCGCGGCTTGATTCCAGGTGGGCGGCGGCGCGAGGCGGTAATCAATGTCGAAGACGGTGTAGCCGCGGGCGCTGAGCCAGCGCGACCAATCGGGGAACATGCTGCGCTTGCCGGAAACATAGCCGCCTCCATGCATCATAAGGACGGGCGGCGATTTCTCCGGCGAAGGATATGTCGGCGCGTAGATATCAACGTAAAGATCTTTTCCGTCCGCGTGTGCGTAGCGGATGGTCCGAATCGGGACGTTCGCCGCCCTTTTCCTGACGCCACGCAATTGATCGAGCCACGAAAGCTTCGCGCCGTACAGATTGGCGGCGTGAATTACAAATAGCAACGGGATTAGCGCTCCCAACGTGGCAAGCAGCGCGATGGCAGCCGCTGCGGCGGCAACGCGTCCTGCTCCAAATTGCAGAGCGCAAACCGCGAAAATGAATCCGACGACTCCGGCGATTGCTATGTGCAGCGAAAAAAAAGATTCAAGTAGCGTGGCTATGGGACTCACGCCAGGGATCTGCGGCAACAGCACGCACGCAACTACGAGAGCCGTTAACGCTGTCCAAAACATCGCCAAACCGAGAGCAGCGCGCCGCCCCCAGATTCGCGCACTGCCCGGAGCGGATTTTCGATCGGCTACTGTGGGGCTCATCGCTGCGAAGCGTAGCACAGAGGAAATTTGGATTCCGGAATTTCAGCGTGGTGCCAGACCGCGCACCGCGTGACGTGGGTGAAGATCGGGGAGGAATAGTAAAAGAGAGGGGCGGCTCGCGGGCCGCCCCACGCCCTTAAGGCTGTTACGCTTTTTGCGCTTGGCGGCGCAGGAATGTTGGGACGTCCAGGTCGTCGGCCGGGACCTCGTTCCTCACCTCGGCGACGTTGCGGCTGACTTGCTGGACGACGTTGGTCTGTTGCGGCGCGATATTCCCGGCGGAGGGTTGCTCGCGCGAAGCTTTCCATGTCTTCGGCAGATAGGACGGCTTCTGCTGGGATTTGCGGCCGGCGACATCGCGGAAGCCCGCGGCGATCACGGTGATCTTGACGGACTCCTTCATCGCGTCATCCATCACTGCGCCGAAAATAATATTGGCATTTTCGTGCGCGGCTTTCTGGATGATGGAAGAAGCTTCGTGCACTTCCTGCAGGCTGAGGCTGGACGAGCCGGTGATGTTGATCAAAATTCCCTGCGCGCCTTGAATGCAATTGTCTTCGAGCAGCGGGCTATTGATGGCGCGATTCGCGGCGTCAATCGCGCGATTCGAGCCGGAGGCGACGGCGGTGCCCATCACCGCGTAGCCTTGGCCGGACATAATTGTTTTCACGTCGGCAAAGTCGCGATTGATGATGCCGGGAATGGTGATGATGTCCGAGATGCCCTGCACGGCCTGGCGCAAAATATCGTCGGCGATGCGGAACGCTTCGAAAAAGCTGGTGCCGTGCTCGACGCAATCCATCAGCCGCTCGTTGGGGATGACGATGACAGTGTCCACGCAGCCGATTAATTCGGCGAGCGCCTGTTCGGCCTGCTCCATGCGGCGCTTGCCTTCGAACGCGAAGGGCTTGGTGGCGACTGCGACGGTGAGCGCGCCGAGTTCGCTGGCAAGATTGGCGACGACTGGCGCGGCGCCGCTGCCGGTGCCGCCACCCAGGCCCGCGGTGACGAACACCATGTCCGCGCCGTCGAGCGCTTCGAGAATTTTTTCGGTGTCCTCGAGCGCGGCTTTGCGGCCGACTTCGGGATTCGCGCCCGCGCCGAGTCCTTTAGTGAGTTTCGCGCCGAGTTGTAGTTTTACGGGCGCTTGTGACAACTTCAGCGCCTGTAAATCGGTGTTGGCCGCGATGAATTCCACGCCTTCCACTTTCGCGCGGATCATGCGGTTGACGGCGTTGGAACCGCCGCCGCCCACGCCGATCACTTTTATTTTTGCTCCGTTGGTTGCTTCTTCTGCAAACGAAACACGCATTGCTGATTCTTTTTGCGCCATGCTTCCTCCCCAGTCTTTTACCAAATTCGTTTTGTCCATCCGTTACTTGTTACGCCCCTGCAAACATACTTTTCAATTTGCCCATCCAGCCGTTCGGACGGGATCCGCCGGCGCGTCTGGTGCGCGCGCCGTAGAGAACCAGTCCAACGGCCGTCGAATATTCGGGCCGGGAAACTTCTTCGCTCATTCCGGCGAGTCCGCGCGGAGACGCAACGCGCACCGGAAGATTGAAAATTCGCTCGGCCAGTTCGCACAGACCGCGCAATTGCGCGCCGCCGCCGGTGAGCACGATGCCGGCGGGGATCAGGCCTTCGCCGCCGCCGCGACGGAGTTCGTCGCGAACTAACATTAATAGTTCATGCGCGCGCGGTTCGACGATTTCAGAAAGCATGCGCGAAAAAACGGTGCGCGGCGGACGATCGCCGACGCTGGCGATTTCGATGGGTGCGTCTTCCGTCAGAAGTTCGCGGAGCGCGCAGGCGTGCAGTCGCTTGATTTTTTCCGCTTCGCTGCTGGGAGTGCGCAGGCCGACGGCGAGATCGTTAGTGAAATGATCGCCGCCTACTGGAACTGCAGCCGTGTGACGAACTACTCCGCCAGCGAAAGCGACCATTTCGGTGGTGCCGCCGCCGATATCCAGCAGGCAGGCGCCGAGTTCGCGCTCGTCTTGCGTGAGGCAGGCTTCAGCGGAGGCGAGCGGCTCGAGGACCGTATCATCCACGCGCACGCCGGCGCGGTTAACTGCTGTGACGATATTTTGGGTGGCGGTGCCGGATGTGGTGACGATGTGGACGTTTGCTTCCAGGCGCTGGCCGACCATGCCGATCGCGTCGCGGACGTTATCTTGCGCGTCGAGCGAAAACTCCTGCGGGAGGACGTGCAGGACTTCGCGGTCTTCCGGCAATTGCACGCCGCGGGCTGCTTCGATCGCGCGGCGCACGTCGTCGCGCTGCACGTCGCGCGGGCGCGAGCCTACGGTGATGCCGCCACGGCTATTCACACCGCGAACATGCGTGCCGGCGACGCCGATCAGCGCGGATTCCACGGGGACTCCGACGAGGGCTTCGGCTTCTTCGACGGCGCGGCGAATGGAGCTGACCGCGAGATCGAGGTTTACGATTTGGCCTTTGCGCCAGCCTTTGGATTCGGCCGCGCCGAGTGCGGCGAATTTCACGCTGCCGTCGTCGTCGAGTTCGCCGATCAGGGCGCAGGTTTTGGTGCTGCCGATGTCCAGCGCTACGATGTGCCGTTCCTTCTTCGTCAACTCAGGTGCTCCTTGATGATTGCGTCGCGCGAGGTTCCGTCGCGCAGTTTCTGAAAACCAAAATCAAAGTCGCCCGCCTAAAGGCGGCCGCTACAAAAGCAAAACACTACTGCGACTGCGCGCTCACGTGCTTCGCTGAACTTTTTGATGCACTGTGCTGCGCCGGGTTTGTTTTTGCCGCCGATGTTTTTGCTGGCGCGGCTTTCGTCGCCTTTGCTGGCGCGGCTGACTTTGCCGGCGCCGGCTTTGCCGCTCTTGGCGGCGCTGCTGACTTTGTTGGTGCGGACGGATGCACAACTGGTTGCGCCGAAGCGATCGGATGCGTCGCGGCCACCTTCGGAGCAGCATCTGTAATCGGCGGCGGATCTTTTTTCAGCGCCAGGATGGTGCGGTCGGGATTCACGACCGCTTCGCCGTTGAAGCGCAGGTCCACGGATTCGACCCGGCCTGCTGCGGCGCGCCATTGGCCAATATCGTTCAGCACCGTCAAATATTTGCTTTGGAAATCGCTGTCGCCGAAGTGCACCACGATAGGTGCGTCAGTGTTGCCCCATCCGTCGTTCGCGGCCGCGCCGCCGGAAGAATTCGTGACTTGTAATCCGGAAATCGTGGCACGCAGATCTTTTGCCTCGGTGAGGTCCACTTCGCTCACCTGGTCCATGGCACCGCCGCGCGCGGCTTCCACCTGCTGCGAAAATCCGGCAAACATCTGCATGCGCTGCTCGCGATCTTCGATGGGCATATCCGTGCCCATGCCGGTGATCACCGGAAAATGGAAATTCCCTTTCAGCGGACGGTCGAGGATCACGCCGTGGACATCAACGAGCGCGAGGTCGCTGCCTTCGCGCAAAAATGCGATGGGCGTGCGTTCGGTGATTTCCACTTCGATGCGATTGGGCAGCGCGCGGCGCACGGTGGCCTGCTCGACCCAGGGAATTGTCTCGAGCTGGCGGCGGCGTTCGTTCAAGGGAATGCGCAGGACGCTGCGATTGCGGTCGGCGGCGAAAATTTCGAGCACCCGGCCGCGCGGCACGTACTGATTGCCGGTGATTTGCACTTGATCGGAATGAATCAGCGCCATTTCCGGAGACGCCAGCACGTAGTGACCGAGCGCGTAGCTGGTCGCCGCAGCCGCGAGAGCGATCACGCTCCAAAACGCGACGCGCAGATACGTCTTCCAGGCTTTCTTGCCGAATTTGCGCCGCTTGATTTCCAGCGGCTTCTGACGACGGAGATACTTCGGCTCTTCGTCGGCCAGAACTTCCTGGGGGTAAGCGTCCGCGTCCATGGTTCTCAGTTTTTCCAGAAAATTACCTCGTTCTCCAGTTCGATGCCGTAGGTGACGCGCACGCGTTCGCGCACTTCGTCAATCAGGCGCAGCATATCGGCGCAGCTGGCGTTCGCAACGTTCACGAAAAAATTCGCGTGGCGGTCGCTGACCATTGCATCGCCCACGCGATGGCCTTTCAAACCCAGCTCATCAATCATGCGTCCGGCGGAGCCACCCGGCGGATTCTTGAAAATGCAGCCGGCGCTTTTCTGGTTGAGCGGCTGGCTGGCGCGGCGCTTCTCGTTGCAAATTTTTATCGCCGCCAGAATGTCCTTGAACGGTTTTGTCGGCAGCTCCAACTTCACGCGCAGCATTACGTCATCTGGCGCGAATGAAGTATGGCGATAATCGAATCGAATGTCATCTCCGCGCAGAGTTTCCAGTTTTCCGGTGGAGGCGCGATAGAGCTCGACTTCGCGGACGTAGGAACCGATTTGGGTGCCGTACGCGCCGGCGTTCATGCGCAGCGCGCCGCCGACGCTGCCGGGAACACCGATCAGGCCTTCCATGCCGCCCAAGTCGCGTTTCGCGCAGAACGTGACCATGCCACCGAGGTCGGCTGCAGCGTCAACGTAAGCGGCGTTTCCTTCGACGCGCATTCCGGGCTGCGACGTGGGCAGATGCAGGACGACGTAGGGCAGCTCGCCATCAGCGATCAACACGTTGGTGCCGCCGCCGAGAAAGCGATGCGGGATATTTTCGTTCGCGAGCAGGTGCATCACGTCTGGGATGGTTTCGAATTTGCGCAGCAGTAGTTGATCGGTAATGCCGCCAATGCCGAGCGAAGTTTTTTCGCTGAGTGGCACGCTGGGACGCAGTTCCACGCCGAGTTCTCGCAGACGAGCGCCGAGTTTGTCGCTAATCCGCATTCTGGCTAGTCCACCACCGTCGTCGAAACTTTCGAGCCGAGCAGCATCGCGAGCTGATCGAGCGCGCGGCCGACGCTGCCTGCGCCAATCGTCAGCACCGCGTCGTGCGGGCGCGCTTCACGCAGCAGATATTCAATCGCCGCCTGCATGGTGCTGGTGAAGACCACGTTCTTGTGTCCGGCGCCACGAATGGCTTCCGCGAGTTTTTCTCCGGTGATGTCCGGAATCGGTTGCTCGCCGGCCGCGTAGATGTCCGTCATCACCAAAATGTCCGCTTCGTTGAAGGAGCGCCGGAAATCTTCCCAGAGATGCTGCGTGCGCGTGTAGCGATGGGGCTGGAAGAGCACGAGCAGGCGTTGATAATCGCAGCCACGCGCGGCGGCGAGAGTGGCACGGATTTCGGCGGGATGATGGCCGTAGTCGTCAATCAGCGTGACGCCGTTGAACGTGCCTTTGATTTCGAAACGCCGGCCGACGCCGGAGAATTTAGAGAGGCCGGCGCGGATCAGGTCCGCCGGAACATTCAGTGAGAGCGCCACGGCTGCAGCGGCGGCGGCGTTGCTCACGTTGTGAATTCCCGGCGGCGAAGGGAGATGGAAAATTCCCAAATCGTCGCCGTGATATTTCAGCCGGAATTCACTGGCGAGGCCGCGCAGTTTCACTTCGGCGATGACCAGGTCCGCTTGGCTGGAAGTTCCGTAGGTGATTACCGGACGCTTCACGCGCGGCAGAATCGCCTGCACGTTCGGCTCGTCCAGACACAAAATCACCGTGCCGTAAAATGGCACGCGATTGACGAACTGCAAGAACACATCCTGAATTTCCTCGAGCGAGTGGTAATGATCCAGGTGCTCGCGGTCAATCGTGGTGACGACGGCAACGACTGGCGCGAGCAGCAGGAACGAGCGGTCACTTTCATCCGCTTCGACGACCATGTATTCGCTCTGGCCGACGCGCGCGTTCGAGCCGGCATGATTGACGCGCCCGCCGACGACGAACGTAGGATCAAGGCCAGCGGCCGCGAGAACCGACGCGACCATCGAAGTGGTCGTGGTTTTCCCGTGCGCGCCGGCGACAGCAATGCCGTATTTCAGGCGCATTAGTTCCGCGAGCATTTCGGCGCGCGGAATTACCGGGATTTTCAGCAGGTGCGCTTCGACTACTTCCACATTATCCGTGCGCACGGCCGAAGAAATCACCACGACGTGCGCGCCGTGGACATTTTCCGCATGGTGCCCTTCGAAAATGCTGGCGCCGAGCTTGCGCAGTCGTTCGGTGACCTGCGTCTGCTTCAGATCCGAGCCGGAAACCGCATAGCCGCTGGAAAGAAGCACCTCAGCGATGCCGGACATGCCGCTGCCGCCAATGCCCACCAGATGAATGCGTTGAAAATTGCGAAATGGAACGTTCATGCTCGCACCAGCCCTTCGAGCAGGTCCACAATATCTTCAACGGCGCGCGGACGAGCCAAACGCCGCGCCTGCTCTTCCATTTCCGTGATTCTCCGGGGCTGGTCCAGGAGGGTAAAAATTTCTTTCGTCAAACGTTCAGGCGTTAGTTCGGTCTGGGGCAGCAGGCGAGCGGCACCTGCGTTTTGCATGGCCTCGGCATTGCGCGTTTGATGCGCGTCAGTGGCCGCGCCGAAGGGGATGAAGATGGCGGCACGACCGGCGGCGGCAACTTCGGCCGTCGTGATCGCGCCCGAACGGCAGAGAATCAAATCTGCCTGGGCAAAACGCTCCGCCATATTCTCGATGAAGGGCACAACCTCCGCTCGGAATTCGCGTCGCGCATAAGCCACGCGCAC
>Ga0210390_10000491_pt1 | contig 43222 bp, 38 predicted proteins | sample IncBWH11OmetaG_FD_161050 | JGI IMG/M metagenome (GOLD analysis project Ga0210390, IMG submission 161050) | Forest soil microbial communities from Barre Woods Harvard Forest LTER site, Petersham, Massachusetts, United States - Inc-BW-H-11-O ... | reverse complement strand
GCCCAGCGAAGTTCGATTCGAAAATTGCTGCCTTCCGTCCACCCCAGCTTCGCGAGCGCGCCCCGGAAAGCCGCGAACCAAGACTTCACATCCGGATCGCTCTCCGCAAAGCCGATCAGCACGCCGATGCGCCGCATGGGTTGAGCTTGTTCCGCACGCGCCGCGAGCGACCACGCAGTCGCCGCGCCGCCGGCCAGCGTCATGAAATCGCGTCGCCTCATGCGTCCTCTCTCCAAGCGAGACCGACACGCTACCACATCGTTAAACGAGAGCCACGTTATGCATCACAACAAAACTGAGCGGCTGATGACGCTCCGGGTCATTCGCGACCGAACGGGCGGGCCTCAATCGTTGGTCGATGTCAGCTTCTCTCCGAAAGCAACCCGCTGTCGGCTTCGACATCGCTCGCCGACGCGATTGCGATCTTCGCGGTCGCGGCCTACGGTGTGTTCTTCCTCGCAGCCTACGCGCTGCCGGAAACGCGGGGCCGGGTTCTGCGCGCCGACGCCTAAGAGGCCGTTTCGAAATTGGTTGTCAGGCGGCTAGCTCATCGAGCAGCGCCTTTGCCTCCTTCAGATCGCGCGTATCGAAGCCTTCAGTGAACCAGCCAAAGAGAGCCGCGAGCGTCTGTCGTGCTTCGTCCCGTTTCCCTTGACGGCTTAATAGCCGAGCCAGACTCGCCGAGGCGCGAAGCTCCCAAGACTTCGTGTTCTGCCGCCGGGCGATTTCTATCGCATGACGGAACGCAAGCTCGGCATCCCGCTCAGGGCCCGGCCCACGCGAGAGTAGCAGTAACTCCCCCTTGAGCCGGTACAGCTCTGGGTCCATAAGCCGGGACCCAGTTCGCTCGGTCATTTCGAGCGCTTTGCTAACTGTAGCGAAGCCCTCGTCAGCTTTCTCGTATATCAGCTCTATCGCTGCCAAAAGCCCGAGAAAATACGGAAGGTAAAGCTCGTTTTGGGCGCGATAATTGCCAATGGCTCCTCGAAGCTGGGCGACGAGACCAACGTCGTCGACCTGTTCTGCCTGAGCCCAGCTGTCCAATACCTTTCCGAATTCTAGCCATTGTGGAAAGCCGTGCTCGGTCGAGAGAACGATCAGGGATTCAGCTATCTCCCGGACCGCCGGTGCCTCTCTGCGAAGCTGATGAATGATCCCAGCGAACGGAAGCTCATTCACGAGGGTGCCGATATGGCACAGCTCCCTTGCCATCGCTATGCCTGTGCGGCTGCGCTCCACGGCTTTCTGCGAGTACCCGAGAAACCACAGGGCCATCGCTGAGTGCATGCGGCAGCACACCCCCGGATCATGATTGCCAAAAACAAAGGCCAGCGACTGGTGCTGCTCCCGATCATAGAGCGCCATTCCTTGCTCGCCGTGCGTTCGAGCCTCCTGTGGATCGCCGACCCAGAGCGTAGTTGGACACATTGCGTGGTGAGCCTCGAGCAGGAGCGCCCGATCGTTCAATCGTTGAGCCACTGTGAGAAGTTCGTCGGCAATCGGGCGAGCCATGTCCCATCGTTCCCGTCCTACGCTATTCAGCCATAGCCCCCAAAGAGCCTGAAACAGCTCGACGGGTTCCCCGAGTTGTTTGCAAAGTTCACGGGCCCGTAGGTACGCTGTCTCAACTTCTGGCGCGCCAAAACCGCGCGTCGATTGGAGCGCCGGGCCGAGCTTCGTCAACGCCTTCAGCTCCGCTTCGCAACGCTGTGCTGTTTCGGGCTGTTTCTGCAACAGCTCTAGTGCCCGGCGGAAATGCCGCGTTGCCTCTGCATTGGCGTCGCGCTTAACAGCCCATTCCCCTGCCAAAGTCCAGTAGCCGACAGCCTTCTCTACCAAGCCCGCTTCCGCGCAGTGCCGCGCCATCAGCTCGGGTTGCGACTCCGCGATCTCCGGGAATTGTCCCTCCAGCGTAGCCGCAATTCGGGCGTGTAGTTGCTGCCGCCGGTTGCGAAGCAGCGTACCATAGGCTGCGTCCTGAACCAGGGCATGTTTGAAAAGATAGCTCGCTTGCGGCGGCACACCCTGCCGGAAAAGCAAACCTGTAGTCACGAGACGGTCGAGTGCCGATTGAAGTTCCGCCTCCGGCTTACGCACCACAGCCTGCAGGAGTGCATGAGAGAACTCGCGCCCTACTGCCGCCCCAATCTGTGCGACTTCCTTCGCCGGTCCGAGCCTGTCAAGCCGTGCCGTCAACGATGCGTGGAGGCTTGCAGGCACGCCAATGGACGGCGACGGAATAGTTGCGACCGCGCTCTCAGCTGCCCCTTCGCCTTCGGCTTCCAACACCGCCTTCGTCATTTCTTCGACGAATAGCGGAATGCCATCGGTACGCTCGGCAATGTCTTGTCTGATGCTCTCCGGCAACGATTCGTTGCCCGTGACCCGGTCAATCATTGCGGCTATTTCGCGCTCACCGAGGCGACTAAGACTGAGTGCCGTGGCATAGGATCGTCCGATCCACGGCGGCTCGAACTCCGGACGATACGTAACGATCAGTAGCACCCCGAGCGTTGTTAGCCGCTCCACCGTCCTACCAAGCACTTCGAGGCTTGTCGGGTCGATCCAATGTGCGTCCTCGAAAATCATCAGGACTGGATTGGAACGCGACAGCGCTTCGAGTTGCGCGGTTAGCGCTTCGAGCGTTTTCTGTCGACGCTGCCGCGCGGTCAACTCGAGAGCCGGATAACGTCCATCGTTTGACAACGAAAGCATTTCAGCAATCAGTGCGGCGTCCTGGTGCGACGCAAAGCTCTGCGCCAGCAGGGCATCGAGTTTGTCCAGCTTTGCTTTCGCCGTGTCTTCGCGCGCGAAGCCAGCGGCGCGCTCCATCTGACTAGTGATAGGGTACAGCGCGCTGTCGTTGTGCTGAGGCGAGCAGAAGTAACGCATGCGCGTGTTTGGTTCGGACGCAAGCCGTTCCAGCAGCGCAGTAGTCAATCGAGACTTGCCGATGCCCGGTTCGCCGGAGAGCAACACCACTTGGCCTTCACCGGTCTTTGCTTTCGACCAGCACCGCAGTAGCAATTCGAGTTCTTCATCCCGCCCGACAAGTTCCGTCAGCCGGGTGGCGTGAAAAGCCTCGAAACGGCTCTCCACAGAAGACGGTCGCAATGCTTCCCAAGCGCGCACAGGACCTGAGATACCTTTGAGTTCCTGAGGCTCAAGATGCTCAAGCTCGAACAGGTTGCCGACGAGCTTGCGGGTACTTTCGGCAATCACAACGCTGTTCGGCTCCGCAACGCCCTGCAAGCGCGCCGCAAGGTTCGGCGTCTCACCCACGATGGCTTGCTCTTGGGAAGCGCCCGAGCCGATCAGGTCGCCGACGACCACAAGACCCGTTGCGATGCCGACCCGGGTCTGCAGGGGCGCCTGGGTCTTCAGGGCACTCACGGCAGCGACCAACTCTAGCGCCGCGCGCACGGCTCGCTCTGCGTCGTCCTCGTGCGCTTGGGGATACCCAAAGTACACAAGGACCCCATCGCCCATGTACTTCGCTACGAAGCCGCCGAAGCGCTGAACGGTCTCCGCGACGCACTTCTGGTACGCCGAAATGACTTCACGCAAATCCTCTGGGTCCATGCGTGCCGACAACGCCGTGGACCCAACGAGGTCAGAGAACATCACCGTCACCTGACGGCGCTCGGCGCGGTCTTCGGGATGTACGCTTGGGGCACTCGACGTGGTCGCGGGGGCAACGGAGGGCGCCTTAGCGCTCGTGTCGCTGCGCGGAGCAGCGATAGCTTCTAGCAGCTTGAGCCGGTGACCGACTGACGTGACGCCAAGCTCCTTCAGCGTCTCGTGCGTCAAACCCGGAAGAACCGTCTCGTCTATGTCATTCTCGCGGAAGGCTGCCTCGTACTTGCCGAGGCCCAGGCTCCGCAGCCAGACCACAATGTCCATGACGGCGCCCCACAATCAGGGGGTGGCGCACATAATCTGCCGGGGCGTTTGCAGATCTGCGAGAAGAAGCGGCCCCGGCTCACCTCAAGCGTCGGCACCGAGCTTCTCGAATGCTGAACTCTTCAGCCGGTCGAGGTCGCGCTCGCCAGAAGCCGCCTGCTCAAGAATGTGCTCCGCTACTTTAAGCGGCGTGACAGTCTTTCGCATTACAAAACGATGATCGCTGACGACCTCGTTCAACGCCTGCCGCATGACGGCAACCGTGGATGCATCGTATCTTTGTTTCAGCTCAGTCATCGTCGCTGTTCCTAGAACGCTTTTGTGAAGGGATGATGAGCTGAACACGGCTCGAGCGCGGCAGATCATTGCTAGATTTTGGCACAAGAAAATTGCCCAAAATGTGTTTTCTTTTTCTACGTGGCTTCTGCCGCGCTCTTCGGGCCGATAGTTGTGGCCTCCTGACCAAGTCGCGGAGCCGGTTCACTTCGCGCGTCTGAATAATGAGGTTGGTTATCGCATCGGTCGAGAATGAATGGTGTCGCTGATGAATACTCATTTGAGGCCCCATACTAACTAACGCTAAAACTACGGTACGATTGCCCAAAACGCTGGCCTTAGTACATGCGGCAAACTTTCGTGCGGCAAACTGTCGTCTTTTAAAATTGACCACTCGTCCTGGCGATTGGAAAGGGGGCCATGAACTAACCTACGGCCTTGTCACGAGGCGAATACCGATCCAGCAAATATCCCAGACAGTTCGAGGGATCAGACCCACGCTTAACCATCGGGTCAACACCCGCTCGACATAAGCCATGTTGCCCCGCGATCAAAACGCGCGCGACGAAACGTAGCATTGCATTTTTGGTCGCAGAGGCACGTCCTTTCGACAGTGGGGATTTTCACAGTGCCAGGCGTGCTTTCGCCGTACTGCTCTTGCGGAGCGGCTCATATCGTTCGCGATCTCTGCCGTCCCGCGGTCGAAAACACCGTTTCAAGGGAGGAGAAGATGTCGCTAGGTCGTCGGGATTTTCTTATAGCTACCGGAACCGCCGTGGTTGGGCTCGTTGGTGGGTCATTGAATGGGGGTTGTGCCCAAGCCCGCGCACCAGTTTCAAAAAATCAGGTGCCAGGATTCTATCGATTCAGTCTCGGACAGTTCCAACTCACGGTCGTGAGCGACGGCACATTTGCTTTTCCAGCGGAGGTGCTCTGGCCGGAAGCAACCAAAGCTGAACGTGACGCCGTCCTTGTGTCCGACTTCCAGCCCACTGACATGTCTACCCTCCAGGTGAATGTGTTGGTCGTGAATACGGGCGATCAGCTTGTCCTCATTGACGCAGGCTCCCGCGGAAAGATGCAGCCAACCGCGGGCCGTCTGCTCCAGAACCTCGCGTCCGCCGAGATCAAGCCGGAGGATATCGACACGATCCTGATCACACATGCCCATCCGGATCACCTATGGGGGGTCGCCAACGCGAGCGACACCGAGCGGACTTTTCCAAACGCTGAGTATGTGATTGGCGAAGCGGAATTGAACTTCTGGATGCAGCCCCAGCACCCGTTGGCCAGTGATGCTTTTTGGGGCGGCATTTATCGCCAAAACATGAAAACAATCGCGGCGATCAAGGATCGCATCCAGACTGTGAAGCCAGACGGCGAGGTGGTCCCGGGCATCACGGCGATAGCTACACCCGGGCACACGCCCGGGCACACCTCGGTGCAGATCGCGTCCGGTTCTAACCAGCTTCTTTGTACTGCAGACGTCGTTGGGAACCGCGCTGTCGCGTTCCACCACCCCGATTGGCGCGGCGGGTTCGACTTGGATCTCGACCAAGGCGCGAAGACGCGCCGAACCTTCCTGGATCGATGTGCGGGTGAGAAGGTGATGGTCTCAACCTATCATCTCCCGTTCCCCGGAGTTGGCCATGTCGTTCGCACCGGCACAGCGTTCAGCTGGCTTCCAACCGATTGGCGCTGGGAGGGCGTAAGTCCCACTTGAGGTCACCCGCCCAGCCAGGTGCCGGCCTGAGCAGCGTGGACGAAGGCGGTGATGACCAAGCTTGGGCTGACACTCAACGAGGCTAAAACTTCGCTGAGAAATGCCCGACAGGAACGCTTCGACTTCCTCGGCTACTCGTTCGGCGTGCATTGGTTTGAGACGAACGGGAAATGGTATCTGGGCGCGAGCCCGGAGTGTACAGCGGCTCAAGACAAGGGTCGGCGAGCTTCTGGTGCCGAGCAATATCGATCCATGGCCAGAAATACGCGACAAGCTGGTTGCCCCGCCCTATCTTTGGAACGTGTTTCTAGTCGCGCTCTCTTAGCTGCGGCTTCTCGTGCAAGACCGCATTTAACATCCAAGTTCGGGCGCAAGCCGAAGCTGTCGGACTATCAGCGGGCAGAGGCCATCAAGCGCCGCGCTGCTGGCGCGACCCTGGCCGAGATCGCCAAGTCCTACGCCGTCGACATTTCGATGATCTCCCGATTGGCTCCGGGCTTCCGTAGCCCTTTCGAGGCAAGCGCCGCATGAAGCGCGGCAAGGCGTGATCCGGTTGACCAGCGCTTCTCAGGCTTGCGCTTCAACTTCAGGCAGGTGCCGCTTCAACTTCAGGCAGGTGCCGAATTTCGGCGCCGACGGATGACGACTCCTTCAGGCGCTCGCCCTGGCAGGCTGAGAGTCCGAGTGCCGTCAGGCTCAAAAGCAACGCGATTATGCTTCTGCTCATTTGTTTCTCCCGCGCTTGTCGCGAGTATACAGCCGAGCTCGAGCCGATTGACGGAATGTTGCTGGACATACTCGCGGCGATTGCCAGGAAGAACTACGGGGACCGCCATCGATTGTGCCAAGCTTGGTTTGCGCCATCCTGCCCGGGGCGGCGCGACCCCAGCCCCGTCACCTTCTCCGTGGTGGCGGGGCCTTTTTGTGCCCGCCTGATCCGCAGCGGGGCACGTTGATCCTATTCGTCCTCTTGCCCCAAAAGCTGTCGTCTCGGGGCTCCCAATTCCGTCAATTGTAGCGGCTCGATCCATCACTGGGGAAGGGGAGTACATGTCGCCTTCGGGTCAATCGCGTCATTTGGCTGTCGGCTGACCACTTCCGGTCTTCCCCCAACTCCGGATATTCTTAGCGCCCGTCGGCATGTCTCAATCATATCATCCTCCGGCTCAGGGAACGATACCGACCTGCCTTGCGGCATCGGCTCGTAAAAAAGGACAGATTAGTTGATGAACCAGCGACGCCGAAGGAATTTTTCAGTATCTTTTGGGCGTGTAGTGCTCTGTGCCGAGGAGACCTTTGCTTGTCTAGGGAGCGCATGGAACGGCGCTTAGCGGCCATTCTCGCGGCCGATGTGGCTGGCTACTCGCGTCTTATGGGTGCCGACGAAGAGGGAACGCTCGCACAATTTAAAACCCACCGAAGGGAATTGGTCGACCCGAAGATTAGCGAGTACGCAGGGCGGATCGTAAAGACAACCGGCGACGGAATGCTGGTGGAATTCGCAAGTGTGGTGGATGCCATGCGGTGCGCTATCGAGGTGCAGAAAGGTATGGCCGAGCGCAATGCGTTAGTGCCCGAGTACAAACGAATCGAGTTCCGGATCGGCATTCACCAAGGCGACATCATTAGCGACGCCGGTGACACCTTTGGTGATGCCGTAAACGTCGCAGCCCGTCTTGAAGCGCTCTCAATTCCTGGAGGCATTTGCGTATCTTCGCGAGCCCAGGAAGACGCTCTCGGCAAGCTGGATGTAGCCTTCGAAGATATGGGCGACCGGCAGCTAAAGAACATCTCCAAGGCGGTAAGAGCGTATCGAATAGAACTGACTGGCGTGTCGCCACAATTTGCACGACAACATCTCGCGCTTCCCGACAAGCCGTCCATAGCCGTCCTGCCGTTCGCTAATATGAGCCGCGATGCGGAGCAGGAATACTTCGCCGATGGTGTGTCCGAGGACATCATCACAGCTATTTCCAAACTACATTGGTTTTTCGTCATCGCCCGAAATTCGTCGTTCGTCTACAAGGGAAAGACGGTCGACGTAAAACAGATCGGGAGCGAGCTCGGCGTGCGCTACGTGCTCGAGGGCAGCGTAAGAAAGTCCGGAGAACGGGTGCGCATCACTGCGCAACTCATCGACGCTTCCAACGGCAACCATATATGGGCGGATCGCTACGACGGCGACTTGAGCGACGTCTTTGCCTTGCAGGACAGGATTACCAACAGTGTTGTCGCCGCCATCGAACCTCATCTGTTGGAGGCCGAGAGCGTCCGCTCGCAGCACCGGACACCAAATGATGTCCGCGCCTGGGACCTGTTGATGCAGGCGAGCTTCCTGTTCTGGCGGCTAAATAAGACAGACGGTGACGCCGCAATTTCCATTCTTAGGCGCGCCACCCAACTCTACCCCGACTATGCGCCTGCCCACAGCATGCTCGCTTTCGCGATACTGTTGCTTGGGTATCTAGGATACGTCGATGTACAGGCGAATGAGGCCGCCGCACTGGCAGCCCGCGCCGCCGAACTCGATCGCAACGATCCGTGGGCCTATGTCGCGCTTGGATTTGCCGCATTCGCTGAACGACACACCGATGAATCAATAGCCCATTTCCAGCGCGCCCTGAATCTCAATCCGAACTTTGCTGCGGCTCATGGCTATCTCGGTTGGACACTGTCATTCGATGGACAATCCGACAAAGCCATCGTTCACTCGCAAACCGCAATTCGCATGAGCCCGCACGATCCACAACAGGTGATTTTCCATGGCGGGTTGGCAGCGGCGCACTATCTCGCTGGTAGCTATGATGAAGCCATCAATAGCGCACTTAGTGTCTTGCGGTTCCGGCCGACCTTCAATGGGGCCCGCCGATTGCTGGTAGCTGCTTTGGCCCAGGCCGGGCGTCTCGACGAGGCACAGAGGGAACTCGAACGGCTGAGAAACTTTCAGCCCGATATTTCGCTCGCCTGGATCGAGAAGAATGTGCCCTACACACCAGGCCCAATGAAGAGCTACTTGGAGGGTTGGCGCAAGGTTGGTCTCAAGTGACGGACCTCTTTAGATCTCTGCTAAGGGTCCATTCGCGTCGGTTTGGGCGTGCACCGACGACTTCCGCTCTACCCTGATTTTCACGCCCAGGCTCAGTGCGCGACAAGCGGACAGCCGCCTTCGGCCAACGGCCTGAACGCCTGATCGCCCGGAATCGTGGCGAGGATCTTGTAATAGTCCCAGGCTCCCTTCGATTCCGGCGGCGTCTTCACCTGCGCAAAATACATGTCGTGAACCAGCCGGCCGTCCGCGCGCAGCCGTCCGTTTTTGACGTAGAAATCGTTGACAGGCGTCTCGCGCATCTTCGCCATCACGGCCTTGGCCTCGTCGGTGCCAGCCGCAGCGACGGCGCCGAGATAATGGCGGATCGCCGAATAGACCGCCGCCTGCGGCATCGTCGGCATCCGGCCGTGCCGTTCAAAGAAGCGCTTCGACCAGGCGCGGGTTTCATCGTTGCGATCCCAGTAGAATGCGGTGACGAATTTCAGCCCTTGGGCTGCCTGCAGCTCCATGCTGTGCACGTCGGAAATGAACACCAAAAGCGAGACGATGGTCTGGTTTTTCGTTAGTCCAAATTCGTTCGCCTGCTTGGTGGCATTGACCATGTCGCCGCCGCCATTGGCGAAAGCCACGACCTTCGCGCCGGAGGCCTGCGCCTGAAGCAGATAGGAGGAAAAATCCGCGGTATTGAGCGGATGACGCACGCTTCCCAAAACCTTTCCGCCCGCCGCCTTCACCGCGGCCGTCGCGTCGGCCTCGAGCGAATGGCCGAAGGCGTAGTCGACGGTGATGAAGAACCAGCTGTCGCGGCCTTCCGCCACGATCGCCTTCGCAAGGCTCGTGGTCAGCGCGTAACTGTCATAGATCCAGGACGCCTCCGTCGGCGTGCACGATTTGCCGGTAAAAGCAGTGCTGCCGACCGCACCCGCGATCGCGATGCGGTTTTTCTCGTAAGCGAGTTGCTCGACCCCCAACGCGACCGCCGAATGGTCGAAGCCGATCGCCATGTCGACGTTACCGACCTCGAACCATTCGCGCGCGATCGCAACCCCGACGTCGGATTTGTTCTGATGATCGGCGAACACGATCTCGACCGGTTTGCCGAGCACGGTGCCGCCGAAATCCTCGACTGCCATCCGCGCCGCCACCACCGAGCCCGGACCGCCGAGATCGGCATAAAGACCGGATTGATCGTTGAGCACGCCGATTTTCACGACATTGTCGGAGACTTGCGCGCGTGCGTCCGCGGCGCCAAGGCCGATTGCGGCCACGGCTGAAACCAGCACAAGCGGAAATCGCATGACGCCCCTCCCCAATCGAATGCGCGAGCCCTTCTTCGGGGCGTGTTCGGAGAGCCTAGTGTCCCGATTCCGAAGTTCGTATCATTCACGCGGCATATTCGTCTACGAACTTCGGAATCGAAGGACACTAGAAAATCTACAATTCTAGTGTGGCTCTTGGTTCAGAAGTCCGCATGACGAACCCGTGGCAACAATGATGCGGACTTCTGAACCGCCACACTAGGTTCGGCTTGATCGGGGCACAAGCTCTGCGGCCGGACCGGGGGACGCGGTCGTCAGACCGTCTTCTCCGGCCAGCGGCAGAGATCGTTGATCAGGCACACTTCGCAGCGCGGCTTGCGCGCAAGGCAGGTGTAGCGGCCGTGCAGGATCAGCCAGTGGTGGGCGTGCAGCATGAATTCGGGAGGCACCACGCGCTCGAGCCCAAGCTCCACTTCAAGCGGCGTCTTGCCCGGCGCAAGTCCGGTACGATTGGCGACGCGAAACACATGGGTGTCGACGGCGAGCGTGTGTTCGCCATAGGCCATGTTGAGCACGACATTGGCCGTCTTGCGTCCGGCCCCCGGCAGCGACTCGACTTCAGCGCGGCTGCGCGGTACCTCACCACCGAATTCGCTGATCAGCTTCTCCGACAACGCGATGACGTTCCTCGCCTTGGTGCGGTAAAGCCCGATGGTCCTGATGTAGTCGCGCAATTTTTCCTCACCGAGCGCCGCCATCTTTTGCGGCGTGTCGGCGACCTGGAACAAGCTGCGCGTGGCGCGATTGACGCCGGCATCGGTCGCCTGTGCGGAAAGCACGACGGCCACCAAAAGCGTGAAGGGATTGAGATGTTCGAGCTCGCCCTTCGGTTCGGGATTGGCTTTGCGGAAACGGCTGAAAGCCTCGTGAATCTCGCCCTGTGTCCAGGGCCTTGGCTTGCTTGCGGCCTTGCGCGCGCGCCGCGGTTTCGCCAGCTTTCGCTTCGAAGGTTTTTTGGAGGATTTTGCGGAAACCCTCATGGCGCCTCCAGCCTTGCCCCGGTTCTTGCCTTGGTCTTTGCCTTGGCTCCTGGCGGATTTCGATGCGGAAACTGAGCGGCGGGTGATTTTCGGCATGTTCCGGGTATACTGAGGCGCCATGACCGCAGGCAACGATTTTGATCCTCACCCACAGCCGGAATTGTTCTCCGCGCTACTGACGCCGCACCGCTCGCTCAATCACACCGGCTTTCTGGTGGTGATGGCGTTTGTCAGTGTGATCAGCTTTGCCGCGGGCTTCGCCTTCCTGATGATGGGCGCCTGGCCGGTGCTCGGCTTTTTCGGCCTCGACGTGCTCGCGATCTATTGGGCGTTCCGGGTCAATTTCCGCCGTGCCAGGGCCAGCGAGGAGATCAGGGTAACGGCGTCGGAATTGCGCTTCCGCCGGATAAGCCACCGCGGCCATGTGGTGGAATACGTGCTCAATCCGCTGTGGGTGAAGCTCGACCGCAAGACCCACCCCGAATACGGCGTGGAAAAGCTCTATCTGCTTTCAAGGGGCCGCCGCGTGGCCATTGGAAGTTTCTTAGGCCCTGACGAAAAAGCCAGTTTTGCCAATGCCTTGGCGGTCGCCCTGCAGGCCGCTCGGCGCGGGGTGACCTATAATCCGGTGTTGTAGCAAATCCTGTCCCCGCCCAAATCGGGAATCGGGTGGTTTGGACGAGGCTTAAGGCCTACATCAGGCGCATGATGAACCTTGCTATCAACGACCACCGCCTCACCACACCCGGCTCGCAGATCGCAGCGCTGCGCGACTATGATTCGGTGCGGCGAGCGATTGCGTTTATCTCCGAGCAATGGCGAGCCCAGCCGACCATCGAAGCGGTGGCGGACGCGGCCAGCGTCACGCCGGACGAACTGCACCATTTGTTTCGCCGCTGGGCCGGGCTGACGCCAAAGGCCTTCATGCAGGCACTCACCCTCGACCACGCCAAGAATCTGTTGCGCGAGTCCGCCAGTGTGCTGGATGCCGCGCTTGACTCCGGCCTTTCCGGCCCCGGACGGCTGCACGATCTCTTCGTCACCCACGAGGCGATGTCGCCGGGCGAGTGGAAGAACGGCGGCGCCGGCATGACTCTGCGCTTCGGCTTTCACGCCTGCCCGTTCGGCACGGCTGTCGTGATCGCCAGCGATCGCGGCCTGGCGGGGCTCGCCTTTGCCGATCCCGGCGAGGAAGCCCCTGCGCTGGCCGACATGCAGCGGCGCTGGCCGCGCGCAACCTATGTCGAAGACCAGGTGGCTACCGCACCGATTGCGCGGCGCATCTTCGATCCAAAGCTTTGGCGGCCCGACGAGCCGCTGCGGGTTGTCCTGATCGGAACCGATTTCGAGGTCCGGGTTTGGGAGACGCTGTTGAAGATCCCGATGGGTCGCGCGGTCTGCTACTCGGATATCGCCAACAAGATCAAGAGCCCGAAAGCCTCTCGCGCGGTCGGCGCGGCGGTCGGCAAAAATCCGATCTCGTTCGTGGTCCCCTGCCATCGCGCGCTCGGCAAAGGCGGCGCGCTGACCGGCTACCACTGGGGCATCACCCGCAAACAGGCCATGCTCGGCTGGGAAGCCGGGCAGCTGGGAGTGCATTGAGGCGAACCTGGTGGTCTTGAAACCTCCCCCGCACAGGCTTTTGACCCCCACCCCAACCCTCCCCCCTTCAGGGGGAGGGAGCGCTAGCGCTCCAGCCGCTTCCACATGATGGCGGTGTCGCACGGCCTGCCGTCAGGAAACAGCGCATAGTCCGGCACAATCCCGGTTTGCTGCCATCCGGAACGCAAGTAAAGGCGATGGCCGTTCTCACCGGGCACGGTATCGAGCACCAGAAGCCAGCGGCCGCGCGTTCGCGCTTCCTCCTCGATCTGCACCATCAGGGCTGCGCCGATGCCGCGGCCGCGCACGGAGCGGTGTACCAGCATTTTCTTGACGTCGGCACGGTGCGGCTGGTTGGGCGGCGTGTCCAACCCTAGCTGTACGGTGCCGACGATCCTGCCGTCGAGTTTTGCCGCCAGCAAAACCGTGTCGCCGGCCGCGACCGACCCCGCGACTTTGCTGAAAAATCCAAGCGCCTGACCGAGTGAGAATGGCGCCATGAAACTGACGCTGGCACCGCCCGCGACACAGTCGACCAGCACATCGGCAAGCTCAACCAGCGCGACATCGGCAACCGGCGCGGCCAGCGCGACGATCTCGGCCCTTGCGCTCACGCCAGATCGAGCTTGGATGCGACGGTGGAGTCCGCGTTCAGGTGATAGACCACGGGAACGCCGGTGGCGAGTTCGCGCTTCAATATGCCTTCGGGCGAAAGCTTCTCCAGCACCATGATCAGCGCGCGCAGCGAATTGCCATGGGCCGAGACCAGCGTGCGCTCGCCGCGCAGCACACAAGGCAGGATTTCCTGGACATAATACGGCAGCGCACGCGCCAGCGTGTCTTTCAGGCTTTCACCGCCCGGCGGTGCCACGTCGTAGGAACGCCGCCAGATATGCACCTGCTCCTCGCCCCATCGCCTGCGCGCGTCGTCCTTGTTCAGCCCCGACAGATCGCCGTAGTCGCGTTCGTTGAGCGCGAGATCCTTGCGAACGGGCAAGCCGGTCTGGCCGAGCTCGTCAAGCATCAGATCGAGCGTGTGCTGCGCGCGAAGCAGCACTGAGGTGAAGGCGATGTCAAAGACAAGTCCCTGCGCCTTCAATTTGCGAGCGGCTTCCGTGGCCTCTCGGATGCCCTGCTCCGTCAGGTCGGGGTCCTTCCAGCCGGTGAACAGATTCTTCAGATTCCATTCGCTCTGGCCGTGACGCACCAGCACGAGAAGACGATCGCCCATACCTGGATTCCGTGTTCGAATTTGATGGATTAGAAATCGGCGAGCCCGAGCACGTCCGCCATGGTGTAGAGCCCGGGTTTCTTGTCGCGCGCCCACAACGCGGCCTTCACCGCACCTTGCGCGAACATGGTACGGTCCTCGGCCCTGTGAGTGAGTTCGATGCGCTCCATGGCCCCTGCGAAGATCACGCTGTGATCTCCAGTGACGGTGCCGCCGCGCAACGAGGTAAAGCCGATGTCGCCCGAGCGGCGTGCGCCAGTGACGCCATCGCGGCCTCGCGCCGAATGCGCCTCGAGCGCGATCTTGCGGCCGCTGGCGGCGGCCTCGCCCAGCATCAACGCCGTGCCCGAGGGCGCATCGATCTTGCCGCGGTGATGCATCTCGAGAATCTCGATATCGAAACTCTCGTCGAGCGCCTGCGCCACCCGCTTCACCACCGCCGCGAGCAGATTGACACCGAGGCTCATATTGCCCGACTTGACGACGATGGCGCGCGAGGTGACGCTCTTGATCACGGCGTCATCGGACCCAGACAACCCGGTGGTGCCGATGACATGAACCAGGCCACGTTCGGCGGCGATGGCGACATTGGCAATGGTGGCGCCGGGCACGGTGAAGTCGAGAATGCCGTCGGCATTGGCCGACATCGTCCAAAGATCGGCCGACAGCAGCACGCCATTGGCGGGAAGTCCCGCAAGCACGCCGGCATCCTTGCCCAAAAACTCCGAGCCGGGGGCTTCCAGCGCACCTGCCAGCAGCGCGCCCTTGGTCTCGGAAATGACGCGTGTCAGTGCCCGGCCCATCCGGCCGCCGGCTCCGGCTACGATCAAGCGCATCTCGGACATTACTGGTTCCTCTCGGGATCGTTGTAACCGGGAGAAGGGGGTTCCGGCAACCGAGAGCGCATGCCCGGTCAAGGCTGCGGGCCGTCATAGCCCTCGATGATGATGAGGTCGACAATCGAATGTGGCTGCCGCACCTTGATGTTGGCCTGATATTCCGGGGAATTGTAACAGGCGAGCGCGGTCTCATAATCGCGGAATTCAATCACGACGTTTCGCGCCCGGCTCTGGCCTTCGACGGCTTTTAGCTGGCCGCGCGAACGACAAATCGGCCGCCGAACTTCTTGAAAATGGCGGGATTGGCGGCGGCGTAAGGCTTGTAACCCTCGTCATTATGGACGTCGACGCGCCCAATCCAGTACCCTTTTGCCGTCATTGTCGTTCTCCCTGTTGATTAAGCGCCGCGTGCGCAATCTCGGCCTGGATCGCTTCGGCTGCCGCCTTCGGCTCGGCGGCTTCGATCACGGGACGTCCGACCACGAGATAATCGGCACCCGCCGCAATGGCGCGCGCCGGCGTCATGATGCGTTTCTGGTCGCCGGCATCGAGCCCGGCCGGGCGGATGCCGGGTGTCACCAGGCTCATCCCGGCGCCAACGAGCTTGCGCAGGGCGCTTGCTTCTTCCGGCGAACACACAAGCCCGTCGACGCCGAGCGCGTGAGCCTGCCGCGCGCGCTCCTCGACCAGCTCGGAGACGGGAAGGCGATAGCCCGCGGCTTTGAGATCGCCATCGTCATACGAGGTCAAGACGGTGACGGCGAGGATTTTCAGCGAGGATTGCCCGCGCGCTTCGATCGCCGCCTTCATGGTCTGCGGATAGGCATGCACGGTCAGGAACGTGGCGCCGAGCGCGTTCAGGCTTTCCACGCCGCGCGCCACCGTGTTGCCGATATCGTGCAGCTTGAGATCGACGAACACCTTCTTGCCGGCATCGTTGAGCCTGCCGACCAGCGACAATCCGCCCGCATAGGCCAGCTGATAGCCGATCTTATAGAACGTGACGGCATCGCCAAGCCGGGTGATCATGGCTTGCGCCCGCTCGACATCCGGCAGGTCGAGCGCCACGATCAGTCTGTCGTGGGAAGGTATGGCGGACGGCTGCATGTCACCTCACGTCAGACGCTGCGAAACGTCGATCAATTGCCGGACCAGCGCGTCGAGCGCCTCGATATCGGCCGGATGTTTCAATTTGTCCATATCGTCATAGGCCTCGCCGGCGAACGACAGCGCCAGCTGGTTCGGGATTACCAACGCCTGGCAGGCGGAAAGGATCGACCGCAGCGCCGCCAGCGACCGCGATCCGCCGAGCCTGCTCTGCGAGGCGGCCGCGATGGCAAACGCACGGCCGCGAAAAACCTGGCCGCGCGTCTCCTGGGGGTCGTGGACGCGGCTCACCCAGTCGATGGTATTTTTGACCAGCGGTGGAACGGAGGCGTTGTATTCGGGCGTTACGATCAGGACGCCGTGATGGACGCCGATCATGCGCTTGAGATTGACGGCGTTCTTGGGCACACCCGATCTCGTCTGCAGATCGCCGTCGTAGATCGGCAAGGGAAAATCAGCCAGCGAGATACGGGTCACCTCGGCGCCGGCCTGCGCGATTTGATAGGCGGCGACCGCCGCGAGCTTCGCATTGAGCGAGCCGGTGCGGAGTGAGCCGGGGATCACCAGGATTTTCAGCGCAGCCATGATTGAAAATGGTTCGGGACCAACCCGCGAGCAGCGCGGGCTATCTAGTGTCCCGATTCCGAAGTTCGTATCATGACGTGGCACACTCGTTTACGAACTTCGGAATCGAAAGGACACTAGGAAATTCTATAATGCTAGTGTGGCTTTTGGTTCAGAAGTCCGCATGATGAACTCGCGGGTAGCATGATGCGGACTTCTGAACCGCCACACTAGCGCTTCCGATACACCCAGACGCGGGCCGGCGGAAGGTTCATCCAGATCCGCTCCGAAGCTTCCGTGGAAACGCCGGGCAGCGATTTCGGGATTGGCGGGGCGACCGAATAGGTGAACTGCACGAAAGGTGCGCCAGGCGCCAGCGCCTGGAAGGCGTCGCGGATCAGCTTCAGGCGCGTCTGCATCGGCTTGGTGACGAGCGGCAGGCCGGAGACGACGGCGGACGCCGGAGCGCCGAGCACGTTGCGCAGCGAGTCCCGCAGCGTAAAAGCATCGCCCTGCACCACCTTCGCTTGCGGGTAACGGTCGCGCAGCAAGGCGCAGAAGCCCGGATTATATTCGACCAGCACCAGCCGCTTCTGATCTACCCCGCGCTCGATCAATGCCGCGGTGATCGCGCCTGTTCCCGGACCAAGCTCGACGACCGCGCCTGACGAATTTGCGTCGACATACTGAGCCATGGTGCGCGCGAGCAGGCGTCCCGAGGGCATCACGGCGCCGACGTGAAGCGGCTTCTCGATCCATGTGCGAAGAAATCGAACCTCGTCATCGAGACGAGGTTTCTTCAACGCGCGCACGGTCGATTGCATTGGCATGTCGCTACCAGGCGGGACCGCGTTTCGCGGCATTGTCAGAAAATGGTCATAAACAGGTATAGGTAGCTGGCGATACGGTCAAGCCGGACCCGTCCTCACCGGCGGCGGAGACGTGCAGCGGCTTCGCGATAACACCCTGCGCTGATTGTCCTTTTGGAACGCAGCCCTTTGCCGAGCGCACTTTAGGTATTCGCGCGGCTGCCGAAGAAATCCTTGACCTTGGTGAAAAATCCCGCGGCTTCCGGCTGGGTCGCACCGGAAGACAGTTTTTCAAATTCGGCCAACAGCTCCTGCTGCTTCCTGGTCAAATTCTGCGGCGTCTCGACCATGACCTGGACGTACATGTCGCCGGTCTGGCGCGAGCGGAGCACCGGCATGCCCTTTGACGCAATACGAAACCGTCTGCCGGATTGCGTCCCTGCAGGAATTTTCACCTTGGTCTTGCCGCGGTCGATGGTCGGCACGTCGAATTCACCGCCGAGCGCGGCGGCCACCATCGAGATCGGCACCCGACAATGCAGATCGGCGCCGTCGCGCTGGAAGAATTCGTGGGCGGCCAGCGACAGGAAAATATAGAGATCACCCGAAGGCCCGCCGCGGATGCCGGCTTCGCCTTCCCCGGCGAGCCTGATGCGCGTGCCGTCTTCCACACCCTGGGGGATATTGACCGCCAGCGTGCGGTCGCGGGTCACGCGGCCGGAGCCCGCGCATGACGGGCACGGATCCTCGATCATTTGTCCGCGGCCGTGGCAGCCCGGACAGGTTCGTTCCAGCGTGAAAAATCCCTGCGACTGCCGCACGCGCCCGGCGCCGCCGCACGTCGCGCAGGTCTTCGGCTTGGTGCCGGCCTTGGCGCCGGTGCCCGAACAGGATTCGCAGGTAACCGAGACGGGAATCTCGATCTGGGCGGTCTTGCCCTGGAAGGCCTCTTCCAGCGTGATTTCCATGTTGTAGCGAAGGTCGGCACCGCGCTCGCGCCCGCCGCCGCGCCCGCGCTGGCCGGCCATGCCGAACAAGTCTTCGAAAATGTCGGAAAACGACGACGCAAATCCCGCGCCGAACCCGGCGCCGCCGACCCCACCCTGCTCGAACGCCGCGTGGCCGTAGCGGTCGTAGGCGGCGCGTTTTTGATCGTCCTTGAGAACTTCGTAGGCTTCGTTGATTTCCTTGAAACGTATCTCGCTGGCGGCATCGCCCGGATTCCGGTCAGGGTGCCATTTCATCGCGAGCTTGCGGAATGCAGCCTTGAGCTTGGATTCGTCCGCGTTTCGTTCAACTTCAAGGGTTTCGTAGTAGCAGCGCTTGGTTGACATCCTTCAAACCCGCCCGAAGTTCATACTGGTGTCCCGGTTCTGACATTCGTACCCCGTTGCGGCGAGTTCGTTTACGAATGTCAGAACCAAAGCGACACCAGCTAAGTTAGATTCCAGTGTGGTTTTGGATTTGACATTCGATTTGAGGATTCGCCGCGACGCCGAATCGAATGTCAAATCCACCACACTGGTCGCGAAGGCATGCCTCACAATGCCGCGTTCGGCTTAATGAAAAATAACCCTCATCCTACGAGACGCGTGCTCGGCAGAATGAGGGTCATGATCATGATTCGCCGCTTAAGCAGACTTCTTGTTATTCTTGTCGTCGTCGACCTCGGTAAATTCCGCGTCGACCACGTCGTCCTTCGCAGCGCCCTTGGCCGCCGCTCCTTCGGCCTGTTGCTTGTACATCGCCTCGCCGAGCTTCATCGAAGCCTGCGCCAGCGTGTTGGTCTTGGCCTTGATCGCCTCCGCATCGTCGCCCTTCAGCGCTTCCTTGAGGTCGCTGACCGCATCCTCGATAGCGCGGCGCTCGGTGTCGGCGATCTTCGAACCATGTTCGGCCAGCGCCTTCTCGGTGGAATGCACCAGCGCGTCGGCATGGTTCTTGGCATCGACCGCTTCGCGGCGCTTCTTGTCCTCGGCGGCGTTGGCTTCGGCGTCCTTGACCATCTTCTCGATATCCGATTCGGACAGGCCGCCGGATGCCTGGATCCGGATCTGCTGCTCCTTGCCGGTCGCCTTGTCCTTTGCCGACACATTGACGATGCCGTTGGCGTCGATGTCGAACGTGACCTCGATTTGCGGCATGCCGCGCGGCGCAGGCGGAATGCCCATCAAGTCGAACTGGCCGAGCATCTTGTTGTCGGCCGCCATTTCACGCTCGCCCTGGAAGACGCGGATGGTAACGGCGTTCTGGTTGTCCTCGGCGGTCGAGAACACCTGGCTCTTCTTGGTCGGGATCGTGGTGTTGCGCTCGATGATGCGGGTGAAGACGCCGCCCAGCGTCTCGATGCCGAGCGACAGCGGGGTCACGTCGAGCAGCAACACGTCTTTCACGTCGCCCTGCAGCACGCCGGCCTGGATCGCGGCGCCGATGGCCACGACTTCGTCCGGATTGACGCCCTTGTGCGGCTCCTTGCCGAACAATTGCTTGACCACTTCCTGAACCTTGGGCATGCGGGTCATGCCGCCCACCAGCACCACTTCGCCGACCTCGCCCGCGGTGAGGCCAGCGTCCTTCAGCGCCTTGCGGCAGGGCTCGATGGTCTTCTGGACGAGGTCATCGACCAGCGCCTCGAACTTGGCGCGCGTCAATTTCATCGTCAGGTGTTTCGGTCCCGACTGATCGGCCGTGATGAACGGCAGGTTGATTTCCGTCTGCGTGGTCGAGGACAACTCGATCTTGGCCTTTTCGGCCGCCTCTTTCAGGCGCTGCAAGGCGAGCTTGTCGTTGCGCAGGTTGATGCCCTGCTCCTTCTGGAATTCGTCGGCAAGGTAGTTGACCAGCCGCATGTCGAAATCCTCGCCGCCGAGGAAGGTGTCGCCGTTGGTCGACTTCACCTCGAACACGCCGTCGCCGATTTCGAGAATCGAAATATCGAAGGTGCCGCCGCCGAGATCGTACACCGCAATGGTGCCGGATTTCGTCTTGTCGAGGCCGTAGGCAAGCGCGGCCGCGGTCGGCTCGTTGATGATACGCAGCACTTCAAGGCCCGCGATCTTGCCGGCGTCCTTGGTTGCCTGGCGTTGCGCGTCATTGAAATAGGCGGGAACGGTGATAACGGCCTGCTCGACCTTCTGGCCGAGATGGGCTTCCGCGGTCTCCTTCATCTTTTGCAGGATGAAAGCGGAGATCTGCGAGGGCGAGTAGGTCTTGCCGTCGGCTTCGACCCAGGCATCGCCGTTGGATGCCTTGACGATCTTGTAAGGGACGAGTTTCTTGTCCTTTTCGACCATCGGGTCGTCGTAGCGGCGGCCGATAAGGCGCTTGACGGCGAAGAAGGTCCGTTCGGGATTGGTCACCGCCTGGCGCTTGGCGGGTTGACCGACGAGGCGCTCACCATCGTCGGTAAAGGCCACGATCGACGGGGTTGTCCGCATGCCCTCGGCGTTCTCGATGACTTTCGCAGTCTTGCCATCCATTACGGCGACGCACGAATTCGTGGTGCCGAGATCGATCCCTATGACCTTTGCCATGGTCCTGATATCCTTCTTTTGCGGCAGGTTGGCTGGGCCCTAGTGGAGTGGATTTGACATTCGCTAACCACCAACCGGGGGCTCGAAAGCGAATGTCGAATCCGAAACTCCACTAGCAATCTATATTGCCAGTGGTCCTTTTGATTTCAACATTCGCAAAACTGCCTGCCTAGAGGATGCGAATGTTGAAATCGGACCACTTGCGGCGCACCAATCCAAAACCCCCAACGATCAAACTACTCGCGATATTGCGACGGTGAGCCTCATATAGGAGAGGGTGCAGGCCCCGCAAGGAGGCCGGCGCAACCTTCATCCGCGAAATCCCTCTATCTTTTAAGGTTGTTTCAGCTGGGGCCGTCTCTGCAGTCGTGCCCCGGGGCAAGATCGAGGCCGCACCCGACGCCGTCGTAAGGCGCTGTTGCCGGGGCGGCAAAAACGTTAAAAACCGGTGAAAATGTTCCGGGAGTCAGGCCGACCCCGGCAGGGCCACGACCACCGAACGGCCGCAATGCAGACCGAGAACAGTGCCGATGAAGCACCTCCGACTATTTTCCGCCCTCGCCCTGCTCGCCGTCGTCCATGGCCCGGCGGCGGCCGCAGAGCCGGTTTTTCCACCGGGCTCCCGGGTCGGGATGACCCCGCTGGTGGGCCTTAACCCGGCCAAGAACTTCGCCGGTTTCGAGACCGAGGACCAGAGCGTCAAGGTGCTGGTGGCGGAGCTTCCGCCGGAAGCCTATGGCGAGGTCATGAATGCGCTGAAGAGCAATCCGGCGGTCGCCAGCGCCATCAAGCCCGAGAGCCTCGAAACCGGGGCGGGAAAGGCCTATTACACCACCGAAACCGGCAAGGATGGCACCGGCACGGTGCGGCGCTATTCGATGATCCTGCAAGGCGGCACCTTCTCCGGCTATGTCGCCGCGCGGGTTCCGGAAAACGCCAGCAGGATCTATACCGACGAGGCGATACGGCAGATGTTTTCCTCGGCCGTCGTCCGTAAGGAGGTTCCCGCCGCCGAGCAATTGGGGCTGATGCCCTTCAAGGTCGGCGAACTCAGCGAGTTCAGGAATGTCCGCACCTTGACGCCGGGCGCGGCCGTTCTTCTCGCCGACGGCGACGAGAAAGGCGGTCTCGAGGCGGCGCCCTTCATGGTGATCGGCGTGATGGGGTCGGCTCCGGCACAGCCTGGCGATCGCGGCCGCTTCGCCGAGCAGGCCGCAACCTCCATTCCCGGCTTGCGCAGTTTGAGGATCACGACGTCCGAGCCGCTGCGCATTGACGGCACGGCCGGCTACGAGACGCGGCTGGATGCGATCAGCGCCAAGGACAATACGCCCGTGACGGTGGTGCAATGGTTGCGATTCGGCGGCCAGAGCGCGCTGCGAATCATCGGCAGTTCGCCGCGCGAGCAATGGGCCCAGGCGTTCCCGCGATTTCGGGCCGTGCGCGACGGTATTCAGCCGCCCTAGACCGGTTGGGCGCCTGCCCCGGCGGCAAGCGCCTTTACGATGGTCCGCCGACCTGATTTGCTGTAAGCGCGAGCGCTCGAAAGCGAGAGGGAGGTGCGACATGCTGGACCGAAGGCAATTTGTGGCCGGCCTCGGCACGATGGCCGTCATGACCATCGCTGCAAGATCCGCCTGGGCAGCGGCTTCGATCAAGATCGACGATGCGTCCGCGCTGCTGGTCATCGACGTGCAAAATTGCTTCCTGCCGGGCGGCAGCCTGGCCGTGAAGGGCGGCGACCAGGTCGTTCCCGTGATCAACCGCCTCGCCAAGGGATTCGCCAACGTCGTCCTGACTCAGGACTGGCACACGCCCGGTCACGTCTCGTTTGCGTCTTCCCACAGCGGGAAGAAGCCGTTTGAAACCATCGATCTTGCTTACGGCAAACAGGTGTTGTGGCCCGATCACTGCGTGCAGGGGACCGAAGGCGCCGGTTTGTCGAAAGACCTGTCGATACCGCAGGCCGGGCTCATTATTCGCAAGGGATACCACCAGGACGTCGACAGCTATTCGGCCTTCACCGAAGCCGACGGCAAGACGACGACGGGACTTGCCGCCTATCTCAACGCGCGCAAGCTGCAGCGCCTCTTCATCGCCGGGCTCGCCACCGATTTCTGCGTCGCATGGACGGCACTGGACGCGCGGAAAGCGGGCTTTGAGGCCTACGTCATCGAAGATGCCTGCCGTGGCATCGACACGCAGGGCTCGCTCGCCAAGGCCTGGGCGGACATGGAGAAGGCCGGCGTCAAGCGCATCCAGTCGAGCGATATCGCCGTTTGATTCTCAGTTTTGTTCCGCGGCGTTTGTCTTGGCACCGCCCTTGGCGACGGCAACAAGGGCCGGACGCAGCACGCGCTCGCCGATCATGTAGCCGGCCTGAACGACCTGCACGACCGTGCCCGCAGGCACCGACGCGTCGGGAACCTCGTACATCGCCTGCTGAAAATTCGGATCGAATTTCTCCCCTGAGGGATCGAATTTCTTGACGCCGTTTTTCTCAAGCGCGTTGAGCAGCGAGCGTTCGGTCAGCTCGACGCCTTCGATCAGTGCTTTGAGCATCGGATCGGCGGATTCCCTGGTTTCAGCGGGGACCGCGTCGAGCGCCCGCTGCAGATTGTCCGCAATCCCGAGCACGTCGCGCGCGAAGCCGGTGATGCCGTAGGTGCGCGCGTCGGCAACTTCCCTGGCGGTGCGCTTGCGCAGATTCTCCATCTCGGCAAGCGTCCGCAGCGCCTTGTCGCGCAAGTCGGCGTTTGCTCTTGCCAGTGCTTCCGCCGATCCTTCCTCGGGATCGTCGGGCATGATGTAGGGCCTGGAGACCACCGGCTCGTTGTCTTGTGCCGGATTGGCCGGATTGTCCTTCTGCCCGTTTTGATCGGTCATCACGCTGCCTTCTGAAGATCACTGGGAATGGTTGCGAATGCTAATGGAGTGGATTTGAAGTTCCTATCGGTATCGCGGCAAGTTCGTGATAGGAACTTCAAATTCAAAGCCGCTACTCAAATCAACAAGTTGCCAGAGCTCCTTTGATTCCGAAGTTCGCATCAATGGTCGCCGCGATCGCTTGCGAACTTCGGAATCGGAGACTCTAGATTCTCATATTTGCTAGTGGTCCTTTTATTCTGACATTCGCAAAGGTGCCCGCTGCGAAGGGAAGCGAATGCCAGAACCGGACCACTAGCGCGGATATCGTGCTTTAGGAGCAGAAAATCAAGCGGCGCGCGGTATCCGGCAGACGTCATCGCCGGACCATTGGCGCGCGGGGCACATCCGAGAATCTCGAGATTCCAGGCCTGGTCCGGAGCCTGTCATCGGGCCGCGCTTCGCGCGGACCCGTTGGGACCGGAATGACGTAGACCACCCCGAGATCATGCGCCAAGCATCCGGCTGACGATGCGCGCCGCATAGTCGACCGTTGGTATCACGCGCGCATAGTTGAGCCGGGTCGGCCCGATCACGCCGAGCACGCCGACGATATGGCCGCCGGCATCCCGATACGGTGCGATGATGGTGGAAGAGCCCGAGAGCGAAAACAGCTTGTTCTCCGACCCGATGAAGATCCGCACGCCGTCGGCGCTTTCGGCGCGGCCCAACAGATCGATGACCCCGCGCTTGGTTTCGAGATCGTCGAACAGCAATCTGACGCGCTCGAGATCCTCCAGCGCGTGCAGGTCTTCCAGAAGATTGGCATGGCCGCGCACAATGAGTTGCCGATTTTCGCTTTCGCCGCCGGACCAGCTCGCGATGCCCGCGGCGATCACCTTCTGCGTCAACTGATCGAGTTCGGCGCGGCCTTGCGCCAATGCGGTTTCAAGTTCGAGGCGCGCTTCGGCCAGCGTCCGGCCGCGAATCCGCGCATTCAGGAAATTGGTCGCTTCGGTAAGTGCGGAAGAGGGAACGCCCGGCGGCAGGCTCAACACGCGATTCTCGACCTGGCCGTCCTCGCCGACCAGCACGACCAGCGCGCGTTGCGGCTCGAGCCGGACAAACTCGATATGCTTGAGCCGCGAATTGGATTTGCCGGTCAGCACCACCGCGGCGGCCCGGGTGAGGCCGGAAAGTCGCGTCAGCGCTTCGCCAAGCGCCGCCTCGACCGATTGCGCCTTGCCGACGGAAGCAAGCTGGCTCTGGATCGACTGCCTCTCCGCTTCGGTGAGATCGCCGAGCTGCATCAGGGCGTCGACAAAAAACCGCAAACCGATTTCGGTCGGCAGCCGGCCTGCCGAGGTATGCGGCGCGTAAATCAGGCCGAGCGCCTCGAGATCCGCCATCACGTTGCGCACCGAGGCCGGCGACAGCGGTACCGCGATCAGGCGCGAGATATTGCGTGAGCCGACGGGTTCGCCGGTGGCGAGATAGCTTTCCACGATCTGGCGGAAGATGTCGCGCGAGCGCTCGTTGAGCTGGGCAAGCCCGGCATGCGACGTGATCAGGCCGATCGGTTCGTGTTGGGCCAAATCCAAACTCCTAGTGTCCCGGTTCTGACATTCGTATCCTGTCGCGGCGGGTCCGTTTACGAATGTCAGAACCGCGGGGACACTAGCAAATGTCAGATTCTAGTGTGGTTTTGGATTTGACATTCGCTTTGAGGACTCGCTGCGATACAGAAGCGAATGTCAAATTCACCACACTAGCAACAGCCGACCCGATTTTGTCCCTCCGAAGAGCCGGTGACAAGCCGGAAAGCCCTTGCCGCTGTCGGCCGGCGCACCTACAAGCACGCCCAGCGAAAACCCTTGCCGGAGGACTTCCCATGCGGCCAAGCCGCCGTGCCCCTGACGAACTGCGCGCCGTGACGTTGGAACGCGGCGTCGTCAAATATGCCGAGGGTTCCTGCATGGTTAAATTCGGCGACACCCATGTGCTGGTGACGGCGACGCTCGAGGAGCGGTTGCCGCCGTGGCTCAAGGGCCAGGGCCGCGGCTGGGTCACGGCCGAATACGGCATGCTGCCGCGCGCCACACTTGAACGCACCCGTCGAGAGGCCTCCGCGGGAAAACAGAACGGGCGCACCGTAGAGATCCAGCGCCTGATCGGCCGCTCGCTGCGCGCCACCATCGACCTGGAAGCGCTGGGCGAGCGCCAGATCACCGTGGACTGCGACGTGCTGCAGGCCGATGGCGGCACGCGCACGGCCTCGATCACCGGCGCCTGGGTCGCGCTGGCCGACTGCATCGGCTGGATGAAGGCCCGCAACATGGTCAGGGGCAACGTGCTGCGCGACAACGTTGCCGCGATTTCCTGCGGCATCTATCAGGGAACGCCGGTGCTCGATCTCGATTATGCCGAGGATTCGGCAGCCGAGACCGACGCCAATTTTGTCATGACCGGCGACGGACGAATCATCGAGGTGCAGGGCACCGCCGAGAAGACGCCTTTCACGCAGGACGAATTTCTCTCGCTGATGGCGCTGGCGCGCCAGGGCGTGGCACGGCTCGTCGACCTGCAAAAACTGGCCGTCGCCTGATTTTCAACCAACCGACCAAACGCATGCATCGTCAAATCAAAGGCCGTCTCGTGATCGCGACCCACAATCCCGGCAAGCTCGCCGAGATGCGCGAACTGCTGGCGCCGCATGGCGTCGAGGCGATTTCGGCCGGCGATCTCGGCCTTGCCGAACCCGAGGAGAGTGGCGACAGTTTTGTCGCCAATGCCCGCATCAAGGCAACTTCTGCCGCCAGAGCCGCGGAGTTGCCGGCCTTCGCCGACGATTCCGGTATCGTCGTCGATGCGCTGGATGGTGCGCCCGGCATCTACTCCGCTCGCTGGGCCGGAGAGAACAAGGACTTTAACGCCGCCATGACCCGGATCGAGCGGCTGTTGCAGGAACGTGGCGCGACGCATGAGCGAGAGCGAGGCGCGCATTTCGTTTCCGCGCTCTGCGTCGCCTGGCCCGACGGCCACCTCGAGGAGGTCGAGGCGCGCGTCGATGGAACTCTGGTCTGGCCACCGCGCGGCACCGCCGGTTTCGGCTACGATCCGATGTTCCTTCCGGACGGGCACAGCCGTACCTTCGGCGAAATGAGCTCGATCGAAAAGCACGGCCTGCCGCCGCTCGGAAAAGGGCTGTCGCACCGCGCCCGCGCCTTTGTCAAACTGGCGGAGATCTGCCTTGACTAGTACCGCCGATCTGAAGTCCCTGCATCACAAGCGGCGAGTTCCTTTCAGGGACCTCAGATCGATAAGCGGTACTGGTATCAATAAGTTTGCTGGTGCCCGCGACTTTCCGAAGTTCGTGAAAGGTGGGTGCTGAGGTGGAGCACGAACTTCGGAAAGCGGGCACTAGCACTGGCGAGGCTTTCGGCGTTTACGTGCACTGGCCGTTCTGCCTGTCGAAATGTCCGTATTGCGATTTCAACAGCCATGTCCGCCACGCGCCGATCGACGAGGACCGGTTCGCGCGCGCCTTTGCGCGCGAAATCGCAACCTCTGCCGCGCGCGCAGGCGATCGCGAGGTAAGCTCGATCTTTCTCGGCGGCGGCACGCCGTCCCTGATGCAGCCGAAGACCGTCGGGGCGATCCTGGATGCGATTGGCAGCAACTGGCGCGTGGCGTCGGAGGTGGAAGTCACGCTGGAGGCCAATCCCACCAGTGTCGAGGCCACGCGTTTTGCCGGCTACCGTGCAGCCGGCGTCAACCGCGTGTCGCTGGGGGTGCAGGCGCTGGACGATGCCTCGCTCAAGACGCTTGGGCGCCTGCACACCGCACGCGAGGCGCTTGATGCGGTCGCGATCGCGCGCCGCTCGTTCGAGCGCTACTCCTTCGATCTGATTTATGCCCGCCCCGATCAAACGCCGCAAATGTGGGCGGAGGAGTTGAAGCGCGCGATCTCTGAGGCGGCCGAGCATCTGTCGCTCTATCAATTGACCATCGAAGAGGACACGCCGTTCTTTGGCTTGCATGCGGCCGGCAAGTTGAAGACGCCGGACGAGGCGCTGGCGCGCGCGCTCTATGATGTGACGCAGGAAATCTGCGAGGAAGGCGGCCTGCCGGCTTATGAGATTTCCAACCACGCGCGCAGAGGTGCCGAATGCCGGCATAATCTCGTCTACTGGCGCGGCCAGGAATATGCCGGCATCGGCCCCGGCGCGCATGGCCGGCTCGACTTCGATCGCGCCCGGCACGCGATCGCCAACGAGAAGCGCCCCGAAGCCTGGCTGATGCGCGTCGAGGCGAGCGGTCATGGCGTCGTCACCGACGATTGCCTCAACAGCGAACAGCGCGCCGACGAGTTTCTGCTGATGGGCCTGCGGCTGGCCGAAGGCATCGACCCCGGACGTTATGCTGATTTATCGGGGCGCTCGCTCGATCCCGATCGCATCGCCATCCTGCGCCAGGAAGGCGCGATCGAGGTCGACGGAAACGGCCGTTTGCGGGTGACGCAAGCGGGATTCCCGGTGCTCGATGCCGTGGTGGCGGATCTCGCGGCGTGACTGTTGGCCGCAGCCGCACCAGGAATAGGCTGCCCTTAAGCACCGAAACTCTCAAGCGCCAAAGCTTTTGGGCGAGGCGGCGGCGATCGCCGCACCGCCTGAGGAAACGCGCATCACCGCAAGCCCGCGCTCGTTGGTGCCGTCGGCGCGGAAACGGAACAGGCCGTCGATGCCGGCAAAGCCAGACGGGTTCTGCAGCACGTCGGCCGTGAAACGTTGTCCACCCTGGGTTCGCGACAAGGCCGCGGTCAGCGCCACGGCGTCGTAGGAAAGGGTCGCCGTTCGCACCGGCTCGGTACCGTATTTGCCGCGATAGCGCCGTGCGAAGCTCTTGAAGCCCGTTGGATCCGGCGCGGCGAACAGGCCGCCCTGCAATCTGGAACTCGAGAACACGTGCGGATTGTCCCACAGCCCGGTGCCGAGCAGCTGGATGTTCTGCAGATTGGCGCCGGCCGCGGCGAGCGCATCGGCTACCGTCACGACCGCATCGCCGTCATCGGCCAGAAACAGCGCATCGGCCTGACCGAGCGCCTGCGCCACATTCCGTGCCGCACTTGCGCGATCGGCGCCGTATCTTTCGAATGCGGCAATGCGGCCGCCGCGCCTGGGCACCGCCTGCTTGAAAGCCGCTTCCACCACGTTGCCGTAGGCGTTTTCGGGCAGCATTGCCGCAAAGGATCGCTTGCCGATGCTGGCGGCATATTCGACGATCCGGTTGACGTCCGACTCCGGCAAGAAGCTGAAAAGATAGACGCCGCGACCCGCTACACTCGAATCGGTCGAAAACGCGATCACGGAAATGCCCTTGCTCCGCGCAGCCTGCGCGGTCGCCGGCACCGAGGATGCAAACAGCGGCCCCAGGATGAGCTCCGCGCCTTCGTCGATCGCCTGCTGGGCCGATTGCTGCGCGCCCTGGGCGCTGCCGGCGTCGTCCTTGATCAGGAGCTGGAGATTCGGGTTCAGGAATTCCGAAAGCGCAAGCTCAGCGGCATTCTTCATCGATTGCGCCGCGGCGCCGGCGTTGCCTCCCGCCGACAGCGGCAGGATCAAGCCGACCTTGACCTGGCCGCTCCCCACTGAAACCGGCTGTTGCGGCGCTCCCGCAGGGGTGTTCGCTGGCTGCGAACTGGAGAACGGGCTGGAAAACTGGCTGAGCGTCTGCTGCACGCTCGAACAGGCGCCTAGCAGCGGCGTGCCCAGAATGAGGCCGAGCGCCGTCCGGCGGGTGGCACGGGAACCAGAGGCCCCGGACCTGAAAGCGTCGGACATACCTGCATCATCAGACATGGAAGGCTTGTCAGCTTCCGCCATGGGATCGAACGCCCCCACCATCGCTTCTCTATCTCTTGGCCGACCCAAATTGCCCGGGATTTCACCCTCTAGTGTGGCGAATTTGAAGTTCCCATCGGTATCGCGGCACGTTCGTTATAGGGACTTCAAATTCAAAGCCGCTACTCAAATCAACAAGTTTACCAGAGCTCCTTTGATTCCGAAGTTCGCATCGGAGGTCGCCGCGATGGCGTGCGAACTTCGGAACCGGAGCTCTAGCGCGATCAGGGGGGCGGATTCAGGCATAATGTCGGCGAATAGTTAACCAAAACAAAAGGATTATGGCTTTCCCCGCCGCGATCGGTTGCAGGAGGGCCCCGTCTCAGCTGGCAGGACGCCTGCTCGTTTACCGCATCCACAAGAGGCGAACACCGGTTTCTTCGCGCGAGGTGGTATCCACCCCACGCGAAAACCATCTACATTGGCATTATGCGCGCAAAAGCTGCTTCCATAAATACTTCTCTTGGATCGGCCGCCTCGATCCGGACATTTTCCGTCAGCGGCCAGGTCCTGACCGCGCCGAGGCCTGTTCCCGGCCTTTATCTGGTGGCGACGCCGATCGGCAATCTCGGCGACATCACCTTGCGCGCGCTGGAAACGCTCGCCGGCGTCGACATCATCGCCTGCGAGGATACGCGCATCACCCGCCGACTGACCGAGCGGTACGCCATTGCGGCTCAGCTCAGATCCTATCACGAACACAACGCGGCGCTGGCGCGGCCGAAAATTCTGCAATGGCTGGCGCAAGGCGCTGCCATCGCGCTCGTCTCCGACGCCGGAACGCCGCTGATTTCCGATCCCGGTTTCAAGCTGGTACGCGAGGCCTGCGCGGCCGGTCATCGCGTCGTCGCGCTGCCGGGCCCCTCTTCCGTGCTGACAGCGCTGTCGGTCGCGGCCCTGCCGACGGATCGCTTCTTCTTCGGGGGATTTCTGCCCGCGAGGGAAAACGCCCGCCAGGCGCGGCTGAAGGAGCTGGCGGGAATGGACGCCACGCTCGTGATGTTCGAATCCGGCAGCCGCGTGCAGGACACCCTGCGCGACCTCGCCGCGATCATGGGCGAGCGCGACGCTGCGATCTGCCGCGAGATGACCAAGATGCACGAGGAGGTCCACCGCGCCACGCTCGCCGAACTTGCGCGCTCCGCAACCACCCTCGAGACGCGCGGCGAATTCGTGCTGGTGGTCGGCCCGCCTTCCGCCGCGGCGCGAACCATGACGGGCGACGCGCTGGATGATTTTCTGCGCACCAGGCTCGCAAGCGACAGCGTCAAGGACGCGGTCGCGCACGCCGTGGCAATGTCAGGGCGGCCACGCCGCGAGATCTATGCCCGCGCGCTCGAGCTTGCGAAGCAGAGGGGCGACCAACAAGCCGGCAAGGGCGCGCATGACCAGGTCTGACGCCACCTCTGAGGGCGCCGCGCCGCCCGACAGGCGTGCCAAAGCCGCCTCGCCCGCGCGCGTGGTGGCGTTTCAAACCGGGCTTTCGGCGGAGTCCCGCGCCGCGGCTTTCCTGATCGCCAAGGGCTATCGCATCCTCGCCCGGCGCTTTCGCACGCCTTACGGCGAGATCGACATCGTGGCGCGGCGGCGCAATCTCTTGGCTTTCATCGAGGTCAAGGCACGCGACAGCCTCGATGACGCCGCTTACGCCGTCACCGCGCGCCAGCAGGCGCGCATCATCGCCGCCGCGCAAGGCTGGCTGATGGCACATCCCGAACATGCCGAATTTGAACTTCGCTTCGACGCCATGCTGATTGCGCCGCGCAAGCTTCCGCGACATCTGTTGGCGGCGTTCGACGCGAGCCCTTGAACCCCCGACAGAGCCCCTCAACGGATTGAGCCATGAAATTGAACGTCGCCGTCCAGATGGATCCCATCGCGCGCATCAACATCCGCGGCGATTCGACTTTCGCGCTGCTGCTGGAGGCGCAGAAGCGCGGCCACAGCCTGTCCTATTACACGCCCGACAAGCTTTCGCAAAACGGCGAAGAACTGGTGGCGCCGGTGCAGATTCTTTCCGTGCGCGACGAGGAGAGCAATCATTTCACCCTCGGCGAGCCCAGGCGCGAGGCGCTTTCCGTCTTCGACGTGATCCTGCTCAGGCAGGACCCGCCGTTTGATCTCGCCTACATCACCTCGACCCATCTGCTCGAGGCCCTGCAGCCAAAGACGCTGGTGGTGAACGACCCGGCGGGCGTCCGCAACGCGCCGGAAAAGCTGTTCGTGATGAATTTCCCGAAATTGATGTCGCCGACGCTGATCTCGCGCGATCTCGACGAGATCAACGCATTCCGTGACACGCATGGAGCCGTGGTGATGAAGCCGCTGCACGGTCACGGCGGGGCCGCGGTGTTTCGCGTCATGCCGCAGGACATGAATTTCGGCTCGCTGTTCGACATGTTCTCCGTGACCTTCAAGGAGCCCTGGGTGACCCAGCGCTTCCTCCCCGAGGTCAAGCATGGCGACAAGCGCATCATCCTGGTCGACGGCGAATTTGCCGGCGCCGTCAACCGCGTGCCGGCGGCCGACGATTTGCGCTCCAACATGGTGCGCGGCGGCGCGGCGAAGGCGACCGACTTGACCGAACGCGAGCGCGAAATCTGCAGCGCACTCGGCCCCGCCTTGCGCGAGCGCGGGCTTCTTTTCGTCGGTATCGACGTCATCGACGGCTATCTCACCGAGATCAACGTGACCTCGCCAACCGGCATCCGCGCCGTCGCGCGGCTCGGGGGGCCCGATATTGCGGCGATGATCTGGGACGCGGTTGAGAAGAAGCGCGCCAACAGCTAGACTTGCGCCTTGAGGTTGCGGCTAAATTCCAAAAACGTCAAAAAGCGGTCGCAGCTTTTCGATAAGGTCTGGGCAGGCTGCGCCCGGGAATAATCAATCACGATCAGAGAGAAAATGGAGGAAAACGCATGACTTTGGATGTTTCGCGAAGGTCCCTGCTTGCGCTCGGCGCTGGCCTCGGCACGTCAGCCATGTTCGGCGAGAGCGCGCTGGCGAAAGCGCCGCAACTCGGCACGCAGGCACCTGGTTTCTACCGTTTCAAGGTCGGCGATGCCGAAGTCAGCGTTGTTTCCGATGGCGCGCTGACGCTCGGCGATCCCAAGGGCACCTTCACCGGCGTTCCGGAAGAAGAACTGCGGAAGATGCTGAGCGACAATTTTCTCGCTCCCAACAGTGTCATGCTCGAGCAGAATTCGCCGGTCGTGAATATCGGCAACAAGCTCGTGCTGTTCGATACCGGCCTCGGCACCGTGAAAGGATTTGGACCGACGACGGGGCGCCAGCAAAGAAGCCTCAAAGCCGCCGGCATCAAACCGGAAGATATCGATGCGGTGGTTTTCTCCCACGCCCATCCGGACCATGTCGGTGGCGTGATCGGCGCGAACGGCAAGCCGCTGTTCCCCAACGCGCAGTTCTACATTGCCCAGAGCGATCTCGATTTCTGGACCGATGGGGGCAAGCTCAATGGCGGATTGAAGGATTTCATTGCGGTCGCGCGCAAGAACCTGCTGCCGGTGCGCAACCGCATCATCTTCTACAAGGACGGCCAGGAATTCTTGCCCGGCATTCAGGCGCTCGCTGCGCCCGGCCACACCGTAGGCCACACTATTTTCATGATCACATCGAAGGGCAAGAGCCTGGCTTACCTCGCCGACCTCTCCCATCACCCGATCCTGTTGTTGGAAAAGCCGCGGATGGAATTTTCCTACGACACCGATCCGAAGCAGGCGGCGGATAGCCGCGTGAAGATGCTGGACATGCTCGCGGCCAACAAGATCGCGGTGCTGGCCTATCACTATCCATGGCCCGGCGTCGGCCACGTCGCGAAGTCAGGCGAAGGTTTCCACTACATCCCCGAGCCGATGCAGATGTCGCTCTGAAGATACCGAAATCCCTGGATCATGATGCGATTAAGTGGAATCGCATCATGATCTCGTATCTTCGTTTGAGCATGATCTTTTCAGAAAACCGGCTTCCACTTTGCGCTAACGCGGCCCTCCGGGTCCGGATCATGCTCTGGGGGCGAGCCAGGGCTTGCCCCCGCGGAAGCGACGCCGGATTGCCACGCCGGTCGCGAGAAGAACCAGATCGCCAGCGCCGCCGCTACCCACCCGGGCCACGGTCCCGATCGCCAAATCCCGCGCGTGCTTTTCGCCTGCCTTTGTTCTTCCCACCACCCGGGAGCTTGGTGCGGATGAAGATAACGACGCGTTATCGCGTTTTCGAGCGAAGTGGAAACCGGTTCGCGTGAAGAAAACGCGTCAAAACAAAAGAGTAGAGCCCGGTTTTGTTTCTATCAAAACCGAATAGGCTCTGGATCACATCGTCAAAGAGATGACGAAGCCAAAACCAAATCCTGAAAAATGAAGAGGCATCTCACTCAAGCGGTCGGCTCGACATCCGGCGCTCTCGATCCAACATCGGGCGCTGGCAAAGTCTCGTCAATTCGGTCCTTGAGGTTGGTCGCCTTTTCCACTAGCGCAGCCGCAATGCCGGGATCGGAAGTCGTTTTGGCAAACTTAAGGAGCGTAGCGATCTGACGCACGATGTACTGGCTACTCGCCACCTTATTTCCCCGTCTGGTTACTTTCCCCGCCCAGAAACGTTGCAGTGCGGGAATAGTTCCGGGGAAGTGTGCAGAAATGTGCACAGGGGAATAGTTCCATGGAAATTGGAATACGGGGAAATCCGATATCGTGCGTGCGCATTGCTCGCCAATGGCTTCGCGCGGATTGCAATTTTTGCGAGCGGGAATTTGCGCTTAGGTACTCCCTTCGGGTTCCCTCACATTTTGTTTCCCAAATGTTCTTGATCCTGCCCGCGATTCCTGCTACGTCGGCCTGCAATCAAAAGTTGCAAATCAGGGTTCAGGCGACCGGGCCCAAGGCAGTTCTGTAAGGCTTCGAACCGGCGGCCGCGCTTTTCGGCGATCGGCACGAGGATCCGCGGCCGGACCGGCTTTTGCCTGAGCTTTCACGCGCCTTGCGTCACCAAAGGGGCAGGAGTTGAGGTGGGTTCTGGTCCTGCTCGTCGTTCTCATCGCCGTCCTGATCGCACGCAGCCCGAGCACGCATTGCGAGACATTGAAGCCTGATGGAGGCTATGACCGGACAGGATGCAGGTAACCGGACAAAAAGCTCCGTCTGTTCCCTTTATGTTCTTTATCATTGCAGCGCCCTCCGCTACCTTGGATTGCGGGAGGGGGCATGGTCCAGCGGGTTTCCACGGTCGCGTTTGAGGGCATCGAGGCGAGAAGCGTCGACGTCCAGGTGCAGGTCGCGCCGGGCCTGCCGGCCTTCTCCATTGTCGGGCTTCCCGACAAGGCGGTATCGGAAGCGCGCGAGCGCGTGCGCTCGGCGCTGATCGCCTCGGGGCTCGCGCTGCCCGCCCGCCGCATCACCGTCAATCTCGCGCCTGCCGATCTGCCGAAGGAAGGCAGCCATTATGATCTGCCGATCGCGCTTGGCCTGATGGCCGCGATCGGCGCGATCCCGCCGGACGCGCTTTCCGGCTTCACCGTGCTTGGCGAGCTCGGGCTCGACGGCTCGGTCGCATCGGTCGCGGGCGTACTCCCGGCGGCGATCGGCGCCAATTCGCGCGAGGAAGGCTTGATCTGCCCTGCCTCATGCGGCGCGGAAGCGGCGTGGGCGAGCCCGGACATCCAGATCGTGGCGGCGAATTCGCTGATCCAGATCGCCAATCATTTCAAGGGCGCGCAGGTTTTGTCCCGCCCCTCGCCCAAGGTGCACGCGCAGGAAACAAGCCAACTCGATCTTCGCGACATCAAGGGCCAGGAAAGCGCCAAGCGCGCGCTGGAAATCGCGGCCGCCGGAGGAGTGAACAATTATCCGGGGTCATTAATCGAGTGATGACCAGCCATGGTCATCACTCGAGACGGATCGGAGCGAGCATAAGAGCCGCATTACCAGCACTGCCGCCTCAGGCCTTGCTCTTCCAGCCGCCGAGCGCGGGCGTTCAATATGCTAGAGCCCTCGGGCGAAATCCCAATACACGTAGTTCGCTTCGTTCCAGCGCTGTCGTTTGAGGCGCTCTGTGGTGACGCGAGCAGAATGAAGGCTGTCCCTTAAGATCCTCGGGTCGACTTTTGGAAGCACGTCGCCATGAAATTTGAGAGCCCTCTGCCAAGCGTCGAAAAAGGCCTCGATATCGACGTCCAACTCGGCGCTTACGCGTTGGGGGCAAACGTAAACCGGGACAAAATTCTCCCGGTCGACCTCCAGCAGCTGGGACCAATGTATGCGATATGGATCATAGTCTGACGTTACGGTTTCTAAGCCGAATTCCGTGACGGACCAGCGCGCATTCTTAAGGCAAACGACCATGGATTTCGCTCCGTGCAGTCTAAATTTCGCTCCGTGCAGTTTAAATAAAGCCGAAACGAACGACCGCAAGACAGGATGGCTAGGACCGGTTTCTGCCATGACTCGTGCGTCCTCGGGGATAGACCGGGGATAACAGGGAGGGAGGCAAGGGTGGCTCTATATAATCCGGGTTCTATCCCTTTTACGTTATGACAAAGACGGGAGACGACGCCGATCTCTCGCAAAACAGGAAATGACTGCCCTCACCCGAAAACTGCGCCTATCCATCAACCCCCATCTGATCGACAAGAACGAGGCGAACGACGCCTTGCTGTTTAAGTCCGGGTGGGTGAATGAGGCCCTGACTCCGCTGGAACTAGCGGATCGGATCAACGCGGGCGCGGCCTACTGCTGCGAGCTTTCTGGCACGCGTCGGGCAATGAACTTCGTCTGCTCCGACGTGATTTCAGTTGATATTGACGGGACCCGACGGATTCCCGACGTGCTCGCCGATCCCATCGTCCAGAAGTACCTAACGATCCTCTACACCACGCCCAGTCACACCGAGGACGTCCATCGCTTCCGACTGGTCTTCGCGCTCTCCCGTTCGATCCAGACGGCGAGGGAGATGGTCGCTGCCACGCGAAGCCTGAGCCTGCGGCTTTCGGGGGATCGGTCCGCCACGGACGCCGCCCGGCTCTTCTACGGTTCTCGGGGCTCAAATCCCCAGGTGTTCGATCGGGCGATCGATGAGGCGTTTCTCGACGAGTTGATCGCTCAGGGTCTCGATGCCGATCAGAGGGACTCGATCGCCCCAAATAGCAGCCTTGCCTCCACCGTTTCCAGGCTCTCGATCCCCGCAGATCTGGTCGTCCGCACCAGCACCGGTCGGACCGTTTCGTTCGCGAGCCTCGGAGCCGGCACCTCCCTCCACTGCCCCCATCATTCGGACGCCAACGCCAGCGCGCACACTGTACGGTCGCAGCAGGGCGGCGTCATCGGAATCCACTGCTCGACCTGCGCACAGACCTTCTGGCCGTCCTCGTCCTCGCCGGTTGCATACGACTTTTTCGATTTCGACAAGCGGGTCGCCGAAGCGAAGCAGTACTTCGAAGCAAACAGGGATATGGGGAGCTTCCTTCCTGACGGATGAAGACAACCCGACCAGGAGGGGGCTGTTGAGTTCAAATGTATCAATCAGCCAGACCGACTACTTGTCGCTCCCGCCGAAGCTTCTCGAGGGCGTGGTTTTCATCAAGAGCCCGAAGGGAACCGGCAAGACCGAGCGCCTCAAACAGATCCTCGCGGACGACGACGGTTCTGTTCTGCTTATCGGCCACCGCGTTGCCCTCATCCGGCAGAGCTGCGAGCGGCTCGGCCTGGATTGCTACCTCGACTTCTCCGGTCCCCTCTGCAACAGCCGTCTCGGCGTGTGCCTCGACAGCCTCAGGCGCCTCAGGTCCGAGGGGCAGTGGATCAATAAGTTTCGAACGGTCATCGTCGACGAGTCCCAGCAGGTCCTTTCCCACTTCCTGTCGGAGACGATGGAGAAAGCGCGGGACGCAATATTCGTTGATTTCAACAGCCTGCTCCATAGGGCCAAGCGGATCGTCGCTTTGGACGCCGACCTGGGGTGGTTAAGTTTCGAGACCCTGAGCAAGCTCGCGCAGCGTCCTTCGGACACGGAGATTCGGCCGAGCCACGTCTTCATAAATGATCGACGGGGTAACTCCTCGATCGAGGTCTTCGATTCTTACAACCACCTCGTCGGCGTGCTCATGGAGACCCTGTCCGACGGCAAGCGCGTGTTCGTGACTTCAAACTCCAAGGGATTGATCGAGGCACTGTACGAGGGGATCGGAAACGAGTTCGGTGAGGGGTTGCGCGCCATCCAGATAACGTCCGACACCAAGGATCGAGACGAAGTCAAAGCGTTCGTCATGAACCCAGGCGAGCTGGCGCTCCGATACCAAGCGATCCTGACTTCGCCGTCTCTGGGGACCGGAATCGATATAACGTTTCCCGAGCAGCAGCGGTTGATCGACGTCGTTTTTGGGTTCTTCGAGTCAAACGTCACCACGCACTTCGACTTCGACCAGCAACTAGCGCGAGTCAGACATCCCGGTTCGGTCAAGGTTTGGATCAACCCCCGTCGGTTTCGCTTCGATACCTCCGTTGAAGTCATCAAGGCCGACATCCAACTGCACGGGTTGTACAAGAGCGTCTTGAAAGGGTACGACGACGACGGTAGGCCGATCTACCATACCGATGACCCCCTAATCGACATGGCGGCTCTGGCTGTATCTCAGCAGCGGGCTTCCAAGAACAACCTTCGCGGAAACTTCATCGAGCTAAAGAAGCATCAGGGTGTTCGTATCGACTTCGTGCCGGAAGACTCCGTATCCGGAACTCAAGGAAAGGCGATCGAGGCCATCGGTAAGAATTTGGCAAGGGCTGCACGCGCCGCCCACCTGATGGGCGCGAGCACCCTAACCGAAGAAGATTACGATGATATCCAAGGACGAACGCAAGAGAACGAGGATGTCAGCGAACACGAAAGGTGGTGTTTCACTCGAACAATGATCGAGAGGTTTTATAGAGAGCCGTTGACGAAGACCCTTATCGACGCCGACGATAAGGGGAAATTGCGAACAAAGGTCAGCAGGTTCGAGAAGTTCATCGCTTATTCCCAAACGCCGGAAATGCGGAGTCGCATGGGGGAAGCGGGTGACCTCGCAGCGCTGGAATCTTTCGGCATGAAGACCCGTTTCCTGAGGGACGAGCGGATCGTTAGTCGCCTTTTGCTCAGTCTCCTCAAGAGCACTCCGATCTTCGTCGACGATTCATTCGTCCTCAACAAGGAGTTTTCGCTGCATAGCCTTTCGGCCTTCATGAAGGAGTGCCGAAGGCATAAGGCGGTGATCGAAAACACTCTTGGATTGGAGGTCGTGAAGAGTGATCGCGCAGCGGTGCGGCAGCTGAGAGTGATCCTCGCTGTGATCGGGCTTGATTTCAATCTCTCCCACAAAGCTCGGACTGTGACCTTCAAGAACGGTACGACGGTCTACTACTACGAGTTGAGCGCTGACAGCCTGAAAAGAATGCTGGGGATCGCGGAGCGGCGCCGGCAGCAGCTAGGTTGGGCCTGGATCAACCAGCACTACAGTTTCCAGCCAGCGAAGGACGCCGGTTAAAATTATTAGGGAACAACGAGAATGATCGAGATTGGCGGCGCGATTGACAACAGGACCATCTGCGACGTGTTCGGGGTGGCGAACATGGGCGGTATCCGGGTCAACAAATCCCGCAACCTCATCGTCCTGATCTCGAACATCACCGATCCTCTGTATAGGAACGAGTGGAAGGACGACGTCCTGCATTTCGTCGGCATGGGGGCGACCGGCCCCCAGAAGCTCGACCGGCAGAACAAGACGCTGGCGAACACGACCAGGAGCGGCGCAGCCATCCACCTGTTCGAAGTCTTCGAGACGTCGCGGTACGTCTACGCGGGCGAAGTCGAGCTGGCCGGCGAGCCGTACAGGTCCGATCAAACTGACGCACGCAAAGAAAGCCGTTTTGTCTGGATCTTCCCCTTGCGGAAGAAACAGGCCAGCGCCGAACCGGCGTATACGGAAGAACCGCTGAGCCACTTACCGTATGGGGCTTACGCCGTAGTCTCTTCTGACCTCACCGACGAACAGCGCGCCCTCGTGGACGAGGTGTTGGACAAACTGAAGGAGGCGGGCGTACCGGTCTTGGACCGTCGCGACGCGGACCGCCGCAGATACGAAAAGATGCTGGGACAATGGTACGAGGTCGTGCTTGATCGGGTCCGCGCCAGGGTGAAGGAGCTCATCGCGGACAAGAAGCACGCAGCAAGGGCTGCTGGCCGTGAATTCGTGCTGGTCGACGACGAACTGAGGGTGAATTCCGCGAGCACGGAAACTGAACTTCGCGCCGCGTTGGTGTTCCTGGACTACGACGAACCCGTAGCGCAGGAGCAGCTGTTCGAGGAGGCCAGACAGGCCGTGCCGATGCCGGACCCACCGAAATCCTTGCGGGACACGAACGCCGGAGAATTGGAAGAGCCCGTGCTGAGGGGAAACTTCGATCGAGCCGACTTTTCCGACTTTACGTGATCGACTGGAACCGTGCTGGCCGCTCGGCATCCGGTTGCAGGGATCCATTTGCAATCAAGGTCTCGGTTGCTACCTCGCCCTCACTTCGTTCGGGCGAGCCCTTCGGGCCCGTCAGGCGTTCTTGTTCTGACAGGCGCTCGCTTGCTCAGGCAGCTGCGGAAACGGTTGAGGACAGCACTTTGCCTGTGCGGCGGAGTGCTGTCGGCGCTGCGTCTAACGGCGTCGGCTTTGCATCGGACCAGAGAACCACTTTTGTGGTCGGGACGGGCAGTGCGGTTCCCTGAAGCTAACAGCGATCTGCATTGTTGATCGGACGAGAAAGATTCAACGTGAAGGAGCTGTTCATCCGGACCCGGAAGCGATCGCACTTCTGGCGGAACTTCGCACTTATCGGCCTACTGGCTTTGAAATGATTCCGCACTCAGGCGCGGCGGGGCTTTCAGTCCCCAACGTGCCTTCGAGAAAGTGTCAAAAAATCATCAGCCGAAGCGTTATTTGAGCGGCGCATTTTGGATAAATAGTTCGAAATTTCAGCGTCAATGATGCGCCGTAACCCTCCTGACTGTGGGGCAAGTGCGGAAACCCGGTGGGCCGAGACACCGGCGGGCTGGCAAGCCTGAACCGAGCTACTATCGAAGCGGGCAATCGACAAACCCGCGTGAGACGGGAATACCTTTAAACCGTCGAAGGCTGGTGCGATCGTCTGGATCGTCCACCGAGAGCCTTGCGCGTACAAGCAGAGTAACGGGGCAAACCGCAACGCCTGTCCCGCTCAACTATTGAGTTCTCGGGTCCAGATGTGTTCAAGCCATTAGATGCAAGCTCCGACAGCACTTTGCCCCGACAGGCAAAGTGTGTCCTCACCATTTCTGCAAACTTTGCAGCTTCTATGATCAATCTTTTCCTTCGCATGATCAACACAATCTGATTACTTCTAATTCGAAATTGAAAAATTAATTGCTCGAAGGATCATCCAAACGAAGTAAAGATGATTGGTAATGGCAAATCAGTGGCTGATTGTAATCCCGCTCGTAAAGATACAGTTTCGATATCAACTGGATGACGGTTGACCGAAGGCTCATCCGAACGAAGTGAGGATGAGGAGATAATGGTCTTCATTGCTAAACGATTTCTTCCTTGATCATGAATCGTTCATCCACCGGAAGGAAATTTGAAGTGCCAAGCGACATCATGGTCTGGGATCTGGAAACGATACCCGACCTCGAAGGCTACGCGAGAGCCAACGACCTCATCGGCAAGTCACCGGAAGAGATCCGGACCGCCATGGGTGACGACTTCCCGAAGCTGATCTACCACTCGATCATCTGCATCGGTGCCCTCGTAGCCAGTCGGACGGCAAACGGGTACGAGGTTCAGGTGGTCGGCGCGCCACACATCGGTCAACGAACCGAGAAGGAACTTATCGAGTCCTTCGTCAACAAGATCGCCCAGCTCTCACCGCAGCTCGTGACCTTCAGCGGTGGCGCTTTCGACTTACCCGTCCTTCGCTACCGAGCGATGGTCCATGAGGTGTTCGCACCCGGGATGCACAACCGGGCTTACTTCCATCGGTACACCGACGACAACGTAGACCTGTGCGATGTGCTGTCGTCGTTCGGCTACGGCGCCAGGGTGAAGCTGGACGAGCTGAGCCGGATCATGGGTCTGCCGGGGAAGCCCGGTGGGATGGACGGTTCTCAGGTCGAAGCGTACTTCAACGCCGGCCGGATCCAAGAGATCTCCGACTACTGCAAGTCCGACGTGGTCAACACGTACCGGCTTTGGCTTCGGCATGAACTGTTTCGGGGAAGGCTGGACCATAAGCAGTTTGAGGCCAGCGAACAAATGATCGTCAGCTTTTCAAGAACAACCTGATTCCACGGATATTCTTAGTGCTGTGCGGACAGGGTTTTCCCGCTTTCGAAGAATATTCTGGGTGTGCCTGCTGCGAAGTTGATGCCGTATTCAAAAGACGCCGTACCTGTCGACTTTCGTCCAGTTGCAGGGTTGGATGCACTGAAGACAACAACGCCACTTACTTGACATTGTTCTTCGTTGCACGAAGTCCGCGTGGCGTCTGTCAGTAACCTGTATGATCGAACTGGCCATCGCGCGACGTACCGTTCCTTTTCCTTGAGGACATCGGCGCGGCTCGTCATTTTTCCGTAAAAGTCGACCTGTTCATCAAAAATCCCTCTCGCATAAGTCAAGAAGCTTGAGGCATCGCTACTCGATCGAATCATGTCCTCAGTTACAAAATCGATAGCGCGTTGTTCGAGCGATCTGGTGAAGCCAGAGATTAAGGTCGCTGCAGAACCGGAACCTTATGCGGCTTCATCGAGCACCGCGCCACGCCTTCGACGCGGCGTGAGCCCTACCGTTCAGCAATCTTGTTTCCGATTCGAGCCTGCATTCCGCGGGGGTGGGACGGCAGCAGATCCGAATGATTGGACTCAACGGGAACAGGCCGAGCAGCCAAATGCAGGGCTAGAGCATCCCGGCCGCTTACCGTTTCAATTGCATCCAGACAGGAAACGCTCTTGCAATCTTCTGATCGCCATCGAGCTGCAGCGCAGTTCTGGCCGCGTCGCTCCATTTCGTTTGGCCAAGATAGACTTCGACGTAATCACGGATATTGCCGCGAAGCGTGAGATCGACAGCAAATCCAGGGTCCTTCATGCACACGTCGACAGACGATCGTCCGAGGATCAGCCACATGATCCGGAATTTCGTGCGGCTCGCCGGCACGCCTGAAAATTCGAAGCGCAAGACGACGCGGCGGTCCGGCAACGCGTTCACATCGACACGCCGGCGCAATCCCCAGACCAGTAGGGCGGGATCGAGATCGGAGCGTTTGATCCGATCGTGGGTGTAGGTCATTCCCCACTGGCCGAGCGCGGTCGTCACCGCGCGCAAGCCCTCGCCGGCAGGCGTGAGGCAATACTCGTGTCCCTTGCCGTCGGCACGCGGCCGATGTTCGATCACACCGTGGTTCTCTAGCTCACGCAGCCGTGCGACCAGGACGGCTCGCGAGATGAGCGGCACGCCGCG
>Ga0210390_10000489_pt1 | contig 43429 bp, 34 predicted proteins | sample IncBWH11OmetaG_FD_161050 | JGI IMG/M metagenome (GOLD analysis project Ga0210390, IMG submission 161050) | Forest soil microbial communities from Barre Woods Harvard Forest LTER site, Petersham, Massachusetts, United States - Inc-BW-H-11-O ... | reverse complement strand
GGAAGCGGGATCGCCGATCCAGACCAACGAACAGCTGGTCGAGCTCAACTACGCCTTTCAGCTCACCCCCTCCCTGTTTTTCCGCCCGGGCGTCCAGTACGACCTACGCCCCGGCGCGACATCAACGAATCCGAACACGTGGGTTTTCGCCTTCCATATCCAGCTCACGCTATGATCGAGGCGAGGCATGCAACCAGCGAACAAATCATTGCGAACGACTGCCTCGCCTGATTGAGCTGCGTCTAGATCGATCTAGACAGGCCTCGATCCCGAAGTGCGCTCCTTAGCCTACCTAAGCCCTGGTCGAATTTGCGCTTTCGAGCACCCGTAGCCGACTTTCTGATCCAGCCGGTGCGAAGGACCGCTTCGGGGCAAACTGAGACGTAGCCACTGAAACGCTAAATTCGCACCAATGTCGACGGCGAGAGCATCGGCGCGGGGTGGCCGCGGCTTTGATCGGAGTCAGGCGAGGTTGGCGACGAACGGGGCGAGGAAGTCGCGCAGGACGGGCGACCATTTGGCGTGCTCGGGGCCGCTCGCCGAATGGCCGAGATCGCTGTCGAGCTCGAAATAGCGGGCGTCGACCCCGGCCGCGGCGAGATCATTCATCACACCGGGTGCTAGGCTCGGCGGGAACAGCACGTCGCTGCGGCACAGCACGTAGAGCACTTTGGCGCGGATCTTGGCGAAGTCCTTGACCGTGTCGAACCCGACCGTGGCGCGGCGCAGGATGACCAATGAGTTGGCGTCCCAGTTTCGCGCCCAGTCGGCGGCGAGCTGGCGGATCGCCCGTTCGCGCGCCGCCCTGTCCGGATAGCGGGGGGCGAGCTGCTCGTCATAGCCGTAGCGCATCAAGGTCTCGAACCGCATTTGCGTCAGCACCGTCTTGGCGCCGCCCTTGCCGTAGTAATGGCCGCCATGCCATTCGGGGTCGGTCGCCAGCCGTGCGGTGAGCTCGGCGAGGCTCTTCTCGGCATTTTGCGAGCGGGGTGCCGTCACCACCGCGGCGACCGCGTCCATCATCTCGGGGTAGGCGACGGCCCACTGAAAGGCCTGATAGCCGCCGTAGGACGGCCCGGCGACGGCGACGAGATGGTGCACCCCGAGGCTGTCGAGCAGCGCCTTTTGCGCCGCCACGATGTCGCGCACCGTGATCGCCGGGAAGTCCGGGCCATAGGGCCTGCCGCTATGCGGGTTGCGGCTCGCCCCGTTGGTCGAGCCGTAGGACGAGCCCAGCATGTTCGAGGCGACGACGAAGAGGCGATCGGTGTCGATCGCCTTCTTCGGCCCGATCAGCCCGTCCCACCAGCCGGGCTGGTTGCCGTTCGCCGGATTCCGGCCGGCGGCATGATGGCTGCTCGTGTAGCCGTGGGTGACGAGGACCGCGTTGCGGCCGTCGGGTGCGAGCCGGCCATAGGTTTCGTAGGCGATCTCGACCTCGGCCATGGTCTCGCCGTTTTGCAGGCCAAAGTCGCCGATCCGAAATGTCTTGTCCTCAACCGCGCCGAGATCGGTGGTGCTTGTCGCAACGACGGTGGACATCGTGTCCCTCCTCCCTCATCTCCGGCGATATCCCGTGGGCCGGGGCGGCGCTCGCATGGTTCCGGCCACGGGCGAAACCGCATCGCGCTTTCACCGGATGCGATCCCGGGTTAAATCTGGCATATGTTACGCGGGATCGGGCTCTTGGCACTACTGCTGCTTGCCGGCTGCGGCGGCAGCGGCCCGGCGCCGGTGCCGAACGACCAGATGCAAGCGAGCTTTCCACCGGGCGGCATCGCCAACCAGATCGAGGTCAGCGCCGTCGACCGCCTGCCGTTGCGCGGTGCCGCGCTCGTCGCCCCGGACGGCCATGCGACGCCTGCCATTTCGGTCACCGCCAACCCGGCGCCGAGCGAAAGCTTTTCGCAGGAAGTCCCCAACGGGACGAATTTCGGCAACAATTTCGGAGTTGCCAACATCGGCTCGACGGCACTCTCCCCCGGCGTCGTCGGCGCGTCCCCCAACACCGAGACGCGGCTGCTCGCGATCGTGTCGACCGCCTCGATCCAGCTGCCCGACCCGGTCGCCTATCGCCACGACTGGCAGGCCTACCATATCCGGCTGCAATTCGGCGACCCGCCCCAGGCGGAGACGCGCGAGATCGCCGCCCCGGCACCGCCGCCCGCTTCGGGATAGACCCGCTCCGCCGCGAGACGTCGGCCCGCGACGTCAGGCCGGCCGCCGGTTGCGAAGATTCGCCGGGCGGCGTGCGGGTCAACCGCGCAGGCGCCGGCGGCAATCCCGTCAGAGGCCGGACGGATCGACGCAGGCCCGCCAAACCGGCGCACTTCTCGCCTATGACGGATAGCGCCGGGTTGCCGGCTCTTCAAACCAACGAGCCTTGTGCCCGATAATCGCGACGATGCGCCATTTTCTCGATTTCGAACGGCCGCTCGGCGAGCTCGAAGGCAAGATCGACGAGCTGCGCCACTTGTCGACGACGAGCGAGCTCAACATCGCCGAGGAGGTCGGGCGGCTCGAAGCCAGTGCGGCGCGGCTGTTGCGCCAGACTTACGGGCGGCTGACGCCGTGGCAGAAAGTGCAGGTGGCGCGCCACCCGGAGCGGCCGCACGCGCTCGACTTCATCGACGCGCTGATCACGGATTTTGTGCCGCTCGCCGGCGACCGGGCGTTTGCCGAGGACAAGGCGATCGTCGGCGGCCTCGGCCGCTTTCGCGGGCGCGCCGTCATGGTGCTCGGCACCGAAAAGGGCGCCGACACCGAGGCTAGGCTCGCCCGCAATTTCGGGATGGCGCGGCCGGAAGGCTATCGCAAGGCGCGCCGCCTGATGCGGCTTGCCGACCGTTTCCGGCTGCCGGTGCTGACGTTTGTCGACACCGCCGGCGCCTATCCCGGCATCGACGCCGAGGCGCGCGGCCAGGCCGAGGCGATCGCCCGGGCGATCGAAACCTGCCTCGACGTGAAAGTGCCGCTGGTCGCGGCGGTGATCGGCGAGGGCGGCTCGGGAGGTGCGATCGCTCTCGCCGCCGGCAATGTCGTGCTGATGCTGGAGCACGCGGTTTACTCGGTGATCTCGCCCGAAGGCTGCGCCTCGATCCTGTGGCGGGACGGCGAGCATGGCCGCGACGCGGCGGAGGCGTTGCGGCTGACCGCGCAGGACCTGCTGCGGCTCGGGGTTGTCGACCGCATCGTGCCGGAGCCGCTGGGCGGCGCGCACCGGCTGCCGAAAGCCGCGATCGACGCGCTCGGCGACGCGATCGACGAGGCGCTCGGCCCGCTGGTCGGGGTCGAGGGCGCGCGGCTGCGGGCGCAGCGGCGGGACAAGTTCCTGGCGATGGGCGCCCGCGGGCTCTAAGCCGCCAAATCGCCGCGGGCCCTAAGCCGCCAAATCGAGGCGGATTTCGGGGGTCATTGACCGCGTACCCCTCCTCCCCACATCTAGCGCGGCGCACCGGTCCCGGTTTGGCCTAGGGGATCGAGCGCCGGCGCTCTTCATCGGGGGAGCGCCGCTTTTCCCCAGCGGAAGGCAATCATGACGCCTCAGGAACGAGACCTGCTGACGACCCTGCTCACGCGCCTCAGGGCGACGGCGGCCCAGCCCAAGGACCCGGACGCCGATGCGCTGATCCGCCAGTCGGTCGCCGAGCAGCCGGACTCGCCCTACTATTTGGCGCAGACGGTGCTGATCCAGGATCTGAGCCTGCACACTGCCCAAAACCGGATCGCCGAGCTCGAACGGCAGCTGACCGACGCGCAGCAGCAGGCGGCGCGGCCGGCGACGAGCTTTCTCGGCAGCCTGTTCGGCGCGCGCCCGGCTCAGCCGCCGGCACCGCCTGCGGGCGGCGGCAGCGTCCCCGCGGCGGGTCCGTGGGCTCGCGCCCCGCAAGTCGCGGCCGCACCGCCGGCCCAACCCTATGGTCAACCCTATCAGCAGGGCGGCTACGGCCCGCAGGCGGGACCCGGCGGCGGGTTCGCGGGCGGCGGGATGGCCGGTGGCGCAATGGGCGCCGGCGGGATGGGTGGCGGCGGCGGCTTTCTCCGCTCGGCGGCGGCGACCGCGGCCGGGGTTGCCGGCGGTGCGCTCTTGTTCCAAGGGATCGAGTCGCTGTTCGGCCAGCACGCCAGCGCCGGCATCCTCGGCGGTCAGGGCGCGACCCCGGGGCTCGGCGAGACCGTCGTCAACAACTACTATGGCGACGCGGGCGCCGGCCAGGGCGGGGCCGACCAGGATTTCTCGGCCGGGAGCTACGACCCGAGCGGCGCCCAGGACCAGGATTTTTCGGGCGGCGGGTACGACCCGAGCGCCGGGGGCGGCCAGGACTCCGACCAGGATTTTTCGGGCGGCGGCTTCGACCCGAGCGGCGGCGGCCAGGACCAGGATTTCAGCGGCGGCGACTTCGGCGGCGGCGACAGCAACCAGTGCTGAGGCGTCAGGCGCGAACGGTCGATTGCCCCCTCTCCCCTTAAGCACTTATGCCACGGGGAGAGGGCCGAAAAGCGATCGCTGCAAACCACGCCGCCGCGGCGACGCTCCGCGATCTCGGTGGCCGCGAATTATCGATCAGCCAATCGGCCATAATCCGGGTCGTCCCCGCGCACATGCAAAGTGCTGACTGAGGCGTCTCCTAAATGGCATCACTGGAGAAGTTTTCGACCTTGGTCAGGCGAGGCGGTAGCGGTCGATCGTAGCTCGATTGAATTTGAGGCCGAGGCCGGGGGCCGTCGGCATCAGCAATTCGCCATTCTGCTGCTGCGGCACCTCTTCGAAGAGCGGCATCAGCCACGGCATGTATTCGACCGTCAACCCGTTCGGGATCGCCCCGATCAGGTGGACGTGGACCTCCGGGATCAGATGGCTGACGACCGGCAGGTTGAACGCCTCGGCCATGCCGGCGACCTTCATCCACTGCGTGACGCCGCCGACCCGCACCAGGTCGATCATCACGACGTCGACCGAGTGCCTTTCGACCATGTGGCGGAACGGCACGATGCCCCAGACGTATTCGCCGCCCGCGACCGGCGTCGCCAATGCCGCGGTGACGCGCGCCAGGCCAGCGAAGTCGTCGGCGGAGGTCACGTCCTCGAGCCAGAACAAACCGACGCCGGCGTCCTCGACGCGGCGACCGACGTCGATCGCCTGCTCGGGCCGCCAGCGCTGGTTGATGTCGCACATCAGCTTGATGTCGGGGCCGATCGCCTCGCGCACTCGCCGCATGCGCTCGACCTCCTTGGCGGGCGTCGCCTCGCCGGGCAATGCCATCTGAGTCTTCATCTCGCGCCAGCCGCGCTCCTTCAACGTCGCCGCCGCCTGGACCACCCGGTCGAGCGAGAGGCCGCGCATCAACGCACCGCTCGCATAGGTCGGGACCCGCTCGCGCGCGCCCCCGAGGAGCTTCCACAATGGCAGGTTCGCCGCCTGGGCGCGCAAATCCCACAGCGCGGTGTCGATCGCCGACAAGGCGAGGTTGAAGATGCCGCCCGGCCCGGCCGAGCCGGCGGCGGCGCGCAGCTTGGCGGTGACCGCCTCGACCCGCACCGGGTCCTCGCCGACCGCGAGCGCCCCCAATTCCTCGACCGCGCGCTTCAGGCTGCCGGTCAGGGCGCCGCCGAAATACGTCGCGCCGACGCCGACCGCACCGTCGTCGGTCTCGACTTCGAGGGTCACGATCGGCCGGGTGCCGCTCGGATTTTCGGCCGCACCCGCGAGCGGCTCGTCGGCCGGGAGTGCGACGATGTTGGCGCGGACGCCGGTGACTTTCATCGGGCGGCCCTCCGACATCAGCGCCTGTAGCTCGGGTCGAGCCGGTCGAGCATCCGCAGCAAGGCCGGCCATTCGCGCTGACCCTGGAGGCGCGGCATGTTGCCGGAAAACTGCGCGGCCTGGCGCTCGCAGGTGTCGGGCGACGGGACGACCATCCTGGCGCCGGCGGCGACCGCGGCCTGGATCTTCAGCTGTGCGGCGGCCGAGCGCTCGAAATGGTAGGTCAGCGAAAATGCCTCGGCGACGTTGCGGCCGGTCGCGAGCAGGCCGTGGTTGCGCAACACCAGCACCGGGTGATCGGCGATGTCGTGTTGCAGCCGCTCGCGCTCGTCCATCTCGAGCGAGACGCCCTCGTAATCGTGGTAGCCGAGCCGGTTGTAGAAGCGCATCGCCCATTGCGAGAGCGGCAGCAGCCCCTCCTCGAGCGCGCCAACCGCGATGTCGGCCTCGGTATGGGTGTGGATTACGCACTCGACATCGGGCCGGCCGAGATAGATCGCGCCATGAATGACGACGCCGGCGTTGATCGGCTCATATTCGGACGGCTCGATCAGCTGCCCGTCCATGTCGACCTTGAGAAGGTTCGAAGCGGTGATCTCGTCGAACATCAACCCGGAGGGGTTGATCAGCATCTGGTCGGTGGTGCCCGGCACCCGCGCCGAATTATGGGTCAACACCAAATCGTCCCAGCCGAAATGCGCGATCAGCCGGTAGCAAGCGGCGAGATCGACCCGCACCCTCCATTCCTCCGCGCCGATATGGGCTGGGCGGTTCGTGATGTTCGCTTCAAGCGTGTCCACCTTCTTCCTCCGATTTGGCTGCGGAAAGCGCGTGCAGGGCCTCGCGGCTGGAACTCTCGCGCAATCCGCCATCGCGGGCAAGCGCGAGGCTCGCCGCCGCGGAGCGCGGCTTGCGTGGCTCGGGCACACCCAGCTGTTGTGCTCTTCCAAGTTTAGGCCGGTGAAGCACTGGCGTCTTCAGGCGCTCGACGATTGTCTGGCGCGGTTCCCGCCAATATGCTGGCGCCCGACGCCGCGAAAACCACCGCGATGAGAAGGAGGTCCCAATGCCGTACGGAGGAAACGACTGGCTGGCATTGACGCAGGAGCCGATCCTCGATCCGGCGATCGCGATCTGCGACCCCCACCACCATTTCTGGGACTTCCGCCTCGAGCGCATCCCCTACCAGCGCTACCTGCTGCACGAATTGGCCGCCGATGTGAATTGCGGCCACAATGTGCGCTCGACGGTTTTTATCGAGGCGCGGTCGATGTACCGCCCCGACGGGCCCACAGAACTTCGCCCGGTCGGCGAAGTCGAATTCGTTCAAGGTCTGGCCGCCGCCAGCGCCACCGGCCTCTACGGCCCGTGCCGGGCCGCCGCGGCGATCGTCGGCCACGCCGACCTGAAGCTGGGCGACCGGGTCGAGGCGGTATTGCAGGCATTGCACGCCGCCAGCCCCAACCGGTTTCGCGGCATCCGCCATACCGTCACCTGGGACCCGCATCCCGAGGTCGACAAGCGGGAAAAGGAGGGCGTGCTCGCCTCTCCCGAATACCGCGCCGGCGCGCGGGTGCTGGCGCGCCTGGGGCTGTCGCTCGACACCGGGGTGTGCTTTCCGCAGCTGCCCGAATTGGCCGATTTTGCCCGCGCCGTTCCCGAGCTGACGATCGTTCTCAACCATCTCGGCGGCTTGCAGCGGGTCGGCCCCTACGCGAACCGCGACGAAGAGGTAACGGCCGCGTGGCGGCGCGGGCTCGCCGCGGTCGCCGAATGCCCCAACGTCAACCTGAAGCTCGGCGGCATCGGCATGCCGCGGCTCGGGTTCGACTGGCACGCGCGCGCGAAGCCGGTCGGCTCGGAGGAGCTGGCGGCGACGATGGCGCCGATCATGCGCTACTGCATCGACCGGTTCGGACCCGAGCGCTGCATGTTCGAAAGCAACTTCCCGGTCGACAAGGTGTCGTTCTCGCACCCGGTCTTCTTTAATGCGTGCAAGCGCGTGTCCGAGGGCTATTCGGCCGGCGAGCGCGCCGCCCTGCTGCACGACACGGCGGCCCGGGTCTACCGCATCGACAACGCCTAGCCGCGCCGGCGGCGGACCGGGGCGCCGGAGGCCCCGACAGTGAGACAAAGGCGACGCAAGGAAGGGGCGCACGGATGGCGGCAGACGGCAAAATCGGGGTGGGGATCGTCGGCGCCAGCCCGAGCCGAGGGTTTGCCTCGATCGCGCATATCCCGGCGCTTAAGGCGCTGCCGGAATTCGAAATCGTGGCGGTGTGCACGACCCGCCAAGCGTCGGCCGAGGCGGCGGCCCGCCACTTCGCGGCCGCCCACGCGTTTGCGGACCCCGGCGAGCTTGCCCGGCATCCCGACGTCGACCTCGTCACGGTCAGCGTCAAGGTGCCCGACCACTATCCGCCGGTCATCGCCGCGATCGAGGCCGGCAAGCACGTCTATTGCGAGTGGCCGCTGGGCCGCGACACCGACGAAGCGTCGCGCATGCTCGCTGCCGCCGAGCGCCGCGGGGTTCGGCACGCGGTCGGGCTGCAAGGCCAGGTGTCGCCCGCGATCGGCTACGTCAAGGATCTGGTCGCCGACGGCTATGTCGGCCGGGTGCTGGCGGCGACAATGATCGGTTGCGCGCCGAATTGGGGGGCTGCGATCGACCGCGCCTACCAGGCCGACCTCGCCAACGGCGCCAATCTGTTGACGATCACCGGCGGCCACACGGTCGATGCGCTGTGCTATTGCCTCGGCGAGTTTCGCGAGCTCTCCGCCTTTGCCGTCAGCCAGCGCGACCACATCCCGCTGCAAGGCACCGGCGAGATGGTCCCCAAGACCGCGCCCGACCAGCTCGTCGTCAGCGGCATCGTCGGCGACGGCGCCGTCGCCTCGTTCCAAATCCGCGGCGGCATGGCGCGCGGCGCCGACTTCCTGTTCGAGATCCACGGGGAGCGGGGCGACCTGCAGCTCACCGCCACTTCGCGCAATTCGATGCAGCGTCAGGAGCTGATCGTCAAGGGCGCGCAAGGCGACGAGACGACGCTTGCGGCGCTGCCGATTCCCGCCAGCTATCGGTGGGTTCCCGAGGCTATGCCGCCCGACTCGCCGTACAACGTCGGCCAGCTCTACCGCCGGCTGGCCGAGGCCATCCGCGGCGGCAACAGCGTCAGCCCCGGTTTTGACGCCGCCGTCGCCCGCCATCGGCTGCTCGACATGATTGCGCGCGCCGCGCAGACCGGCGTGAGGCAGGTCGCTTAGCCGGCGGCGATCGGCTCTGCCGGCGGCGGACCCTTTTGGCTCAACGCGACCGGCGCCCCTGCTGCGGGAATTGGGGCCGCGTGCTATGCAAGGAGCCGCGCACCAGCGGAGGACAGCCATGCATGTCGGGACGCAGATCAGGCCGCGGGACGACTCCGACTACCGCATGTGGGCCCAGCTCGGGGTTACGCATGTCTGCCTCGACCCGCCCGGCAACCCCCACGGCTGGAGCCTCGACGACCTGAACCGGCACCGCGAGCACGTCGAATCGTTCGGACTTTCTCTCGACATGGTGCAATTGCCGATGTCGTCGGCGCCGATCGAAACGCAGGAGAGCCCGCACATCCTGCTGGCAAAGGAGCCCGAGCGGCAGCGCGAGCTCGACAGCATCTGCGCGTTGATCGAGCGCCTCGCCGCCGCCGGCATCCCGGCTGCCAAGTACAATTTGACGATCCTCGGCATCCCGCGCACCGCGCGCGAGCCGGGGCGCGGCGGCTCGCGCAACGCCGCGTTTCGCTGGAGCAGTGCCGATCAGGCGGCACCGCCGAGCGCCGCCGGTGTCGTCTCCGAGGACGAGTATTGGGAGCGCATCGACCATTTCCTCGCCGCGGTCGTGCCGGTCGCGACCGCCGCCAAGGTGCGGCTTGCCTGCCATCCGCAGGATCCCTACACCCCGCCGGGCTATCGCGGCGTCACCAGCGTGCTCGGCACGGTCGAGGGTCTGAAGCGCTTTGTCACGATGCACGAGAGCCCGTATCACGGACTTAATTTCTGCCAGGGCACGGTCTGCGAGATGCTCGACGACCCGGCGCGCGAGATCTTTGACGTGATCCATTGGTTTGGCGAGCGCGGCAAGCTGTTCAATGTGCATTTCCGCAACATCAAGGGCCGCCGGCTCGACTTTATGGAGGCGTTCCCCGACGAGGGCGACATCGACATGGCGCGGTCGATCGCCTGCTACCGCGATGTCGGCTACCCCTACATGCTGATGCCCGACCACGTCCCGCAGATCGACGGCCGCGACCCCTCGGGCGTCGCCTTCGCTTATTGCTACGGGTATATCCGGGCGCTGATCGATGCGCTCGCCCCGACAACGGGGGGCTGACGAGCGGCGGCCTGGCCCGCGTCCGTCACGCGAGCTGCGGAGGACTCAGCGAGCGACGGCGAATATTCCGGATTTATCTGCCCGAATCGCTCGCCCCGAACGAATTTCTCGCGGATCCCGCGTGATCGGCGCCGGGCGGCAGGCTGGAGCCTTGGCCGACGGTGGGCGCGCCGGTCAGCGCCTCCCAAGTTTGCGCATCGAGCGATGCCGTCTGCTCGATCCCGCTATTCTGTTGGAACCGTCCAAGAGCCCGCCTCGTCGCGGGGCCAAGGACGCCGTCAAGCGATCCCTTGTAGAGTCCGCGGTCTCGCAACTCCACCTGCGCCCAGCGAACGTCGTCTTTCCAGATGTCGGCGCTCGGCAGCAGATTGTCCGAAAATTGCGATGCCGCCGGCATGTCTGCGGCATTCGCCGCGCTGCCCGCGTCGGCCGCATAATCGAGAGCGGCGCCCGCAAACCCCAAGGCCAGCACCGAGGCGGTGCCCAGAACAAATTTGCGGATCAGTTTGCTCATTGTCATCCCCGTATCGCATCGTTGGCGATTACCTCGCCACACGGCTACAACGCCGCGGTCAACAGCAGCGTTCCCCGACATTAAGATATTGTCCTAAAGGGTTGCACAAAATAAGTGCACAGACCTCGCTGGCACGCTCCAGAATCAAGTATGAGACAAAACAATCTGCTGCAAAGGGCGATTCAGGTGCATAACACAGGCCCACTCAGCCTTGGGCCGGGATATCCGGTGGCCAGAATAAGTCAAAAAAGTGGCTTCAGACTTTGCGGAGTCATGGCCGGAGAGGTCTCCGGCAAAACTTCGGAAAGCATACGGCTCCCGCCAACCGACCCCGCGCCCGAAAACCCGCCGATCACCCGACCTGGGTTGGCGTGAGCGGACCTTGCCGGGAAACGTGAGCGGACCTTAGCTAGGGAAAAAGACGGAGCGCCGTCAGCGTCGCCGGGCCGTGCCCATTCTTGTTGGGCACGATCGTCAATCGGAGATGGGTGGCGAGGACGCGGGTGAAGGATTGCTCCTCGCGCTGGTAGGTGGCGCCTCGCGGGCTGAAAGTGTAGTCCTGGGCGAAGATTTGCCGATAGGTCCGGCCGCCGTCTTCCGATATCTCGCCGCGGACGTGCTGGGTGCGTTCGCGCATATCCTCTTCGACCTCATAGGCGAGGCGCGAGACCGGTTGCGGCTGGTCAAATTCGACGACCATGTGCTCGACCGTGTCGGGGCGCGCACTGATCCACCGTGTGGCTCCGGGGCCGCTGCATCCGTCGAGCGCATGCTCGACCGGGTGAGCCGGATCCTCTGATGAGTAAGCCAGGGCCGCGCAGCCGGCGATGTCGATTTCACCGGCCGCCGCACCCGCCTCCACCCGTCGCTCGTCCAGTTGCCGCTTGCGCAGTCGCGCGAGGTCGCTCATTCGGTCACCGCGGATGTCGTTGTCAGAAAGTCGGAAGGCCGCCCTGTTTGGGATCCCGTTCCTTGCGCACCTGCTCCTCGACCGAGGCACCGCTGTCGGTCGTCGGGGATTGCCGATGTTTTTCGCCGCTTTTCGGATCGAGCACCTGGTCGACCACATGATCGATGGTCGCCTTGTCGCGTTGATGTGGTCTGCGGTCGGGAGTGTCGGGAGACGACTTTTTCATGATTCCTCCGCTTGACGAGTTTGGACACACTCTGGCGTACGAGCGCGAGGATAAGCGGTTCCGCGTGAGTTGAAGTCTTTATTGTGTCGCGGAGTGACAGCGGGCTAAGCGACATCCACAACCGCGCGATATATGGATCCCATAAAGTCGAGATGGTGGGTTAGCCGGAAAGCTCCGCCCCCGGTGATAAATAATAATTCTAATGTGGCGCGGTCATTCTACCGAACATTTTCCGGAACCGACGCTTCTGTCACGAGGTTTGTTTTGTCGAGCCGCCGTCGCGAGGACGGCGGCGACCACGAAACCACTCGGAGTCTTGTCATGGCGGATCGGGAACAATCCTCGAAACCCGGGATGGAGCAAAAGCCGCAGCGCGAGCCGGGCGGCAAGGTCGGCCAAAGCCACGGCAGCCAGAGCAGCGTCAAACCCGGCGGCACGGTTGGGCGTGACGTGCCGGACGAGAGCAAGGAGCACCATACCGAAATCGCCGTCGAGGCGGGCCGCAAGGGCGGCGAGCACCGCGACAAAAAGGATTAACGCATGTGTCAATGAGAGCCCCGCCACCAGCGGGGCTCCTTGACCCTCAGGGGGTGGTCAGCCGGTTGAGCGCCGCATCGAGCGGCATCTCGTGGCGCACGCCGCTGCGGCGGTCCTTGACCTCGAGCGTGCCGGCGGTGAGACCGCGTGGGCCGAGGACGACCTGCTCGGGCAGGCCGATCAGGTCCATCGTCGCAAATTTGGCGCCCGGCGACTCGTCGCGGTCGTCGTACAGCACCTCGACGCCGGCGTTCCGCAGCTTCTCATAAAGATCGTCCGCGGCGGCGCGGCAGCGCGCGTCCGATGCGCGCAAATTGATCAACCCGATCCGGAAGGGCGCGACGCTTTCGGGCCAGACGATGCCGGCCTCGTCGTGGTTCGCCTCGATCAGCGCGCCGACAAGGCGGGACACGCCGATCCCGTAGGAGCCCATTTCGAGTGCCACCGGCTCACCGTCGGGCCCGGCCACGACCGCCCCCATCGGCCGCGAATACTTGTCGCCGAAATGGAAGACCTGGCCGACCTCGATGCCGCGCCGGCTTACGATGTTTTCGCCATACTTTGCGGCCGCCGCAGCATCGTGCACGTCGTCGGTGGCGGCGTAGAGGGCTGTGTAACGGTCGACGACCTGCTGCAAGGCCGGGGCCTCCCAGCTCGCGACATCGAAGCCCGCCGGGTCGGCCTCGAGGAAATCGGTATGGACGTGAACGCCGCTCTCGCCGGTGTCGGCGAGAATGATGAATTCGTGGCTGAGGTCGCCGCCGATCGGCCCGGTCTCGGCGCGCATCGGAATCGCCTTCAGCCCCATGCGGTCGAAGGTGCGCAGATAAGCGACAAACATCTTGTTGTAGGAATACCGGGCGCCGGCGGCGTCGAGGTCGAAGCTGTAGGCGTCCTTCATCAGGAACTCGCGCCCCCGCATGACGCCAAACCGTGGCCGCACCTCGTCGCGGAACTTCCACTGGATGTGGTAGAGCAGCTTCGGCAGGTCGCGATAGCTCTTGACCGAGGCGCGGACGATCTCGGTGACCTGCTCCTCGTTGGTCGGGCCATACAGCATCTCGCGGTCGTGACGGTCGCGGATGCGCAGCATTTCCTTGCCGTAATCGTCATAGCGGCCGCTTTCGCGCCACAGCTCGGCGGGCTGGATCGTCGGCATCAGGATTTCCTGCGCGCCGGCGCGGTCCTGCTCCTCGCGGACGATGGCCTCGACTTTTTTCAGGACACGCAGCCCGAGCGGCAGCCACGAATAGATGCCGGCGCTTGACTGGCGGATCATGCCGGCGCGCAGCATCAGCCGGTGCGAGACGATCTGCGCCTCGCTCGGGTTTTCGCGCAACACCGGCAGAAAATAGTCAGAAATACGCATCACCCCTCGCGCGGCATCGATAGGTCGCACTCTAGGCACGCAGCACCGCCCTGTCCATCGCACGACCGGGTGGGGCAGCACACGCAACGTCGCGCCCACGCGGATTGGCGGCTTCGTCGAGCGGTCAAAGATTCCTGAAGATTTGCGGTGACAATCGGTCGCAGGGGTGTCTATAGTCGCTCGGTCCGATGCGCGCAGCCATGCGCCCCGGCCCGAGTTTAGGGAGGAGTGCGCCGCCGGCCGCGACAGCGAGCAGGCGGGCGGCGGGAGCGAAGAAAGAGGCAGGGCGGTGGTCCTGCCTCTTTCTTTTGCGCAAAGGCTCTCCCGGTGCGCCGATTATGCTGCTATCTCACCGCCCGGCGGGGACAGCGCATGGGATTGCACCGGAGAGCGTAGATGGCCGTCAGTCGCGGGTTGCACTTTTTTCAGAATCCGGGTCCGACCAATATTCCGGACCGGGTGCTGCGGGCGATCGACCGCGGCACGATCGATTTCACTGGCGCGCAGTTCAAAAGCATTGCCGAAGAATGCTTCGCCGGCCTGAAGCGGGTGTTCAAGACCGAGCACACGATCCTCGGCTACGCCGCCTCCGGGCACGGCGCCTGGGAAGCCGCCCTGGTCAACCTGTTCTCGCCCGGCGATAAGGTGCTGGTGGTCGAGACCGGCTATTTCTCGCTGAACTGGGGCATGCGCTGCGAGTCGTTTGGGCTCGAGGTCGAGACGCTCGCGAACGACTGGCGCAACGCCGCCGACCCGGCCGCGCTCGAAAAGCGGCTGCGTGACGACCGCGGCCACGAATTGAAGGCGGTGCTGGTCGTGCACAACGAAACCTCGACCGGGGTCGTCCACGACATCGCCGCCTTGCGCCGGGCGATCGACGCCGCGGGGCATCCGGCGCTGTTCCTGGTCGACGTGATCTCGTCGCTCGCGTCGATCGATTTCCGCATGGACGAGTGGGGGGTCGACGTCGTCGTCGCCGGCTCGCAAAAGGGGCTGATGCTGCCGACCGGCATGGCCTTCACCGGGGTCAGCGCCAAGGCGCTCGCCGCGGCGGCCGACGCCAAGCTGCCGCGCGTCTACTGGGACTGGCGGCGGCTCGTCGAAGGCACCTCGCAGGCGTGGTGGAACGGCACGGCGCCGGTGCATTTTTTCTACGGACTGCAAGAGGCGCTGCGCATGCTCGAGGAAGAGGGCCTCGACAACGTCTTCGCCCGCCACCACCGCCTCGCCGAGGCGACGCGGCGCGCGGTGCGGGTGTGGCGACAGAATGACGGGCCCGAGATCTTTGCCGTCGACCCGCGCGCCCAGTCGGATTCGGTGACCGCGGTCTTGACCCCCGAGGGCTTCGACGCCAACCAGGTGCGCGCGGCTTGCCTCGAGCGGTTCAACGTGTCGCTCGGCGGCGGGCTCGGCCCGCTGGCGGGCCGCGTCTTCCGGATCGGCCATATGGGCGATTTGAACGAGCCGATGATTTTGGGTGCGCTCGCCGCGATCGAGATGGCGCTCGACCTCGTCGGCGTGCCGCACGGCAAGGGCGGCGTCGACGCGGCGATGGACTACCTCGTCAACGAGGCGTGAGGCCGCTCGGCCGTTCTCCGGTCGAGTTGCCGCGCGTCATTGCGCGGAGCGAAGCGACGAAGCAATCCCGATCCTCGCTCGTCGTACTCGGCATGTCGGGATCGTGCGCGCTGGACTGCTTCACCGCGGGTTATGTCCGCAGGTCGCAATGACGAACTACGCGGCGGCGAGCGCCTGTGCCACGGCGACCAGGGTCGTGTCGGCGCCGTGGCCCGCGACGATCGACAACCCGACCGGCAAACCATCGACAGCGCTGCCGGGGATGCTGACCTGCGGCACGCCAGTCAGCCCGCCATGCGCCGCAAGGCACAGGATGCGGTCGCGCTGCACGCTCGCGACCGACAGCGGCTCGCCACGCTTTGGCGCCGGGAACGGAGTTGTCGGCAGGCACAGGATCGTGCCGGGCGGCAACAGGTGGCGCATCCGCCCGCGCGCCTCGCGGCGCACCAGCTCGGCCCAATGGCGCTCGCCGTCGGGGATCTGCGAGCCGGTGTAGATGTTGCGCGCGACATTGTAGGCAAACCGCGGGTTGCGGCGCTCGACCCAATCCTTGAAGGTCAGCCACGCCTCGGACGGCTGGATCGTGCGCTGGGCGCGCGCCCATTGCACGATGCCGCCGGGCGCCATCGTCTCCTCGCGCCAATCCCCGATAAGCGCCCGCAATCTTTCGACTAGCGGCCGCAGCGCCTCGCCGACTTCGGGGTCGGCAAAAGCGAAGGCGTCGGCCGCGACGATGAGCCGGCGCGGCAGCGCAGACGGGATCGCCTCGTCGAGCATGACGCTCGACACGCGCGCGAAGGTCGCGGCGTCGCGCGCGAACCAGCCGGTCGTGTCCGAAGACGGCGCCTGCGGCAGCATGCCCGACACATCGAGGCGGCCATGCGTCGGACGGATGCCGTAGAGCCCGCAAAAGCTCGCCGGCACCCGCACCGAGCCGCCGGTGTCGGTGCCGATCGCGGTGTCGCACAGCCCGGCCGCGACCGCCGCCGCCGAGCCCGAGGACGAGCCGCCGGGCACACGGCCGGGCGCGCGGACATTGACCGGCGTGCCGTAGAACGCGTTTTCCCCGACGATCCCGAGCGACACCTCGTCGGTGATGGTCTTGCCGATCAACGTGGCCCCGGCGTCGAGCAGCCGCGCAACGGCCCAGGAATGCCGCGTCGGAACCGGGTTGTAGGTCGCCCAATCGGGGTTGCCGCCGCCCGTCGGGTGGCCGGCCACGTCGAACAAGTCTTTGGCAGCAAACGTCAGCCCGGAGAGCGGGCCGCCCGGCCGCCCGTCGACCCGCACCCGCGGGCCCGGAACAAAGGCGTTGATGTCGTCAGGCATGATCTCCTCGGGCATCGGCGAACCTCGGGCTGACGGCGCGATGCGGCGCAGCGGGAGGTTTATGTCATATCGTGCTTCCCGGTTGGGCGAAACCGCGCGCCGCGGCGTTCTTCGATCAGGAAACCTGCTCGCCCAGGGGGCCGGAGGGTATGATGCCGCGCCGCAAGACGCGCCGAGCCGACAACCGCAAATACTGGTCGGGGAAGGTCACCCGGGAGAGCGACGCGCTCGATCTCGAACCCGGCGTCTTTCAGGAGGACGATCCCGAGCGGATCGCCCGCTCGCTGAAGCATTCAGCCGAAGAAAGCCATCGCCGCAAGGGCGGCCCCTACCAGTCGGCGATGTCGATGCTGAACTTTTACATCAACCGCGCCGGCCGCAACTTGCCCGACCAGCGCCGCCGGGTCCTGGCGCGCGCGAAAGACAAGTTGCGCCAGCTGTTCGGGAGGACGTGATCACCTGGTCCGGGCCCGGGTCGGGCAAGACGGCTTTGCTGGTTTCCTCTCGAGGCGAGATGGGGGAGGGTTCGGGAGGGGGTGAGTGCGGTGCAACTTGATCGCAAACCGCTCTAAAGCCAGGCGGTGTCGGGGGCGAGGCCCATCAGGTATTGGCCGACGGTCTCGAAATGCTGTTGGCGGCCCTGCAATTGCTGCGAGACGGTGTGGATGTCGCGAAACCGGCGCTCGAACGGGTTGGTGGTAAAGATCGCGGTGGCGCCGGCGGCGTGATAGGCGGTGTCGACGACCGCCATCGCCTGATGGATCGCAAACGTCGCGGCGAGCCGGATCGTCATCCGCTGGTCGAGGCTAAGCCGGCGGGTGCGCGCGACTTCGGCGGTGATGTCGGCGAGCGCGCCGAACAGAAAGGCGCGGGCGGCGCCGAGCTTGGCTTCGGCCTGCGCCACCTGCGACTGCACGACGTTGTTGTCGCGCAGAGTGTGCCGGGCGCCGCGCGGGATCTTGTCACGGGCGAGCTCGACAAAGGCGTCGAGGGTCGCGCGGGCGATCCCGATCGCCACCGCGGCAAACCCGGAGGCATAGAGCTGTAACGCGCTGAAATCGTAGAGCAGGCCAGGCTCGCGGCGGGCATCGGGGTCGTCGCGGGCGACGCAGAAGCGCGCCGGCACAAACAGGTCCGTGACCGAATACTGGTCGCTGCCGGTGCCTCTGAGCCCGACGACATGCCAGATGTCGGTCATCCGGGCGGCAGATTTCGGGAACAGCAGGGTGTGCACGACCGGGCTGCCGTCGGCATGATGCCGCGGCCGGCCGTCATGCTCGACGATCGGCAGGTGGGCGCCGAGCCAACTCGCGTCGTGGCTGCCGCTTGCAAAGCTGAACCGCGCCGTCACCTGGTAGCCGCCCGCGACGACCCGGGCCTCGCCCGGCCCCGGCCCCCAGGCGAGGATGCCGTCGGGAGCGCCAAACACCTCGCGCGCCGCCGCGGGATCGAGATAGGCGGCGGTCATCGAACAGCCCGAAATCTGGTTTAGGCACCAGGCGGTGCTGGCGTCGGCCTTGGCGATTTCCTCGATCACCTCGACAAAAACCGGCGGCGGCAACTCGGCCCCGCCGAGCGAGCGCGGCAGCAGCAGCCGGAACAACCCCTCCTCGATCAGTCGCCGGCGCAGGCCCTCGGGCAATTCGCGGCGGCGCTCGATCTCGTCGGCGTCGGCGGCGACGACCAGCCCCAGCTCTTGCGCCCGCGCGACATAGCCGGCCGCCGCCGGATCGTCGTCGTTGCGGTCGATCGGGCCACTCTTCAACGTCGTCACCCGCCTTTCGCTCTTCGCTAGTCCATCGGCAGTTTCAGCATATCGAGCGCGTTCCCGAAATAAATCTTTGCGCACTCCGCCTCGGCCAGCGCGAGGCCGTCGATCGCGGCGATCGTGTCACGGATGAACATCGGGCCGCCTTCGGGGTCGAACGGACAGTCCGTCGCGAACAGCACGCGGTCGGCGCCAAAAAAATCGAGCCCGCAGCGGATCGCCGAACCTGCCCCGCCGACCGCGGTGTCGTTGTAGAACAGCCGGAAATAATCGATCGGGCGGCGGCCTCTTGCCGTCATCGCGGCAAGGATCGGAGCGTAGTCCTCGTCCGAGGTGCGGCTGCCGAGCTGATCCCAAAGCGGTCCGACGCGGCCTTCGAAATAGGGGATCATCGCGCCCAGATGATGGGTGACGACGCGCAGCTCGGGCAGCCGGTCGAAGATGCCGGAAAAGACGATGCGGGCCATCGCCACACTGGTCTCGTAAGGCCACCCCAGAACCTGCCAGATTTCGAATTTCGACTTTTGCTCGCCGCGATAATCGGCAAACCGCGCGTCGCGCGCCGGGTGCATCCAGATCGCGAGACCATGACGCCGGGCCGCGTGCTCGAAGACCGCAAAGAAATCGGGCTCGTCGAGCGGCCGCCCGTCGACATTGGTGAAGATCTGGATGCCGCGCGCTCCCAGCGCGACGACGCGGTCGATTTCGGCGAGCGTGGCCTCGATGTTGTTGAGCGGCAGCGAGGCCACCCAGGCCGGGAATTTGTCCGGCCGCGCCAAACAGATCTTGCGCAATTCGTCATTGGCGAGGCGTGCGAGCTCCGGCGCGTCGCCGGGGTCGGCGATCGTCTCGATCGGCGGGTTCGACAGGGTCAACACCTGTTGATAGCCCGGCCACTCCTCCATCATCCGGATGCGGGCTTCGATGTCGTGGAGCATCGCGATGCCGGTCACGCGCTTCAGCATGTCGCCCTTGCCCGGCGCCAGCTCGCGCATGCGGTCGGCGACCGCGCGCGGCATGACGTGGTTATAGATGTCGATCTTGCGCCCGCTCATGCCTGCTCCGCCGGATAACAGCGCTCGCGGTGCCGCGTCGGATGCTCGGCGCGGCCATGCTCGCATTACGCCCGCGTTCAAAATTTCTCAACCGCGCCCAGCCGATGATGCCGCTCGGGAGAGCGGGATGCGGGCCCCGGCTTTGATCATATGGACAGCGGGCCGCGGCTGGCGTTGACGGGCGGGTCACTGGCGGCATTGCTCTCGTCTAGCACATCCGCGGGCGCAGCGCAGCGCGCTGCCTGCGGTGAAACTTCGGGTCGTCTGCCGCCCGCCGATCGGCTAGATTGCGGCAATGACGATCCGCCAGCTGCCGCCGGTTCTGGTCAACCGCATCGCCGCCGGCGAAGTCGTCGAGCGTCCGGCGGCGGCGGTCAAGGAATTGGTCGAAAACGCGATCGACGCCGGTGCCGCCCGCATCGACGTGACGTTGCGCGAGGGCGGCCAGGCGTTGATCGCGGTCACCGACGACGGGCTCGGCATGAGCGCGCCGGAATTGTCGCTGGCGGTCGAGCGCCACTGCACCTCAAAGCTGCCCGACGACGATCTGCTGCGGATTTCGGCGCTGGGCTTTCGCGGCGAGGCGTTGCCGTCGATCGGTGCCGTCAGCCGCCTGCGCATCGTCTCGCGCCCGCCCAACGCCGAGAACGCCTGGGAGATCACGGTCGAGGCCGGCCATAAGAGCGCACCGTTGCCGGCCGCCGCCGCACCCGGCACTCGGGTCGAGGTGCGCGAGCTGTTTTTTGCCACCCCGGCGCGGCTCAAATTCCTGAAGACGGCGCGCACCGAGCGCGAGCTTGCGGTCGACATGGTGCGCCGCCTCGCGATGGCCTATCCGGGGATCGCGTTTTCGGTGACCGGCGACGACGAGCGCATGTTGCTGCGCCTGCCTGCGGTCTCAGACCGGGCGGCGCGGCTCGGCGCGCTCCTCGGCCGCGACTTCGCCCAGAATTCGCTGGCGATCGCCGCCGAGCGCGATGGGTTTCGGCTGACCGGGCTCGCCGGCCTGCCGACCCTGAACCGGGGGTTGCCGCGCGACCAGTATCTCGTCGTCAACGGCCGCCCGGTGCGCGACAAATTGCTCGTCGGCGCGGTGCGCGGCGCCTATCAGGACGTGCTCGCGCGCGACCGCCACCCGATCGTGGCACTGTTTCTCGACGGGGCGCCCGAGGAGATCGACGTCAACGTCCACCCGGCCAAGGCGGAAGTGCGGTTTCGCGACGCGGCATTGGTGCGCGGGCTGATCGTCGGCGCGTTGCGCGCGGCACTCGCCGCCGCCGGCCACCGTGCCTCGACGATGGTCGCCGACGCGGCGCTCGGGGCCTTCCGCCCCGCCGGCGGCAGATCCGCGCCGGGCGCCGGCATGCCGCGCTTTGCGTTCCCGCCACCCCGGTCGCTGGCGCTCGCCGAAGCCGCCGAGGCCTTTCTCGCGCCGGCGCCGATCCCCTCGGCCGCCGCCGCGCCGCCGCGCCGCGACCCGGCGGACGCCGCCGCCCCGACTGCTGCCGCCCCAAACGGCGCCGCGGCGCCGCTCGGCGCCGCGCGCGCGCAATTGCACGGCACCTATATCCTGGCCGAGACCGCGACCGGTATCGTGCTCGTCGATCAGCACGCCGCCCACGAGCGGCTCGTCCACGAACGGATCAAGGAAGCGCTGGCGGCGAACGGCGTGGCACGCCAGGCGCTGCTGCTGCCCGAGATCGTCGAGCTCGATGAGGCGGCGGCGGCGCGGCTCGCGGGGCGCGCCGACGAGCTCGCCGAATTCGGCCTCGTCGTCGACCCGTTTGGTCCGGGAGCGGTCGTCGTGCGCGAGATCCCGGCAATGCTGCCGGGGCTCGACGTCGCCGCCCTGGTGCGCGACCTCGCCGACGAGCTCGCCGAATGGGGTGCGGCCCTGTCGTTGAAGGAGCGGGTCGAGGCGGTCTGCGGCACCTTGGCCTGCCACACCAGCGTGCGCGCCGGCCGCAGGCTCACGCCCGCCGAAATGGACGCCCTCTTGCGCCAGATGGAAGTGACCCCCAACAGCGGCCAGTGCAACCACGGCCGACCGACCTACATCGCCCTCGACCTCGCCGATATCGAGCGGCTGTTCGGCCGCCGGTAACGGCGGGGACCAACTTTCGACGCCGTCCTCGCGCGGAGTTTGCGAAAGGCTCGGATCGGCGCTATGCGCGCGTCCGTTGCGCGGGCACGCTGGGTTCAGGAACGCGCCCGGTTTGTTTGGAGGTGCCGCCGCGGGCGGCGTGTCGATCAGCCGACATCGGCCGCGCTGCTCTTGTTCTCGCGTATCGAAGCATCTCGGCACCGCTGGTCGGCGGCCTATCACGGCAAGTCACCGAGCCGGCTCTCGAATCGGTTTTCATTGCCCGAGCCGCCCCGGCCTTGACGGTGCAAGTCCCGCTTCCTTTGCGACTCCGGTTGGCGCGCTTCAAGCCGCAATCTTTTGTTTTGAATAAATAAAATCGAGTAGTAAATTTTATCGGCAAGGCGACGTTTGCGCATGCGCGGCGTTGGACGCATGTACCAACCCATGGAGCATGACATGCGCGTCCCCGCATTTCCGATTGTCGCGTCGCTGGTTCTGCTTGCGGCGCCGGCCTTTGCGCAGAGCTCGACCACCACCGGCGCCGCCAGCGAGCCGAGCAGCGCCCCCGGCTATTCGAATAGCTGGCATCACGGCACGAGTGTCAGCACCGACACCAAGGAAAAGCTCCGCCAGTCGCTTGAGAATTCCGGTTTCAAGAATGTCACGGTAACCCCGGAAGCCTTTGTCATTCGGGCGCAGGCCCCGGACGGCTCGCGCGTCGTCATGCTGCTGCGGCCTGACGAGATGACCGGGGTCATCGAGCAGACCGGCAGCTCGACGGCACCGGGCACGTCAAGCAATTACGGCTCGTCCAACACCGAAAGCGGCGCCAACCACTAGTCGTCCGCTCGAAACGCTTGGTTCCCAAGCGGTCCGTGAACCGCCCCATCAGGTTGATAGTTTCGTGGTGCGGTTCAGCGAACGGATTGGAATGAAATCATCTGTCGGCATTAAACCACTAGCTGTGCTTGATCTGAGCCAGCAGTTTTTCGGCCTGGGGCTTGTCGGTAAAGGACGCCCCGGAGCCGAGGAGCTTTTCGAGCGTGGCTTGGGCATCCCCGGTGCGGCCGGCGCGGCTTAGCGCCACCGCGAGATGATAGGCGATCACCGGGTCGGCGGGAGACGAGTCGTTGGCCGCGGTCAGATAGGTCACCGCCTTGCCGGCATCGCCTTGGGCGAGCAGGATCCAGCCGAGCGTGTCGTCGATCTGGGCGGCGTTGGGCGCCGCTGCCACCGCGCGCTCCGCCAGGTTCCGGGCCTTGTTCAAGTCGCCCTTTTGCTGATAGAGCCAGGCGAGGTTGTTCAATACGGTCGGGTCGGCCGGGCGCGCACCGAGGATCTTTTTGTATAGCGCGATCGCATCGTCGTAATTGTTGTTTTCAAGGTAGAGCGAGGCGAGGTTCGCGGCGACGACATAGTTGGTCGGATCGCTCGTCAGGCGCGCGCTCAGCAACGTCTCGGCCTTTTGCGGATTGCCGGCCCGGCTGTAAAGGCGGGCCAGCGCCGTGATCAGGCCATTGTTGTCCGGCTTGGCCGCAAGGTCGCGCTCTAACAGCCCGATTGCCTCCTTGCCGCGTCCCGCCCGATCCAGCAGGTCGGCCGACACGAGGTCGTAGAGCGTGTTGTCTGGATCCTTTTTGGCGAGGTCGCGCGCTTCGGCGAGGCCGGCCTCGACACCGCCGATTTGTCCGGCGACCCGGATCAGCTCGGCCTTTATCGCCGGGTTTTGCGGCGCGCGGCTAAGCGCCGCCTGCAGCACCGACTGGGCCTCGACGTATTTCTTCGCGTCGTTCAGGGCGGCGACGTAGCGCGTCAGGATGTCGCTCGAGTTGGGCGCCAGCTGATACGCGCGTTGGTAGGTCGCCGCCGCGCTCTGCAGGTCGCCGGCGCCGATCTGGGCGCGCGCCTGCGCGTCGAGAATATCGATGTTGTTCGGGAATTTGGCGGCAAGCTCGGCTGCGGTTGCGGTCGCGTCTTTCCAGTCCTGACGCAGGATGTAAAAGTTGACAAGCTTGACTTGGGGCGCGGTGTCTTGGGGTGCTGCCGCGGCGGCTTGCTTGATCCTGTCGGCGGCGTCGGCCCATTTCTTTTCGGCGATCGCGACATCGGCGAGGCCGAGCAGTCCCGTCACGTCGTTCGGCTTTTGCGCCAACAGGCCGGCATAGACCTTGCGCGCGTCGGCGGTGCGGCCGGTCGCGAGGTAGAGCGCGCCCAATGCGGTGTTTGCGGTCGCGTCTTTCGGGTCGGCCTTTAGCCGGCTGGTCAGCACCGCTTCGGCTTTGCCGAAATGCCCGGTGCGGATGTAGAGGCGGGCCAGTGCCACCGTCAGTGTGGCGTCGGTCGGCCGCGCCGCCAGCGCTTTTTCAAGCAGCACCGTGGCTTCGTCCCAGCGCCCCGCATTCTGGTACACTTGGCTGGCGACGAGGGGGAAGACGGCGCTGCCGGGATCGTCCTTGGCGTAGAGATTTGCCTTCGAAACCGCGGCGTCGACCCCATCGAGCTCGGCCGTCGCCCGGACGAGGTCGGCCTTTAGCGCGGGGTTGCGGGGATCGCGGACAATCGCGTCGTTGAGCACGCTGACCGCTTCGCGGTAATACCCGGCGGAGGTGAGCAGGGAGAGATAGCGCGACAGGAGCGGGTTCGAATCGGGCGCCAGCTCGTGGGCCCGCTTATAGCTCGCCATCGCACCGTCGCTGTCGCCGGCGCCGAGCTGAGCCTGGGCCTGGGCCTCCAGGACATTGAGATCGGACGGGAATTGCGCGTTGAGCGCGCCTGCTACCGCCTTGGCGTCATTCCAATCCTGCTGCAGCTCATAGACGCGCACCAGCGCGAGCCCGGGCGCCGGGTCGTTGGGGGCCGCGGTGCGCGCGCGATTGATGGCGTCGATCGCTTCCGGCCATGCCTTCTGGGTGATGGCGATGCCGGCCAACCCGAGCAGGGCGGATTCGTCGTCCGGTTTTTTCGCCAGCGCCTCCTGGTACAATTTTTTGGCGTCCTCGACGCGGCCGGCCGACACGTAGAGCGTCGCCAGGTCGTTTCTCGCCGGGGCGAAGTTTGCGTTCTGCGCTAGCGCCGCGCGGAACGCGGTCTCGGCCCCCGGAACGTCCTTTTGCGCGGCCTTGACCATGCCCGACAACGTCAGGTAGAGTGCGTTTCCGGGATCCCGCTTGACGAGTGCCGCGGCCACCTGCGCCGCCTTGTCGGGCTGACTGGCGCGCAACTGCGCCAACACCAAGGTCGGCCCGGCCACCGGCGCGCCGGCCTCGGTGTCGAACACCTTTTCGAGCGCCGCCAACCCTTGCGCGCCCTGGCCGACGCCGATCTCCGAAATCGCCATTCGCGTCTGGATCGTCGGGTTGTTGGGGTCGATCGCCGCCGCCTTGTCGAATTGCTGAAGTGCGAGCTCGGGCTTGCCGCTCGCCATGTAGGCGTTGCCGAGCAGCGTCAGTGTCTGCGCGTCCGCCCCGGGTTTGGCGGCGAACGGCTCCAGAAAGCCGATGGCGCGCGCCGGCTCGCGCTCGTGCAGCGCCGCCGCGGCCGCGACCCGTGCCGCCCGCGCGTCGCCCGGCGCCAGCGCCAGATAGCGCTCGAGGATGGTTTCGGCCTGCGCGTACTGGCCGAGCGCGAACTTGGTCGCGCCCTGCAGGTAGTAGCCGATCGGGAATTGCGAGAACATCGGCGACAGCCGGTCGAACCGGCGGTCGGCGTCGGCGTACTTCCCGCGCTTGGCGTCCTCGACGCCGCGCAGGTAGTTAGCCATAAAGTTGCCGGGGCTGGCTTTCAGGACCGGGTCGAGGTCCTCGTTGGCCGCGTCGTATTTGCCGGCGTCGATGTTCACGCTGGCACGGCTGAGGCGCACCCGCGCATTCTTGGGGTCGATCTTGAGAGCCGCGTCGAAATCGCTCATCGCGGCCTGGGTGTCGCCGTGCGCGCGCGCCAGCTCTCCTTTCACCTGCAGCGCGTCGACCGAGCGCGGGTCGGCCGCGAGCGCCGCATCGAGCAGCGTGGCCGCCTCGGCCGGCTTGCTCGCCGCCACGAGCCGCGCCAAGGCGATCTTTGGCGGCACCGCGGTCGGGTCGAGCCGGATCGAATCCTGCAGCAAGGCTTGCGCCTTGACGTTGTCGTGCAGCCCCGCCGCCGCCAGGCCGAGCGCCCAGCGGACCTTGCTTTCGAGAGCCGGCGGACGATTGCCGGGGCTGACCAGGTCGGCAAGGTCGGAGAATTTGCCCTGGCGCAGCAGAGCCTCGGTCAGGACCGGCAGGTAATCGGCCTCGGCGCCATTGCGCTCGCGCGCCGCGCGCGCCTCGCGCTCGGCCGAAACCGGATCGCCGAGCTGCAGGAAGACGCGGGCGAGCCGGGTCCGCAGCTTGGCGTCCTGGGGCGCCTCGCGCACTGCGTTTTGCAGCTCGATTGCGGCCGCCTTGAGGTTGCCGCTGGCGACGTACTGGTCGGCGCTTTTGACCGCGGCCGGCGAGTCGGTCGCGGCGGCCGGCCGGACCGCGGCGATCAGCGCGAGCGTTGCGAGCGCGGCGAGACAGCGAGACGAAAGCTGACGGCGCGGCTGAGCCATTGCCATTCCCCGTTGCGGTGCCCGGCAGTCACCCGTCGACCCCGAGCTGGTGCTGCTGCATCAAATCGTAGAGCGTGGGCCGGCTGATCCCGAGTAATTTGGCCGCTTTCGACAAGTTCGAGCCGGCTTGGGTCAAGGCCAGCTGGATGACCTCGCGCTCGGCGCGCGCCCGCGCGGCGCGGATGTCGAGCGATTTCGCCTCGTCTTCCCCGGTCGGCAAATCGAGGTCGGCGGCGGTGACGAGCGGCCCCTCGGTCATCACAATCGCCCGCTTCACCCGGTTTTCCAGCTCGCGCACGTTGCCGGGCCACGGGTAATCGCGGATCGCGGCGAGCGCCGAGCCGGCAAGCCCGCGCGCAGCGCGCCCGTATTCCGCAGCGAACCGACGCAGAAAAAAGCTCGCAAGGATGATCGAATCGGCCGGCCGCTCGCGCAATGCCGGGATCCGCACCGTGACCTCGTTCAGCCGGTAAAACAGGTCTTCACGGAACCGCCCGTCCGCCATCATCCGGTCGAGGTCCTGGTTGGTGGCGCACACGATGCGCACGTCGACCTGCACCGGGCGCCGCCCGCCGATCCGCTCGACCACCTGGTCCTGCAGAAAGCGCAACAACTTGACCTGCATCGGCAACGGCACGTCGCCGATTTCGTCGAGAAACAGCGTGCCCTGGTGGGCGCTTTCGATGCGGCCGATATTCTGCCGAAGCGCGCCGGTAAAAGCGCCTTTTTCGTGACCGAAGAGCTCGCTCTCGAGCAGCGTCTCGGGGATCGCCGCACAATTGATCGGGACAAACGGGCCGCCGGCGCGTGGGCTGAGCTTGTGGATCGCGTGCGCGAGCAGCTCCTTGCCGGTGCCGCTTTCGCCGAGCAGCAGGACCGCCACGTCGGTCGGCGCCAGCTTCTCGACATTGCGCAGCACGCGCAGCATTTCGGGGCTGGTGGCGATGATGCCGTCGATCGGCGAACCGGTCGCCGCGTCGGTCAGCCGGCGGTTCTCGGCCTCGAGCTCGAACATCTGCTCGGCGCGACCGACGATCATCCGCAAGACCTCGATGTCGATCGGCTTCTGGTAAAAGTCGTAGGCGCCAAGGGCGATCGCCCGCAGCGCGTGCTCGCGGGTCTCGTTGCCGGTGGCGATGACGACCTTTGTCGCCGGCGCGATCTCGCGGATTTCGGACAAGGTCGCGAGCCCCTCCGACGCGCCGTCGGGGTCGGGTGGAAGCCCGAGATCGAGGATCGCGACCGGCACCTGATGCGCCCGGATCAGCGCCAGCGCTTCCGGGCGGCTGGCGGCGGCATGGACCTTGTGCTCAGAAAACGCCCAGCGCAGCTGGCGCAGCAGTCCGCTGTCGTCGTCGACAATCAGCAGCGATCGGGCGGCGGGGGTCATCGTGTTCATAGGACGACGGTGGGTGCGGCCGACGCGCGCTCTTCGGCGAGCGGCAGGATCACGCGCATCGTCGTCCCGTGGCCCGGTCGCGAGACGACTTCGAGCTCGCCGCCGGCCATCCGGATCAGGTCGCGCGTCTGGTACGCGCCGATGCCGTAGCCCCCGGATTTTGTCGAGCGGAACGGCAAAAACAGCTCGTTGCGGATAAACGCCTCGTCCATTCCGACGCCGCGGTCGACGACATCGATCACAAAGCGCCCGCCGTTGCACTCGGCGCGGACAATGACGGGTTCGCCCGCGGGCGAGGCGTCGAGCGCGTTCTGCACGAGATGGGTCAGAGCCGAGCGCAGCTTGTCCGCGCCGATCGCAACGGTGCACTCCTCGGCCCCGCCGCCGATCGCGACGGGCACCGAGAATTCGGCGGCGACCGCGGCGGCGATTGCGGCGGGGTCGGCGCGATGCGGCGGCGGCGCGCGCTCGGCCTTGAGCTGGCTCAGCAGATGGTTCATTCGTGCCACCGAGTCCTCGACGGTCTGCAGCATGTCGCGCTGGAATTCGGGATTGTCGATGTAGCGCCGCGCATTGGTGACGATCAGGCCGAGCTGGCTGGCGAGGTTCTTGATGTCGTGGACGACAAACGCGAAGCGCTTGCTGTATTCGGTCAGCAGCTCCGCCTCGCGCAAGCCTTTGGTGGAGCGCTCCTCGGCGAGATAGCTCGCCGCCTGTCGGCCGGCGGAGCGCAACAGGTCGAAGGCCTCCCACTCGAGCGCGGAGGGATGCCGCGGCCGGTCGAGCACGACAAACCCGACAATCTCGCGGCGGTACGACAACGGCACCGCCAACCACGCGCGCGGCGAGGCGAAGCTCCAGTCCGCGCCGTCGGCGTGGTCCGCGCCGTTCGCAAGAACCTGGATCCAGCCGCCATCGCGAAATCCGGCGAGAAACAGGTCGTCGGCCGGCAACACGGCGCCGCGGTCGGTGGGTGTGCGCCAGCCCGCGGTCGGGCGGTAGCCGACCCCGGGGCTCGCCGACCACAGCATGCCGGCCGGGCTGTCGACGAATTCGGCGAGCGCGCGGATGATCCTCACTTGCAGCTCTTCAGCCTGCTGCGGGTCGGAGACGAGCTCGATGAACTTCAGCCATTCGACGCGATAGTCGTAGCGATGGGTAAAGAAATTCCTCGAGATCAGAAATTTGAGGCGCTGGCGGAAGCTCCCGGACGACAGCACGGTGACGAGCACGACGATGCTGCCCAACAGCATCGCCAGCTGGAGGACGAGCCCCCAGTCGCCGCCGAGGCCGCGCAACAGCACCGCGACAATCGCGACCGCCAGCAGAAAGCAGCCGCTGGCGAGCAGGGTCGCGGTGTGCAGCACCACCTGTCGGGAAACGTGGATGTCGACCCGCCACTCGCGGTTTCGCGCCATCGCCAGCGCAAGGAGCGGCACCGCAAATGCCGCCGCGATCGCCCGCCCCAAGGCAAGGCCAGGGTCGACCCGGCCGCGGGTGATAAAGGCGTCCGAGAACAAAAACAGCTCGAAGGCGAACAACAGGCCGAGCGCCAGGCACACAGGCCAGACGTGCCAGCGCCGCTGCGGGTCGGTGTTGCGCCACAAGTTTTCGATCGTCAGCAGACCGAGGACGCCGAACCCGATGCGCATCAGCACCTGCAGGTAGGGGTCCCAGGCGCCGAACCCGGCGACGAGGATGTGCGCGTCGAGCGCCACCGCGACGGCGCAGAAGAGCGCCGCCGCCGCCAAATAGCGCCGGCCGAGCTCGGAACCCTTGCCGGCGCCGGCGGTGACGAGCCACACCGCGAACAGCAGCCAGGCCGACAGGCGGATGCTGTCGAGCACGGCCAACGCGGGGACCGGGATCGGGATCGCTCCCGCGGCCGCCGTCGCCGCCGCCCACACGGCCGAAGCGAGACAGCAGCCGATCAGGGCGGCGCCGGTCCGGCTGGTCCGCCCGCGCAGCACCATCAGGCCGATAATCAGGATGAACGCCAGCGCGCATCCCGAATAGACCGTTTCGACGACGATCCTGGCCAGCGCCGTTGTCCTATCTTGCCCCGTAGTTCCAAAATATCACGCGGGCGGTCTGCAATAAGATCAGCAGATCGAGAAAAATGCTGCGGTTTTTGACATAATAAAGGTCGTACGAGAGCTTGCGCCGGCCGTCCTCGATCGAGGCGCCGTAAGGGTAGTTGATCTGCGCCCAGCCGGTGATTCCGGGCCGCACCCAATGCCGCTCGTTGTAGTAGGGGATCGCCGCGGCGAGGTTTGCTACAAAGAACGGGCGCTCGGGGCGCGGCCCGACAAAGCTCATGTCGCCGCGCAGCACGTTCAGGACCTGCGCCAGCTCGTCGATCCGCAGCTTGCGGATGACGGCGCCGACGCGCGTCACCCGCGGATCGGCCTTGGCGGCCCATTGCGGCCCGCCCTCGCGCTCGGCGTCGGTGCGCATGCTGCGGAACTTGAGGATCGTGAACACCCGGCCGCGATAGCCGACGCGTTCCTGCCGGTAGAGCACCGGCCCTGGGCTGTCGAGCTTGATCAGGCAGGCAGTGACCAGCAGCAGCGGCGCCGAGAACACCAGAAGCGCGAGGCTGACGACGATGTCGAACGCGCGCTTCAGCAGCTCGTCGAAGATGCCGCAGCGAAAGCCGTCGGAATAGAACAACCAGCTCGGGCGGAGCGCCTCGAGGTCGACCGTGCGGGTCTCGCGCTCCCAAAAATCGAGAAATTCGGTGACCCGGATCCCGGCCAGCTTGCAATGGAGCAGCTGGCGCACCGGCAAGCCGCGGCGGTCGTCGGTGGCGACGACGATTTCGCTTGCGCCGAGCTCGCAGCCGAGTTCGGCAAGCGCGTCGGGCCCGCCTTGCGGCCAGTCGGCCGGGTTGCCGCTGGCGAGGTCGCGCTCGCCCGGCATCCGGATAAACGCGACCGCGACAAAATGCTGGTTTTCGTCGCTGTCGATCAGGCTGGCGATGCGGCCCGCCTGGGCACCGTTGCCGAGGACGGCGACCCGCCGTTTCAACAGACCGCGCCCGAGGGTAATCAGAAACGCGCCGCGCGTCACCGAGATGCAGCCGAGCCACAGCAGGGTCGCCTTCAGCGGGAGGTTGCCGGTGTCGGGCAGGTGCTGCAGCCCGTCGCGCCAATAGGCGGCCGTGACCAGCACGAGCATCAGCACGACGACAAAGGCGACGGCGACCTTGCCGAGCAGCTGTCGGAAGTCGACAAAGCTTTGCTCGCCATACAGCCCGACCGAGATCATGGCGGCGACCGCAGCGAGCGACAAGCCGGCGGCGAGCTGGGCGGGAAGGCTCGTGAGGCCGAACACGAGCGGCGTCGTCCCGCCCGACTGAGACAGCATCTGGTAAAATGCACCAGTGATCAGCAGGGTGTCCGACGACACCAGCAGCACGACCGAAACAGGGACAAAATGTCTGAACAGTCTGAGCTGCATCTCAAATTGTAATATCGTTAATAATGCCGGTTGTTCGCGCTCGACGCACCGCCTTCGGTAGCGCATGAGTATAGTAACCGCAAAAGCCACAGCCGTCCAGTAGAACGCGCGGTCTGCCCATGTCGACGCGGACGCGAGCGGTGTGCGCCGGGCGAGCGCTGGGGTTTCGCTCGCGGGCCGCTCTCGCCGGTCGGCGAAGGGCGCGCCCCGGTTGCGCGTTCAGTCGGCTGCGGCGTGCCGGGGGCGGGCGCCGCCGTGGCCGGCAAGCGCGGCACGCTCGTGGGCGAAGAGCGCGTGGATCCAGTCGATGACCGCACGCACGCAGGCCACCCGGCGCAGGTCGCGATGGACGATGACCCAGTATTCGGCGGCGATCTCGGGCACCGGCGGGGTCAGCCGATCGAGTAGCGGGTCCGCGTCGCCCGCATAGCACGGCAGCACGCCGCGGCCGGCGCCGGCGCGGATCGCGGCATGCTGCATAGCCATGTTCGAGGCGCGCAGCGCCACGGCACCGCCGCTTTCGCGCAGCCGCTCCTGCACCCAGCGGGCGGTCGGGTAGTGCGCCTGCTCCTCGGTGTAGGTCACCCACGCCTCGCCCTCCGCCCCGCGCCCACGGTAGACCGCGCAGGCGAAGGCGCCGGCCTTGGTGATGTAGAGGTCGCCGCTTTCCGGCGGATGGTGGCGCAGCGCGAGATCGGCTTCCCGGCGTGCGAGGTTGGCGGTTTGCTGGGTCGCGACGAGCTCGAGAGTGATCCCGGCGGGCAAGGCCGCGCCCGCCGCGCCCGGAAGATCGCTGGCGAGCCGGCTGGCGAGAAAGCCGGCGGCCCATTCGCCGACTGAGACCCGGACGGTGCCGCTCAGGCCGGGCGAGGCCGCCGCGCGGCGCCGCTCCAACGCCAGCGCCGCCAACTCCAGCTGCTCGGCGGCCGGCAGCAGCGACTCGCCGGCGGCGTTGAGACGCAGGCCCTCCGGCAGCCGGTCGAACAGCGCCGGCCCGCCAAAGACCGCCTCGAACGCCGCCAGGCGCCGCCCGACCGTCGGCTGGCTCAGCCCGAGGGCGCGGCCGGCGGCGCGCAGCGATCCATGACGGGCAACGGCCAGAAAGACGCGCGCGTTGTCCCAATCCATCGCAGCGGAGCCATTGGTATCGTTCATGATACGAATACGTATCGCGGGATGCCGGATTTGTCGATCCCTGAAATCAATATGTGGACCTATGTTGGCCCAGCGAGACGCGGAGGGCGGACATGATCGCGGTCATCGACCTGACGGCTGAGCTGGCGAAGCTGAACATGCTCGACGGGCGCTGCCCGACTACCACAGACGCTGAAAAGAGCGGCGCCATCGCGCGGTTGGCACCCTATCGCGACGGCGCGGTCTTCGCCTCCAAGTTCGCCGGTACCAGCGATTGGGAGCGGCACCCGCGAGGCGACGAAATCGTGCATGTCGTCGAAGGCGCGACAACCTTGCACCTGATTGTTGCCGAGGGCCGTCAGTCGGTCGCGCTCGCCGCCGGCATGGTGGCGATCGTGCCAAAAGACGCCTGGCATAGGTTCGAGGCGCCCGACGGCGTCTGCGTCGTGACCGCGACACCGCAGCCGACGGTTCGCGCCGCGGCCGAGGTCGACGACCCGCGAACGCTGAAATTGCGCGAGACCGGCGGCGCGCCGGTTCGCGCCAATACAGTTTTACGTTAGTACTGCTTTAGGCTGGCACTGGTTTTAGGTTAGCGCTGCGGTCCGGGAGAAACGACGATGTATTTTGACCGACGGCTCTGGGAATTGACGCGCGGGCTGCGCGGCTGGATCGGCTTTGCGATCGTGCTGGGGCTCGTCGCCGCGGTCGCCGGCATCGCGCGGTTCGCGATTCTCGGCGTGCTGCTGTCGCACGTTTTTGGCGGCGGCGGGTTTGCCGCAATCGCGCTGCCGGCGGTCGGCGTCGCCGCGGCGGTGATGTTGCGCGGCACGATCGAGCATCACCGCGCGATGGTATCGCACCGCACCGCGACCCGGGTGCAGGAGGAGCTGCGCGGCCGGCTCTACGACAAGATCGCCGAGCTCGGCCCGGCTTGGTTTGCCGGCGAGCGCACCGGCGGGGTCATGCTGTCGGTGGTCGACGGGGTCGAGCAGCTGCAGACCTTTTTCGGGCAATACGTCCCGCAGCTGTCGATCGCGGTGCTGACGCCGCTCGCGATCTTTGCGTTCATCGCGTTCTGGGACGTCCCGGTGGCGGTGGTGATGCTGGTCGCGGCGTTGACGACGTTGGTCGCGCCGACCGTCTTTATCCATGTCGAGCGCCGTTCGAGCCAGGGCCGTCAGCAGGCGCTCAAAGCTTTTGGCTCCGAGTTTCTCGACGGCGTCCAGGGCTTGCCGACCCTCAAAGCCTTTGGGCAGAGCCGGGCGTTTGGTTATCGCCTCGCCGAGCGGGCGCGCGAGTTGTGCGACAGCAGCCTGCGCGTGCTGTCGACCGGGGTCATGACCCGCGGGATCACCGATTGCGGCGTCGCAATCGGTGCGGCGGCGGCGTTGGCGCTCGCGGTGTGGCGGGTGTCGCACGGGCTGATGAGCATTCAGGCATTGCTGATCGTGCTGATGGCCGGAACCGAAATCTTCCGCCCGTTGCGCGACCTGCGCACGGTGCTGCACCAGGGGATGCTCGGGCAATCGGCCGCGGCCGGCATCAACGCGCTGTTCGCCGCCGAGCCGCCGGTGGCGCGGCAGCCCGGGCGGCCGGCGCCGCCCGACTTGCCGCGAGTCCCGACGATCGCCTTTGAAGACGTGCGCTTTTCCTATCCGGGCGGGCGCGGCGCCGCTCACGACGGCTTGTCCTTCACCGTCGGCGCCGGCGAGAAGATCGGCATCGTCGGGCCGAGCGGGTCGGGCAAGTCGTCGGTCGCGCGCCTGCTGCTGCGGCTCTTCGACCCGCAAGGGGGGCGGGTGTTGGTCGGCGGCCGCGACTTGAAGGCGCTCGACCCCGAGGCGGTGCGCCGGATGATCGCCGTCGTGCACCAGGACACCTACCTGTTCCACGGCACGGTCGAAGAGAATTTGCGGCTCGGCAGGCCCGACGCTGACCAAGAGGAGATCGAGGCGGCGGCGCGTGACGCCAACGCGCACGAGTTCATAGCACTGTTGCCGCACGGCTATCAGACGATGATCGGCGAGCGCGGCGTCATGCTGTCGGGCGGCCAGCGCCAGCGGCTGGCCATCGCCCGCGCCTTGCTGCGCGACGCGCCGATCCTGATCCTCGACGAGGCGCTGTCCTCGGTCGACGCCGAGAACGAGGCGGTCATCCAGCAGGCGATCGACCGGCTCGCCGCCGGCCGCACGACCCTCGTCCTGGCGCATAGGCTGTCGAGCGTGATCGGGGCCGACCGCATCCTGGTGCTCGACCATGGCCGGGTGGTCGAGGCCGGCCGTCACGCCGAACTGATCCGCCGCGACGGCCCCTACCGCCGGCTGATGGGCGCGCAGGCCGAGGAGCGCGAGGCGGACGTCGTGCTGTCCGAGGATGCCGACGAAACGGCGACCGCAAGCGAGAGTAAGCAAATCGAATTGGCGGCCGAGACCGCGCCCGCCGAGCTCGCGGGCGTCGCGGCGGTGGTCGGCTGGCCGGCGACATTGGGCACCCTGGTGCAAATCATCAGGCCGTGGCGCCGGCGCTTCGCGGTCGTCATCGGCTCCGGCATCGCGCGGGTCGCTGCCTTTATCGGCGTCGGCATCGTCAGCGCGCTCGCCGTCGCCGCGGTCAAGACCGGCGCGCCTTACGGCTACCTGCTGATCCTCTTGGCGCTGACCGCCCCGCTCGCCGGGCTCCTGCACTGGCTCGAATCATGGCTCGCCCACGACATCGCCTACCGGCTCCTCGCCGAGATGCGGATCGCGCTGTTCGACAAGCTCGACGCCCTGGCGCCCGCGTATTTGTTACGGCGGCGCTCGGGAGACCTGATCGCGCTCGCGGCGCAAGACGTCGAGACCGTCGAATATTTCTTCGCCCACACCGTGGCGCCGGCGTTGGTCGCGGTGCTGGTGCCGTCGGCGGTGCTGGTCGTGCTGGCCGTCGTTGCCTGGCCGGTGGCGCTGGCGCTGTTGCCGTTCGTGCTGTTCGCCGGGTTGGCGCCGGTAGTGACGCGAGCCAGGATCGACCGCCTCGGCGCGCAAGCCCGCGACGCGCTCGGGCTGATGGGCGCCTACCTGACCGAGACGATCCAGGGTCTTTCGGATCTGGTCGCGTTTCAAGCGGTGGCCGGCCGCCGCCGCGGCTTTATGGAGCTGGTGCGCGGCTATCAAACGATCCGGCTGGAGCTGCTGGCCGATTTGTCGGCGCAGACGGCGCGGCTTGAAACCGTGACCGGGCTCGGCGGGCTGGCGGTCGCGGTCGTCGGCGCGCGGCTCGCGGCCGAGCATCATCTCGCGCCGACCATGTTGCCGCTGCTGATCCTGATCTCGCTGTCGTCGTTTCTGCCGATCTCGGAAATCGCCAATGTCAGCCGCCAGCTCGCCGACACGATCGCCTCGACGCGCCGGCTCTACGCCGTGCACCGCGAAGCGCCGGCGGTCACGGACGGCCGGCTGTGCCCGCCCGAGCCCGCGGGCGGCTCGGCGGTACGCTTTGAAAACACGAGCTTTTCCTATCCCGGCGCCAGGCGGCAGGCGCTCAGCGACGTCACTCTCGACGTCCCAGCCGGCGCGACCTTGGCGTTGGTTGGCCCGTCGGGGGCTGGCAAGACGACGCTTGCCAACCTGTTGTTGCGGTTCTGGGACCCGACCGCCGGGCGGATCCTCGTCGACGGCGTCGACCTGCGCGATTTCGAGCTGGACCACCTGCGCCGCCGCATCTCGCTTGTCTCGCAGGACACTTATCTGTTCAACGACACGCTGCGGGCGAATGTCGCGCTGGCCCGACCCGAGGCCGACGAGGCGGCGGTCCGCCGCGCTCTCGAGCAAGCAGCGCTCGCGGAGTTTGTCGACAGCCTGCCCGAAGGCCTCGACACCCCGGTCGGCGAGCGCGGCGTCCAGCTGTCGGGGGGGCAGCGCCAGCGGGTGGCGATCGCCCGCGCCTTTCTGAAGAACGCCCCGACCCTGGTGCTCGACGAGGCGACCTCGCATTTGGACGCGGTCAGCGAGGCGCAGGTGCGCGCCGCCCTCGACGCGCTGATGCGCGAACGCACGACGTTCGTCATCGCCCATCGGCTGTCGACGGTCAGAAACGCCGATTTATTGGCGGTGCTCGACCACGGCCGGCTGGTCGAGACCGGCAATCACGCCGAGCTTCTCGCGCAGGGCGGCCTCTACGCCCGCCTGATCCGCCACCAGATCGAGGGCGCCCAACAACCGCTGCGTGCGGTCGGGGACTAGCCGGCTTTGCTCGGCGCGGCAAAAAACGCATTGTCGCCGGCGGAGGCGGGCGCGGCCGTGCCGGTTTCGTGTATCCTGCAGCTGAAGCCGGATGCCCGGTCCGGCTAGTCTGCGGTTTGGCCCGGAGAACCCGCGGCCGGTCGAGACGACCGCGGAGGTGTGACCACCAGGGCAAGGAGAAGCTGCCATGCCGTTTTATGAAAAAGGCGATGTCCGCATCCATTACCAAGAGACGGGCTCCGGGTTTCCGCTGCTGGTCATCCCCGGCGGCGGGCTGAACTCGACGGTCGCGGGCCTCGCCAACCACCCGTTCAACCCGATGGAGGAGCTCAAGGACGAGCACCGCGTCATCGCCGCGGATTTGCGCAACGCCAATGGCGGCCAGTCGTCAGGGCCGCTCGAGACCGACCGGCCGTGGGACGCCTATACCGACGACCATTTCGGCCTGATGGACCATCTCGGCATCCGCGAGTTTTTGGTGCTGGGCTTCTGCATCGGCGGCCCGTTTATCTGGAACCTGCTGCGGCGGGCGCCCGACCGCGTCGTCGCCGCGGTGCTGGCGCAGCCGAGCGGCTTTCGCCCGGAGACGCCCGACCTCTTCTATCAGAACAACATCAAAGGCTGGGGGCCGCCGCTATGTGAGCGCCGGCCGGACGTCACGATGGCGACGGTGGACGCGTTTCTCAGCAAGATGTACCGCGCCAACGCCGACTTTGTGTTCACGGTGACGCGAGATTTCGTGCGCAGCTGCCGGACGCCGATACTTGTCCTGCCCGACGATGTCCCGGCGCACCCTTACGCCGTTGCGATGGAAAGCGTGCATCTGGCGCCCAACGCGCAGGTGAGCCTCTACCCGTGGAAGGCCTCCAAGGAGCAGATCCCGCTGGCGGTGCGCCACATCCGCACCTTTCTGAAGGCGAACCGCCCGGCGTCCGCGGCGCATCAGCCGATGGCGGCCGCCGCTCAGTAAAACGGGCGACAGCTTCAGGCCGGGCTCGCGGACAGCGATAAACGTTCGGCGAGTCGCGATCCCGCGTCGGCGCGCCGACGCGGGATGGCCGCGCGCTCAGCCTTGCCGCACGAACTTGTCGACGCCGCGATCCTGGGTCAGGCCGGCATAAATGTCGCCGTGCGAGTCGATGCCGACGCCGTGGACATGTCGGCTCGCCATGCGGACGAGCACGGCGCCCTGTGCGTCGCGCACGCAGACATAGGCGGGGTTCCCGCTGTCTTCCTGCTCGGCGATGTAGAAATTGCCGTCCTTGCCGCGGGTGATGTCGTTGGGCCCGCCCATGCCGGTCCACTGGCCGAGGAAGTCGCCCTCGGGCGAGAAGATCTGGATGCGCTTGTTCGCCCGGTCGGCGACATAAAGCTTGCCGTCATCGTCGTACGCGATGCTGTGCGGCAGGTGGAACTGGCCCTCACCATGACCCGGCGCCCCCCACGACTTGACGAGCCGCCCGTCCTTGGTAAAGCGGTGCACGCGGGCGTTGCGGTAGCCGTCGGTCACGTAAATGTCGCCGTTGGGGTGGGCCAGCATCTCGGTCGGGTGGTTGAACGGCCCCGCCGCGCGCTCGGCCAGCCAGTTGGCGACGTGGCCGGTGTCGGAATGCGCGCCCCGCGTGCCGAGCTCGAGGATCGGCTTGCCGTCCAAGGTGAACGACTTCGCCACCGAGTCGGAGCGGTCGGTGGTGTAGACCACGTCGCCGACGATCTTTAGGCCGTGCGGGTCGGTGACCTCGCCGCTGCCCCAGGCGCCCAAATATTTCCCGTCGCGGTCGAACACCACCACCGGCGGGTCCCGGCGCTGAAACACGTAGATGCGGTCCTGCGCGTCAGCCGCCACCCGGCTGATCAGCCCGAACGGCTCGCCGTCGGGGGATTTGAAGAAGTCGGGTATCAGCTCGTAGGTATATTTGCCCGCGCCGACTTGTGCCATCGCTGCCTTCCTCCCGGAACTTGAGCGCCGAAGCCCACCCGCCGCCTGCCGCGGCCATTCCCTCCGCGGGGAGCGGAGAGCAGGGAAAAGTTTTAGCCGAGATCGCTGTCCTCCAACAGCCCTCCGCGCGCGGCCCGCGGAGCGGTTACCCGCATTTCGAATAGTCGCAGCTCGTGCACTGGTCGCATCCTTCGAGGCGGATCAACGCCGCCTCTCCGCATTTCGGGCACTGCGCGGGGCGCGGCAGAGCCTGCGAACTGGCGCCGGAAGGTCCGGGCGCCGGCAAATTCACCACCCGGGCAGCGGCGGCGCGGTCCATCCCCTGGCGCGGCAAAAAGCCGATCTCGATCATGTGGCGCTCGATCACGCCGCCGATCGCGGCCAGCAGCGAGGGCACGTATCTGCCCTCTATCCAGGCGCCGCCGCGCGGGTCGAACACCGCCTTCATCTCCTCGACGACAAACGACACGTCGCCGCCGCGCCGGAACACAGCGCTGATCATCCGCGTCAACGCGACGGTCCAGGCGTAGTGCTCCATGTTCTTTGAGTTGATGAACACCTCGAACGGCCGCCGCCGGCCGTCCTGCACGATGTCGTTCAACGTGATGTAGAGCGCGTGCTCGCTGTCCGGCCAGTTGAGCTTGTAGGTCTGGCCGGGCAACGCCTCGGGCCGGCTCAAGGGCTGCGTCATGTAGACGACGCCGCCCGCCTCGTAGATGTCCGCGGGCTTTGGCGAGGCCGCCGGCGCCGGCGGCGGGAGCGGCAATTCCGGCTGCTGCGGCGGCCGGCGCGCCTCGGCCGGGGGAGCTGCTTCGGGCCGGGCGGCGAGCACGGCACCCGTCACCTCGTTCGGGCGGTAGGTGGTGCAGCCCTTGCAGCCGAGCGCATAAGCCTGCTGGTACACGTCCTTGAAGCGCTCGAACGGGATGTCGGCCGGAACGTTGATCGTCTTTGAAATCGAGCTGTCGACGTGCTTCTGCACCGCCGCCTGCATGACGAGGTGGTCCTCGGGTGTCAGCACCTGGGCGTCGACGAAATAATCAGGCAGGGGTGCCGTCTCGCCGCGGGTCCGGCGGAACTGGCGATAGGCGTAGTCGGCGACCTCCTCCTCGCGGCGGGCGCCGTCCGGCATCAGCACATTGCGGGTATGACGAAAGCTGAACACCGGCTCGATGCCCGACGAGACGTTGTCGGCGAACAGCGAGATCGTGCCGGTCGGCGCCACCGAGGTCAAAAGCGCGTTGCGGATGCCGTGCCGGGCGATCGCCTCGCGCACCTCGGGGTCGAGGGCGGCCACCGTCTCGCCCTCCAGGTAGCGGTTGCGGTCGAACAGCGGGAAGGCACCTTTTTCCGCCGCCAGCGCTGCCGAGGCGAGATAGGCCTCGCGCTCGATGACGCCGAGCCATTCCTCGGTCGCCGCCACAGCCGGCGCCGAGCCGTAGCGCAATCCGCACAGGATCAGCGCGTCGGCAAGCCCGGTGACGCCGAGCCCGATGCGGCGCTTGGTTTTCGCCTCGTGCTGCTGTTCCGCCAGCGGGAATTGCGAGATGTCGACGACGTTGTCCATCATCCGCACGCAGTCGGGCACCAGCGCGCGCAGCCGGTCAAGGTCGAGCCGCGCCTCATTGGTGAACGGCGCCTCGACAAGACGCGCGAGGTTGATCGACCCCAACAGGCAGGCGCCATACGGCGGCAGCGGCTGCTCACCACAAGGATTGGTGGAAGTTATTGTTTCACAATACCAGAGATTGTTCCGGCGATTGATGCGATCGATAAAGATCACGCCCGGCTCGGCATAGGCGTAGGTCGCCCGCATGATCTTGTCCCACAGCCCGCGTGCCGGCAGCACCTTGGCGACCGCGCCGTCGAACACGAGCTCCCAGGGCCCGTCCTCCTCGACGGCCTGCATGAACGCGTCGGTCACCAGCACCGAGAGGTTGAACATTCGCAACCGCCCGGGCTCGCGCTTGGCTTCGATAAAGGCCTCGATATCCGGGTGGTCGCAGCGCAGGGTCGCCATCATCGCACCGCGACGATAGCCGGCGCTCATGATCGTGCGGCACATCGCGTCCCACACGTCCATGAACGACAGCGGGCCGGAGGCGTCGGCACCCACGCCCTTGACCGGCGCGCCGCGCGGCCGCAGGGTCGAGAAGTCGTAGCCGATGCCGCCGCCCTGCTGCATCGTCAGCGCCGCCTCGCGCAGATGGGCGAAGATGCCGCCCATGTCGTCCGGGACCGACCCCATCACAAAACAGTTGAAGAGGGTGACCGAGCGGCTGCTGCCGGCGCCGGCGACGACGCGGCCCGCCGGCAGAAACTTGAAATCCTCCATCGCCCGGTAAAAGCGCTCGGCCCAGTTCGCCGGCTCGCGCTCGGGGGCCGCGAGTGCCGTCGCGATGCGGCGCCAGGTGTCCTCGATCGTCTTGTCGAGCGGCTCTCCCGGCATGTCGCCGCTGGCCGGCGCCCGCAGCCGATATTTCATGTCCCAGATGCGCTGCGAGATCGCGCCGACGACAGCCATGACCGAAACGTCCTCCTGCGGTCACTCTATAGCATGTTCCTGATTCGTTCGAAATGGCCAGTGAGCGGCTGTGTCGGCAGGAGCATGCCGACTATATTGGGGTGATGACCATACCGGCCCAATCCCTCTACGAGGAAGACTTTTACGCCTGGACCGAGCAGCAGGCCGACCTCTTGCGTCGCCTGCCCGCCGTCGGCAAAGAGCTGGACCTCGAAAACATCGCCGAGGAGATCGAAAGCTTGGGACGCAGCGATCTGCGTGCGGCGCGTTCGCTGTGCCGGCACATCATCGAGCACTTCCTCAAGCTCGAATACTCCGGGCTGGAGGAGCCTGCCGATCATTGGCGCGACGAGATCGTCGAATGGCGCCTCCAGTTGGAGCAGATCCTGACGCGCAGCATCGAGGCGAAGCTCGACATGGCCGCGCTCTATCGAACGGCGCTTCGGCTCGTGCGCCGGCTCGAACGCGACGTGCCCGGGCTGACAAGCCGGTTGCCGCGGATATGCCCGTACACGCTCGACCAAATCGTCAGCGGCGGCGAGGACGATTGGTTTCCGCCGCGGCGTGCGCCGAATCCTTGAGGAATGGCCCGGCCGCTCCGCGGCGTCGTTCTCCGGCGTCTTCCTTCTCGAGCGAGGCGGTTGCGGCTTCGATGCGCCGCTCCAATTCGGCCATCAGCCGAAGGCGCGGCCAGCCCGGCGGGATCGGCTCGAGCAGCTCGAGCGTGACGCGGCCCGGCCGTTTCACAAAGCGCCGCCGCCCCCAGAACAACCCGGAATTGACGGCGGCCGGGACGAGCGGCAGCGACAGCGCCTGGTAGAGCGCGAAAACACCGGGCTGGTAGGGGGCCGCGGCCCCCGGTGCCACGCGCGTCCCTTGCGGAAAAATCACGATCGGGCGGCCCTCGGCCGCGGCTTGCCGCGCCGCGCCGAGCAATCGGCGCAACGCCGCGGCGCCGGCCCGGCGGTCGATCGCGATCGCGCCGGCGCGGCCCATGTACCAGCCATAGATCGGCACCAGCAGCAGCTCGCGTTTGACCACCGGCGCCGGGTCGTCGAACACGATCGGCAACATGATCGCGTCCCACGCCGACTGATGCTTCATCGCGACGATGCACCCGCCCTCCGGCAGATGGTCGAGCCCGACGAGGCGGTAGTCGAGGCCGACCAGGACGCGCAGCAAGGCCACGACACCTTGCGACCAGAACCGCCCGAACCGCATCGCTGTCCGACGCGGTGCCGCCAACAGCGGCAGCGCGGCCACGCCGACGACCGCGGTCCACGCGACAAACGCGGCATTGAACGCAGCCGCCCTCGCCCACCTCACCGGCGCGCCTCGGTTTCGGGCGAATCCGCGGCGGCGCTGACCGACGGCCGCTCGACGACCGGGAGGAACAGCGCCGCCAGGTATTTCCCGTATTCGCCGATCAAGAGCGTAGCGGTGCCGCGCCATGCCCACCAATTCTGCTGCTTGACATGGGCGGAGAAGACTGGATGGGGGACGATCTCGACATTCGGCATCGCCCGCGCGAATTCGAGCAGGCTGCGCGGCATGTGGTACCAGGAGGTGACGAGGCGCAGGCTGTGATAGCCTTCCCGCCGCATCCACCGCGCGGTCTCGACCGCGTTGCCCATCGTATTTCGCGCCTCGTGGCCGATCACGATGCAGCACGCGAGCCAGCGCGGGGTATCGGTTCCGGTCCCACGCAGCAATTCGCCGAGATCGACCTGCCGCGGCACGCCCGTGACAAACAGCACCCGCCCCTTGCCCTCGCGCAACAGGTCGATCGCGCTCGGCAGGCGAAGGCTGCCGCCCGTCAAGACGACGATCGCGTCGGTTGCCGCCGGCTGGTTCTCGGCGGCCGGAGGAATGCCGAACCGGACAAGGCCGGCAAGCGCCACGAGGCACAGGCCCACGCCGGCGAGAGCGCCCCAGCGCAGCAGCCGCCCGACGCGAGGCATCGGTCGATAGCGCGTGGACCGGCGTCGCCGCGAACCAGGCGGCCGGGCGTCAAGCCGGCGCCTGGCCGTTGATCAACGACCCGAACAACTGCCAGCGCTGGCCGTCGAAGCGACCCATCTGGATTTGCTTGATCGGCGCGAAGTCGGTCGGGCTCGTGTTGATTTCGATCCCCGGCAGCAGCATCGGCACCCGGAAATGATGCAGGTTCGCCGCCTGCGTCATGACATTCTCGCGGGTCAGATCGTCGCCGCATTGCTTCAGGACCTGCACCAAGGTCTGGCAAAAGCTGGGGCCGACCACATTGCCGGCATCGGTCTTGTCACCGGCCGGATAATATTTGTCCATAAAGGCGACCCATTGCAGGTAGCCGGGATCGGTCTTCCATTGCGGGTCGGTCGGATCCTTCAGGTAAAAATCGGAAACGATGTCCTTGGCGTTTTGCAGCCCCGCGGGCTTCAACGTGGCGCCGACCGAATTGCCGACGCTGGCCAGGATGTGCAGCGGCTTCCATGCGATCTCGGCCGCCTTGCGGATCGCCTGCGCCGCGAATTTCGGGATCCCGGTGTTGACAAACACATCGGCGCCGGCCGCCTTGATGCTGATGACCTGCGAGTCGACGGTCGGGTCGGTGGTCTCGTAAGGTGCGGCGAGGACGATCATCCCGGCTTTGTCGCCGAGCCCGTCTTTTACTCCCTTCAGATAGTCTTTTCC
>Ga0210390_10000488_pt1 | contig 43456 bp, 25 predicted proteins | sample IncBWH11OmetaG_FD_161050 | JGI IMG/M metagenome (GOLD analysis project Ga0210390, IMG submission 161050) | Forest soil microbial communities from Barre Woods Harvard Forest LTER site, Petersham, Massachusetts, United States - Inc-BW-H-11-O ... | reverse complement strand
GGTCCAGTTTTTGGGGGCTACGTCACCGGCGAGATCCACAGCTTCAGGGCGGTTGGGGATTCACCACTGGTACAATTTGACGTTCACTTGAGCCCCCGCTTTATCCAAGAAAACCTGTAGGGTAGTGGGTTGCAAAGTGGCTGGGGCCCGTAGGCATCGGCAAAACGCAAGCGCTCTTTGTCAGTTGGCGGAGTATCGCCCTAGCACTTATTTGACCTGCCCAGCCAATTCTCAAAGAGTGTAATGGTTCATTTCGTCAACAATATCTCTCCTCGTTCGCGAGTGCTCTCGACCTGCTCCTACAGTATTCTCTGTAGCGCAGATTTGCTCGGTCCTCAAGTGAATTTTGCGCGCATTATTTAGCTCGGAAGTCTAACTGACAGAAACACAGCCTGGCTTTTTGGCACTCCATTTGCCTCTCTCGTGACCGGGAGGGACGGCATGCTAAAAGTGAACATGGATAGTGTGGGTGAAGCGGCCATTGTCGAGTGCGAGGGTACCATCAACAGTGGTGATGAAGCCCTTCAGCTATACGATGCCGTCACGGGGCGGACAGCGGATCGTGTGATCGTAATAGACCTCTCAAAAGTAAGTGTCACTGTGGGCAAGGGTTTGAGTATGTTGTTGTTCCTGCAACGCTGGGCACGCCATCGTGGCATTCGACTTGAATTGTTTAATCCATGTCCTTCTGTAAGGAGTGAGCTGGAGCATGCCATTTCGCCCTCCGAACTTGAATTCGCCTCTCTAGGCGAGGTCATGGCTGTCTTGATAGATGCGGCCAACCGCCAGGCGCTGGCAGCCTGATTCGTCCCAGGTATACCCATCGCCGGGCGGAAAATTTCGCCCTATGTGCGCCTTCAGCACGTCAGAGGGATCGGCACCCCATCGGCACCTGCTACCCCCAACGGCAGGTCTTATCCACACCGCTTTGTTCTTCGGAACTTGAGTAGACATGCCATCTCCCTGTGACGTCGGTCACATGAAGCGGTGAGCTAGCTCACCGTGAGAATGACGAGGATCTCTTAACCTTGTAGGTCTGAATTAGAACTACGGTCGTACACACTCGGGTTTCAACGACGAGGAGTGGTCAAGGAGGGATCTCCCATGGCGCAAAACACCATCACTATCACCGACAATCGCACGGAACAGACTTATACGCTGCCCATCGAGGACGGCACCATCCGGGCCATGGACCTACGACAGATCAAAACCAGTCCTGAGGACTTCGGACTGATGACCTACGACCCAGCCTTCACCAATACAGCTTCATGCCGCAGCGCGATCACGTTTATTGATGGTGAGCGCGGCATCCTGCGTTACAGGGGCTATCCCATCGAAGTGCTGGCCGAACACTGCAGTTTTCTTGAGGTTGCGTACCTGCTGTTATTTGGCGAGTTGCCCAGCGCGAATGAGCTGAAAGATTGGGTCGACGACATCACCCATCACACCATGCTGCACGAGTCGACCAAGAACTTCCTGGGTGGTTTTCGATACGACGCCCATCCCATGGCGATGCTGGTAACCTCCGTGGCAGCACTGGCCACGGTTTACCCGGAGGCGAGGGACATCCACGATCCCGTCAATCGACTACTGCAGGTGAAGCGCCTGGTTGCCAAAATGCCCACTATGGCTGCCATGGCTTACCGGCACAATCTGGGCTATCCCTACGTGTACCCGGACAACGACTTGGGATATGCCGAAAACTTCATGAACATGCTGTGGAAAATGGTGGAACCAAAGTACGTCGCTAATCCGGTGCTGGCACGCGCACTGGACATTTTGTTTGTGCTGCATGCTGATCATGAGCAGAACTGCAGCGCCAATGCAATGAGGTGCGTGGGCAGTTCGCAGGCCGATCCCTATCTGGCTACCGCGGCGGCGGCCGCGGCCCTTGCCGGGCCCCTGCACGGAGGCGCTAACGAAGAAGTGTTGAAAATGTTGGATGAGATCGGCTCCAAGAACAACGTGCCCGCTTATGTCAAGCGAATCAAAGAAGGACACGGGAAGCTGATGGGATTCGGGCATCGGATTTACAAGAACTACGACCCGCGCGCCAAGATCATCAAGTGGACCGCCGAGCAGGTGTTCGAGGTAACTGGCCGCAACCCGAAGTTGGACATCGCGCTTGAACTGGAGCGCATCGCGCTTGAGGACGATTACTTTGTCAAACGCAAACTGTACCCGAACGTAGACTTTTACTCGGGAATCATCTATCAGGCCATGGGATTTACGCCAGAAATGTTTACTGTGCTGTTTGCCATTCCGCGCACGGTGGGGTGGCTGGCGCAGTGGCAGGAGATGTTGAATGACGCAGAACAAAAGATTGCGCGTCCACGACAGATCTGGACCGGGCACGAAGTGCGTGAATTTGTGCCAATGGCCAAACGTGGCGCCCTGAGTGTGACTCGCTAGGAGTTCGATAACCTTCATTGTCCCGTGACGGCAATCACAGCCGAGTCGCTTGTGTTGGGTTTATCGTAAAAGAAGTGATCCCTATGTCTGCGACTGTCGTCAGTTCGTCAACCATCGAAGATGGATTGCGCCAGATGGCTCCGGAGCATTTGCGTGCTGCCCTTGCAAACTTCTTGCCTAAAGGGGCAACGGCGGACGAGCAGACTCGCGCTATTGAAGCTGGGTTGCGAAGCCCGGCTGGGCAAGCCATGCGGGACACGATGGCGCGATGGATTGTTGACGAGATCGTTCCGGTGGAGAGGTTAGTTCCGTCGGCTTACATCAAATGGCGTCCGCCAGTCCGGGACGCAATGATGTTTGTCGTGGCGCGGCTTTCGCCGGCGCGGCTTGCCCCCAAATTGCTCGAGCAGTTTGAGCTTCCGGTGGACACCTCGGCGGAAGTGCGCTTGCTACGGTTGATTGCGAAAGTGCCTGGGCTGCAGAAGCTGGGACAAGTGATTGCGCGCAACCAGCATCTGCGCCCAGCGCTGCGGAATGCGCTGGAACGACTGGAGAACGGGATTCGCGATGTCCGGCCGGAGGATGTGGTCGCGATTATTCGGCGAGAGTTGGGGCCGCGGGTTGAGAAATACGACGTGAAGATCGCGCCGGCTATTCTGTCGGAGGCCAGTGTCAGCGCGGTGGTGCGCTTCACCTGGCGTAACCCGGAGAACGGAAAGCGCGAGCGCGGGGTTTTTAAAGTTCTGAAGCCTCACATCCCTGAGTACTTTGCGGAGGACATGGACTATTTGCAGGGGCTGGCGCAATACTTCAGCGACCGGGAACACAATTACGGATTTCCGGCGAAGCTGCTCCCCGACACTTTCAAGAAAGTCCGGCGCTTGCTGCGGCACGAAGTCAACTTTGCGCGCGAGCAGAAGACGCTGGTCGAAGCGTGGGGCCTGTATAAGTCGATGCGTGGGGTTCGCGTCCCGCGGTTGATCCAGCCGCTGTGTACGCCCCGAATTACGGCGCTTACCGAGGAGCGTGGGATCAAGGTGACCAACGCGGCGGCGCGCTTGCCAGTGGCGCGGCGAAGGAAAGTTGCCGAGCAACTTATCGAGGCGCTGATTGCGGTGCCGCTTTTGGCGTCCCAGGAAGATGCCATTTTTCACGGCGATCCTCACGCCGGGAATCTGCTCTATGACAATCGCACGGGCGAGTTGACGATCATCGACTGGGCGCTGCGGGAACGCTTGAGCCGCGATCTGCGGCGGCATCTTGCGCTCTTGTTTCTGATGGTGACCTTGCGCGATCCGGTGGGTACCTGCAACGAAGTTCTGGCACTCAGCCAGCAGCATATCCGAAGTGCTTCACCGCGGGGGCGAATGGTCGCCGAGTTTGTCACGAATTTTCTTGGTGAACTGCCGGTGGTGCGTCTGCCCAGCGGGGTCGATGCAATGTTGCTTCTGGAACGCCTTGCCATGAAAGGTGTGAAGTTTCCCGGACCGCTGATCATGCTGTCCAAGGTGATGTTTACGCTGGACGGAATTCTGGGCGATATTGGAGGATCCGAAAGCGGCTTAGGCTTCGCCATCGCACGTCATGTCGCCCAGCATTGGATAACGAACCGCAAAGAGTTCCGTTCGCCTCTGAAAACTCGGGATTGGGTCACGCTGCAGTGTAGCGCTTTGCTTTACACAGGGCGTTTGTGGCTGCAGTGCGAGCAGGCGATTCTGGATCGCTTGCTGCCTGCGGGTTCGACGGCTTCGATAGCCACCACAGCGACGTAGCACTACCTGCGATTCGATCGGAACGGCTGAAAGAGGCTGCGGAAAAACTCTCGGCGTTGGAGTTTTGAAAGGGCACGGCTTCCCAGCCGTGCCGTAAGTCTTAGAAAACCATGTGCGGCGCGGCTTGAAGCCGCGCCCTTTCAAAACTCCAGCCGCCGAGACGGCGGCGCTACATTTTCGATGAATCGTTCCAATCGGTCTCAGTCGCAGGCGGGATAAAACTCATTGCCCGTTCGGCGAGCGCGGTGATCGTCAGACTGGGATTGACCCCTAGATTGGCCGCCACTACGGATCCGTCACAGATGTACATATTCTTGTAGTTGAAGACGCGGTGGCGAGAATCAACCACGCCGTGAGTGGAAGAATCGGCAATCACGCAGCCTCCGATGCAGTGTGCGGTACCCGGAACGTTGAAAAGTATCTCTGGCAGCATGCTCATAGGAAAACCGCCGGTGAGTTGCGCCAGTGTCTTCGCGAACTCGTTGGCTTTCGGAATATAAGTGGGAACCTTCTCGCCGCGGCTTACTAAAAACTTCCGGAACGGCCAGAACCAGGGACGTTGCCAACGCATCTCGATCTCTCCTTCCAGCGCCTGCATGCAGAGCAGGATCACGAACTCCCGGGCCCAGCCTACCGGCTGCAAAACACGTATCGTCCTGAAGGGGTGGCGGAGCATCGAGGCTGCGACATTTCTTGCCCAAAGTGCAATCCGCTGCGGACCGGGGCGGCCATCGGTCAGAATTGTAGTCAGAAATCCCATGGCATCGGAGCCCCGTGGGTAGCGGACGGCTTCGATGTGGGTGTGCTCGTCGATATAGACGCCGGAGCCGATCGCGATACCCTCCGACACATCCTGTGAGTAGCCCGGTGTGCGTGCCCCGATGAGCGATTCGGAATTGGTGCGCACATGCTGGCCGAGCTGGCTGCTGATGGCGGGCAGCGAACCTTTTTCTTTGAGATGAAAAAGAAGTTCCATCGTGCCGAGCGACGAGGCGGAGAAGACCACCGCGCGGCAGGTAAAGCGCCGGGGCTGGCGACGGATCCATGCTGTGGACCTGACAGTGCTCACTTCGTATCCGGCACTACCATCGCTGGTGTCGCCCAGAGGGGTAACGTTCACCACCCTCGTTTCGGGGAAGACCTGCGCTCCGTGCTTTTCGGCCAAATACAAATAGCCCAGGTCGAGAGTATTTTTCGCGCCGTAACGGCAACCCATCATGCAGCCACCGCAGCCGATGCATGTGGTTCGCGCTGGGCCTTCTCCTCCGAAGTACGGGTCGGGGAAGGTTTGATCGCCCGGCTCTCCCTCCTCAGGCTCGAAGATGCCCACTTTTGTGCGGTAGAAAGTATGACCAGTGCCCGAAGCTTCCGCAGCTTTCTTCAGGAGATGGTCGGCGGGACCGAGGATTCTGTTTTCCGTCACTCCCAGCATGCGTGCTGCGGATTCGTAGTGCTGGGGCATCTCGGCTTTCCAGTTGGACAATCCCGTCCATGATCCTGCTCCCCAGACTTTTTCAGGGGGCTGAAGCAAAGTGCAGGCGTAGGTAATTGATCCGCCACCCACCGCGCTGCCGTGGAAGATTGTCGCGTGCTTGAAGAACTGTATGTTGAAGAAGCCGCGCAATCCTAGCTTGGGACGCCAGAGCCAGCGGTGGAGGGACCAACTGGTGTGTGGCAGGTTTTCAGGGGTCCAGCGACGGCCCATTTCCATGACCGCGACTTTGTAACCCTTCTCTACCAGGCGATGTGCGGAAACGCTACCACCAAAACCGGATCCGATGACGATGAAGTCGAAATCGAATTCGTTACTGCGGTCCATATAGTCCCTGCTGCAAATCGCCTATCTGTTACGCGCAACGCGACGCGCCGTCGAAAAAGCGGGCTGGGATGGTCAAGGGCGTCGGCGAATCTGGCCGCGGAGACGCGACCACGGTTCGCAGGATGTTGTCTGCGAGGTGCCACCAACCGTGGAAGAGAGCACCAGTGGTATGACGAACATGGAGTGGGCTCCAGCCATTTAGATCGAAGGACCCATCGAAGGGGTTAACTACCACAGACCGGGTATCGAGGCGAAGGCCTTCATGCAGCGCTTTGAGGGCGCTCTCTTTCGCGCTCCACAGCAAGGCCAAGAGTCTGGGGCGGTCTTCCGCAGACGCGCGCGCAACCAAGGCTTGCTCTTCGATGGTGAAATAGTCGGCGACGAAAGCATCGGTACGCGGCTCGACCATTTCCAGATCACAACCTATTTCCACCCCGGATTTCGCCACCGCGCACGCTGCGACGCCGTCTCGATGACTGAGTGAAATCGTGACCGCCGCCGGCTGGTCGGCGAAGAAGACTTCGGGTGCCCCGGACGGCGCGGGACGTATGTCTATTCTCTTGAATACCTGGAGATGAGCAGGCACATCCAAGCAAACGGACAGAGCACGTTTGGCCGTCCAACGTCCCAGCCGCCAGTCGGCGCGGCGCTTGGCAAAGCGCATGCCTTCCAGACGAGCTGCCTCGTTTTCGCTGAGCCAATCATTCTCAGCGGGTACATCTGCTTCGGATTGTTCCAACCAATACACATTCATCAAATTCACTCTTGGGCGGAGCTAGGCTGCCTCGGTTATCGCAATTTCCGATACCTTGCTCTCCGCCTTTGTAGCTTCCGAGTCCTCAACTCTTGCAATCCCACGTTCGACTGCGTGGATGAGATAAGGGCGCAGGTTTGCAGGGGGAATGATGTAATTGAGAGCGCCGACGGCCAGGGCGCGTTGCACGCTGTGAACGCGGTCAAATTCAGCGGCCATTTCGCCCAGCTTCTCGGAGTGGATCACTTTAAAGAGTTCGTCCCATTGGGCACGCAAACGGCCTTTCTCCGCGCCTTCAGCCTTAGCGATCGCCTCGTTCAGCGGTTGCAGGCACGCATCTTTGCGAGCCTTGGCTTCGACCTCGCCGGCGAACACCACAGCAGCCGCCGGAGCTCCGCCGATCACCGAGGCATATGTCCCCTCCAATGCCGCAACTTCTACACTTTCATTCAGCGCCCGTGAGAAGACCACGTAAGCACCGCCGTGATAACGGGAGATCACGCAAAAGACGATGGGGCCTTTGAAATTCACTACAGATCTCCCGATCTCGGCACCGTACTCGAGCTGCAACCGGCGCATCGACTCTGGGGAGCCATCAAAACCCGACAGATTAGCAAGGACAACAACCGGTCGATTATTGCTGGCCGCGTTGATGGCGCGCGCGATTTTCTTGGAGGATTGCGGGAAGAGTGTTCCCGAAGTCCACTGATCGGGCCCGTCGGCGGGGACGAATCCTAACCGAGGTACGGGCCGAGATTCGATACCGATCAGACAAACAGGATTGCCACCGAGATGGGCATCCCACACCACCGCAGTCTCCGCCGCACGCATGCCGGCCCAGCGCTCCAGCGGCGCGTGGTCCTGGTCTGTGGCCGCCTTCATCACTTTGCGAATATCAAAACTTCTCTTGCGCCCAGGGTTGGTCTCGTCCGACAAAATATCGCCAATGAGTTCGAAACCCTCATCTCCATTCTTGCCATGCGGATAGTTTCGCACATCCCGGTCAATGGGATCAGTAGTCGCGTCCCTTCGCGGGAAACGCTCACCCGGGGCTACGTAGGTGTGGTCATAGTGACGCAACAGAATGTGGCAGGCTTCGTCGATATCGCGCGCCCAGTACTGCGCCTGGCCGTTGATCCCCATGATGCGATCGTAACCACCGATCCCTTGATTGTCCTCGGCGGAGACGCTGCCGGAGTAGTCCAGTGCGCGCTTGCCGGTCAGGACCATGGCGGCTTTCGGAGTCATGATCAGAATGCCCCGGGTGTGCATGAGCATAGTGGCTTCGGCGTTCCAGTAAGGCTGCGCGCCGACGTTGATCCCGTTCACCACCAGATTCACTTCGCCACCGGCTTGCGTGAACTCGATCAGGCCCCGCAGAACGCGGGCAATCCAATCCATATTCTCGACTCCGCTGGCCATCGAAATCTTGGCGCCGGCCGAGATGGGGAACCATTCCAGAGGAACGCCCTTCGCCTGGGCCAGATCCAAAGCTGCGAGAATGAGTCGGCATTCCGGCTCGGCGATGGCGCCCAGGTCTTTGCTCGGATCTCCCAGCATCAGAACGCGTGTCATGCCCTCGGGATACCTGGTTGTAAAGTTGCGGATCACGCCCACGACTATGTTGGCTTTGTTCTGGCCATACGGACGGTCGACCGGAACAAGACGATTGGCGGAGTCGAGATCGTGCTCGATAAAATCGCCAGCGGGAAACTCCGCCCGGGTGTATTCCGGAGCGGGTGTGAGCATTTTGATAATTTCGTAGGGGTAGATGAGCCCACGCTGACGCATGCGGACGACTTTCTGGTCGTATTCGGGCAGCGTTCGAATGGGCAGTAGTTTGTCCGCGGGCCGGAAGCTGATAAAGGTACCGCTGCCTCCCGGAGTCGAAATACGCACCACCATTTCGCGCAACTCACCGGTCGTCGGATTGGGAATGCGAGCGCGGACTATAACTTGTTCCAGCCCGAGGCCTTCGGTTGCGGGTGCAAGTTTGCGTACCAGATCACGCAATTCATCCGGCTTAAGGGTCAGGGGGGGCCACACATTAAGCAGTATGCGATTCCAATAGAGCCGTCGATGGGCGGGCCGCCGCGACTGAAATAGCCGGATGCTGGCAAGCGCTTCAGTTAACATGCGCTCCAGATGCGGCAACTGCACGATGCGGCCCTTCTCATCCCGCACCGGAGTTACGTCGCGAACTTCTGCACACGCGAACAAGCGCTCATCCTTCGGATTATCGCGGGCGACGGCATGGAGGAGGTACACGTCTTCCACTGACGGCAGCCGCTCAATCTTGAAATTGTTGAGGCGCCAGAGGTGCAACCGCTTGCCCAGCATGGGGTGGATTCCGCGGTAGAATTTCTCCTCTTCGTATCCATTCCCACTGGGGCGATAGGTGAATTGGTGCCTGTCGGTCAGGCCCTGGCCGTGGCCGGGACCAGCGACTGTGACCAGGATGCGTCGGATCGAGCGAGGGAAGCCGGCCTGGTCAAGCACCGAGCGCACTTCCTGCTGCGTAACTTCTGGGTCGCCTAGCCAGCCGGAATGGAAAACGTAAAAGTCGATGACGATGTCATGGTCCGCTGGCACTTCCGCGATCATTGGAAACATCGTCCGCGCCGCCTCCGAGAGCTGGGAGTACTCGGCGTGGGTAGTAAAGACATGGACGCGTTTTCCCTCATGATCGTACTCGGCAGAGGCGTAACACTGTCCGCCCACTGCCAGAGTATGAAAGTTCGTGAGGTTTCGAATGCGGTAGTACCGCCAAGTGAGCGCTTCCAGCATGAACATGCGCAGGGCCGGATCGGCGGCCGCAAACCGGCTGGATAGCAGGCTCGCCAGCGGTTGCGGACATTCGACCAACGCCCGGACTCTTTCGCGGCGATCGGTGGCGCCGGGATTGGCAGCCATATAGTCGAGGTGCGCCTTTACTTGCTCATACACTTGCTTGCGCGCCCGCTTGAACAGAGGCTGGTCGAAGTAGCGATAGCGGACCTCTCGGGCCAAGTCGGTGACCGCGGGAAAGAGCCCGTTGCTCATGGAGGCCATTCGGTCGAGAAGGGTTCGAAAGGCCTCGTCATTTTGCAGTGATGCCTTTTGGACGCGACGCAAACGTCGTTCGAGAACGCTTACAATGGGCGCGATTTGCTGCTCTACGCGTTGATGCGATTTGTAAATCCAGAGCAAGCTTTCTTCCAGTTCGGGAGAGCGATCCAGCGTCCGCACACCGTAGTGAGCCAGCGCCCGTTTAAGCGCGCTGACAAAGGCGGACGGGAGTCCTTGACCTCGTGTCTCCAGCATGCGCAAGTAGGAAAAGAGATAAGCCTCGGCGCTGGGTTCTTCACCGCTGGCCCGATGGTTTACCTCCGGCTCGCGCTGGAACAGCGAACATATGTCCACAAAGATGTTGAGTATCCCATCTTCGCTTTGTCTGATTTCTTCGCTGTCCACGGGACAATTCTGGCTCCATTCGCCGAGTACCCGCGCAATGTGCTTCGGATCCACGTCAAATCCGAGCATGAGCTGGCGGAGTTCATCCAGGCTCTGACGGCAGGTGGACTGGATGGCTTGTCCGTTTCCGCCCGAGGCGGCCGACGTGCCAAAGACCACTCGTTCCTTGTCCGCAACGCTATCGCCATCGGCGGCGGGATCGATCTGCAAGAGTGGGGCTCCCGTGTCCACCTGCACGTTTGGTATGGTCATCACCTGCCGGACTTTCCCGGCAAATGGAGCCACGACCTGCATTTCCATTTTCATGGCCTCGAGCACAGCCAGACGGTCGCCGACCTCAACCGTGTCACCAGGCTTGACGGCAATGGAAACCACTACCGCCGGTGCTGGCGCGTGCACCACGCCGCCGTCATCTCGATCAATCCGGTGCGACACGCCGTCGACCTCGATCAAGTAACTGAGTCCATGGACCACGGAGACAATGCGAAAACGACGCCCGAAGACGGTGAGCCAACTTTCAAACTGACCCAAGCGATCGACCTGTGCTTCGATCCGTGAACCATTTGCATCCACGCAGTATCGCCGAGGACCGAGCCGATAAGTCTTAGGCGCGTAGCAATTGCCTCGATAACGTAGTTCTGCAGTTCTGCCTACTTCACAGTGGACGTGCGGGCGCCCGCGCACCGCCGACGCATAAAACTGCGCCTGCTCTACTGCCAATTGGGCATCGTAAGACTCGATCGCGGCTTGAACCAGAGCTACATCGGCGTACAGCCTGGAGAGGTGCTTACCGCTTGCCGCCAAAGTATCCAGCCACCCATTGTGAAATTCTCCACTTTGCACTTCGGGACGGCTTAACAATTCGAGCAGGAACGCCTTATTGCTGGCGCCGCCCTTGATGACGACAACACTTTCGCGCAGCGCCCGCTGCAGCCGGGAAAGCGCTTCTTTCCGGTTCCGGCCATAAGCGATGATCTTGGCGATCATCGAGTCGAAATCCGCCGGGATGGCATCGCCTTCCGCTACTCCAGTGTCGATGCGCACTCCCGGCCCGGGCAGAATTCTGAACCGTTCAATGGCGCCTGGAGCCGGAGCAAAACCGTTGTCCGGATCTTCCGCATTCAGCCGCACCTCGATGGCATGACCGGTGGTGCGGGGAGGTTCACCTTCCAGGCGACCTCCACGCGCGACATGAATCTGAAGTTTGACCAGATCGAGGCCGGTCGTGCATTCGGTCACCGGATGTTCGACCTGCAACCGCGTATTCATCTCCATGAAGGAGAAGCGATTGATTTCCGGTTCGTACAGGAATTCAACGGTTCCAGCGTTGTGATAGCCGACCGCTTCACTCAGGCGCACCGCCGCCTCACGCAGTGCCAGATCTTGCTCGGGAGAAAGGGCCGGCGAAGGCGCTTCCTCGAGGATTTTCTGGTGGCGCCGCTGGACGGTGCAGTCGCGTACGCCGGCGGCCCAGGTTGTCCCGTAGTGGTCGGCAATAATCTGGACCTCGACGTGGCGCGCGCGTTGCACCTGCTGCTCCATGAAAATGGTTGGATCCCCGAAGGCTTTGAAGGCCTCAGCCCGGGCGCTCGAAAAGGCTTGCGGAAGTTGTTCTGCAGAGCGCACCAGGCGGATCCCGTGACCTCCGCCTCCAGCTGTCGCCTTAATAAGGAGCGGATAACCCAGTCGCTCGGCATGCCCCCGCGCGTCATCGATCGTTTCCACCGGGCCGTGGCTCCATGGAGTTACCGGTACCTGCGCCTGCTCGGCCAATCGCTTTGAGGCGATCTTGTCACCCACGCGTCGCATCACATCGCCATCCGGTCCGATAAACACGATGCCTAACTGATGGCAGAGGTCGGCAAATGCGGCGTGCTCGGCCACAAAACCCCAGCCCACCCATACTGCATCCGCGCGTGCCTCCGCTAGCGCGAGTTCGAGCCGTCCATAGTCGACGTAACTGCTCTTGGTCTGCTTTGTGTCTGGGTCGACAATCTGAGCGGGACCGAGACACACAGCCTCGTCGGCCTCACGCACAAACATGCTATGGCGATCAGGCTCGGTGAAAAGCGCAATCGTGCGCAACGATGTGCCATTTTCCTGATTGAAATCGCGGACAGCGTGAATGAAACGCATGGCAGCTTCGCCGCGATTCACGATAGCTACGCGTTGAAATTCGTGTTTCATAATCCCTCGATCAACCGATCGTCAGGACAATCAGTTTCATGTTCTTCATGCGGCAACGGCGTCCAGTGACATCGCCGCCTGCAGTGCCTTCAAACGTCCAGCATCCACTGCGTTGGGAACCGCTACCGTGCGGTACCCGCTAAGTTGCAGGTAGAGGTTTCCTTTTGCATCCACAACCTGTGCATCGAAGCTGCCACGATCCTGCCCGGAAGTGACCACGGCGTACAAACGGGTGTCGGCGGACTCCGGTATTAATAATGATGAGACGCGATTGATGTGCAATGGCAGACCCATGCGGCCCTCTGTGCCTATCTCCCAGAGCCCAGCAGTTTGGAAGCAGAGCTCAATCAGGCGCGGTGCCGCAAGGGTCGGCAGATTCGAGGGTAGATGGTTTGGGGGCAAGCCTTTCGCCATCAGCCCAATAATTCGCCGTCCGTCCCACCACGCGCGCTCCACCACTTGATATGCGGGTCCGTGAAAGTAGAGGGGATAGATCTCGGCGGCTTCGATAATGTGTCCAACCGGCGTGCCTAGCGTCGGCACGGTCACGGCTTTGAGTGTCTGCTTTGTGAGCCGTACCCGGGCGGTGAAGTGGGTGGTGACTTGTGGCTCGGCCTGGTTGGGGAGCGACCGTTGGCCGGTCAAGCGGCAATCTGCCACGAAGGTGTCCCGCTGAGGATAGATGGCTGCTTCGACCGTCAGCGTGCGCGGTTCCTTCCGATAGAACTTGAACGGCGCCATGAAGTTTACGTCTTCGATCGCCTCGATATGCCAACCATGAAGCATGCACAGCGCGGCTTCGGCGAATGCCTCGATGCCCATGACCCCGGGCAGCACCGGTGTACCGTCAATTTGATGGTCGTGTAGGAACGGTTGAGTCGCCGGGTCGAGCGTGGTCTCGATTTTAAGGCCTTTGTGCAGGCCAACGGCTGCGATCTTGCCGAGAATTGGTTCTGGTGCGGATCGCGTAAGCGTTTCCGTCGCTGATGTATCGAGTCCGCCAGTAACGTCCCACTCATTCAGCATGACACCGAGACGTTGGGCGATAACGATTTCGCCGCGAGTGCCTCCAGCCGTCAATTCGCGGCGAATTAAGGGAATCCCTGCCTCTGGTGGCAGCATATCGATGCCAGCCAGTTCCATCATCTTCGGGATGGAGCCGCGGGTGGCCATGCCGATGCCGCCCCAGGCCGTCCAGTCGATGACGATGCCGCGTGTTGACGGCCGCGTGGTGCGGAAGCTCGAGGTGATCTTGCACAACAGGTCGTTCGCCGCGCTGTAGTCGGTTTGCCCCGCATTGCCGAAGCGTCCGGCAATCGAACTGAACGCCACCGTTGCGCCAAGGGGCATGTCGCCGATGGCATGCAGAAGATTGAACCAGCCGTCACTCTTCACGTCGAACACAAGATCGAATTCACGCACTTCTTTGTCCGGGAGAAAGTGACTGCGCTCAGTGCCCGCAGCGTGCAGGAGCACATCGATGCGCCCGCTGCGCTCGCGCACTTGCTGGATGATTTTGGTGACAGCGTCTGCATCCGTGAGGTTAACGCTGAAATAGTGTGCCGTGCCTCCCGCGGACTGCACGGACTCGATGGCGTTGCGGGCGGCTTGTGCTCGCTCGAGGGCTGCCAGCTCTTTTTCAACCAGGGCAGGCGTGGCTCGCTCGCCGCGCGCCTGGATGCGTGCGAATAGATCACGCTTGAGGCCGTCCTTGTCGGTGACAAAGCGTCTTAGATCGGGATTTGTAGGATCAGGCTCGGGCACCAGATCGAGCAGGTAGAACGTGCCGCCGGAAGCGGTCGCCAAATCGGCGGTGATTGCCGATACGATACTTCCGGCCGCGCCGGTAACAAGGAACACGGTGTTGCTGTCCAGAGTCAGACCGGGTTTGCCATCGGCTGCGGGCTGTTCCTGCAGGCCGATTGTCCAACGCAGTCCCTCTTTGTAGCCGATTTCGACTGCGCCCGGGTCGCGCAGAGTTTCCCCAATCAGGATGTCGGCGACTTCGGATGGATTTCGTTCCGCTTCAAAGTCGACCGTCTTGACCAGGGCGTCCAACCGCTCGCGCTTGTAGGTTTTGGTGAAGCCCGCGACTGCGCCGCCTAATGGCGCTAACGCGCCGGCTTTGTCGTAGCCGTGCTGTCCACCGAGCCGCGTCGCCGAAACCAGGAATGTGCCCGGCGGCGCAATCTGCTCGTACAGAATGCGCATGGTGGCATATAGTGATTTGACACGTACTCGGAGCGCTTCGTGCCAACTCGCGAAGTCCATGGCTGTGAGGTCACCCTCATTGTCCAGCGCAGGCAGCCAGTACACTCCATGTATCGGACCTGCGGCCAGACAAGTCTTGAGTCGGCTTGCTAGCTGCTCCACATCCGGCGTGTGTTCAATTAGCAGAATCTCTACACCCAAGGCCTGAAGTCTCTGCGTCAGCGCGTCAGCCACACCGGACTGGTCCGCCATAAGGATCACACGGTGTCCGAGACATAGCGTGACGCCGGTTGGCTTGCAAAGAGCAAGAGGCGGACGCAAGTTGGGAACAGGTACGCGGCGAGGAATCCGATTGGCTGCGTCGAGACTGGCAGGCAACGGACGCTGAGCCGCAATCGGCGTCGGCTTCGAAACAGCAGAGGCTGCCGGTTTTTTCTGTGCTGGTTCTAGTGTCTGTCGCGTAGCGGAAGAGCTGGGGGCGGGCACTTTGGACAAGCCAGGCTGCCGGTCGCGAGCGAACTTGATCACGTGGGCCAAGGTCGGAAACTCCCGTAGCTTGAGATTTTCATCGCGCGGAATGTTGTACGCTGCTCGCACGGCTGCGAACATTTCGGCCTGTTTGACGGTGTCGATACCGAGATCGGCTTCGAGATCGAGATCCAGGTCCAACATGTCTTTCGGATAGCCCGACTTCTCCGCGACAATGTCGAGCACCTTCTCCTTGATGGCATCGTCTGTTGCTGCCTGGGCCACCGCTGGGACTGGCTGGGGTGCAGTTGGTTCGCTGATGGTCTGTGAGGATGCCGTTGTTGGCACACCAGCCAAGTCGGGACGGTTCTCAAAGACGAATCGGATTACGTGCGCCAACGTGGGATAATCGCGCAGCTTGCGATTCTCGTCGCGCGGAATACTGTATATGTCGCGGATGGCCGCGAACATTTCGGCCTGTTTCACGGTGTCAACGCCGAGGTCCGCTTCAAGATCAAGATCCAAGTCCAGCATGTCTTTCGGATACCCGGTCTTCTCGACGACCAAAGCCAGGATGCGTTCCTTCACGGAAGCGCTGGCGATGACTTTTACGGGTATTGCTGTGGGCGTCGGTTCAGTAGTGGGCTTGACTTCATCCCGTGCTGTTGTCGTCGCAGCGACTTGGGTCGACTTTGTGGCCGACTCTGCCAAGTCCGGGCGATTCTCAAAGACGAAGCGAATGACGTGTGCCAGCGTGGGGTAGTCGCGCAGTTTACGGTTTTCGTCGCGCGGAATGTTGTAGATCTCGCGGATGGCCGCAAACATTTCGGCTTGTTTCACGGTGTCAACGCCGAGATCGGCTTCGAGATCGAGATCCAAATCAAGCATGTCTTTTGGATATCCTGTTTTCTCCACCACCAGCGTGAGAATGCGTTCCTTGACCGAGCCGCCGGCAGATTCTGGCGCAGACTTCGCCGCTGGGGCTGGTTTCTCAGCTACCACAGTAGCGTTGGGAGCGGTAAGTTTGACTTCTTCCTCTGCTGCCGCGGGGGCTTCAGCCAGATCAGGGCGTTTCTCAAAGACGAACCGGATGACGTGGGCTAGCGTCGGATAATCGCGCAGTTTTTGGTTTTCGTCGCGCGGAATGCTGTAGATCTCGCGGATGGCTGCGAACAATTCTGCTTGTTTCACGGTGTCGACGCCGAGGTCGGCTTCGAGATCCAGATCCAAGTCCAGCATGTCTTTCGGATAGCCAGTCTTCTCTACCACCAGAGCGAGAATGCGTTCCTTGACGTCGCCTGCAGCCTGTGTAGATTTCCCAGTGGATGCCGACTTCTCGACCACGGGCGTGGTTTTCGGAGGTGCGGGTTGAACTTCTTTTTTGGTCGCCGCTGGGGCGGGGACCAGGTCGGGGCGCTTCTCAAAGACGAAACGGATGACGTGCGCTAGTGTCGGATAGTCGCGCAGCTTCCGGTTCTCGTCTCGCGGAATATTGTAGATTTCGCGGATAGCCGCAAACACCTCCGCTTGCTTGACCGTATCGACGCCAAGATCCGCTTCGAGATCGAGATCTAGGTCGAGCATGTCAACCGGATAGCCGGTTTTTTCGGCTACCAACGCCAGTACTTTCTCTTTTACCTCGTCGCCTTTCGCCGCCGGTTTTAACGGCGCGGAAGGAACAACGACGAGTGGAGCTTGCACTTTTTGTTCGGTGACCTTGTTCGGAACGGGCTTTGGCTCCGGCGTCACTGGCAGGTTAGGTATAGCAAGGGGCGGTACTTGAACGGTGGACATCGGCGCGGTCTGCGCCGAGTGCAAGGCCTGAGCGACGTCGGCGAGACGCTTTGCCGATGCTTGATCTCGCACTCGTAGCGTGCGTTGGACTACTTCCAAATCCGCGGTGGGATAGCCCGCGATCCTAGTTAGCCATTCACTCCAGGCAGTCTGGTCGGCGATGCGGTAGGCATAGCCCAGAGCGTTCGGGCGGCGACGAATCCCACCTTTCGTCTTCACCCAATGCAGCAACATCATGCTGATCTGCGAACCGAAGCCCGCTCCCAGATGGATGGCGTATTCGACGGGATAGGAACCGCCTTTCGACAGGTTCAGCTGTCCCAACTCGGGATCAACTTCCTTGAAGTTGGCGACCGGGGGTATGCAGCCGGTTTCGAGCGCTTTGACTGCGACGACATCTTCGATGCCGGTGCCCATGGCGTGACCGGTGAAGCCCTTGGTGTTGGCGATCACGATGTGATCCGCGACATCGCCGAAGACTTGGCGAAGAGCGTGGATTTCGGCGGAGGCGCTTCCGCCGCGCGCTGGAGTATAAGTTTCATGAGAAACGAAAACTGTCTTCGCGGCGATTTGTCGACGCGAAATACCGCTCTGCGCTTCGGCGTTCGCTACCAGGGTCTCCATCACTTGGCCGATGTGCTGGACATCGAGGCGAGTACCGTGGAAGGCGCTGTTGTTCGTCGTAGTGGACAGCACCTCGCAGATGGGTTGTATTCCGCGTGCACGCGCGGCGTCGGCGCTTTCTAGTACCAGAGCTGCGGCGCCCATGCCGATGAGCATGCCGTGCCTTCGGCGGTCGAAGGGAATGGCGGCATCCGCGACCACTTCGTCGGTGGCGGCGGCCCCTGTGGCGAGGAAGCCCGCGCCCATCCACTCGATCAGATGGTCGGAAGTGACGTCGTCGGCCGAGACGACGATGACGCGGTTGCATCGCCCGGCGTGGATCCAGTCCTGCGCCAGCGACACCGCCTGCGTGGTGCTCGCACAGGCAGAATTGACTTGTGTGTTGGGACCGCGGGCGCCGATGAATTCGGCGAATTGCGAATGCCCCATGGACAATACGCGGAGCAGGAAGCGCCGGTTGAAGACGTACGGCTCTTTAGCGATGGCGGCGCGCAGCTCGTCGACGCGTCGTTTTAATTCTTGCACCAGGGTGGAATGGCCGTTGCCTTCGACCGCACTGGCGAGCAGGCTTTCAAGCGTGGCCAACTGCTGGCGGCGTTCGTGATCCGCATAGTAGCGGGCCATCTCATCGGCAAACGCATCGTACCCGGGGAAAGCTGACGCAAAGATCACGCCCGTATCGTCGCGTAATGCGTCTGGCAAACCCCAGCGCTCCGGTAATTGCGTGCCTTTGGTGGTGGTTTTATAGCGCATGACTAACGGGATGCCGGCGTCGCGCAATGCGTCGATTCCCGCGGCAATCGCCAGTTGGGTGACAATGTCGAGTGCGCCTACGCGTTCGGCCGAAATTCCGAATTCCTTTTCAAGATCAAAAGCGCCTCCACGGCCCGCCAGCTTGATGACGTCCGCGACATCACTGAGGGTCTCAAACCTGGCTTCCCCGCTTTCGCTCTTCACCAGGCGCGTTATGTGTTTGTCGAGCATAGCCTGCCGGAACTGTAGGGGGATCAAGTTGATGAACTGCTCCCCCTGCAAAATCCGGGCAATGTTGGCATCGTCGAACACGTGCTCGGTGCCGGGCAGGCCTAATGCGGCTCCGGTGATGACAACGGGATCGGACTTAGAGCGCCCATTCTTGCCGCGATAGATTTCATACCCGCGATCGAGAACATCGGCGAACAAATGGCCGAGTTCGTTGTAGCGATCGCCGTCCGACCTGGCGGCTGGCGTGGAAGACTTAATTGCGGCAGACGCATTTGCTGCATGGGTCGCCACGGCAATCGGTTTGGACGATTCCACATGTAGGGAAACCGTCGTGGCAGTTGACACGGCCGGCACAGCAGTCGTCGCCTGCTCATTTAAGGCTTCTGCCGCGGTTCCGCGGCCCAGTCCCGCCGCATACAGACCGCACAACGCCTGATTGAATGCGACGATATCGCCGACTTTCGGGTGATTGGTAAACAATGAAACCACATCGCTGTTGCTACCGAGGACATCTTCGGCAAATCCTTGCAACGCCTTCTTCGGGCCGACTTCAACAAAAACGCGGGCGCCGGCGTCGTAGAGCGTGCGCAGCCCCTTAATGAATTGCACGGGAGAAGCGACCTGCTGGGTGAGGATGTCGAGCATCTTTGGCACGACGTTGGGGCCAGTGGGATAAAACTCGCCGTTGGTGTTGGCGACGATTGGCAAACGCGGCGATTGCAGATGCAGCCGCTCCAGAACCCGCCGCAGCGGTTCGCTGGCTCCAGCTACGATCCGGGTGTGGAAGGCGTGACTGACAGGTAATGCCGCCACGTCATAGCCAGATTTTTGGAAGGCTTCCATGGCCAGTTCGACGGCCTTGCTCGCGCCGCCGATAACTCCTTGACGGTTGCTGTTGACGTTGGCGATCACGACATAGCCGTCAATTGTCTTCAAGATGCGTTCGATTTCTTCGAGCGGAGCAAACACTGCGGCCATGCGGCCGTTGTCGTCCATCGCCACCTGGGTCATTCCACGGCCACGAGCGCTAACCGCTTCCAGGGAGTCAGTAAAGGGTAGGCCACCAGCAGCGACTAATGCTCCATATTCACCCAAGCTGTGTCCCATGGTGAAGTCGGGTTCGATGCCGTAAGCGGCCAGGAGCCGGGTCAGGGCGAGATCGATTGCGAGCACTGCGGGTTGAGTAATTTCAGTTTGGCGGAGATCCTCTTCGGCCTTGGCGACCGCGTCGGCGTCGTCATGGTCAACGAAGATGAATTTGCTGAGTGGCTTGCCGAGCAAGGGCGCCATAATGCGATCGGCTTCGGCAAAAGTTTCAGCCACAATCGGCTCCGTCGCCCGGAGCAACTTCAGCATGTTCGCGTACTGCGAGCCTTGACCGGTATAAAGAAACGCAACCTTGGGCGCTGGTCCACGACCATGGAAAATGCCTTGCGCACGCAGAGCCTTCCAGACCGCGGGCTGATTGGCCGCCAGCGCTTTGAGTGCGCTGCCTGCCTTGTTCGCTAATTCGGTGGCATCAGAGTAGTCGATGGCCACACGCTCGGACGCACGCAAATCGGATTCAGCCGGAGCAGATGGCGCGGGTGCCCTGCCTGCTTTGGCGTCTTTCTCTACGACCCGCAAACGCTCGATGAGCGCAGCTTCCGAAGCAGCGCCGATTGCCAGTGCTCCGCGTAGCGGTGCTTTGTAAGAAGATAGGCTAGAAGCGCGAGAAACATTTTCGGCATTCATAATCGACTCTTTCACTGTCGTCGGTATCTCACTAACCGCAACCGACCGCTTGCCGTTTCCGTTCAATCGGTGGGGAATGTATTCTTCGAGAACGGCGTGAAAATTGGTGCCGCCGAAGCCAAAGGCGCTTAGACCGGCCCGTCGTACACCATCAGACGGCATGGTCCATGGCTTCAGTTCGGTATTGACGTAGAGGGGAGAGTGGGCAAAATCAATGTTGGGATTGCGATGCTCACAATGCACACTGGGCGGCAGAACCTTGTCGCGAAGCGCCAGTGCGGCTTTCAGCAATCCCGCAGCACCGGCCGCGCCTTTGAGGTGCCCTATATTCGATTTGACCGAACCAAGCGCGACGGAATCGTGAGGAAGATTGGAACTGCTGAGCACGTCGATCATGCTTTGCACTTCGACGACATAGCCCACGCTAGTGGATGTGCCATGGCCTTCGATCAAGGTCACGGTAGCCGGAGACAAGCCGGCGTTCTGCCAGGCGCGCTCGATGGCCAGTTTTTGGCCAATCGGGTTCGGCGCAGTGATGCCCTTTCCCTTGCCGTCGCTCGATCCGGCGATGCCGCGCAGCACCGCGTAGATCTTGTCTCCGTCCCGCTCCGCATCGGCCAGACGCTTGAGCAAGAAGATCGCGGTGCCCTCGCCCATGACGAAGCCGTCGGCCCCCTCCGCGTAGGGACGAGTGCCGGTCGCCGAGAGCGCACCGATTTTGCAAAACTTGATGTAGCTCGAGACACCCATGTTGCGGTCAATGCCACCGGTAACTGCGAGGTCATAATCGTTCGCTATTAAACCCTCGGCTGCCGCACTGATGGCCGCCATCGCCGATGCGCATGCCGCATCCACAACGTAGTTGGGGCCGTGGAAATTGAAAATATTCGCGATGCGGCCGGCAATGCAGTTGGCCAATTCGCCGGGCATGGTATCTTCCGTGACATCTTGGATTCGGTTGGCCATTCGGTCGTGCAATTCCCGCGTAATGTCGCGGCGCAACGTCTCGGGCAGCCCGCCGAAGCTGACACTTTCGGCCAGTTCATGGGCGTATTCCGGAAAGTACAGACGCAACGCGGTGAAATAATGTTTTTCCCCCGCCATGGCATTGCCGAGAATCACCGCTGTCCGATCGAGATTCAGTGGCCGCTTGGGGAAGCCATAGTCTTCTAAAGCTTCGCGAGTGCAGGCGATCGCCCATTTTTGTGACTCATCCATAGCAGAGATGACACGTGGCGGGACACCCAGACGCCACTTCATCGGGTCCCAGACGTAGTTGCGCACCCAGCCGCCAATGGTTGAATAAGTTTTGTCCGGCGCACTGTGGTCAGAATCGAAGTAGAGCGCGGGATCCCAGCGGTCACGGTCAACCTCGGTGATGCTGTAACGACCGTTTTTCACATTTTCCCAGAACGCTGGAACGTTCGCGGCGTCAGGCATAATAGCTCCTGCTCCCACGATTGCTATGGCCCGGTATGAAGTGTTTTCCATGACGAGACTCCTATGAATGTCGGTCTATAACAACTACGCAGCCGCTTCCAGGCGCTTGGCCGCGCGGCCGTACAGTACGTCTGCTATGTAATCCATGTCCGAAATCAGCCCTGCCTGCGCGCGGTGAATGGCGGGCAATCCCAGGCTCGTTTCAAAACCTGCGATCTCGGTATCGCTAATGCCTCCAGCGCCGATGACCCAGCGCAAACCCTCTTCGCCAGCCTTGAGCGCGGCATCCCGGGCGAAGACTCTGCTGATCGCCGCCAGCGCGGTCGCGTCGAAGCGCCGGTTAGCTTTTTCGTTCAGCTTGCCGTCAGCAGCGAGCGCGGCACGACGAGACAAACTACCCGCGCACTCGGCGTAGGCGATCAGCTCGCCCAGGCGGAGCAGAATATGTTGATAGCGGGTCAGGCGCGCTACCCGAGCTTTTTCCATGACCTCGGCCAGTGCGTGCAATGCCAGGGCGGCAATATCAGCGCCCACGTTCGCGTGGCGCGCGTGCAAGCCTTCGAATTCTCGGGCTCGCTCGTGATAGTGCTGACCGCGGGTCTTGAGGTGGGACTGCCAACGGTCGCGACTGATAGTCATCTCCATGATTTCGGAGGTGCCTTCGTAAATGGTGGTGATGCGAACGTCGCGGCTGATCTTCTCCACCATGTATTCGTGCGTGTATCCGTAGCCACCTAATGCCTGGATGCTGGCCTCGGCGGCTGCATTCCCCGCCTCCGTCGCCATGTACTTGGCGATTGCGCCTTCGGTGTTCAGACTTCCTTCAACTCCGGCGTCGATGCGCTCCGCGGTTTCTTCGATGTAGGAGCGGGCCGCTTCCAGTCGCACCACGTTGGGCACGATCAGCTTGTGGGTGTATCCCTGCTTTTCTGAGAGTGGCGCTCCGGCTTGAATGCGCTTGGTGGAATATGGGATCGCTCGATCGAGTGCGGCCCATCCGCCCCCAAGGCCAAACGCCGCGACCATGAGACGCGTGTAGCCAAACACGGCCTGTGCCTGATTGAGTCCCTGGCCTTCCACACCGCCGAGCAGCCGGTCGGCATCGACATACACGTTATCTAACGCCAGAGCTGCGGTATTGCTGAGGCGGATGCCGTGCTTGTCTTCGGGCTCATCGTGGGTGAAACCCTTCGCTCCTTTTTCAACGACGAACCAGCTCGGGCCCGCGGGAGTGCTAGCTAGGATAGTGTAGGCATCGGCAATTCCACCATTGCTAATCCATTGCTTGTTGCCGGTGATCTTGTAGCCGACGGTGCGGCCGTTTTCGATGACGGGCTCCGCTGTGGTGCGAAGCGCTCCCAGATCGCTTCCGGCTTCGGGCTCCGTGGCGCCATAGGCAAACAACAATCCCTCTTCCGCGATGCGAGTCAGCCAAAGCTTTTTCTGCTCGGGAGTCGCGCCGACTGTGATGGGGTCACTGCCTAAGAACGTGGCCAGTACGGCCGTGGCGACGCCCAAGTCGATGCGCGCCATTTCTTCGCAGACGCAATACACATCAAACGTGCCACCGCCCATGCCCCCGAACTCTTCGGGAATGAATAGGAGCTGAATGCCCAGCTTGTCCGGGCTGCACATGTGGCGGACGATTTCCAGGGGACATTCGTCCTTGTCATCGAGTTCCCGGAGAACTTCGTCCGGCAGGCGTTTCTTGGCAAAGTCCTTGAGCGACTTCAAACTGAGCTTCAGCGTTTTGCTTGTAATCATGGTCGGTTCCTCACTTCGCTGCGACGGTACGCATTTCATGAACTTTGGCGGTTAGTTCCGGCAAGAACTCCAGGAGGTCATCGACAATTCCGACATCCGCAACCTGGAATATTGGAGCTTTAGGATTCTTGTTAATGGCGATCAGGAACGGGCTACCTTTAATGCCAGCGAGATGCTGGAAAGCGCCACTGATGCCGCATGCCAGATAGACCTTGGGCTTAACAGTTTTGCCCGACGACCCCACCTGACGCGACTTCTCCATCCACTTGGCGTCGACTACGGGTCTCGAACAGCTCACCGCCGCCCCCAGAGCGTCGGCCAATTCCTGCGCGATGGCCACATTATCTTTTTCTTGGATGCCCCGGCCGATGGAAACCAAAATGTTGTGCTTGGTGATGTCGACATCACCCGCCTCGGCAACGACGGTTTCCAGATAGCGCCGTCCGGCCGTGAGCGGGCCGACATCAGCGGACTTGTCGACCACAGTTCCGCTGAGAGGAGCGCCGTCTTGTGATTTGAAAGCGCCCGGCCGGATTGTAATCACCGCGCCTGATGAAATGTCACAACGAACGTGAGCGCTCACCTGTCCGCCAAATTCCTGGCGAACTACTTTGAGGGCATCGCCTTCAACCCCGGCGATGTCCAGCACGTCGGAAACAAAAGCGGAATTCAGCTTGATCGAAAGACCCGGCGCCAGATCAATTCCGAAATGCTCGTGAGCAACTAACAGAATGCTGCCACTCGGTAGCACCTTGACCATAGCTTTCCGGATCAATTCAGCGTTGGGGTATGCGAGGCCTTCGTTGGCGATTTTCCACACCTCAGCGTAGGAAGCGCCGAGGGCGCTGCATGCCGCATCAAGATCCGCACCCTGGCCGGCGAGGATGGCTGTGGGCGTCGCAGCGGGATCGATCTTTCGCGCAGCGGCGGCCAGTTCGAACGCGGAATCGTCGACCACGCCGCCCTTATGTACGATGTAAGCAAAAATGCGCGCCATTATTTCAGCCCTCCTTTGGCTGCCACTAGCTCCAGAACTTTGTCGATGTTCTCTTCCCGGGTGCCGTGCAGAATTTCTGCTCCCTTGCCCAGTGCTGGGATGAAGTAGTCCACCCTTTTCACTTTCGCGGCCGCTTCTCCTACAGCGCTTGGGTCCAACCCAAGATTGGAGACACCGAAAGTTGGGATGGGGATAGAGGCCACTTGCCGGATGCCTTTCATGCCGACATAGCGTGGCTCATTGATGCCAGTCTGAATCGAGAGCAGACAGGGCAAATCGATCTCACTGATCTCTTTGTTGCCGCCTTCAATTTCGCGGCTGATCTTCAGCTTCTTGCCATCCAGGACCTCGATCGAGTTCACCAACGAAGCGAATGGATAATCGAGCAGGGCCGCCAGCATTCCGCCGACCTGCGCACCACCGTCCTCGGCCTGGACCCCGGTCATAATCAGGTCGTAGCTTCCCTTCTGTACGTAAGCTTTTAGGATCGTGGCGATGCCTTTGCCGTCCGATCCGCAGAAGGCTTCGTCGGTGATCAGCACGCCATGGTTCGCGCCCATTGCCATCTCTCGGCGAATGATTTCCTCGTCATCTTCGCCGCCAACCGTGGCGACCGTGACGTTTCCTCCGACTCGCGCGACGATCTGAAGAGCTTCTTCGACCGCATAGTTATCGGGTTCATTGATCGAATAGACCAAGTCGTCCCGCTCGATATCGTTTCCGGCACTGTTGAGCTCAATCTCGTTTTCCGAAGTGTCGGGTACTCTTCGCACGCAAACTAGAATCTCCATAATTCATCCTCCAGAAGTCGTTCACGCCACTTTTTGACTTTCGTGCGCGATTTGTTGATCCACCAGCTCCGCCAGATCGATAGCGGTCATTTTTCCTTCCATGCCTGCGACCTTGATTGCATCTTCGATATTCACCATGCAAAACGGGCACGCCGTCACAATCACATTGGCTCCAGCTTCGGCGGCCATTCTGACTCGCTTCACACCCATCCGCTCATCTTCTTTCGGCTCGTAGAACAGCATCAGCCCGCCACCACCGCAGCAGAACGAGCGGTCTCGGGAACGGCTCATTTCGACTCTCTTCAAACCGGGAATCGCATCCAGCACATCTCGAGGATCGTCATAAATCTTGTTGTGCCGCCCCAGATAGCAGGGATCGTGATAGGTGTACACGTTGTCCGCTTTTTTTATCGGATTGAACTTGATCTTGCCGGCTTTCACTTCCCGAGCGATGACCTGGCTGATGTGCTCGACCGGCGGCACATCTTTGTAGTCGTGTTTCAGTGCGTTGAAAGCGTGCGGATCGGCGGTGACGATGCGCTTTACTCCGGAGGCTTTGATCGCCTCTACGTTGTGATCGCGCAAGGCCATGAACAAAGTCTCTTCGCCGAAGCGCCGGACTTCATGGCCGCTGTCTCTTTCGGCGGCGCCGAGGATTCCAAAATTCTCTCCGACGTGGTTAAGGATCTTTGCTGTGGCACGCCCGATGGATTGCATGCGGTCGTCGTAAGCCGTGATGCTGTCGACAAAATACAGAGTGTCCGCACCATCGTTTCCGTTCAGGACTCTGACGTCGCATGTTTGCTGGAACTCCTTGGCCTTCGTCCAGTCGGCTTTCTTCTTTTCCATCTTGCCGTAGGGATTGCCGCGGCTCTCCAACGCCTTCAGTGGCTTTTGCAGCGACTGGGGTACATTCCCGTCATCGATCATGCCTCGTCGCAAGTCGACGATCTTGTCGATGTACTCGACCAGTAGCGGGCATTCTTCTTCACAGGCACCGCAGGTCGTGCAGGACCAGATTTCATCCGCGGAATAAATGCCGCCGATCAGTGGCGTTCCGTTGTTCGAGCTGCCAACAACCGGGTAGTGCTGGAACGCGTAATCTCTCGCTTTGGTAGTGATGAATCGTGGCGACAACGGCCTTCCCACCGCATTGGCCGGGCAATTGTCGGAGCACCGTCCGCAGTCAGCGCAGGAATAGAAATCGAGCATGTGCTTCCAGGTGAAGTCTTCGAACGTCTTTACCCCGAAGGATTTGACCTGATCGAGATGCTCATCGCTCACGCCCCATCGCACCGGCTTCAAGATCTCCCGGTCCAACTTTGCGAAGTAAATATTGAAGAGGGAGGTTTCCACATGGAACTGGATTCCAAAGGGCCGATAGCAGAGTAAGAAGTAAAAGGTCACTTCATGGAGAAGATAAGCGCCGAAGTAGAGCCTGCCGAGAGTGGGCAATGCAGTTGAGGCGAAAACGCCTTGCAATATCCACGGCAGCGAAAATACGGCCAACACTTCAAGCGGTTGGCCCTGCTGAGATTGGGCGGCAGCCTTGGCGGCTGCAAAGAGACTGTCGGCCACCATCAGGATTGCGATCAGCGACAGAAGGAAGATGGCGTCGGCGGTGTGAGCTTTGCCGAACCTTGTCGGTACAGCGTAGCGCGCTGGTTTGAAAACCAGGCGGCGAATCACGGCGATCGCCATGCAGAGGAAAACAACAGTGGCGGCGTAGTCCGTAATCGTATTGTAGATTTCACCCGTCCTCCCGGAAAGACCGGGCATGACGAAATTCTGGGAGACGCCGACGATCAGCACGGAAAAAGCACGAATCGCCAGAACGATAAAACCCGTAAAAATGAAAATATGAATGGTTCCGGCGACCTTATAACGCGGCTGCTTCCACTGGCCCAGCCAGAATTTCAGAACCCTTCCCAGCCGCACGAGCGGCTGGTCAAAACGCAAATCGCGCTGGCCGCGAACGAGCGGAACCAGACGCTTGGCCACAATGCAGGCAAAACATAGGACGCCCAGAATATGAATGAGTAGGAACAGGACTCGGCCCGTGACCAACCAGGATGTCACTTGCGCAGCTGACTGTATGCTTTCCACTTCTCTACTCTCCTCTTCGCGATCACTAAGCGATCAATCGCGTCAAGACGTTTTCCTCCTCAACTGGGGGAACTGCTACTTTTGTTGAATCGACCGCAACGAGCGGCCGAAGGGCTACGGGCACACGAACTGGCGCGGGCCCGGGTTTCGATGCCACCTTGGGGTTCGCGTGTACCCTCTTCTTCTTCTCTTGTGGCGGTCGGACGCCGGCGGATTCCCGCAGTTCCGTGAAACTCAACTTCAGAAACGTTTCCAAACGCCGCAGATCGGGAGCGGCGTACGCACATCCGCTGAATCCGAAATATGCCGTGCCGTCGTAAGTCAAAATGGCGCAGTTGAGCGCCATCTCACCGCCGACTGGAACATACGGATAAAGGCACAGCATCTTGTGGCCAAGCAAATAGAGCGGTTGTTGCGGTCCGGGCACGTTCGTGCACACCATATTGAAAGGCGTGAACGGCAGCCGACTGATGATGTGGCCTGCGAGCGCCTGCGCTGAATTTGGGAACATACCGATCAAACCACCGGCCAAACTGACTATTTCGGCGGTATGCGCTCGTTTGAGAAGCTCAGTTCTCTTATGGACGGAAGCCAGAAGTTTTCGAGGGCTGCGAATGTCCAGCGGAATGGTGACCGGAACCAGGGAAATGCGGTTCCCCAGCTCGCCCGGACCGTCAGTGCCGCGCAGATTGACTGGAACCATCATGCGAAGCTCCCGCCCCTTCACGGGGTCACCATGCAGCTCGAGGTACCGCCGGATGGTCGCGGTCACCAGCGCGAGAATGACGTCGTTCACACTGGTCCCGCAGGAGTGCCGTATAGCCTTGATTTCTGCCAACGGAACTTCAGCCCAGGCAAATTTCTGCGGGCCGCGGTACAGAACGTTGAACCGCAGCCGCTGTGTGGACACGTTGAGTTCGGGAAGCAGCCGCGTAAACTCATCGGTGGCCATGTTCCCGCCATTTGCCGCGGCGCGCTCTGCCATGCTCGATACATCTGCTAGCGCGGCAAGAATTCGTTTGACCACTTCAGAATATGAGTCGATGCACCCGGTTGTTATCGAAGTCAAAGGGTCACGAGGCGGTGGGACTTTCAACCTAAGCTTTCGCTTCGGCAGACGAGGCGCCACCGGGCTCGTATCCATAATCACGTTCATGATCCCAACCCCGGCGATGCCATCGGCGAGGCAGTGGTGCAGACGGAAGATGAGCCCGCTGCGATTGGCTTTCAACCCATGCACCAGGGTCATGTCCCATAGCGGGTGCTGCCGGTCCATCACCGTGCTCAAAATCTTTCCCGCGAGTGTCTTCAACTCTGCATCGGAGCCGTGCTTGAGCGTCGCCTCTCGGACGTGTCTCCGGATGTCGAAGGTCGAGTCGTATTCCCAACTGGGCAGGCCAATATTAAGGAGCGGGGGCACGACCCGCTTGAGGTAGCGGGGGATGAGCGGCAGCTTCGACTCGACAAACTGGACGCAAGCTTCGTAAGGAATCTTACCGTCAAACACGCAGACACAGGCCACGTTGAGGGGCATGCCCTCGCGTTCCAGATGGAGGAAAACTGTGTCTCCCCAGGAAAGGCGGTCACCTTGTTGTTGGCTCTGCACGGCTGCTCTCCTATTCATCAGTTCACGAAAGAAAATCGTGATGTCAGCTTCACCAGCTTCAGCACCTTGTAGACGCTCACGTTGACGCCTCGCAATGCAACCTTGAGGCCCTTGTGGTCAGCCTTGCCCGCGAACTCCTCCATCGCCATAAGTCCGCTCGCATCGATCCGGGGCACGGATGAGAAATCCAAGAGCACTTCGCTCTCGGCGTTGTCCAGGTTTTGTCCTGCCTCTTGCAACGCTTGAACAACGCGCTCTTCATCGATCTTCAACCACACGGCCATCATTGCCATAAGAACCACCATCCGCTACGCGGTCTGCTTTAAAACTGCATTTCCTAACTTCTCCAGGCCTCGCCCCTGATAAGCCTTCCAAAACAGGTCGGCCAATTCGCTCATCAGTGGCATCCGAGGGTTCGACCGCCACGACGGGTCGTCGAAGGCAAGCTTGGTCAGTTCCGGCATTGCCCGCTCGAATTCTTCCTTCGAGATTCCCAAGTCAGCGATCGAACGCGGTAACCCCAACTGGTCGAGTAGTTGCTCTGTCGCCACCACCAAGCTCTTCACTTTTTCCTCAACTGTGTGGCCACCCAGACCTAGCAAATCCGCGACCATAGCGTATTTCTTGTGCGCGAGGTACCCCTTCTGATACGGCGACGGCACGAACTTGGTGGGCACCGACGCGTTATACGCAATGACGTGGGGCAACATGAGCGCATTGGCCCGGCCATGGGCAACATGAAAGCGGGCGCCGAATGCATGCGCCAGCGCGTGATTCACGCCCACTGACGCATTGGCAAACGCCATCGCCGCAATGCACGCGGCATTGTGCATCATGCAGCGGGCCTCCTCGTCGCCGGGATGCTCATAAGCAATGGGCAGGTACTTAAACGCCATACGGATGGCCTGCATGGCGTTGCATTCGGTATAGGCCGAACCGTAACTGGAAACTACAGCTTCCAGCGCGTGGGTCAGACAGTCGATGCCGGTGTCGGCGGTAAGACCCTTGGGCATCGACATGACAAATTGCGGATCAACGATGGCCACATCTGGAGTCAGCGAGTAGTCGGCTAGTGTCACCTTCCGCCCGCGCTCTTTATCAGTCAGGACGGCGAATGGAGTAACTTCGCTGCCGGTTCCGCTCGTAGTCGGAATCGCAACCAGACGCGCCCGGTTCACTTTTTCGGTCGGATACTGGACTACTCGCTTGCGCAGATCCAGAAACGGCGCGGCCAGTTCTTCTAAATCAGCATCCGGCGACTCGTATTTAAGTTTCATGATCTTGGCTGCGTCGATCACCGATCCCCCGCCCAGCGCAATAATCTGATCCGCCTTGTAGAAATTGAGATCTTCCACTCCTTGCATAATCACCTTGACCTCAGGCTCCGCATCAGGAATCACAGAAATGTGGACGCGAGTGCACTCCGGAATGTAGCGCCGGACAAGGTCGACGTGGCCCATTTGCTCAAGTGCCGGATTCGTAACGATGACGGTGGAGCGTGACGGAAACTGGTGCACATTCTCCACTGCGTTCAAGTTGAAATAAATCTGATTGGGAACTCGGAACCACATATGGGCTTGTGTCCTGCGAGCCATTCGCTTGATATTGAGGTAGTGATAGATATTTACGTTATCGGTGGTGCTGTTGCCGCCGCCGGTGCCACATCCGAAGGAGAAGGTGGGCACCAGATCGTTGTAAACCGCGCCCAGAGCTCCGACGGATCCAGGGCAGTTCACAATGATCCGCCCCGCATTCATCACCTCACCGAACTTGCGGATGACCTCGTCGTTACGCGAGAAAATGACCGCTGTATGTCCAAGCCCACCGGCATGATTCACGTCGATGCACACTTTGAGCGCCTCATCGGACGACTTCGCCCGATAGACCGCAAGCACTGGGAACAGCTTCTCCACCGACAGAGGATGTTTACGGCCCACGCCCTGAATCGGCGCAATCAGGAGTTTGGTGTCAGGTTTGACGGAAAGACCGACAAGACGGGCGATATCCGTAGCCTTCTGCCCAACTGCCGCGGGTTGCATAAACCCGGTCTCAGGATCGATGACGGTGCGCGCCAGCAGTTCCGTCTCTTGCTCATTGCAGATGTGTGTGCCCAATTCGGCAAATTTCTTCAGAACGAGGTCATAAACCTCATCGTCGATCACCACCGTTTGCTCTGAAGCACAGATCGTTCCGTTATCGAATGTTTTGGAGAGAATGATGTCCACTACGGCCGTACTCAGGTCTGCCGTTTTCTCCAGGTAGACCGGCGTGTTGCCCGGCCCTACACCCAGTGCGGGTTTGCCGGAGCTATAGGCGGCTTTGACCGCACCCGGCCCGCCAGTGGCGTCAATCAGACCAATGCTTTTGTGCCGCATCAGGTAGGCGTTGTCCTGCAGGGTGTGCGATTCCAGGCAGGAAAAAACTCCTTCGGGCGCGCCATGCTTCAGCGCGCTCTCATACATGATCCTCACGGCCTCGGAGCAACAACGCCAAGCCTTGGGATGGGGACTGAAAATGACTGCATTGCGCGTCTTGATCGCCATGATGCATTTGAAGAGCACCGTGGAAGTGGGGTTCGTAATCGGCGTGAGCGCTAAGATGACTCCGATCGGTTCCGCGATCTCTACCAGATTGCGCTCCGGAAATTCGCGAATGATGCCAACCGTACGCTTGTCCCTGATGTAGTTGTAGGTGAACTCCGTCGCGCACATGTTCTTGAGGACTTTGTCTTCCATGACTCCGAGCTTAGTTTCCTCGACCGCCAGACGGGCGAGAGGTTGAGCTTGTTCCAGGCCAGCCAGAACCATCGCCTTGACGATGCGATCAACATCCTCTTGACTGAATTGCGTAAAGACGGCAGCAGCCGTTCTGGCTTGACTGACGATTCTCTCAAGGTAAGCAATCCGTTCTTCGCTGAGGCTGTCTGCGGCGACTGGGATCTGAATCCGTTCCAGCACTGCTTCACTCGTGTTCATTACTACCCCCATGCCTATCTCCCGGGTGCACTGCTTGTGAGGAGTACGCTCACTCTTGGTGTTCCCCAGACACTTGCGACCATAAGACCAACGCTTGATCGCTCGTAAAGTCCTTTGTTTCTACGCGTAGTCGATGGGATGCTTGCTCAGCCAATGCTCATCGCGTACCCTGCCAATATTTTTCAAAGCACCGCCAGCGATGCTCGCGGTTAAGCAGCGGCTTTCCCAAACAACTGCTGCGCCAAAGCCGATTGCGCCGCCCAGCAAACCGTACGCCAACGCTCTGCTTACGGATTTCTCTCGGGACCCTGGGCGACTGCCTAACACACCGAGGCATGCTCCAAGAACAGCGGGCTTTAAGGCGTTTCGAGCTGACTCGCTAAGGAGCGGAGTAAGTGAATCCCCGTTAAGAAAAGCCCCTCCAGCAGAGCGCGCTCCCTCGATTCCGGAGTGCACAAGCTCTCGGCCATAATCAGCATTCGACTTCGACCATTTGCGTAAATCCATCGGATTTCCTCACGGTCTCAAATCAGGACCACCAAGTTCACTACATCACTCAGCGCCGGGTGAGTCGGTATCACCGGTCACGGCTGATTGTGATGTGGTCACATTGGGCGAAGTTCGGATGAAGCGTCAAGTCGTCGGGTGACTAAGGTGGGAGAACTTCAGATGGGCTGACTTAGTTCAGGGGATCTGAAAGAGTGGGAAGACCTACTCGCTCAACGAGAAGTGTAGGCCTCTGCTGTGCGCTTGTCAAAACTAAGGATCGTCCAGCAATCGCTCTTACACAGCCGCGATTCCAACTTGGCGGTCGGCGACTCGGAAGCTACTGTCCGGAAACCTGCATACCACCATCGCGTGTTGAGCGTAGACCTCTGGTCAAACAGCCGCGGACCTGCTTGGGCTGGTGCCGAAGCAGGGTCTCGCCGGCTTAGTAGTCGTCTCGCGGACGACCTGGACGAAGGTCAAGAGATCGATCCTTTCGCTTACGATGCGGGGTTCCCTTCCCCCTGAACAGCGCTATGCCAACATGTATTTGCCGGCTTCGATGACTCTCTGTGCGATTGTCTGCCGGAGAGCCACAATATTGAATGGTTCGTACTTGCACAGGCGCCGCAGGATCGCCATCTGCGAACGCAGCATGTCGCCTTCGATCGAGGCCGCAACCACCATTCTTGCCGCGCTTTCGATTCTGTCCAGCGCGCCCGCCATATAAACGCGGGTCATCGCGATGGCATTGGCCGCCCCAGCTTCGCCATTCCGCGTCGCCAGTTTCTGGGCACGCAGCGTAGCGGACTCGATGGCGTAGGTTTCAATCGTCATGTTGGCGATCGCTCCCATGATCTCTTGCTGATCCTGGATCGCCTGCATATACTTCTGAGTGGCAATTCCGGCGGCAAACAGTCCAATCTTCTTGGCTGCAGCCACCAGTTTCCGCTCCTCTACCAGTAAACCTTCCACACCGTCGTCTCTAGTGCCCGACAGCACTTCATCCATCAGTTGCTTGATCGCTGACATCAAAGGAAGCTGGCCGGACATTGCCCGCTTCAGCAGGAAGCCCGTAATAACCAGCCGGTTGATTTCGTTCGTGCCTTCGAAAATCCTGTTGATTCGAGCATCGCGGTAGCCGCGCTCGGCGGGGTATTCCTGCACGAAGCCGTATCCACCGTAAATCTGCACCGTCTCATCGACTACGTAATCGATAAACTCCGATCCCCACACTTTCAGGATCGAACACTCGACCGCGTACTCGTCAAATACCTTGCGAGCCTGGGCCATGTCGTTTTGTGCATCGCCAAGTTGCTCGATGGCCGCATCGATCATGCCGACCGTGCGATAGGCCATGGCTTCGCCAACGAAAATGCCGGCAGCCATGTTAGCCAGTTTCTCGCGCACCAACCCAAAGTCAGCAATGACTTTGCCGAATGCCTTGCGCTGCTTGGCGTAGGCGATGGCGCTCTCCAGGGAATTGCGGGCCGCGCCGATGGCGCCTGCGCCGAGCTTGAAGCGGCCCACGTTCAGAACGTTAAAGGCGATGTGATGCCCTTTGCCAATTTCTCCAAGCACGTTCTCTACCGGCACCTTGCAGTCATTGAGAATGAGTGGACAAGTGGAGGATCCCTGTATGCCCATCTTGTGCTCCTCGGCGCCACGGCAAAGCCAGGGAAATTCCGCTCAACGATGAACGCCGTGAACTTTTCTCCATCCACTTTGGCAAACACGATGAACAGGTCAGCAAAGCCCGCATTGGTGATCCACATCTTCTCGCCATTGAGCAGATAGTGTTTGCCGTCGCCGGAAAGCGCAGCCCGGGTGCGGCAATTGAGCGCGTCGGATCCTGAAGACGATTCTGAAAGCGCATACGCGCCGACCGTCGTGCCGTTGGCCAGTCCGGGCAGATATTTCTTCTTTTGTTCTTCCGTACCGAAGTAAACGATAGGCAGAGTCCCAATGCAGGCGTGAGCCCCCCAGGTCGTGCTGAAGCCGGCGTATTTTGCAATACGGTCGGCAACGATCGCCGACGTGACTTTATCCAGTTGCATGCCGCCGTACTCTTCGGGAACATCCACCCCGCTCAGCCCGAGTTCACCAGCCTTCCTCACCAGTTCACGGCTGACCGAGAAATCCTTGTGTTCCATTTTTTCAGCATTGGGGACGATTTCCTTGAGCGCGAACTCCTCCGCAGTTTGCGCAATCAGCAAATGCTGCTCGGTGAAATCCTCGGGAGTGAATACTTCGTCGGGAGTGCGATCCTCAATCAGGAAACTTCCGCCAGAAATCTTGGGAGCGTGTGTTGCAGCAAGCGTAGCCATATTTCACCTCGATCGAATCTCCTTGAACAGGTAAACGTATGACAGGTTGGGAGTGAGTGGAATTTTCATCTGGGCCTCCCGATGGATGATAAGTATCCGTTGGCAGGAACTCGCCAGCGCGATACTCAGCCTGGATGGTCACTTGAAGCTGATTTCTCATCCTTAGCGGGAGTCGAAGGACCCGCGTGCTCGTACTTAACGCCAGCCTCGCTCGAGATTCTCACGTGCTGTTTCACACGTGCGAAGCCAGCTTCTTGCCGAGAACGCCCTCAGGCGCTTGGAGCACTCGGCCGTGCAGGGGTCCTTCGACTTCGTATGGCCCGCGCTTCGTGCGGGCCATACTCCGCTCAGGATGACAACTAGTTCGTTCCGCATCAGGCAGCTGCCGCCGCCGCTTTCTTTGGCGACCGCTTCGCACGAGGCTCCGTCTTATGCACGGGTTTGTGAGGGCCATTATTCTTCACCATGACATCCATCAGCTCCTTTTGGGCGTCGACGTAGCTTTTCACGCCTTCACGCGTCAACTCTGCCAATGGTAAGAAGGGAAACGGCCGCAGGAGTTCCAGAGTCTTGCCTGCGGTTTTCACACCGGCGTTCATCTGTCGTCCGGCTACATCAACAAGCTTCCGTTGTGCCTCGATGAACGACTCCGTGGCCTCTCGCGCCAACTGGGACAGTTCAGTCTTCTTTATCTTCTTTATTCCGTTGGTGTGCTTGCTGCCTGTGGCTTTCGCTGTCTCCTCGGCGATGACGTCCATGAAGTGCTTCTGGGCTTTGACAAAGTTTTCCATCGCCTCGCGGGCCAGTTCCACGACATGCTCGCTCTCGTACGGTTTCCCGGCCTTGGCAGCCTCTATCCAGTTATGAGTCTGCTTCCCGGCAATCTTCAGGAACTCCTGTTGCATGTGGATGAAAGTCTCCACGCTGCGCCGCAGCAGGTCGGTGATCGCCTGCGCTGCAGGCCATTCTCCGACGCGCTCCTTCACGCCGCTCATCAGGATTTCGTTCTGCTTTTGCCCTAGTTCCAGAAGAACTTTTTGCCCTTCGATGAAATTCGCCATACCCTCGGCAGTCACTTCGCCTAGAATGGCGGTCGGGGAATGGGTGGGATCAGACAATTGTTGCCGTAGAGAGTGCATCAGGCTTGCATTCTGCCGCATCGCAAGATCAAGCAGGATCCGCTGTGTGGCAAAGAAGCTCTGGACGCCCTGTTGGGCCCAGCCTGACAAAAGAGAAACAAAGGATGATTCCCCAGGATGAGTTCGGTGGGTTTCGGACTTTACGGTTGTTGCCATGTTGCACCTCCAAATTTGCTGCACTGCAGCATCGAATTAACTATACGATCTATGGGGATTTGTGTCAAGATATATTTGTCTTGTGTGCATAGCAGCATGGACAGGATCAAATGAAGCCAACTCCCGTCATCATCAAGAAATATGGGAATCGCAGGTTGTACGACACCGCGAACAGCAAATACGTGAATCTCGAGGATATCGCCGGGTTCATTCGCGAAGGCAGGGATGTCCAGGTGGTCGACGCGAAGACCGGCCAGGATCTGACCCGCGTCACCCTGACACAAATCATCACCGAGGATGCCAAGGAAAAGCCGACAGGCCTACCACTCGAACTGCTGCGCCAGCTGATCGTCGCCTCCGACGAAGTGCGGCAAGAGTTCGTGATGTGGTACCTGAAATCCGCCTTCGACACTTATCAGAAGGTGCAGGATGCTGTACAGAGCCGCCTGGGCGAGGTCCAGTCCGCAATTCTGTCGCCAGTGGACATGATGAAGCAACTGATCGGCGCGCAGGCGCCACCTCAGCCGCCGGCCCGGGCCGAACCGGAACTCGATGCTCTGCGCAAGCGGGTGGCGGAACTGGAGGCTCGGCTGGAAAAACCGGCGCGCGGAAAACGAAGTTCAACCCGGAAGCCCCAGAGCTAGGGTATAATCTGCAGCGGGCAAGCTTCCGCCCGTTGCGCGCGTTAGCAGAAGGTGCGCAAATGCTGGACACACTCGGGACGAAATTGCGGCGCAAACAGAAAAAGGCCACAGGTTCATCGAAGGCGGGGGCGCGGAAGCACACTCACAGAGCCGATTTACAGGCTGACATCTCTCCGTGGACAGAAGCGCTGTTTGCGGCTGAGATTCTCTTGCTGCACGCGACTCCCGTCTACTACGGTTTTGGCATACCCCGTGGGGATGGCTCCGCCGTCGTCATCATCCCCGGCTTTCTGGGCACCGATCTTTACTTAATGGAGCTCCACGCGTGGCTAGGGCGCATCGGATATCGGCCGTATTTTTCCGGCATCGGAATCAATGCCGAGTGTCCGAATCTGCTAGTCCAACGCCATCTGAACGACACCATAGAAAGAGCGCTCACTGAGACCGGGCGGAAAATTCACCTGATCGGCCACAGCCTCGGAGGCGTGATCGCGCGCTCGGTTGCGGGCCAGCGACCGCGGGATGTCGCTTCGGTCATCACGCTTGCCGCGCCCATTCGCGGTACCGCCACCAGTCGAACTATTCTTCACGCCGCCGAAGCCATTCGCCAGCGTATCCTGCAAGAGCATGGCAGAGGCGTGTTGCCCGAGTGCTATACCGGTCGCTGCACCTGCAATTTTGTTGATTCGTTGCGGCGCGACATTCCGGACTCTATGGTTGAGACCGCGATTTACACGCGCGATGACGGCATCGTCGACTGGCGCTATTGCCGAACCCAGAATCCCGAAGCCGACTTTGAAGTTCCCGGCACGCACATCGGGATGGCATTTAATCCGTCAGCGTATGCGATCGTCGCCGAGCGCCTGGCGATGGCGCAATCGTCCGAATGAATTTAGTGGCCCACCATCTCCAATACGGCTCCAGTATCAGTCTCTAATGTTTCAACCGGCCTGCCCCGCCGCTCCAGGCGGAGTACCGCCCTCGCCAAGCTGTTGTTCGCCACTTCAAAGCTTCCCCCACAATCGGTCTTCACGTAGGGAAGACTATGGATGCTCGGACCAGCGCCATCGATAGCTGCTTCCAACCCGCATCCATCCCTGCTCGAACAATGAAAATTCCAGCCAAATTTATCCGGGTCTCTTTTGATCTCTTGCAGATTTCCGAATTCATGTTTCTGCCCATCATGCCAGAGCAGAGCCTTACGAAAGACGAGCCCGAACGGCATCTCGTAAACCAACGCTTCCAAGGTGCTCGCACCGACGTCGGAGCGGGGAAAATATGCATGCGTCCAAGTCCAGAAGTTACGATGCCGGTACCCACAGTTATGCCCTTGAACTCCGAACCCCAAAGGGCTTCCATCAAAACTCCGGTCATCAAGTGTGATCTTTCCGGAAAAAATCGCGTCGGAATGCGGGGTTCGCGAGAATCCAATCCAGCCCTTGTTGCTTAATGTGACGCGAAATGTGGAACGCCACTGGATATCCCATGAAATCGAGTGTCCGTCAACCTGCAATGTTCCTCGGCAGGAGCCCTCGCCGATTTCGTTGTTGCCGATTCGCAAATGGAATGGATTCTGCTTTCTGGCGCTAAGATCCAAACCTTCCAAAGGCAACCCTTGAATGAAGCTTTGCGGTTTTCCATCCCTCGGAAACCACGTGGCCCATACCTGCACGGGCATTCCACGCGGATCGACTGCGCAACCGCCCCGCCCAGGATTCATGAGCAGGTATCGGAGCCACCACGCCCCGCCACCGTCCGCAAGTCCGAGACGAAGAAACCAGACTTCGTAACGCCGGCGGGAAGAGAGTGACGAATATAGTTCATTCAGCGTCTTCACAAGCTCATCGCTTCGCTTCACCAAAAAGGAAAAAGCGCACGCCCATGAACAAAGGACGCGCGCCCTATCCGATCGGGAACTTGATTCTACCGGCCAAAATACTTGGCGTTTCGCTCAGTGAAAGCCTTCCACTTTTCCGGCAGGTCATCCAGCGCAAAAATCGCCGACACCGGGCAGACGGGAACACAGGCTCCGCAATCAATGCACTCGACGGGGTCGATGTACAACATTTCCTCTTCGGCGTAAGCCGGCGAATCCTTCTTAGGATGGATGCAATCTACCGGGCAGGCGTCCACACAAGCAGTGTCCTTGGTGCCGATGCACGGTTCTGCAATTACATAAGCCATAGAATCTGTGTCTCCCTGAGATGTTTGCGGAACTTAACAGAACCGCTAATTCTAACAAGAATCCTGCCGGTGGTACAGCATCCAGCAGCGAATGTGCTGCCAGAGCAGTGGAACCCTCGCTTATGCGACGGCAGGACCTTCTGTGCCTCTACGCCTCCACCAGTTCCCGCTGTGCGCTTGGCTCGTATTCGACAATGTGCCCCGCCACGGCGCTCGCCGCCACGGTCAGCGGACTGGCCAAGTACATCTGCCCGGGCCCACTGCGGCCCGGAAAATTGCGGTTCTGTGCGCTGATGACAATCTGCTCCGGCCGCGTGGTCACACCTGGTCCGGCGTTGATACACGCGCCACAACTGGGTTCGATCACATCCGCTCCGGCTTTCTGGAAAATTTCGAGATAGCCTTTACGTTTGCAATAATCGCGTGTCTCCTGCGAACCAAACTGGATGTAGAACTTCACCGACTCCGCCACCCGCTTGCCGTGCTTGAGGGCATCGGCGAGCACAAGCGCGTACATGTCCATGTCTTCGTTCTTGCCTGCGGTGCAGGTGCCGCCATAAGCGAGTTCCACAGGCACGGGCGTATGCAGTTCGCGAATATACTTGCCATTCCCCGGATCGCCCGGCGTGGCGACCATGGGCGTAATATCCGCGGCGTCCAATTCAATCACATGTGCGTAGTGAGCATCGGGATCGCTGGAAAGACGCTGGATCATGGCCTCGGCCTTTTTGCGGTCCATCGAACGGCGCTCGACCAGAAAATCCACGGCCTTGCCGTCGGGCGCCACAATCCCGGTGAAGCCGCCGATTTCCGCGGCCATATTGGTCATGGTGGCACGTTCGTCGACGCTGAGTTCCTCGATGGCCTCGCCTGCGTATTCCATGACCTTGGCCAGCGCTTTGCCCTGGCGGACGTAGTCGAGACTGAGAATCTTTAGAATGAAATCCTTTGCGGTAACGTTCGGGTGCTTCTTGCCGCGCATCACAATCTTCACCGACTCTGGCACCTTGACCCGGATATCCTTCGTGATCCACGAATTGAAGACATCCGTTGTACCGATGCCGAAAGCCACGCATCCGATCGCACCTACGTGCGGCGTGTGCGAGTCGGAGCCGATATTCAACTGTCCCGGGAGCGCGTAGCTTTCCAGAACAATCGAGTGGCAGATGCCTTCCGAGCCCTTGCGGTCTTTCAATTCACCATGCAGCTTGATACCCTGTTTGGCCGCGAAATCCTGTTGCTTCAGCTTGAGCTGGGTCGCCAGATCCAGCAGGCCGAGCTTCTTTTTCTCCTCCGAGATCACCTCGTCGAGAAACGTCAGGTGGTCGCGAAAAAACAAAATGCTCGTGGGATCGTTTACCCTGGCGTCCTTGCCAACGTAGCGCTCGAAGAAAATTGCTGCCATCGGCGTGACGTATTCGTGGCTGAAACGCAAGTCGGCGCGGGCAAAGCCTGTGTCGCCCGGCTTCACAAACGGGACGCCAACATCTCCTTTGTCGTCCAGCATGTGTCTAGCGAAGATCTTCTCCGCGACGGTCATCGGCCGTCTTTCTGTGCTGATCGGCGGCAGAAAGACCTTCTTCTGCATACGCGCGACGTTAAACGGAAACAGACCGCCATACTCGATCACCTGCCGCGTGATCTCATCCTCTCCGGCGGTGAATTCGCTGAGATCGATCTCCTGGCCGCTGCGAATCTGGTCAATCAGGGAGAAACTGGTTGAAGTCAGCACACCGAGATTCTGGCAATTCTGCTTATAGATGCGCTCAATGTTCTCCGCGATAACGATCCGAATGCCAGCACACATCTCCGCGTAAGGCGACTGCTCCCGGCTCGATCCCTTCCCCCGCCGCTTGCCGCTGACGGCGCAAACGAATCCACCCTTTTTCACATCAGAACGCCCTATGGGAAATACGTTGCCGCACTTGAGGCCCAGGTAAGGGATCTCGCCTAGAGTCTCGTCGAAATAAAAACAGTAGTGCGCTGGAGTAATCTCGTCAGTCGAGATATCGTCACGCAGCTTGGGATTGTTGGCGGGATTCTTTGTGTCCCAGGGCAAGTCTTCCCCTGCAAGCTGCCGCTTGATGAGTTCGGGATCTTCAGTGAGAAAAAGAATGCGGCCCTGCAGACGAACCTTGTCGGGGCGTTTTTCGATTTTGCGTTCAAGAAGTGAGCTGATCACGATCGATAGCCTATGTCAAAAGTAGTGAGCGATACTGATCCTATTGTAACTCGCGCAGCACACGTCTTTCATGGCGTGGCTAGTGGTGTCCGTGCGTCCGATCATATTTCTCCCCAGCTGGAATCGCGACTGCCAGACGATTTTCTTTCGGCGCGAGCGGGCAGGTGGCGTAGGGGGTCACTGCGCACGGGGGATTGTAAGCTCGGTTGAAATCGATCACCACGGTGCCATTCACGACAGGCTCGGTTTCCAGGAAACGTCCACCCGGGTAGGTGTCGGTCTTACTGGTCAGATCGTTGAAAACGAACGAGAGACCTTTCGAGGGATTGCCACCCAGATCCGTCAGTCGCACTTCCTGACCGTTGATCTTAAAGACGACGGTCCCGGCTACCGGCGTGGGTGTGGTGTCGCCTAGAACGTTCGGCACATCCACCGTTTTCTTTCCGTCGGAGGGCACCCAAGTCGCGGTAACCCGGTAGGACAAGTCGAGCGGGAAGAAAATCGGTCCGTGGTAATTCTTGGCCTGCTCGCTATCGAGATCCTTCAGCCGAATGCCAATGCGCTGACCCCGCACGATAACTTTGATGCGCAGACTTCCCAGTTCAACGATTGTCGGGCTACCGGAGGTGTCCGGCTGCAGCTTGGCTGTGGTCACGGGTTTGCCGTCGATGGTGGCGTGGGCGTCCGGGCCGAATTTCACCGTTACATCCGTCCCCTGCAACTCGAACACCCCGGCATGAGCCGGCCCCTTGGGAAACACGATAGGATTGCCCGCGTCACTGCCGAACGAATTTTCGCCGGGCTTGAGCCAGAATAAGCCTTCCAATGACAGCCAGTTCGTCTTGAGGTCGTCGACCAGTTCAGCTTTCCATTTATCGAACGACTGAATGTATGCCGCATCGGGCGCGGGAGGCGACGGATTCTTATCTGCGAGAGCCAAGGCGGCGAACTGCATCGCGATCGCCAAGGCAAATATAAATGACCAGGTTCGCTTCATAGTCAAGTTCTCTCAACCACAATCGTCGTTCAACTATCTTCTGTACTCGTGCACATCGGGTAACGGTTCTAAGTCGCGTCCGGCGAAAACTTGCTCGAACTCGCCGATCATGGCCAGATGCACTAACCCGTTCGAGGCCAGAGTTTCGCGACTGTGCAGTTGGAATGGCCCACCCTTAAAGTCGGTCACCTTCCCTCCCGCCTCCTGCACCATCAGTACCCCCGCCGCGGTATCCCAGGGATTGAGGTTGAATTCCCAGAATCCGTCAAAGCGTCCGCAAGCCACGCAGCACAGGTCAAGCGCCGCGGAACCCGCTCGCCGTACTCCGTGCGTGTGCAATGTGATCTGATGGTAAAAAAATATATTCGGATTCTTATGCCGCTTATGGCTTGGAAATCCGGTAGCCACCAGGCACTCAGCCAAATTCGCAATCTTCGAAACGTGAATTCGCCCCTGATTCAGGTAAGCCCCGCTTCCCTGCTCCGCCGCGAATAATTCGTCCCGCGTGGGATCGTAGATTACCCCGGCGATCCGCTTCCCCTTGTAATCCAAACCCAGGGAAACGCAAAAAACCGGGAAGCCATGAGCGAAGTTCGTGGTTCCGTCGAGGGGATCGACATACCAGCGGTAGTCGCTGCCCGTGTCCCGCAATCCTTCTTCTTCGCCGAGTATGTCGTGAGTGGGCCAGCGCTGGGCGATTCGCTCCCGGATCAGCGCCTCTGACTTGCGATCCGCAATCGTGACCAGGTCAGCTTCGCCCTTGTACTCCACTTTGACGTTTTGGCGGAAGTAGTCCATCAGCAGCGCACCGGCTTCGCGCGCGATCTCCGCCATAGCCGGGAGGAAGTCGTTGCTATTCGAGGGAGATGTCATTCGATGGGAAGTCGTTCTTTCACAGACCGCTCCGCGCAGGCTACCGGCCTTTAGCGCCGTCCTCTGCGATGTACATAATTTCGTGTTTAAAAATGAAAAGATTCGGCCCGTCTTCACGCGTCAGCCTGACCATGTTCTTATCGTAATATTCAATCCAGCCGTAGACGACTTCGCCGTCGGCCAGTTTGATCCGGACCGGCTTCTGTTTCTCCCCCAACGACTTCAAATACGCGGCCTCCTGCGATGTTTCCTCAGGAGGAGTGCTCTTGGTTTTCCGAGAAGCGGAAGGACCTGCTTGTCCGTTGAATGCCATAGTTAACATTTTACACGGGTTGTCCCGACGAGAATAAGCGGCGCTCGGTGTGACGGCAGATCTGCCTGCGACAACCCTCGGCAAGCTGCGTCCCTGCTGATGAGTCAGAATTATTAGAATCATTGAAAACGCACTAGTTCTTGGCTTCGTTTTGACAAAATGTCCCTCCCGTGATCATTCAGCCGCTCCTTCATCGAGTCAAACGTACACTTACTGGGACGTGGGAGGTCTACTCAACTGTACAAAGCCAGCTCTCAACCATCG